>Ga0207695_10000984_pt1 | contig 50625 bp, 50 predicted proteins | sample KBSC54metaG_FD_184354 | JGI IMG/M metagenome (GOLD analysis project Ga0207695, IMG submission 184354) | Corn rhizosphere microbial communities from Kellogg Biological Station, Michigan, USA - KBS C5-4 metaG (SPAdes) (version 2) | ecosystem: Host-associated > Plants > Roots > Rhizosphere > Soil...
GGCGGCGCCGGCCTGCAGCAGTTCGATGGAGATGTTGTCGGGCGAGCGGACGAAGGCCATGCGCCCGTCGCGCGGCGGCCGGTTGATCACCACGCCCTTGTCCTTCAGCCGCTGGCAGAGCGCGTAGATGTCGTCCACCGCATAGGCCAGGTGGCCGAAGTTGCGACCGCCCTCGTAGGCCTCCGGGTCCCAGTTGTAGGTCAGCTCGACCATGGGCGCCTTCTCGGCCTTGGCCTGCGCCTCGTCGCCGGGCGCGCAGAGGAACACCAGGGTGAAGCGACCGCCGGGATTCTCGGTGCGCGAAGCCTCCACGAGGCCCAGCTTGTCGCAATAGAACGCCAGCGAAGCGTCGAGGTCCGCCACCCGGACCATGGTGTGGAGATATTTCACTTGCGATTTTCCTTTACGTAGTAAGCTCGTGCGACACGGGGTCACGCGGCGCAGACCGTCGCCCCGTGGTGCAATAGACTGCTGCAAACCGGCGATAAACCGCGCCTGGTGTTTATCGTGTCCGCGATTTCATTTGCACTCGCGTAACGGTGGCATCAAAAGCGCGCGAACCGCCGGGAACAGGGCCAGATGCAAGGGCCCAGGCGAATCGCGTGGAGCTGTAGGGGGCTCAGGGACGGCTTGATGCGGATGAAACCCCAGTACCTTTTCGTCATCGCCATGATCGGCGTGGTGGCGCTCTATTTCATCGTGCGCAGCCTGTTCAGCGCGGCCGCGCCCGCGACCGCCCAGGCCAAGACCACCGCTCCGGCCGGCCCGCCCAGCGTGCAGGCGAAGCTCGTCCCCGAGGTCCAGCGACCGTACGACGTGATCATCCGCGGCCGCACCCAGGCGACCCGCAGCGTGATCCTGCGCTCCGAGACCGCCGGGGTCGTGGCCGCCGCGCCCGTGCTGCAGGGCAGCTTCGTCAAGCAGGGCCAGGTGCTCTGCCGGCTGGCGGTCGACGCCCGCCAGGCCGCGCTCGACCAGACGCGCGCCGCGCAGAAGTCCGCCCTGCTCACCCAGCAGCAGAACGAGGAGCTGGCGAAGAAGGGCTTCCGCTCGCCGGCCCAGGTGCTGCAGAGCCAGGCCAGCTATGACGCCGCCACCGCCTCCGTCCGCGCCGCCGAGATCGCCATCGGCCAGGTGAACATCAAGGCGCCGTTCGCCGGGGTGTTCGACCACCGCGACGCCGAGGTGGGCGCCTATCTCGGCCCCGGGCAGCCCTGCGGCACGATGATCGAGATCGACCCCCTGCTGATCGTCGGCGACGTGCCGGAAACCCAGGCCGCGTCCCTGAAGGTCGGCGCGCCGGCCACCGCGCGCCTGGTCTCGGGCCAGGTGATCCACGGCCGCATCCGCTATGTCAGCCACGACGCGGACCCGCAGACGCGCACCTACCACCTGGAAGTCACCGCTGCGAACCCGAAGCTCGACGTCCGCTCGGGCCTGTCGGCGGAGATGCACATCGGCGCCGGCTCCGGTCCGGCCCACCTGGTGCCGGTCTCGACCCTGGTCCTCGATTCCGCCGGGCGGCAGGGCGTGCGCTACGTCCAGGCCGACGGCCGCGTGGCCTTCGCCCCGGTGACCATCCTGGAAGAGACCCACGAGGGCGTCTGGGTGACCGGCCTCTCGGGGCCCGTGCAATTGATCACCGTCGGCCAGTCCTACGTCGCCGAAGGTCAGAAGGTTCGCGTCGCCCAGGCGCGCTAGCGCCTCGGTGATCTGGAGACGAGAGCGATGATCGGTGCGCTGATCGACGGAGCCATCAAGCGGAAGAAGGTGGTGCTGGGCGTCACCCTGATCGCCTGCATCTTCGGCTTCTTCTCCTACCTCGCCATGCCGCGCGAGGCGCAGCCGGACATCGACCTGCCCTACATCAGCGTGATCGTGCCGTTCCCGGGGGTCAGCCCGGAGGACGCCGAGCGCCTGCTGATCAAGCCGCTGGAGGTCCAGCTGCAGACCATCCAGGGCATCAAGCACATGAACGCCGTGGCCCGGCAGGGCGCAGCGGTCGTCACCCTGGAGTTCGAACCCGACTTCTCCAAGCAGAAGGCGCTGGACGACGTCCGCTCCCAGGTCGACCTGGCCCGCGGGCGCTTCCCGCCGGACGCCGAGCCGCCGATCATCCAGGAGCAGAGCTTCTCCGACCAGCCGATCATCGGCATCGTGCTGCACGGCCAGGCGCCGGAGCGCGAGCTGGCGCGGATCTCCAAGGACCTGAAGGAGCGGCTGGAAAGCTCGCCGGGCGTGCAGGAGGCCTTCGAGAGCGGGGCCCGCGAGGAGCTGCTCGACGTCACCATCGATCCGCTGCGGATGGAGGCCTACAACGTCACGGCCAGCGACCTGGCGAGCGTGATCGCGCGCAACAACCAGCTGGTGCCCGCCGGCAACCTGCGCTCCGGCCCCGGCCAGTTCGCGGTGAAGGTGCCGGGCGTCGTCGCCAACCCCGCCGACATCCTGTCCCTGCCCGTCAAGAAGAGCGGCGACCGCATCGTCACCATCGGCGACATCGGCAATGTCCGCCGGACCTTCAAGGAGCCGGCCTTCATCACCCGCTTCAACGGCCAGCCGGCGGTGGCGCTGGACGTCTCCAAGCGCAACGGCGCCAACATCCTCGACACGGTGAAGACCATCCGCGCGGTGATCAGCGACGAGCAGAAGCACTGGCCTTCGACGGTCAAGGTCGACTTCACCTACGACAACTCCGACTTCATCGGCCGCACCCTCACCGTCCTGGAAAGCGGCATCATGACCGCCAGCCTGCTGGTGATGATGATCATCGTGGCCAGCCTGGGAATCCGGCAGGGGATCATCGTGGGCCTGGCGATCCCGGCCTGCTTCCTGATCGCCTTCCTGATGATCCACGCCAAGGGCGTGACCCTGAACCAGATGGTGATGTTCGGCATGGTGCTGGCGGTCGGCATCCTGGTCGACGGCGGCATCGTGGTGGTGGAATACGCCGACCGGAAGATGGCCGAGGGCATGCCCAAGGAGCAGGCCTTCGCGGCCGCCGGCAAGCGCATGTTCTGGCCGGTGGTCAACGGCACGCTGACCACGCTGTGCGCCTTCCTGCCGTTCATGTTCTGGAACTCGATCAGCGGGAAGTTCATGAGCTTCCTGCCGCTCACCCTGTTCTTCGTGCTGGGCGCCTCGATCTTCGTGGCGCTGGTCTTCACCCCGGCGGTGGGCTCGATCTTCGGGCGCCCGACGGCGGTGGACGCCGCGCACCTGGCGGAGATCGAGAAGTCCGAGCACGGCGACCCGCGCGAGATGACCGGTTTCATGGGCTGGTATGCGCGCACGATCTCCATGCTGGGCCGCCATCCCGGGCGCACGGTGCTGGCGACGCTGGCGATCATCGTGGGCGTCGCCATGTGGTTCGGGGCGACGCCGCACCGCACCGAGTTCTTCCTCGACCAGGATCCCGAAGAGGTCACGGTCTACGTCAAGGCGCGCGGCAACCTTTCACCCGACGCCCAGGACGGCCTGATGAAGCAGGTCGAGGCCCGCCTGGTGGGGATCAAGGGCATCGATTCGATGTACGTCCGCGCCGGCGGCGTGAACAGCAACGGCGGTCCCCAATCGCCGCCCAACGACACCATCGGCCGCATCGAGGTCGAGTTCGACAAGTACGAGCAGCGCAAGCTGCTCGGCGTCCAGGGCCGCGACGTCGCCAAGGCGATCCGCGACCGGGTCGCCGACCTGCCCGGCATGCAGGTCGAGGTGCGCGAGCCGCAGGGCGGGCCGCCGACCGGCAAGTCCGTCCAGGTGCAGATGACCAGCCACGACCCGGCCGCGCTCGATCGCGCCGCCAACCTGGTCAAGGCCAAGCTCGCCACCGACCCACAGCTCATCGACCTGGAAGACAACCGCACCTCGCCGGGCATCGAATACAACCTCGCCGTCGACCGGGTGGCCGCCGGCCGCTACGGCGTCGACGTGCTCTCGGTGGGCCAGGCGATCCAGTTCATGACCGACGGGGTCCTGGTGGGCCGCTTCCGCCCCGACGACGTGCAGGACGAGCTCGACATCCGCGTGCGCTTCCCGATCGACGCGCGCACGGTGGCGGCCTTCGACCAGCTGAAGATCACCACCCCCTCCGGCCCGGTGCCGGCCAGCTATTTCGTCAAGCGGGTGCCGCACCAGCAGGTCACCCAGATCCAGCGCCGCGAAGGCCAGCGGATGGTGCTGATCCAGGCCAACGCCATCAAGGGCGTGGCCGCCAACCTGAAGGTCGGCCAGATCAAGGACTGGGTCGCCAAGGCGGGCCTCGACCCTGAGGTGCACGTCAAGTTCACCGGGGCCGACGAAGAGGGCCAGAACGCGGCCAAGTTCTTCATGACCGCCATGGCCGTCTCGCTGTTCCTGATGGCGGTGATCCTGCTGTGGCAGTTCAACAGCTTCTACGGGGTGCTGGTGACGCTCTCGGCGGTGGCGCTCTCCACCATCGGGGTGCTGCTGGGCATCCAGGTGAACCTGTTCCACACCTTCGACTACATCTCGGTGATCATGCTGGGGACCGGCGTGGTGTCGCTGGCCGGCGTGGTCGTGGGCCACAACATCGTGCTGGTGGACACCTACTACCAGCTGCGCCGCCAGGGGTTCCCGGCGGACGAGGCCTCGGTGCGCGCCGCGACCCAGCGCTTCCGGCCGGTGATGCTGACCACCCTGGTGACCGTCGTGGGCCTCTTGCCACTGATGTTCCAGATCCACCCGAATTTCCACAACGGCCACATCGAGTACAAGGCGCCGGGGTCGGAGTGGTGGGTGCAGCTTTCGGGGGCGGTGGTCTGGGGCCTGTCCTTCGCGACCCTGCTCACCCTGGTGCTGACGCCGGTCCTGCTGGCCGCGCCGAAGGTGGCTTCGCGCCGTTTCGGCTGGCTGTGGCGCCAGGTCCGCGGCGCGCCGCCGGTCCAGCCGGTGAAGCCCTACGACATCCCGCGCGCCGCCGAGTAAGCCGATGACGGGGCTGACGTCCCGCCTGGCTGGGCTCGGGGACATCCCGGCGCTCAAGGCGGTGATGACCGTCGCGATCGCCGAGCTGCAGAAGGGCTTCCTCAGCGCGGCCCAGATCGAGTCCAGCCGCACGGTCATGGGTCTCGACAGCCAGCTGGTGAGCGACGGGACCTATTTCGTGGTCGAGGCGGCGGACCGCATCGCGGGCTGCGGCGGCTGGAGCCGGCGCGCGACGCTCTATGGCGGCGATCACACCCCGGGGCGCGAGCCGGCGCTGCTGGACCCCGCCGTCGACGCCGCCCGGGTGCGGGCCATGTACACCCACCCGGACTTCGCCCGGCGCGGGGTCGGGCGGCTGATCCTTGAGCTCTGCGAAGCGGCCGCCCGGGCCGAGGGCTTCAGGCGGCTGGAGCTGATGGCCACCCTCTCCGGCCGGCCGCTCTACGAGAGCTACGGCTTCGCGCCCATCGAGGAGATCCTCGACGCCCGCGGCGGCGCGCCGGTGCCCCTGGTGCGGATGGGCAAGGCCATCGGCTAGTTCCTCCCCTGAGGGGGCGCAGCCAGGGCCTCAGACTTCCCGGGTCTGCCGCCGCCACAGCGCGGCGTATTCGCCGGTCTTGGCCAACAGCTCGGCGTGGGTCCCACGCTCGACGATGCGGCCGCGCCGCAGCACCAGGATCTGGTCGGCGTCGACGATGGTCGACAGGCGGTGGGCGATCACCAGGGTGGTGCGCCCGGCCTTCACCCGGCGCAGGGTTTCCTGGATGGCCGCCTCGGTGGGGCCGTCCAGCGCGCTGGTGGCCTCGTCCAGGATCAGGACGCGCGGATTGGCCAGCAGGGCGCGGGCGATCCCCACCCGCTGGCGCTCGCCGCCGGACAGCTTCAGGCCCCGCTCGCCGACCATGGTCGACATGCCGTTGGGCAGGCTGTCGATGAAGGGGCCGAGTTCGGCGGCCTCCGCGGCCGCGCGGACCTCCTCGTTCGAGGCGCCCGGTCGGGCGAAGGCGATATTGGCGTAGAGGGTGTCGTTGAACAGGGCGACGTCCTGCGGGACCAGCGCCACCGCGCCGCGCAGAGCCGATTGCTTGACCTCGCGCATGTCGAGCCCGTCGATCAGCACCCGGCCCTCCTTGGGATCGAGCAGCCGCATGGCCAGGCGCACGGCGGTGGTCTTGCCGGCGCCGGAGGGGCCGACCAGGGCCGTGGTGGTCCCCGGCGGGGTCTGGAAGCTCACGTCGCGCAGGCCGACGGACCGGGCGTCGTGCTGGAAGCCCACGTGGTCGAAGGCGACGGCGGCGCCCTTCCCACCCGCCGGCGGCAGGTCCTGGGCGTCCGGCGCGTCGACGATGTCCGGGGCGATGTCGCGCAGGCCGATCATCTGCTCCATGTCGATGAAGGCCTGGCGGATCTCGCGGTACTGGAAGCCCAGCATGCCCAGCGGCGCGTAGAGGTTCCGGAGCAGCGCCGTGGCCGTATAGAGGCCGCCCACCGTCATGTCGCCGTGCACCACCCACACGCCGGTCGCCACGGTCATCACCGCCAGGCCGACCTGCATGATCAGGGTCTGGGCGCCGTTCAAGAGGTTGAGCGAGGTGTTGGCGTCGACGCTGGCGTCGACATAGTCGCCCATCGCCGCGGCGTAGGCTCCGCCCGCCCGGTCCTCGGCGCCGAAGGTCTTCACCGTCTCATAGTTGATCAGGGCGTCGGTGGAGAGGCCGGCGGCGCGGTTGTCGGTCTCGTTCAGCCGCCGACGGTGGCTGAGCCGCCAGTTGGTGATGCGGAAGGTGACCACGGTGTAGAGCACGATGGTCACCAGCGTGATCGCCGAGAAGGTCCAGCCGAGCCGGGCGGCCATGACCCCTAGCGCCAGCACCAGTTCGACCAGGGTCGGCCCGATGCTGAACACCACGCTGCGGATCAGGAAGTCGGTGGACCGCGAGCCGCGGTCGATGACCCGCGACAGGGTTCCGGTCTGCTTGGACTGATGGAAGTCGAGCGACAGACCCAGGACGTGCTGGAAACTCTCGGCCGCCGCGCGCGCCATGGTCGACTGCGACACCCGATAGAAGATCGCGTCGCGCATATAGGGCGCGCTGGCCGCGCCCAGGCTGAGCGCCGAGGAGCCGAGCGCGCTGACCACGAAAAGCGACAGCGAGGGCTCGCCCACCTTCGGCGCCAGGTGGTTGAAGGCGTCGCCCATCAGCACCGGCGACAGCACGCCCACCAGCTTGCCCAGGAACACCAGGCCCAAGGCCGCGGCGATGCGCACCCGCAGGTACGGCGCGCCGGACCGCAGCACCAGGCGGCCGAGATCGGCCATCGATCCCCAGAAGCTGAATTTCACCTGCGCCGGCGCCACCTCGCCTCCGAAGCGTCCGGCCATCGCGGAGTGGTGGAACGCCAACGTGGCTCCGTCAGTGAACGAGAAGGGTGGACTGCACGCCGCCGCCGGGTGTCAGCCAGTCGACCCGGAGGCCGGCTGAGGTGAGCTGGCTACGCAAGGGGCCGTCCGCAAGGGGCGGGCCGGCGTTAAGCTGCACGGTCGCCTGGTCGGAGAAGCCGTCGCCGAACAGCTGCATCTGGTGGGCGCCCGCCCGGATGGGCGTCGGCGAGCCGAGGCTCGCCTCATAGCGGCCGGCGGCGTCGGCGCGGCCTTCCGCGGCCTGGCGGCCGTCCAGCCGCAGGATGACGGTCGCGCCCGGCGGCGCCGAGGCCGAGACCTCCAGCCCGCCGCCCCGGTCGAAATCGACCGCCCGCAGGCCGGGCTGAGCCGGCCGGTCGATCCGCAGCGCGCCTGCGCCGGCCCTGAGCAGGGCCGCCTGCCCGGCCGGCGTCACCAGCACATAGCCCTCCGCCTGGGCCTGGCGCCGGCGGACGCTCGCGGAGAGGCCGAAGATGCGCGGCTGCTGGGCGGGCGGCAGGGCGATGGCCCAATGGCCCTTGGCGTCCACCGGGGCGTACATCGCCTGGCCGGACGGCGCCGCCAGCCGCACCTTGCCGCCGGCCGGGGCGGTTCCGGACAGCACCAGGCCGCCGGCGCCGGCGCGAACAGCCTCGACCCGCGGCGGCGCCAGGTAGCTGGTCTCCGCCGAGCCGGCGTCTTCGCCCTCGGCGACGTGCGCCGGCTTGCCGCCGCAGGCGCTCAGCGCCAGGGCCGCGAGGAGCCCAAGGGCCGTACGGACGTTCAAGGGCTTCGCGGCGACCACGGTTTGGTTGAAACTCCTTAACCCAGACCATAGCTAATCGGGCTTTCGCCACGCGCTCGCAAGCGCCGCGACCTTCCTGGAGTATCGATCGATGGGGCGTTCGCCCGACAGCCTGAAGTCCGTCTGCGTGTTCTGCGGCTCGTCCGACGCCGCCGCGCCCGAATATCTGCGCGCCGCGCGGGAGCTGGGCGAGGCCCTGGCCAAGGCCGACCTGCGGCTGGTCTACGGCGGCGGCGGCGTGGGTCTGATGGGCGCGGCCGCCCGCGGCGCGCACGAGGCCGGCGGCAAGGTGCTGGGCATCATCCCCGATTTCCTGATCGGCAAGGAGCGCGCGCTGGAGATCGTCGAGCACGTGATCGTCACCTCCATGCACCAGCGCAAGCAGATGTTCTTCGAAGAGTCCGACGGCTTCGTCATCCTGCCCGGCGGCATCGGCACCCTGGAAGAGGTGATCGAACTGCTGTCCTGGCGCCGGCTCGACCTGCACACCATGCCGGTGGTGTTCTACAACCCCGACAACTTCTGGGGGCCGCTGTTCGCCCTCTTCCAGCACACGGTGGACGCCAAGCTGACGCCGCCGGCCTTCATGGACGCCTGGACCGTGGTCGAGCGCGTGGGGGACATCGTCCCGGCGCTGCTGGCCGGGCCGAAGGCGGGGGCCTCGCCGATGCTGACGAGCGTGACCTGACCTTTTCCCTCCTGTTTAGGGGAGGGTGGCGCGGGCGAAGCCCGAGACGGGTGGGGAAACCGCGTTCAGGCGCCGACTCAGCACGCCTGCCCACACGTCCCCACCCGTCTCGCTGCGCTCGACACCCTCCCCGGAACGGGGAGGGATGATTCTTAGGGTACGTTGGCTTCGAGCTCGTCCAGCCAGACCCGCGCGGTGCCGTCCGAGGGGGCGCGCCAGTCGCCGCGGGGGGAGAGCGCGCCGCCGGAGATGACCTTGGGCCCGTTGGGCATGGCCGAGCGCTTGAACTGGCTGATCTCGAAGAAGCGGTAGAGGAAGACGCCAAGCCATTTCTTGATGGCCGCCAGGTCGTAGGCGTTGCGGGCGGCGTCGGGGAAATTCGGCGGCCAGGCGCCCAGGCCGGCGTCGCGCCAGGCGTGCCAGGCCAGGAACGCCACCTTCGAGGGCCGCAGGCCGTAGCGGGTTATGTGGAAGAGGCTGAAGTCCTGCAGCTCGTAGGGTCCGACCTTGGCCTGGGTCGACTGGATGGCGCCCGAGGCGCCGGCCGGCACCAGTTCCGGCGAGATCTCGGTGTCGAGGATGGCGTGCAGGGTGTCCTCGGCGCCATCGAACTGGCCGGTCTTGAGGGTCCAGCGGATCAGGTGCTGGATCAGGGTCTTCGCCAGCGAGCCGTTGACGTTGTAGTGGCTCATCTGGTCGCCGACGCCATAGGTGCACCAGCCGAGCGCCAGCTCCGAAAGGTCGCCGGTGCCCAGCACGAAGCCCGAATGGCGGTTGGCCAGGCGGAACAGGTAGTCGGTCCGAAGGCCCGCCTGGACGTTCTCGAAGGTGACGTCGTAGACCGGCTCGCCCTTGGCGAAGGGATGGTCGAGGTCGGCCAGCATCTGGCGGGCGGCCGGCTTGATGTCGACCTCCTCGCCGGTGACGCCCAGCGCGGTCATCAGGGCCCAGGCGTTGGACTTGGTCCCCTCGCTGGTGGCGAAGCCCGGCAGGGTGAAGCCGAGGATCTCCGAACGCCGCTTGCCCAGGGCGTCGAAGGCCTTGCAGGCGACCAGCAGGGCGTGGGTGGAATCGAGCCCGCCGGAGACGCCGATGATCAGGTGCTTCGAGCCCGTCGCCCGCAGGCGCTGGGTCAGGCCCTGGACCTGGATGTTGAAGGCCTCGTAGCAGTCCTGGTCGAGCCGCGCGGGGTCGTCGGGCACGAAGGGGAAGCGGTCGAGCGGGCGCAGCAGGCCCACGTCCTCGAACGTCGGCTGGTGGTCGAAGGCCACCTTGCGGAAGCTCTTCTCCGGGCGGCCGGCGGCGACGGCGGCGTTGTTGAAGGTGGGGGTGCGCAGCCGCTCCAGGCGCAGGCGCTCCACGTCGATGTCGGCCACCGCCATCTGGGCCCGGGCCGGGAAGCGGTCGGTCTGGGCCAGCCGGCGGCCGAGCTCGTGGATCGAGGCCTGGCCGTCCCAGGCCAGGTCCGTGGTGCTCTCGCCGGGCCCCGCGGCCGAATAGAGGTAGGCGGCCATGCAGCGCATGGACTGCGAGGCGCAGAGCAGCTCGCGGTCGTCGGCCTTGCCGACCACGATGTTCGACGCCGAGAGATTGCAGAGGATCAGGGCCCCGGCCAGCGCCGCCTGGGTCGACGGCGGCGCCGGCGACCAGACGTCCTCGCAGATCTCGGCGGCGAAGCTGAAGTCCGCCAGGTCGCTCGCCGCGAACACCAGGTCGGTCCCGAAGGGCGCGCTCTGGCCTGCCACGATGGTGGTCAGGCCGGTGACGCCCGCGCCCGGCGCGAACCAGCGATTCTCGTAGAATTCCCGATAGTTGGGGAGGAAACTTTTGGGCGTGACTCCAAGGATCCGGCCCCGCGCGATGACCACCGCGCAGTTGTAGAGCGCCCCGCCGTGGGCGATCGGGGCGCCGACGATCAGCACCGGGGCGAGGTCGCGGCTGGCCTTCGCGAGGGCCGCGATCTCGGCGTCCACCCGGGCCAGCAGGGCGTCCTGCAGGAAGAGGTCGTCGATGGCGTAGGCCGAGAGCCCCAGCTCCGGGAACAGCATCAGGTCGCAGGCCTGGTCGTGGCCCTGCCTGGCCAGGGCCAGCGTCTCGGCGGCGTTGAAGCCCGGGTCGCCGACCCGCAGCGCCGGGGTGCACGCGGCCACGCGCACGAAGCCGTGGCTGTGGATCGCGTGGAACGGCTTGGTCCGAGATTTCGTCACGGGCGGCTCGCCTCTCATCCCCCCGCCACTAGCGACTGATTTGCCGCCCGGGAGAAATGCTCACTTTGAGCATATATAGGCTGGAGCTGAAGATTTGGCAAAGCGCCATCCCTCCTCTTTAGGGGAGGGAGGAGTCGGCGCAGCCGACCTGGGTGGGGAAATCGGGTTCAAGCACAGAGTCGCAGCGTGAGGCGCGCACCCCCACCCGACCTCGGCTTCGCCTCGGCCACCCTCCCCTAAAGAGGAGGGAAAGGGCTAGTCGTCGCGGTGGACGCGTTCGCGGCGCTCGTGGCGTTCCTGGGCTTCCAGGCTGAGGGTGGCGATCGGCCGGGCGTCGAGGCGCGCGACGCCGATCGGCTCGCCGGTCTCTTCACAATAGCCGTAGCTGCCATCCTCGATCCGGCGCAGCGCCTCGTCGATCTTGGAGATCAACTTGCGTTGCCGGTCCCGCGTCCGCAGTTCGAGTGACCGATCGGTCTCCGACGACGCGCGATCGGCGAGGTCTGGATGATTCTCGGTTTCGCTCTGCAGATGCTTGAGGGTCTCTCCGGATTCCCGGAGGATGTCCTCTTTCCAATCGACGAGCTTCTGCCTGAAATACTCAAGCTGACGCTCGTTCATGAACACCTCGTCCTCGGAAGGACGATACGCCGGCCTCTCAGCCAGAACTTCGGCTGCCTTCATGGACACTCCGAACCCCCTACACACCCCGAGACACGCGGGGGGCTTATAGCAAACAAAACAGTGGTTTCAACTAACCCACGAAACGACGCGCCTTTAAGCCGCACGGCTCGCCTGCTCCAGCTTGGCCACTTCGACGGCGGCGCGCAGCTCGATCTCGTCGAGCACGGCCTCCAGCGCCGGGTCCTCGGTGCCGTCCCGCTCGTCGCGCACGGCGCGGCGCAGGCGGTCCAGCTCGGCCCCCGAAAGGTCGCCCTCCAGCAGCGCGACCTTCAGGTCGTCGAGCACGTCGAGGATCCGTCCCGCGCGGCGCACGGCGCGGCGCTTGCGTTCGAGGGGCGAGCCCACGTCCTGCAGGGCCAGCAGCGACTCGACCCCCATGACGCCGGGCGTCGCCGAGACCGAAGAAGCCTGGCTCGCGCCGCCGGCGGCGTCGGGCCGGATGATGCGGAAGCCGTCCCCGCCCCCGCCCTGCGCCGGGCGTGCGCCAGAGGACGATCCGATCCCGCTTGGGCCGGTGACCTTCATGCTGCGCGATTCAACCCCTGAAAACCGGAACTCTCGCCGCTGTTGTCGGCCCGCAAGCTTGAGGCATGGTTAATGCCGGGCAAAAACTGCCGACGGGAACCGGTCGCGGCCGCGGCAGCTTGTCGCTGACCGCTGTTTTCCTTGCGGTTTCCAGGACGCCGCGACTGGCACGCGGATCGCATAGGCACGGCGTGAAGCAGCTTCACCCGGGTCCCGATGCGTCAAACCTTCCGCTCCCTCTCCGTCCTCCTTCTGGCCGCCAGCCTCGCCATCGGCGCGGGCGTCGGTCCCGCGGCCGCCAAGTCGCGGATCAAGGACATCGTCGAGTTCGAGGGCGTGCGCGACAATCCGCTGATCGGCTACGGCCTGGTGGTCGGCCTGAACGGCACCGGCGACGCCCTGCGCAACGCCGCCTTCACCAAGCAGTCCCTGGAATCGATGATGGAGCGCCTGGGGGTCAACACCCGCGACGCGACGCTGAACACCAAGAACGTCGCCGCGGTGATGGTCACCGCCAAGCTGCCGGCCTTCGCCGCCCCCGGATCGCAGATCGACGTCACCGTCTCGGCGGTCGGCGACGCCAAGAGCCTGCTGGGCGGGACCCTGTTGGGCACGCCCCTGCTGGGCGAGGACGGCGCGGTCTACGCCATGGCCCAGGGCACCGTGCAGACCGGTTCGGTCAGCGCCTCGGGCGCCTCGGGCTCGACGATCTCGAAGGGCGTGCCCACGGCAGGCCGCATCGCCGGCGGGGCCAGTGTCGAAAAGGAAGTCGCCTTCCATCTCGCCGACCTGTCGACCCTGCGCCTGACCTTGCGCAATCCGGACTTCACGACCGCCAGCCGCGTCGCCGACGCCATCAACGGCCGCTTCCCGGGATCGGCCGCGGCGCTCAATCCGACCATCGTCGCCGTCCATCCCACCGACGGGCTCAGCATGGTGAGCTTCCTCAACCAGGTGGAAAACCTCACCGTCGAGCCCGACGCCCCGGCCAAGGTGGTGATCGACGAGGTCGCCGGCGTGATCGTCATGGGCGAGAACGTGCGGGTCTCCACCGTCGCCATCCAGCAGGGCAACCTGACCATCACGGTGCGCGAGAGCTCCCAGGTGAGCCAGCCAGCCGCCTTCTCCAAGGGCGGCACGACCGCCGTCGTCCCGCAGTCCGACGTCTCGGTGGACGAGGAGAAGGGCAAGAAGTTCGTCACGCTGAAGACCGGCGCCTCGCTGGCCAGCATGGTTTCGGGCCTGAACGCGCTGGGCGTCACCCCGCGCGACATGATCTCCATCCTGCAGAGCATCAAGACCGCCGGCGCCCTGCAGGCCGACATCGAGGTGCAGTAATGGCCGACCTGACCGCCGCCGTCGTCCCGCCGAGCCTGGCCCAGCCCCAGACCGCCGCCCAGAGCGCCGCGGAGCTGGCCAAGCGCGGGCAGATCAAGCAGACGGCCCAGAAGTTCGAATCCTCGTTCCTGTCGGTGATGCTGCAGCAGATGTTCGAGGGCTCCGAGGTCTCCGCCCCGTTCGGCGGCGGTCCCGGAGAGCAGATGTTCAAGTCCTTCCTCACCGAGGCCATGGCCAACAAGATGACCGCCGGCGGCGGGATCGGCATCGCCGCGGCCGTGCAGCGCGAGATGCTGAAGATGCAGGGGCTGCGCTGATGATGACGCCAACCCAGGAGGATGCGGCCGAGCGCGTCGAGCAGCTGATCCTGCTGACCGAACGGCTGACCGCGCTGGTGGCCGAGCAGGCGCAGTTCTTCGAGGCCCGCCGGCCGCAGGACGCGGTGGTCCACGTCGAGGAGACGGGGCGCCTGGCCAACCTCTACCGCCACGAGTCGGCGCGTATCCGCGCCAATCCCGGACTGATCTCGCAAGCCAGCCTCACCCAGCGCAAGCGCCTGGCCCGCGCCACCGAGGCCTTCGACGCGGTCCTCGCCCGCCAGGCCCGTGCCGTCGGGGCGATCAAGACGGTCACCGAGGGCCTGGTCCGGGCCATCGCCGAGGAAGTCGCCAGCCAGCGGCACAGGGGCTCGAGCTACGGCGCCGGCGGCCTGCAGACCCCCACCGCCGCGGCCACCGCCATCACGCTGAACAAGCGGGCGTAGGACCTTCCTTTCCCATTCATGGGAGAGGGGACCGTGCCGACCCCCGGCGACGGCCCGGGGGAAGAGCGGATGGTGGAAAGGGCAAGCCTCAAGCTCGGCGTATCCGCTCTCACTCTCCACCATTCCCTCTGCGGGGAACGGTCCCCCTCTCCCGCTTCGCGGGAAAGGAAGATTCAAACACTTGTTTAGGCGCTCTGATCGGGCCTAACCTGCGACCCGTCGCCGGAGGGTTTCCGGCGATCTACGTTCTCAGGGCGGGGTGGAAGTCCCCACCGGCGGTAATGCCCGCGGCGCGAGCCGAGGGACGAGCCCGCGGGCGCCCTGCAAGGCTCGCAGGAGCCGCGCAGGGGACAAGCAGACACCGGTGCGATCCCGGGGCCGACGGTCACAGTCCGGTTATGAGAACCGCTGACGGCGTCGGCGCGGCCTGGCCGCGGGGCGCCGGCGGCGCCTCCCTGAGTCGTGGTTCCTCGAACCCGCCAGGGAGATGACCATGACCCAAACCCACCCCGCACCGCCGGCCGGCTTTTCGCGCCACGGCCGCGCCAGCCCGCTCACCGTCCCGTGGGAGCCGATCTTCGCCCGCGAGACCGAGGGGGCGCTGGTCCTCGGCCTGTTTGTCGGCCCGGCCCACACCAACAGCCGCGGCTTCGCGCACGGCGGCCTGATCGGCGCGCTGGCCGACAACGCCATGGGGCTGTCCTGCCATCGAAGGCTCAGCGGCGACCGGCGGCTGGTGACCGTCAGCCTTTCGGTGGACTTCCTCGGCCGCGCCCTGGTCGGACAATGGCTGGAGTTCGACACGGTGTTCGTGAAGCCGGGCTCGACCCTGTGCTTCGCCCAGGCCTTCGTCACCGCCGACGGCCAGCCCTGCGCCCGGGCCGACGCGGTGTTCCGGGTGATGGAGCCCGAGGTCCGGAGGGCCGCGGCTTGAGCGCGCCGGTTCTGCGCGCGCGGGGGTTACAACCGCCGTAAATGCGCGCCTTATGCAACCTCACGTGGTGCGGGAGGTTCGATCCACATGACCCGGCAACTCGTCCTCCGAACGGGCTTTCCTCTCCTGGCGATCGCCGGCCTGTTGGCCCTTCCCCTCGCCGCTCGATCCCAGGGCGCGCACCCCGCCGCGCCCTCGCCGGCCGTGGGCGCCCCCACCCAGGCCCAGAAGGACGCGGAGGCCGCGCGCGCCCTGACGCTGGCGGCCTTCGCCCGGCCGGCCGCGGCCCCGCCGCCCGGCGGCGCGGTCGCCCAGATCATCGCCGAGACGGCCAAGGAAAAGGTCGCCGCGCCGCCGGAGCCCAAGCCGGAGTGGCTATCCAAGGACGGCCTGCGGCCCGGCGGCAAGGGCATGCAGATCAAGACGCCGTTCTGAGCCTGGCGCCGCCGCCCGCCGGTTGGCTGCGGGGCTGGCCGCGCCGCTAGAAGGGCGCTTGCCAAGCCGGTCGCGGCGGGGAACCCTGCCGGCGATGCCAAACGCCGCCCTCCCCGACTTCCCGGGCTTTCCGCCCGAGGCCATGCGGTTCCTCGGCGAGCTGCGCGACCACAACGACCGGGACTGGTTCGCCGCCCATCGCGCGACCTACGACCAGGCCATACGCGGACCCGGCGAGAGCCTGCTCGCCGCCCTGGAGCCGGCGCTCGGCGGCCTTACCGGCCGGCCGGTGCGCGGCAAGATCTTCCGCATCCACCGCGACGTGCGGTTCTCGAAGGACAAGCGGCCCTACAACGCCCACCTGCATATCGCCTTCCCCGCGCGCAGCGACGGCGGCGCAGGGGCCTGCGGCTTCTTCTTCGCCCTCGAGCCCGAGCGGGTCCTGCTGGGCGCGGGCGGTTTCGATTTCTCGGGGCCGGTGCTGGACGCCTACCGGGCGGCGGCCGCGGATCCCAAACGCGGCGCCGGGCTGGAGGCGATCCTCGCCAAGCTCGCGCAGGGCGGCCTGCGGGTCGAGGGCGCCGAGCTGAAGCGCGTCCCGCAGCCCTATGCCCAGGACCACCCGCGCGCGGCCCTGCTGCGCCGCAAGGGGCTCAACGCCTGGCGCGACATCGCCGACCCGCGGATCATCACCGGGGAAGGCCTGTTCGCCGAGACTCTGGCGACCTATCGCACCCTCGCCCCGCTGGTGGAGTGGCTCGCCGCTCTGTGAGCTGACCTCACGAAGCCTCGGCGCAGATGTCGTTTACCGTGACGCTTGCGCCCAGCTATACCGCGTCCGTCGCTTGTGAGCTGAGGTCACATGCCAAAACGCAGCCAGCTGCCCCTGACGGCCCTACGCGCGTTCGAGGCCTTCGCGCGCCTCGGCAAGATGAGCCTGGCCGCCGACGAGCTCTGCGTCACCCACGGGGCGGTCAGCCGCCAGGTCCGCAGCCTCGAGGCCCTGTGCGGCGCGAAGCTGACGCAAGGACCCCGCAACGCGCTCAAGCTCACCGACGCCGGCGAGCGCATGGCCCGCTCGCTCGGCCGCACCTTCGACGAACTGGAGGAGTCGTTCCGAGAGGTGCGCGCCGCCGCCGACCGCGAGCTGCACATCTCCTGCGTCGGCACGCTCGCCATGAAGTGGCTGATCCCGCGCCTCTCCGGCTTCCACGCCCGCCATCCCGATCTCGCGATCCGCGTCACCGAGGCCTATGGCCCCGTGGATTTCACCCGCGAGCCCTTCGACGCGGCCATCCGGCTGACCGAGAGCGTCGGCGGCGAAGGCCTCACGGCGACGCCGTTCCTGGACAACTACCACGGGCCGGTCGTGGCGCCCGACCTGGCCCGCGGCGGCCTCGACCTCGCGCGCACGCCGCGCCTGCACACCCGGCCGCACCGCCAGGCCTGGGCCGAATGGTCCGAGCACGCCGCGACGGCGGTGCCCGAGGCCAGCGAGAACCGCGAATACGAGCACCTGTTCTACATGCTGGAGGCCGCGGTCGCGGGCCTCGGCGTCGGGCTCTCGCCCTGGATCTACGTGGCCAACGACATCGCCGCCGGACGGCTCGCGGCGCCCTTCGGCTTCACGCCGACGCCGGCCCGCTTCCACCTGATCCTGCCGGGCTCGCCGCCGAAGCGCGGCCTGAAGGCTTTCCGAGAATGGCTGATCGAGGAGGCCGCCACCGCCCCGGCCCCGCCCCAGCTGGCGCACGCGCAAGCTTGACGGTGGCGCTCAGGGGCAGATCGTAGGCGCCGGGCTTCGGGGGAGCGGTCGCATGCGCAAGTCGGTCATCATCATGTTCGGGGTCCTGGCGCTGGGCGCCGCGGCCTGTTCGCCCAAGCCGGCCGCCACGCCGGCCGCGCCCAAGGCCCTGCCGGTGGAAACGGTCCCGGCGCCCGCGCCCGTCGCGGCCCCGCAGGCGGGCGGCGCGGAAGCGGCGCCGGTCGCGGCGGCGGCGCCCGTCGCCCCGGCCGCCGAGCCGCCCTACCGCTTCTCGGCGGGCGACTTCCCGCGCCAGGAACGCCGCATCGCAGCGCTGATCGCCAATGCGGAGACCCGCGACACCCTGGGCGAGACCCCTGGCGTCGCCGCCCAGGGCCGTCACGCCCGCGAACGCTGCGCGAGCCGCAAGTGCGTCGAGGCCGCCTACGCCGCCGAGGAGGCCCGGCTGCGCAAGTGGGAAGGCTCCAGCGACATCAGGTAGCCCGCGCGGCGCTGCGGATGGCCAGCGGCTTCAGGAGTTCTGCGAAGATCAGATAGGCCGCGACCACGCCGGCCAGGGCGAGGCTCAGCATGAGGCCTGGGGTCCTGAAGCCGAACCAGGCCCCGAGCGGCGAGAAGGGGATGATCAGCGCGACCGCCAGGGCGCCCAGGGTCGAGGCGGCCAGCCAGGGATTGGGCGCGTCGCGCCAGGGCCGCCCGCGGGTGCGGATCAGGAACACCACCAGGGTCTGGGTGGCGATCGACTCCAGGAACCAGCCGGTGCGGAAGACCTCGGGCCCGGACCGGAACGCCCAGATCAGGAGGGCGAAGGTCGCGAAGTCGAAAACCGACGAGAGCGGTCCCATGACGGCGGCGAAGCGCACGATGTCCTGTAGCCGCCAGCGCTGCGGCCCGGCGATGTCGGCGGGCCGCACGGTGTCGAACGGAATGCCGATCTCCGACAGGTCGTAGAGCAGGTTGTTGAGCAGGATCTGGGTCGCCAGCATCGGCAGGAACGGCAGGAACAGCGAGGCGCCGGCCATCGAGAGCATGTTGCCGAAGTTCGAGCTCGCGCCCATGCGGATGTACTTCAGGATGTTGGCGAAGGTCCGCCGGCCCTCCTCGACCCCGTCGGCGACCACGGCCAGGTCGGAGTCGAGCAGGATCATGTCGGCCGCGGCCCGCGCCACGGCCGTCGCGCCGGCCACCGACAGGCCGACATCGGCGGCCTTCAGCCCCGGCGCGTCGTTCACCCCGTCGCCCATGAATCCGACGATCTCGCCGCTGGCCCGAAGCGCATGGATCAGGCGCACCTTCTGGTCGGGCGCCAGCCGCGCGAAGACGTCGGTGTCGACGGCCCGCACCTTGAGCGCGTCGACGCTCAGCGTCGCCAGTTCGGCGCCCGAGATCACCCGCTCGGCCCGCAATCCCACCAGCTTCGCCAGCCGCTCCACCACCAGGGGATCGTCGCCCGACAGCACCACGATGCGCACCCCGGCGGCGGCCAGCCTCGCCACCGCGGCCGGCGCGCTGGCCTTTGGCGGATCGGCGAAGGTGCAGAGGCCCTCGAAGGTCAGCCTGGCCTCGTCATGCGCGGCGGGGTCGCGGGCCGCGCCGGTCCATGGCCGGGAGGCCACGGCCACCGCGCGCAGGCCCTGGCCCGCCAGCGCCCTGACCCGGGCCAGCACCGCCTTGCGGGCGGCCGCGCCCATCGGCTTGCCGCCCACCCGGCTGCAGGCGGCCAGCACGGCCTCCGGCGCGCCCTTGACGATCAGCAGCCGGCCCTTTGGGCCCTTGGCCAGCACGGCGCCCATCCGCCGGCCGTAGTCGAACGGCAGACGCCCCAGCGCGGTCCATCCCTTGGCCGCGTCCGGCCACGCCTTGCCCAACGCCTCGTCCAGCGACCCGAGGTCGCCGCCGAGCCTGGCGCAGATCGCGCCGAGCTGCGCGGGTCGGTCCATGGCCTTCCCGCCCGGGCCGAGGCTTCCGGCCAGCACGATCTCGGCGGAGGTCAGTGTGCCGGTCTTGTCGGTGCAGAGCACGGTCATGGCGCCCAGGTCGTGGATCGCGGTCAGGCGTTTGACGATCACCTTCTTGCGCGCCATCCGCACGGCGCCGCGCGAAAGCGTCACCGTGGTGATCATCGGCAGCAGCTCCGGGGTTAGCCCCACCGCCAGGGCCACCGAGAACATCAGCGACTGGATCAGCGGCCGGCCGAACAGGACATTGGCGGTGAGCACGCCCAGCGCCAGCACGCCGGTCGCCCGCGCTACCAGGAGGCCGAGCTGCTTGAGGTCGCGCTGGAAGGGCGAGACCTCCTCGGCGGCGTTCAACGACTGGGCCGCCTTGCCGAACAGGGTCGCGGCCCCGGTGCCCACGGCCAGCGCCGTCGCCTGGCCGGTCTGGGCCACCGAGCCGCGGAAGACGGCGTTGCTGGCCTCGGACGGCGTGTCGCCCGTCACCTGGCCCGGCTGTTTGACCACACCGTAGGGCTCGCCGGTGAGCGCCGCCTCGTTGGCGGTGAAGGCGCTAGCTTCCAGCACCAGGCCGTCCGCCGGCACGATGTCGCCGGCCGCCAGCCGGAAGACGTCGCCCGGAACGATCAGCTCGGGGTCGATCGCCACGAAGGTCCCGTCACGCTTCACCATGGCCTTCAGCGCCACGGACTCGCGAAGCGCCTCGGCGGCGCGCTTGGCGCGGCCTTCCTGGACCGTGTCCAGCGTCACCGAGGCGCCGAGGATCACCAGGATGATGACCGCGCTCGGCGCGTCGCCGGTGGCCGCCGAGACCACCGCGGCGGCGATCAGGATCAGGCATAGCGGCTCCAGCAGCCGCCGGGCCACGGAGACGACGAGGCCGGCCTCGCGCGCCTTGGCGTCGGCGTTGCGGCCGAACTTCGCCAGCCGCACGGTCGCCTCGGCGCCGGTCAGGCCGGCGAGGTCGCAGTGCAGCGACGCCGCGGCGTCGGCGGGCGCCTAGGTCCAGAACGGCGCATCGGCGGACGGCGGCGTCATCGCACCACTGTGGCTTCCCGTGGCGGGATCGCCAAGCGCCGCGCCGGGCGTCGTCGGCCCGGCGTCAGGCCCTGAACGCCGGGCCGTGGGCGGCCAGGGCGTCGCGGAGCACGCGCACGCCGTTCGGCCCCATGCCGTGGAGGGCGGCGACCTCCGCCTCGCGCCGGGCCAGGCTGGGCGGCGGCCAGCCCCGGCTGCGCAAGTAAGAAGGCTCCAGCGACATCAGATAGCCGGCGCGGCGACCGCCGGCGCCAAGGCTGAGGCCGCTCGGCGCCGGCGCAGCATCGCGCCTGCCCCGCCGAATCCGGCGAGCAACAGCACCCAGGCGGCGGGCTCGGGGATCGCCAGCGGGTCGATATGGTCGGCGGTGGCGAACGCGATACGAAAGCCGACGCCCTCGCCGTTTGAAAGCCGCGCATCGCCGAAGCTAAGGCCGCTATCCGGGATCGTCATGACCCCGTCAACGATGGGGTCGTTGAACCCGTCCAGTTGCAGGAAGAGTGATCCCGCGGCTCCCAGAACCTGGATCTCGATGTGATCGACGAAGCCCCGCGTACTACCCGGGTTGAGCGTGCTGTCCAGGAGGCGCTCGCTTTGGAGGAATACAAACGCGTTCGACCCGGCAAAGTCGTAGGTCCCGGAGCCAATCGTCAAGGTCACCAAGAGGGCCGGGTCGGGCAGGCCGAGGTCCGTGCCGCCGGCCACCAGTTTGCCTCCCCCTTGTCCGGCCGCGCCGGCGTCGTCGAACTTGGCCACGACGGTGAATGGGTCACCGTTGTGGCTTGCGCCCGGAGCGCCAAAGAAGCCACCTGTGTCGCCCACGAATGCCGCCCCGCCGAACGTGAGGGTCACGATCGCCGCATTGGCCGCACCCCCAGCGGCCAGCGCTGAAGCCGCCACGGCGGCCAACCACAAGCTACGCATCTCAGCTCCCACCTATAAGCCGATCACGGAACGCTCAGGGTTCGTTCGCGTCAAGGACGACCCCCCATTGGCCAGCGCCGGCCTCGCTAGCGGCTTTCGGACATGTGTTGATTTCGCCAGATTGGCTCCGAGGCGCCCGCGCACGATGTTCCGGGCGCAGCAAGGAGACCCCCATGTCCCCCAAGACATCCTATGTCGTTTCCGGCCTCCCCCTGGAGCCTTTCCGCCCGCTGTTCGGCCTCTCCGAGGAGGCGCTCGCCGAGCACGGCGCCATCCGCTACGCGGTCGACGCGCCGATCGGCTTCCCCTGCCGCGTGACCCTCGAAGACGCCCAGCCGGGCGAGACCGTGCTGCTGCTGAACTACGAGCATCAGCCGGCCGACACGCCCTACCGCTCGCGCCACGCCATCTTCGTCAGCGAGCGGGCGGTGGAAACCCGCCGCGCGGTGAACGAGATCCCCGGCGCGCTCGCCGTCCGCAAGGCGCTGTCGATCCGCGCCTATGACGAGGCCGGCATGATGCTCGACGCCGAGATCGCCTCCGGGGACGCGCTGGAGCCGGTGATCGAGCGCCTGCTGGCCGCGCCGGGCGTCGCCTACCTGCACGCCCACAACGCCGGCCGCGGCTGCTACGCCGCGCGCATCGACCGGGCGTAGGTCCAGGCCTAGGTCCGCGCCGCCAGCGACAGGCCTTCCAGCCACAGCTGGTGCCAGCGCTCCATGCGGCCGGGGAAGATCAGCCGGCCGACGCGGGCGGCGAACCCCTGCTGCGTCTCCTCGGTGACGACGCGGCAGCCGCCGGCCTGCGGCACGATCAGCCAGGCGTGGTAGGCCTCGATCATCGGGCCGGTCGCCAGCCAGGCGATACGCTCGAAGGGCTCGAATTCCCGCACCTGGGTTTCCAGGTCGACGCCGAAGGTGCGCCAGGTGAAGCGCGCCTCGGGGAAGAGGTCGCGGCCGCCGTCCTCGATCACCACCTTGGCGGCGTTGGCGTAGAATTCGTGCCAATCGGCGGCGCGGACCAGCACCTTCCAGACGGCCTGCGGCGAGGCGGCCACGGCGATGCTGTTGACCACGTGCACCGGCGCGCAGTCGGGCAGGAAGCGGTCGGGCCAGCGGATCGCGGGGTCGCTCATGCCCAGATCCTAGCGCAGCTTCGCAGCCGCTGCTGCCACCATGGTGTCAGCAGCGGCTGCGCGACTCCGGGCCGCAGGGCGTTTGTTCCTACTATGTTCCTGTGTTATCTCTGAGTCTCGGCACTACATTATGGGACCGCCGCAGGAAGCCCCGCCTTGGGACCTCCGGACGGCTCCAGGGCGTTTCCGGGACACGATGGCCGAACAGCTGAATTTCATCCGCGTGCGCGGTGCGCGCGAGCACAACCTGAAGAACGTCAACGTGGACATCCCGCGCGGCGAGCTGGTCGTGCTGACCGGGCTCTCGGGATCGGGCAAGAGCTCGCTCGCCTTCGACACCATCTACGCCGAGGGCCAGCGGCGATATGTCGAGAGCCTGTCGTCCTATGCCCGCCAGTTCCTGGAGCTGATGAGCAAGCCCGACGTGGACCTGATCGAGGGCCTGTCGCCGGCCATCTCCATCGAGCAGAAGACCACCAGCCGCAATCCGCGCTCCACCGTCGGCACGGTGACCGAGATCCACGACTACATGCGCCTGCTCTGGGCGCGGGTCGGCGTGCCCTATTCGCCGGCCACCGGCCTGCCGATCGAGAGCCAGACCGTCAGCCAGATGGTCGACAAGCTGACCGCGCTTCCCGACGGCGAGCGCCTGTACCTGCTGGCGCCGGTGGTCCGCGGCCGCAAGGGCGAGTTCAAGAAGGAATTCGCCGAGTGGCAGAAGGCCGGCTTCCAGCGGGTGAAGGTCAACGGCGAGTTCTTCCCCATCGAGGACGCGCCCACCCTCGACAAGAAGTTCAAGCACGACATCGACATCGTCGTGGACCGCCTGGTCACCAAGGGCGGCCAGGAAACCCGCTACGCCGACTCGATCGAGCAGGCCCTGCGCCTGGCCGACGGCATCGCGGTCGCCGAATGGGCCGACAAGGATCCGACCGAGGAGGAACCCAGGCGGCTCCTGTTCTCCGAGAAGTTCGCCTGCCCGGTCTCCGGCTTCACGATCAGCGAGATCGAGCCGCGCCTCTTCTCGTTCAACAACCCCTACGGCGCCTGCCCCGTCTGCGACGGCCTGGGCATGAAGCTGGCCTTCGACGCCGACCTGGTCACGCCGGACAAGGACAAGACCCTGCACAAGGGCGCGATCTCGCCCTGGGCCAAAGGCCCCTCGCCGCTCTACACCCAGACCCTCCAGGCGCTGGCTCGGCACTACGACTTCTCGATGGACGTCCCGTTCTGGAAGCTGCCGGAGGCCGCCAAACAGGTGATCCTGTACGGCTCGGGGACGGAGAAGATCCGCTTCATCTATGACGACAACGCCCGCAAGTACGAGGTCAACAAGACCTTCGAGGGCGTGCTGCCGAACCTCGAGCGCCGCTGGCGCGAGACGGACTCATCCTGGGTCCGCGAGGAGTTGGGCCGCTACCAGTCCGAGACCCCCTGCGAGGCCTGCCACGGCTATCGCCTGAAGCCCGAGGCGCTGGCGGTCAAGGTCGCCGGCCAGCACGTCGGCGAGATCAGCCACCTGTCGATCAAGCACGCCAAGGACTGGTTCGAGGGGCTGGAGGGCCAGCTCACCGAAAAGCAGATGGAGATCGCGCGGCGGATCCTGAAGGAGATCGTCGACCGCCTGCGCTTCCTGGTGAACGTCGGCCTCGACTACCTCGACCTCTCGCGGGCGTCGGGCACGCTTTCCGGCGGCGAAAGCCAGCGCATCCGGCTCGCCAGCCAGATCGGCTCGGGCCTGACGGGCGTGCTCTACGTCCTCGACGAGCCCTCCATCGGCCTGCACCAGCGCGACAACGCCCGCCTGCTGGTCAGCCTCAAGGGGCTGCGCGACCTCGGCAATTCGGTGTTGGTGGTCGAGCACGACGAGGAGGCGATCCTCACCGCCGACCATGTGATCGACATGGGCCCGCGCGCCGGCGTCCACGGCGGGGAGATCATCGCGACGGGGACGGCCGCCGACATCATGGCCGAGGCGCGCTCGATCACCGGCCAGTACCTCTCCGGCGCCCGCGAGATCGAGGTGCCGCAGGAGCGCCGGCCGATCTCCAAGAAGAACGTGCTGCGCGTGATCGGCGCCACCGGCAACAACCTGAAGAACGTCACCGCCGAGATCCCGCAAAGGACCTTCACCTGCATCACCGGCGTCTCGGGCGGCGGCAAGTCGACCTTCACCATCGAGACCCTGTACAAGGCCGCGGCGCGCCGGCTGCACAACGCCTCCGACGCGCCCGCGCCCTATGAGCGGATCGAGGGGCTGGAGCTGTTCGACAAGGTCATCGACATCGACCAGTCGCCGATCGGCCGCACGCCCCGGTCGAACCCCGCGACCTACACCGGCGCCTTCCAGCCGATCCGCGACTGGTTCGCGGGGCTCCCCGAGGCCAAGGCCCGCGGCTACGGCCCCGGCCGGTTCAGCTTCAACGTCAAGGGCGGCCGCTGCGAGGCCTGCCAGGGCGACGGCCTGATCAAGATCGAGATGCACTTCCTGCCGGACGTCTATGTCACCTGCGACGTCTGCCACGGCCATCGCTACAACCGCGAGACGCTGGAAATCCTGTTCAAAGGCAAGAGCATATCGGACGTTCTTGACATGACGGTCGATGAGGCCGCGGAGTTCTTCAAGGCGGTCCCGGTGCTGCGCGAGAAGATGCAGACGCTGAACCGCGTGGGCCTGGGCTACGTCAAGGTCGGCCAGTCGTCGACGACGCTCTCCGGCGGCGAGGCGCAGCGGGTGAAGCTGTCGAAAGAGCTCAGCCGCCGGGCCACCGGCAAGACCCTCTACATCCTGGACGAGCCCACCACCGGTCTGCACTTCGAGGACACCAAGAAGCTCCTGGAGGTGCTCCACGAGCTGGTCGACCAGGGCAACACCGTGGTGGTGATCGAGCACAACCTCGACGTGGTGAAGACCGCCGACTGGGTCGTCGACTTCGGCCCCGAGGGCGGCGACGGCGGCGGGGAGATCGTGGCCGTGGGCACGCCCGAGCAGGTGGCGGCCAACGCCAAGAGCTGGACCGGCCGCTACCTGGCCGACCTGCTGGAACGCCACGAGACGCGCCGCAAGGGCCGGGTGAAGAAGCTGGTGAGGGCGTAATCATCCCTCCTCTTTAGGGGAGGGACAGGCCGCGAAGCGGCCAGGGTGGGGGAATCAGGACTGGTCACGGCGCCAACCGCCAGGGCTCGCAAGCTTCGCAACGCCATGACCCAACCGGAGATCTGGCTCTGGGGGCGGCTGAAGCGCCTGCACGCCCGAGGCTTTCATTTCCGCCGGCAGCGGCCGTTCCACGGCTACTATCTCGACTTCGTCTGCATCGACCGGCTGCTGGTCATCGAACTCGATGGCGGCCAACACAGTGAGCCTCTGCAGGCCGAACACGACGGCGTCCGGGAGGCCGTGCTGCGGCGCGCCGGCTATCAGGTGATGCGGTTCTCCAATTCGGCGGTGCGAACCGATATCGACAGCGTCATGGACGCGATCCTGCTGGCGCTTGAGGCAAGGCCGTCAGTAAAAGGGAGCCCTTCGTCCCGCGGTCGCGCTTGAGCGTGACACCCCCACCCGTCCGGCGCTGCGCGCCGTCCACCCTCCCCTAAAGAGGAGGGATGAATTGAGGAGCCGTCCCATGATCCTCTACGGCGCGCCGAACCCTGCTCCCAATCCGCGCCGGGTGCGCATCTTCCTGGCGGAGAAGGGGATCGAGCTGCCCGAGACCCGCGTCGACATGATGAAGCGGGAGCACAAGTCGCCGGAGTTCCGCGCCAAGAACTCCATGGGCCAACTGCCGGCGCTTGAGCTGGACGACGGGACCTGCATCGCCGAGACGGTGGCCATCTGCCGCTATTTCGACGAGACCCAGCCCGATCCGCCGATGTTCGGGACCACGCCGGTGGAGAAGGCGCTGGTCGACATGTGGGTGCGCCGCACGGAGTTCACGGTGATGATGCCGGTGGGCAATTTCTGGCGCCACGCCCACCCGCGCACGGCCGCCCTGCTGACCCAGTTCAAGGACTTCGGGGAAAGCAACCGGGAGACCTACAAGGGCGCCCAGCGCTACCTGAACCGCGAGCTGGAGGGCAAGACCTGGCTGGCCGGCGAGCGGTTCTCGATGGCCGACATCTGCCTGCTCACCACCGTCGACTTCGCCGACTGGATCGGCCTGCCGCTGGAGGCGGAGTACGAGACCCTGAAGACCTGGCATGACCGCGCGTCCGCCCGGCCGAGCGCCGGCGCCTAGTCCGCCTCAGCGGGGCCGTTGAGCGCCTGGTAGGCGGCGGCCAGCGGCGCCTGGGCGATCACCAGGTAGAGCGGCGCGATCACCAGCTCGGCGATCAGGCCGAACACATAGGCGCCCGGCCGCTCGGCCAGGGCCTGCGGGTCCGACAGGCTGACCGGCGCGAAGGTGTGGAAGCCGCCGATCGCCGCCTGGACCACGGCGGTCAGGATGAAGACCACCAGGGCGATCAGCAGCAGCAGGCAAAGGGCCAGGAGCGCCATGCCGAAGAGCGGCCAGACCCGGCCGCGGGTCAGCCGCCAGGAGTCCGCCAGGCCGAACCGGCCGGTGTCGAAATTCGCCGGCCCCGCCAGGCTGGTGCGCAGCGCCAGCCAGATCATCACCGCGGCGATCGCCAGGGTGGCCACGAAGCCGGCCCACGGGCTGAACTTCAGGAGCCACAGCACCAGGATGGAGGCGGCGAAGACCATGGCGCAGAACACCGCCAGCAAGGTCAGCCACAGGACGATGAGCCGGCCCTCCACCTTGCTGAACCGCAGGTGGAAGAAGCCGGGGGCCAGCTGCGGCCGCAGCGTCATGCGGTAGAGCGCGGTCACCAGCACCCACTGGATCGAGACCCCGCCCAGGCCCAGGACAAGACCGCCGACCACGCCGCCCGCGGCGTCGGCCTGCTCGCGCGTGCTGACCGCCAGCGTCGCCGCGGCGATGGCGATGAAGGCGACCGCCACCAGGCCCACGAAACTGATCAGCGAGAACAGGCACCAGCCCAGCACCACGCGCCACTGGCTGCGGATCACCTGGAAGCCTTCCAGGGCGGCGTCGCTGGCGGAAAAGCTGTTCATGACACGCGCCCGGATCCGTCGCCGCGCGGGCTCACCCGTGCTCGGGCCGCACCCGCAGGGGATTGGCGGGCGCATCGCCGTGCAGCTGCTGGTAGGCGACGGCGAAGGGGGAATAGATCATCACCAGCTGGACGACCGAGACCAGCATCTGGATCACGAAGGCCGCAGCCCCGGCGATCAGCGCCACCGGCGTGCCGCCCTGGCTGACCGCCTCGGGGCCGCCGGCCAACATGGTCACGGCGAACCAGATCACCGTCACCAGCACCCAGACCATGATGTAGAAGATCACCGACAGCACGATCATGCCGAACATCGGCCAGAACTGCCCGCGGGTGAGCGCCCAGGCGGAGACCAGCGAGATGTGCCGCTCCTTGAAGGCCATGGGCGTCGCCAGCGACAGCCGCACCCCGACCCAAATGGTCAGCACGGCCACGGCGGGCGCCACGATGAACCCCACCGTCGAGCCGCCCTGCTCGGCCGCGGCGATCGCCACGAAGCCGATCATCAGGCAGACCAGGCCGATGGCGAAGAGCGCGATGTTGACCAGGGTGAGCCGCAGTTCGTCGGCGCCCAGCCGCAGGTGCAGGAAGCCCGGCTGTTCGGGCCGCAGCACCAGGCGGTAGATGCCGCCGGTGATCACCGAAATCAGCACGACCGCCAGCAGCAGGACCAGCAGGAAGGCGGGAATGGAGTGCATCAGCTTGGTGGCGAAGACCTGGGCGTCTTCCGGCGAGAACTGGCCCTTGCGCGCGATGGCCAGCGCGTCGGCGCCCAGGCTGCTCAGCATCACCTCGCCGATCACCAGCATGCCGCCGGCGTAGATGCCGCTCCAGGCAAGGATGGTCCCGGGCCGTTCCCGCGTCAGGCGGAAGCCCTCAAGTGCGGCTTCACTCGCCGAAAACCGGTTCATCCCTGTCCCTAAGGCCCGACCCCACACGAGTAGGAACGAGTCGGCCTCCCCTTTGGATGCAAGGTTGGGGCTCGACCCCCGTGCGTGCAAGGCCCCGCTCGCGATCTCGCCGGATCGTTGCTAGTTAGCCACGCATGACGACAGCTCCGGTACATGTGGTGGGCGGCGGCCTGGCGGGCTCCGAGGCGGCCTGGCAGATCGCCGAGGCGGGCGTGCCGGTGGTGCTGCACGAGATGCGGCCGGTGCGCGGCACCGACGCGCACCAGACCGACCGGCTGGCCGAGCTGGTCTGCTCCAACTCCTTCCGCGCCGACGACTGGACGGGCAATGCGGTGGGCCTGCTGCACGCCGAGATGCGCAGGCTGGGCTCGATCATCCTGGCCTGCGGCGACGCCTGCCAGGTGCCGGCCGGCGGCGCGCTGGCGGTCGACCGCGACGGCTTCGCGCAGGCCGTGACCTTGCGGCTCGAGGCCCATCCGCGGGTCACCATCGTGCGCGAGGAGGTCGCTGGCCTGCCGCCCGCGGCCTGGGACAGCGTGATCGTGGCCACCGGCCCCCTCACCTCGCCGGCCCTGTCGGAGGCGATCCTGGGGCTGACCGGCGAAGGCGAGCTGTCGTTCTTCGACGCCATCGCGCCCATCGTGCACCTGGAGAGCATCGACATGGGCGTGGCGTGGCGCCAGTCGCGCTACGACAAGGAAGGTCCCGGCGGCGACGCGGCCGCCTACATCAACTGCCCGATGGACCGGGCGCAGTACGAGGCCTTCATCGACGCCTTGCTGGCCGGCCCGAAGTCGGAATTCAAGGACTGGGAGCACGTCCCCTATTTCGACGGCTGCCTGCCCATCGAGGTGATGGCCGAGCGCGGCCGCGAGACCCTGCGCCACGGCCCGATGAAGCCGGTCGGCCTGACCAACGCGCACGACCCGCAGACCAAGGCCTGGGCGGTCGTCCAGCTCAGGCAGGACAATGCGCTGGGCACGCTGTGGAACATGGTGGGCTTCCAGACCAAGCTGAAGCACGGCGCCCAGACCGAGGTCTTCCGCACGATCCCGGGGCTGGAGAAGGCGATGTTCGCCCGGCTCGGCGGCCTGCACCGCAACACCTTCCTGAATTCGCCGGCCCTGCTGGACGGGTCGCTGCGCCTGAAGGCCGACCCGCGGCTGCGGTTCGCGGGCCAGGTGACCGGCGTCGAGGGCTATGTCGAGAGCGCCGCGGTGGGCCTCCTGGCCGGCCGCTTCGCCGCCGCCGAGCGCCTGGGCCGCCCCGCGGTCCCGCCGCCCGCGACGACGGCGCTAGGGGCCTTGATCGGCCACATCACCGGCGGGCACCTGGACGCCGGGAAAGGCTCGTTCCAGCCGATGAACATCAACTACGGCCTGCTGCCGCCGCTGGAGCCTCCGCGGCACGGGGAGGACGGCAAGCGGCTGCCCCACAAGGAACGCGGCCGCGCGAAGAAGCGGCTGATGGGCGAGCGCGCGCTGGCGGACCTGGAGGATTGGGTGGGCCATCCCTCCTCTTTAGGGGAGGGACAGGCCGCGTAGCGGCCAGGGTGGGGAAGTCGGGTTCAAGGGCGGACTCCGAACTCCGACCCACACTTCCCCACCCGTCTCGCTGCGCTCGCCACCCTCCCCGGAACGGGGAGCGATGATTCCCTCAGATCTTCCCTCTCGCCACGGCGACGGTCAGGCGCAGGCGCCGGGCGAAGTCGTTGCTGGCCGGGCGGCCGGCGAGCGCGGCGTGGGCGACGGCGGGAAAGGCCGTGACGCTGAGCGCGCGCGAGGCGCTGCGCGCCGCATGGATCACCTTCAGGAAGGTGGGCCTGAGGTCCGGGTTGTCGGCCAGCCGCTTGCCCAGCGCCCAGGCCGAGCCGCCGGCCAGCGCCATTTTGGCCTCGGTCGCCGGGTCGAGCGCCTGGACGGCCAGCTGGGCGGTGACGCCGCCGGTGTCGCGCGCCCAGTCCAGCACCTCGGCCTCGGTCATCGGCGCGGGATCGAGTTCGCGATAGCGGGCGTCGATCAGGGTTTCCAGGAGCTCGCGCTTCAGTCCCCGCCGCTGGACCGCCGTGGCGAGCGCCTGGGCGGCGGGATGGTGGCGCAGGGGGCGACCCTCGAAGATCTCCTCCAGGGCCTCGCGCCACCAGGTCAGACGCATTTCGCCCAGCAAGGCGTTCGAGGCCACCCGCGGCGCGCGCGCCAGCTCGTTGTCGAAGGCGTAGAGGGCGATCACGTCGGCGCGCGCCTCGACGGCGCCGATGAACCGGCTGGACAGCCAGCGGTCGGGGTCGACACGCCGGATCAGGGCGTCCAGGTCGCCCGTCTCGGAATGTGGCGCGTCTTCGCTCATCGGGCTCGTCGGCATGGCGCGGGTCATCGGGCGCCTATGAAAAGGCCCGCCGGTTAAGGCGGGCCTTCACAGTGTCGGATCCGGCCGTTCTTAGCCGAAAATCGTCTGGTTCATGGTCATGCAGACCAGCATCGGCACGGACAGGAAGGTGTTGATGCGGGAGAAGATCATCGCCTTGCGGCCCGCCGCGGCCTTGGCGTCGGCATCCGCCTCGACGAGACCCAGCGCGATCTTCTGCGCCGGCCAGATCGCGCCCCAGACGTTGAGCATCATGATGATGCCCAGCCACATGCCCAGGCCGATGAAGGTATGGCCGAGGCCGACGGGATGTTCGGTGAAACCCAGCGTCAGCGCCTGCAGTAGGTAGCCGCGGTTGAACGCCAGGATCAGGCCCATCAGCACCGTGAAGAGCGCCGACCAGCGGAACCAGAACATGGCTTCCGGGGCGATGTACTTGGACACCGCCGGCTTAAGCTCGGCGGGAATCTCCGGCATTTTGCGGGTCTGGACGAAGTTGAAGTACCAGAGCAGGCCGATCCACATGATGCCGAACAGCACGTGCAGCCAGCGGAACAGGGCCTGCAGGAAGATCTCCGGCCCCGAGCCGTTGTGGACGTAATAACCGGCGACGATGATCAGCGCGATGATGAAGCTGACGATCAGCGTGTTGCGGAGATTGGAAAGTAGTCCAGCCATGTGTGCGCCCTCGTGATTCCTACCCTGGCGCTCAGGTATAGGGCGTTTTGACGCAGGCGGAAACGCTCAGAAGAGGTTCAGACCGCGATCAGCGCGAGCGCCAGGCGCCGGCCCTCGGAGGTGAGCACGTTGTAGAGTTTCGCCGCGGCCGGGGTGTCCATGAATTCGAACCCCATGCCGGCGGCCAGCAGCGCCTCGCGGACGGCGCGCGGCGGCTGGGCGTTGCGGGCGCCGACGCCCAGCAACAGGAACTCCACCTGCGCCCGTCCCGCAGCGAACACCGGGGCCAGCGAGTCGAGGGTCAGCGCCGCAAGCGTCGAGACCGGCCAGGGCTGCGCCTCGTCGGCGACGATCAGTAGCGAACCGGCATGCCATTCGCCCGACAGCCGAAAGCCGCCGTCGCCATAGGCGTCGATGGAGGGCGCGTCGCGGGCCATGGCCGCGCCTGGCCTAGCGGACGTTGACCGGCTTCAGCGGCTCGGCCGCCTCGTCCTCGACGCCGCGCTTGACGCCCCAGAGCATGATCACCGGGGCGGCGATGTAGATCGACGAATAGGTGCCGATGGCGATGCCGAACAGCATGATCACCGACAGGCCGTAAAGGGTCGGGCCGCCGAACACCGCCAGCGCCACCAGCGCCAGGACCGCGGTCATGCTGGTGATGATGGTCCGGGTCAGCATCTCGTTGATCGACATGTCGATGACGTCGGCCAGCGGCATGCTCTTGAACTTGCGCAGGTTCTCGCGGAACCGGTCGAACACCACCACGGTGTCGTTCATCGAATAGCCGATGATCGTCAGGATGGCGGCGACAGCCTGCAGGTTGAACTCGATGCGCATGACCGCGATCAGGCCGAAGGTCAGGAAGACGTCGTGGAACAGCGCGGCGACCGCGCCGAGGCCGAACTGCAGCTCGAAGCGGAACCAGATGTAGAGCAGCATCGCCAGGATCGCGACGCCGAGACCCACCAGGCCCGAGCTCAGGAGTTCTCCGGAGACGGTCGGGCCGACCACGTCGGTGCTGACGAACCTGACGGCCCCCAGCGACTGCTTGAGCCTGGCCTGCACCTGGGTGACCGTGGCGCTGATGTCCGAGCCGTTGGGCGCCTCGAAGCGCAACAGCGCCGAGCCCACGGAGCCGCCGGGCTGCACGACCTCGTGGAGGTTCATGCCGGCGAGCGCGGCGTGCACCTTGGCCGCGTCGATCGGCTTCGGCGCCGTGGTGACCTCCATCACCGTGCCGCCCTTGAAGTCGATGCCGCAGGCCAGCCCGCCGCACGGCGGCTTGAACGGATAGAGGGTGAGGAACAGCGACCCGGCGATCGCCAGGACCGACAGGGTGGCGAACACGCGGGCCAGGCGCACGAAGCGGAAGTGCGTCCGGACCGGCAGGACCTTGATGAGGGGCCAGAATTTCAAAGCGGCGGCTCCCTTTACGCGATCGGCAGCGTCTTCGGCCGGGCGGCTTTGAACCACCAGGCGAGAAGCACTTGGGTGACGAGGACGGCCGAGAAGACCGTGGTCAGCACGCCGACCGACAGCGTCCAGGCGAAGCCCTTCACGGGGCCGGAGCCCAGGTTGAACATGATCAGCGCCGAGAAGATGTGGGTCATGTTGGCGTCGAAGATGGTGCCCCAGGCCCGCGCGAACCCGGCCTCCATGGAATCGATCAGCTTGCGGCCGGCGCGCAGCTCGTCGCGCATCCGCTCGTAGATCAGCACGTTGGCGTCGACGGCCACGGCGAGCGTCAGGATCAGGCCGGCGATGCCCGGCAGGGTCAGGGTCGCCTGGGTGAAGCTCATCACGCCCACGATCATCACCGCGTTGACCGCCAGCGCGATCAGCGAGATGCCGCCGAACAGCACGCCATAGATCAGCAGCATGAAGACCATGGTGGCGACCAGGCCGACGATGGCCGAGGTGGCGCCGGCCTTGACGGCGTCGGCGCCGAGCTCGGCGCCGACGGTGCGCTGCTGTTCGACCTTCATCGGCGCCGGCAGGGCGCCGGCGCGCAGCAGCACCGACAGCTCATTGGCGCTTTCCGGCGTGAAGTGGCCGTGGATCTGGCCCGATCCGCCGGCGATGGCGGTCTCGATCACCGGGGCGGAGATGACCTTCTTGTCGAGCACGATGGCGAAGCGCTTGCCGATGTTCTGACGGGTGGCGTCGCCGAACCGCCGGGCGCCGATCCCGTTGAACCGGAAGGTCACCACCGACTGGCCGGTCTGCTGGTCGAAGCCCGGCTGGGCGTTGGTCAGCATCTCGCCGGTGACCACCGAGCGCTTCCTGACCACATAGTTCGCCGCGGAGCCGTCGGTGGAGGCCAGGAGTTCGTCGCCCGGCGGCACGCGGCCGGCGGCGATGTCCTCGGGGCTCGCCTGCTCGTCGACCATCTGGAAGGTCAGCTTGGCGGTCTGGCCGATGATGGCCTTCAGCTTCTCAGGGTCGCTTTCGCCGGCCGCCTGGATGTCGATGCGGTTCTTGCCGCGCCGGTCGATCTGCGGCTCCTTGGTGCCCATCTGGTCGATCCGCCGGCGGATGACCTCAATGTTCTGCTCCACGGCCTTGGAGGCCTCGGCGTCGAAGGCCTCCGGCACGAAGGCGATGCGCAGGCGCTGGTCGGGCGCGGTCGAGACGGTGACGTCGCGGCCCCCCGGCGTGCCCGCCAGCGGCGCGCCGACGGTGGTGCGCAGCGCGTTGAGCGCATCGTTGGCCTGGGCCGGGTCAGTAATCCGCAGCCCGATCTCCGGCCCGTTCACGGCCAGGTCGGTGAAGGCGATCTGCTTGTCGCGCAGAGTGGTGCGGACATCCTCGGCCATGTTGGTGAGCCGCTCGTTGCGCAAGGCGACGGTGTCCACCGAATAGAGCAGGTCCGAGCCGCCCTGCAGATCGAGGCCCAGGTGCAGGGTGTTCTTGGGCATGAAGCCGGGCAGGCCGTCGCGCACGTTGGCCGGCAACAGGTTCGGCAGCGTGAACAATGCGCCGAGCACGGTCGCCAGGACGACGAGGACCACCTTCCAGCGGGCGAGGTTCATCATGGCTGGAGAACGGTCTTCAGGTCTTGGAATCGTTGGCCGGGGCCGGGGCGCCGCGCGCCACCACCTCGGAGATCATGCCCTTGCGCACCTTGACGGTGACGCCGGTGGCGATCTCGACGCCGACGTCGGCGTCCTCGACGCGGACCACCTTGCCGTGCACGCCGGAGGACAGCACCACCGCGTCGCCGCGCTTCAGGCCGCCCAGCATGGCCTGGTGGGCCTTCATCCGCTGCTGCTGCGGGCGGATCATCAGGAAATAGAACAGGACGACCAGGCCGACGAGCGGCAGGAACTGGATCAACATGTCCATCGGACCGCCGCCGCCGACGGCGCCGCCGAGGGCTTGAGCATGGGCAGGGGTGGCGAACATGGCCTCTCCGGAAAGCAGTACGGCGGCGGCCCTTTGAGGGGCCCCGCTCGAAGTCGGCGGAAGCTATGCGCTGCGCCCCTGTTTTGCAATGGAACCGCGCCGGGTTAAGCGTCGCAAGGATGACGCACGAGCTGGAAAACGTCCTGACGCGGATCGCAGACGCCCTGGAGCGGCTGGCGCCGGCGCGCGCCGCCGAGCCCGCCTTCGGCGCCGCGCGGCTGTTCCGGCACGATCCGGCGACGGGCGCCTTCCATCCCGCGCCGGACTATCCCCTGCCCCTGGCCGCGCTGGTCGGCGTGGACCGGCAGAAGGCGCGGTTCGTCGAGAACCTGACGCGGTTCGCCGGCGGCCTGCCTTTCAACCACGCCCTGCTCTGGGGCGTGCGCGGGACCGGCAAGAGCTCGCTCGCCAAGGCCGCGTTCATGGAGGTCGCCGCCGGCGCGGCCGACCTCAAGCTCGTCGAGGTGGATCGCGACGAGGTCACCGCCCTTCCCGGCCTGTTCGACGTGCTGCGGACCAGGCCTGAGCGCTTCGTCGTGCTGTGCGACGACCTCAGCTTCGAGGAAGGCGCGGCGGCGGCCAAGGCGCTGAAATCGGCGCTGGAGGGCGGCGTCTCGGGCCCGCCGGCCAATGTGCTGTTCGCCGCGACCTCCAACCGCCGGCACCTGATGCCCAGATCCCACGGTGAACGAGGGGCCCACGGCGAGGACCGCGGCCTGATCGCCGCGGCCGAAGACGCCGAGGAGGAGGTCAGCGTCTCCGACCGCTTCGGCCTGTGGATCGGCTTCCCGCCGATGGACCAGCCGACCTATCTGGCGGCCGTCCAGGGCTATGCGGCGCGCTACGGCCTGAAGGCTAAGGACCTCGATCGCCGGGCCCTGCAGTGGGCGCAACTGCGCGGCGCCCGCTCCGGCCGCGTCGCCTGGCAGTTCATCCGCGACCTGGCGGGGGAATTGGGGAAGAGTTTGCCGCTCTGAGCCCTTCCCTCCCCTTTATGGGGAGGGTGGCCGAGGCGAAGCCGAGGTCGGGTGGGGAAGTGTGGGCCGGCGTGCTGACTCAGCGCTTGCACGCGGTTTCCCCACCCGTCTGTCGCTTCGCTCCAGCCACCCTCCCCATAAAGGGGAGGGAAAAGGGGCTACTTCGGCAGGACGAGCTTGGGGTCCACGGCGTGAGCGCCGTAGCGGACCTCGAAGTGCACCTGGGGCTCGGGCACGCCGCCGCTGGTCCCGGCCTGGCCGATCTGCTGGCCCTGGGTGATCTTCTGCTGGTTCTTCACGTCGACGCGGCCGAGGTGGCCATAGGCGGTCGCCCAGCCGTCGGCGTGCTTGATCAGCACCAGGTTGCCGAAGCCCGGGACCTGGTCGCCGGCGTAGACCACCTCGCCGTCGGCGGCGGCGCGAACGGGGGAGCCGGCCTCGGCCTGGATGTTGATCCCGTCGTTGCGCTGGCCGCCGGGCCGGGGCCCGAAGTCCGAGAGGATGTCGCCGTGCGCCGGCCACTGGAAGCGGCCCTTGGCCAGCTGGGTGATCTGGGCGTCGCTGGGCGCCGGCGCGGCGCCGGGGGCGGCCTGCGGCGCCGTCCCGGGCGTGGGCGCATAGGGCCGCGGCGTCGGGCCGGAGGGCTGGTAGGGCTGCGGCTGCGACGGCAGGGCGCCGCTGTCGCCACGGCTGGGCTGGTAGGGCGGCGGATAGCTGCGGCTGGGCCGTTCCGGCGCCGGGGCGCTGGAGTCGCGGTAGCCGTCGGGCAGGTAGACCTTCTGGCCCGGGCGCACGCTGGAGACACGCTTGGAGAGCTCGTTCTCGGCCCTGAGGCTGGCCACGCTGACGCCGAACCGCTGGGCGATCGAGGCGAGCGTGTCGCCGGGCTGGGCGGTGTAGACGTGCTCGGCGAAGCTCGGTCCGCGGTAGACCTGGCCGGCGCGGACCCCCTTGCCCCGGATGTGGTTGACCCGCTTGAGCTCGGCGACGTCGGTTCCGAGGCGGCCGGCGATCTTGGCCAGAGTGTCGCCTTTCTTGGCCTTGTAGGTCTCGCCCCTGGCCTGGACGGTGACCACCCGGCCGCCGTGCGAGGTCGCGGTGTCGTCGGCGACCTCGGCGGGGGAGATGCGGCTGCCGCGGCGGCCCTTGGCGCCCCTGGCCGGCGCGGCCTCGGAGACGGCCGCCTCATCAGCCTGGTCGGCGCCCGCCGCGCCCGGCAGCTTCAGGGTCTGGCCGGCATGGATCTGGGCCCGGCCCGAAAGGCCGTTGGCGGCGCGCAGATCGTCCATGCTCACGCCCAGGCGTTTGGAGATCGAGAACAGGGTGTCGCCGTGGACCACGGTGTAGGTCTTCCTGGCGGTCTCGGCTCTCGAGCCGGACGCCTTCGCGGCTTTGCCGCTCGCCGCGGACTTTTCGGCCGGCGGGCCCTTCAGCCGCTGGCCGGGCCGCAGCACGCTGGTCTTCTTCAGCCGGTTGAGCCGTTGCAGCTCCTCGATCGAGGTCCCGAGCTGATCGGCGATCTTCTCGAGCGTGTCGCCCTTCCTGACCGTGTAGGTGGTCGCGTCGGACTTCGCGGCGGCGTGCCCGCGGTGGTGGACCTTGGCCAGCGCGGGGCCCGCGCCCAACCCGGACGCGGAAAGCGCCGTGGTCGCCAATAGGATCAAAGCCGATCGCTGGAGAAAATGCGTCATCGCCGCTCCGGATTATGTTCTGGGGATGAGTCGGGGCGTCACGGTTGACGATGGGTTAACCCGCCCGGTCCCGCCCCGCCAACCTGCAACCGACCGCAGGTCCCACACGTCTTCGTCAAAGTTCTTTCGCCACGCCGTCCAGAAGGGGCACGAAACGAACGTCGGTCAGCGCCTCGATGTCGAATCCCCCCTTGCCGTCGCCAGTGTAGCGCCGAAGGCTCTGGACCGGACCCTTGCCGATGGGGGCCACCAGGATCCCCTTCGGCTTGAGCTGGGCCAGCAAGGCCTTCGGCTCATCAGACGCTGCGGCTGTGACCATAATGCGGTCGAACGGCGCCTGCTCCGGCCACCCTTCCCCGCCATCGCCGAAACGGGTGATGACATTGGTTAGGCCGAGCGCCTTGAAGCGCGCTTCCGCCTCGCGCATCAGGGTGCGGTAGCGTTCCACCGTGTAGACCAGCCGCGAGAGCTTGGAGAGGATGGTGGTCTGATACCCGCTCCCCGTTCCGATTTCGAGCACGCGGTCGCGCTTGTCGACCTTCAGCGCCTGGGTCATCAGGCCGACGATGAACGGCTGGCTGATCGTCTGGCCGCAGGCGATCGGCAGGGCCGAATCCTCGAAGGCGCGCGCCTTGAAGAGGTCCGGCGTGAAGCTCTCGCGCGGCGTGGTCTCGATGGCGTTCAGCACGGCGGGGTCGCTGACGCCCTGCGAGCGCAAGGCGAGGATCAGGCGGGCGAGCCGCGTCTCGGCCGTGTCGTCGTCCTTCTTCGCCATCTCAGGCCCTGCCCAGATCAAGCACGGGGCGGCGCGCCGCCAAGCACGCCGGACAGCTTGTGCACTGACTCGCCGTGCGTGAGGTCGATATGCAGCGGCGTCACCGAAATCTTGCCGTCATAGAGCGCCCGCAGGTCGGTGCCGGGCGCCGGCTGCGACCGCTCCTGCCGGTAGCCGACCCAATAGTAGTCGCGTCCGCGCAGATCGGTGCGCTTTTCGACCATCCGCACGTGGGCGTCGCGGAAACCCTGGCGGGTGACCTCCACCTCGGTGATCTCGGCCAGCGGTCGGCTCGGGAAGTTGATGTTCATGACCACGTCGGCGGGCCAGCCCACCTGGACGAGGCGGCGGATGATGCCGGGGGCGAAATGCTCGGCCGACTCGTAGCCCTTGGCGCCTTCGTAGAAGCCGCCCTGGGAGAGCGCGATGCCCGGCACGCCCATGGCCATGGCCTCGATGGCGCCGGCCACGGTGCCGGACATGGTCACGTCCTCGGCGAGGTTCGCGCCGCGGTTGACGCCGGAGAGCACCAGGTCGGGCGCCTTGCCCTCCACCAGCTCCCGGACGCCCAGCATCACGCAGTCGGTGGGCGTGCCGGTGGTCGAGAATCGCCGGGAATCCAGCTGGCGGACCCTCAGCGGCTCGGCCAGGGTCAGCGCGCGGCTCGCCCCCGACCGCTCGGTCTCCGGCGCACAGATCCAGACGTCGCTGGAAAGCTCGGCGGCGATCCGCTCCAGCGCCGTCAGCCCCTCGGCGTTGATCCCGTCATCGTTGGTGAGCAGGATCCTCAAGCGGCCTTGCCCCCGATATGGGTCAGGCCCGGCAGGTAGGGATGCAGCGCCTGCGGGATGGCGATGCGGCCGTCGGTGTCCTGGTAGTTCTCCATCAGCGCCACCAGGGTGCGGCCAACCGCCAGGCCCGAGCCGTTGAGGGTGTGGACGAAGCGCGTACCCTTCTCGCCGGCCGCCTTGGTGCGGGCGTCCATCCGCCGGGCCTGGAAATCCCCGCAGTTGGAGCAGGAGCTGATCTCGCGATAGCGCCCCTCGGACGGCAGCCAGACCTCCAGGTCATAGGTCTTGCGAGCGCCGAAGCCCATGTCGCCGGTGCAGAGCAGCATGGTGCGGAACGGCAGCTCCAGCCGCTTCAGGATCGCCTCGGCGCAGCCGACCATCCGTTCGTGCTCGTCCTCGGACCTGTCCGGCGCGGTGATCGAGACCAGCTCGACCTTGTAGAACTGGTGCTGGCGGATCATGCCGCGGGTGTCGCGGCCCGAGGCGCCGGCCTCCGAGCGGAAGCAGGGGGTGAGCGCGGTGTAGCGCAGCGGCAGCTCCTCCTCCGCCACGATCTGGCCCATCACCAGGCTGGTCAGCGGCACCTCGGCGGTTGGGATCAGCCAGCGGCCGTCGGTGGTCCGGAAGAGGTCGTCGGCGAACTTCGGCAGCTTGTCGGCGCCGTAGGCCGCCGCGTCATTGACCAGCAGCGGGGGCGAGACCTCGGTGTAGCCGTGCTCGGTGGTCTGGAAGTCCAGCATGAACTGGCCGAGCGCGCGCTCCAGCCGCGCCAGTTCGCCCTTCAGCACCACGAACCGCGAGCCGCTCATCCGCGTGGCGGCCTCGAAGTCGAGCAGGCCGAGATCGCCGCCCAGGTCGACGTGGTCCTTGGGGTTCGCGATGGCGAAGGGCGTCCCCCAGCGGCGGACCTCGACGTTGGCGTGTTCGTCGGCGCCTTGCGGCACGTCCGCGGCCGGGAGGTTCGGCAGGCCGGCCAGCAGGTCGTTCAGCGCCTGGCCCGCGGCCTTCTCGGCGTCGCCCGAGGCGTCCAGCTTGGCCTTCAGCGCCTCGACCAGGGCCATCAGGCGTTGGGCTTCGGGCTCGTCCTTGGCGGCCTTGGCGGCGCCGATCTTCTTCGAGGCGTCGTTGCGCTCGGCCTGGGCCGTCTGCCAGGCGGTCTGGGCGGCGCGCAGCTCGGTGTCGAGCGCCGTGATCTGGCCCACCAGCTCCGCGCCGGACAGGCCCCGCGCGTCCCAACCGGCGATGTAGGCGTCGGGCGTTTCGCGAATGGCTCGGATGTCGTGCATGGGGGCCGCAGGCTCTCAGGAGAAGCGGCCTTCTCTAGAGCGCGTTGGGATGGGCGCCAACCCAAGGCGGCTCAGTCAGGCAACCGTGACGTCGCGGCCGTCGTCTTCCTTCTTGCGCCGCCGCTCGATCAGCCAGACGCAGCCGACGGAGACGAAGTAGAGGCCGACGATGGGCACCGAGAGCAGGATCTGGCTGATCGGGTCGGGCGGGGTGATGATCGCGGCCACCACGACCACGACCACGACCGCGTAGCGCCAGCCGGCCATCAGCATCTTCGAGTTCACGATGCCGGCCATGCCGAGCAGGGTCAGGATCACCGGCAGCTGGAAGCACAGGCCGAAGGCCAGCAGCAGGGCCGTCACCAGGTCGAAATAGTCGGAGATCCGCGACATCAGCTTCACGGAGATCGGTCCGGCGACGATCTGCTGGTGCAGGGCGAACCACATGACGAACGGCAGGATCATGAAGTAGACCAGCGCGGCGCCGGCCACGAACAGCACCGGCGAGGCGATCAGGAACGGCAGGAAGGCGCGGCGTTCCTTCCTGTAGAGGCCGGGCGCCACGAAGGCGTAGATCTGCTGGCCGAGCACCGGGAAACTCAGCGCGACCGCACCCACCGCGGCCACCTTCACCTTGGTGAAGAAGACCTCCAGCGGCGCGGTGGAGATCAGGTCGGTGGCGGCGGGCGCCACCGGGGCGACGTTCTTGCCGATCAGCACCAGGAACATGTCGCGCGCGCCGGTCCAGGCGTTGACGAGGCTGCCCATGAAGTCGAGGCCTTCGGGCGGCGCCTTGGCGCGCACGGCGACCAGCCCCTGGGCGATCGTGTAGGGATGCACCAGCAGAAGCAGGATCGGCTGCGAGAAGTAGAAGCACAGGATGAACGCCAGGAGGAGCGCGATCACGCACTTGATCAGGCGCGAACGCAGCTCGATCAGGTGATCCAGGAGCGGGGCCCGCGAGGCCTCGATCTCGTCGTCGACGGAGTCGCTCACGAGACGCTCGCCTTGCGGCTGCGGGGCTTCGACGCCGCAGCCTTGGCCGGCGTGACCGTCGGGGCGGCCTTGGTCCTCCCAGGCGCCTTGGCGGGGATCTTGGCCGCCGCGGTCTTCGTCGCAGGCGTCCTGGACGCCGTCGCCCTGGAGGCCGGGGCCTTCTTCGCGGCGGCCTTCGCCGGCGCCTTGGCGGCCGCCTTGGCCTTGCGCGCCTTGCGCGCCGGCTTCATCTCGATCGTGGTCTCGGGACCGTCATAGGTGTAGGGCGCGTTCAGCGTCACGCCGACGTCCGAGAGGCCCTGGCTGATGTCGTTGAAGGCCTGGTTCACCTCGGGGGCGTGGGTGGCCATGTCGAGCATCTGCCCCTTGCGCATGGCCTCGACCTCCTTGCGCAGCTCGTCGAGTTCCGACTGGCGGGCCATTTCGTCGAAGCTGGCGCGGAATTCGGCGGCCATGGAGCGCACCTTGGCCATGAACTGGCCGAGCTTGCGCAAGAGCACGGGCAGGTCCTTCGGACCCACCACGATCAGCGCCACGACCGCGGCGACCAGGAATTCGACTGCGCGTCCTTCGGGGAACATGGCCGTGGGCTTAGCGCGGTTTCACGCGCGGTGGAAACAGAGGCTGGCGTAGGTGCTCGTCGTCAGCCTTCAGGCCTTGGATTTGGCCCGGGTCGCCGATCCGGTCTTGGACGCGGTCTTGGCGGCCGTCTTCGGCAGCGGCTTGGCCGGCGGCGGCTCTTCCTCGTGCGCCTCTTCCTCGCCCTTCAGGCCCTCGCGGAAGGCTTTGATGCCCTTGGCCGTGTCGCCCATGATGCCGGAGATCTTACCGCGACCGCCGAACAGCAGGAGGATGACCACGCCTGCGAAAATGAGGTGCCAGATCGAAAGACCGCCCATGGCGTCGAAAACTCCTAACCCGTCGCACCCCGGCGACATCTTCTAGCGGGGTATATAATCGCTCTCGGCGCGGCGCGCCACGCGACAATCAGGCTGTGTGGACGGCGAGTTCGCGGGTGAGGTTAGGAGTGGATTGTTAGGGCGCGCCCGAGGGCCGTGATGCGCCAGTAGCGGACGCTGGGCCAGCATGAGAGAGCGGATCTTGGCTTAGCAGACGCGAAAGACTCCTGCCGCCATGCTCTCGCATCGATTAGCTACAGCCGCTCAATGCAGCGGCCATCAACGGGAGCCGTCGCGGTGTGGTGGGATCGCTTCAGATTCTGGGGATCGATCGGCGGGATGAGTTACCGCGTCGCCTTCAGACTCTACAGCGAGGACGGCGCTCGCGAGGTTGAGGTGCGCACGTTCAGGAACGGCAAGACCTACATCGCCGAACGTGAGCGCCGAAACGGCCGGTATGAAGACCGACACTCTGGCAACCTAGTTGGCCCATTCGCGTCTCCCGAGGCTGCTGAGGAATTCATAGTCGGAACGCCCTGGTTCACGGAAGGCGAGGCCTAGCAGTAGTCCGCAAATGCGGCACGAGGGTACGTTGGCGTCCGTCCGGAAAGCGAACACCCGTCAGTCGCCGAACCTGCACCGCGCCGCTATCCTCCGTGTCGACGTGCAATTCCCGGAGCCTGCCGGTGTCCGAATTCCTCTATCGCTACCGATCGGCCCACGCGGTGCTCGACGGGTTTCACGAACTGGAGCGCAGCGAGATCTATTTCGCCGCGCTGAACGAACTGAATGATCCGATGGAGGGGCATCGTGATGTGGTGTGGTTGGGCGATACAATCGCCTGGCGCAATCTCTTCAAGCACTTCGTCCGCAGCCTGGCGGTCGCCTACAGTCTGTTGCCATTGTGGGGCGATGACTTCACGCCTGCGGCCTGCCTCGAACAGGTCTATGCAATCGAGCCGGAGCCGCCGCCGGACGCGCCGGTAAAGCCCTTCTACACTGAGGCGGCAAGCCGGTTCCTGGCACAGCCGATCGTCGAGCGCCTAGTGCAATCTCTGGCGGCGCGCACGGAGCCGGTCGGCCGCTATGAGCTGACCTTTCTGCTCCGCGCCCTGCAACCGGGAGCGCTGGCTTCGGTGATGGCGGCAGCGAAGACCAGCGGGCTGGGCCTCTACTTGGTGGAGCCACCCACCGACATCTCAGCGAGGGCAGCCGATGGCCTGAACGCGTTCCTGGATCAGCCTGCGCTGCCTGTCGAACAGCGCGAGGCGCTATTCGCGGCTGCCGAGAAGGTGGCGATGGAGATGGCACTGCTCAACCGGCTGACCGACTCCGGCGTCGCCAAGGTACCTCCCGTAGTGCCATTCGTGGTCGCGGAGTTCGCAGGACATTACGTGCCCTCACTGGATCGCCTACTCTATCCGGACTGGTACACCGCCAGCTTCGTCGAGGATCCGCGGAATGCTGCGATGTGGGGGATCTATGGCGACGGGCATAAGGGCGTGTGCCTGAAGTTTCGGACCGGCGGCTCGCTGGATCGTCCGACGCTGGATCTCTATCGGCCGGTCGGTGGGCGCGGCCACGGCGCGAAGGTCAAGGCCTGGGGGCCTATGCCTTTCACCCAGGTCGCTTATCAGGTGGCTTTCCCAACCGTGGATTTCTTCCGTTCGCTAGGCGCGGTGCCCATGCAGCAGCTCGACGCCGGCTGGATTTCGGACGGCGCGGGCGGACGCACGTCGACCATCAACGCGATGCTCGCCGACGAGGCCGCCTGGCGCGCGGCTTACTGGGCAACGCGCGACAGGATGGCCAACACTAAGACCGCGGACTGGGCGCACGAGCGTGAGCACCGGTTAGTGCTGTCGTCGATGCTGGGCCTGTTCCCCACACGAGATTCGAGGGTGTTGCAATACCGCTTTGAGGACTTGATCGGCGTCATATTCGGAAAAGCCACATCCGTCACCGAGAAGGTGGCGATCGCAAAGATCATCGAGGCCAAGTGCGACGCGGTCGGCCGCAAGACATTTGAGTTCTGGCAAGCGGACTTCGAGCCGGGATCCAGCGAGATGCGGCTAAGCCAGATGGAGCTGGTGAAGCTGGCGTAAGCGCACCGCGAGTTCGATTCAACGCCAGGAGCGGGCATAGATGCGGCCCCTAGAATTGGACATTCATTCGTCCACGCGCGTGAGCCTCAGCTGCACGCGGACAGGTCTCGCCGCACCGCGTGAGGCGCTGCATACCTTCACCATGGACACCCTGCTGAGTCTCCGTCGCGAGATCTATGACCACTTCCACGCCTCGACCATCCGGGATGACCTGTTCCTCCTGGCCGGAAACCGTGACCGCTTCGCCCAGTACGAAACAGCGATGCTGCTGATACAGGACGCAGGCGAAGCTCTGTGGGCCCACCGGGAATGCGACTTCTCGCCGTCGGCAATGGCGGCCTATATCGAAGTCTGGGGCGTCATGCAGGCGGTGATGATTCAGCAAGATGCTCTGCTGGAGCTGGCCGCGGCGCTCGGCGCGACCAAACCCGTGACGGGTGTCGCTTGGAGCGCCATCCGCGATCTCCGCAACCAGTTGGTCGGCCATCCGATCAACAAGCGCTCGCTGAGTAAGACGCCGCTCCGCGCCTTCATGGGGCAGCAACCGAAGTCCTACCGCTATCTGACCTATGAACTGTGGGACGCAGGCGCGGACCGTACGACCTTTCCCCGAGTGAATCTCGGCCAGATGTTCGACGCCTATGAAAGCGAGGCGGCCGACCACCTTGCCGCGATCCTAGCGCAGATGCGGCAGGCCTGGCCGATCAGGGCGGAGTCGTGACCAAACCCGATCCTCGGGGGCATCACTATGTGCCAGCGGCCCTGCTCCGCCGATTCACCGACGCGGAGGGCTGGCTTCATGCCTTTCGCCCGGCAGACCGCAATGCCATGTTCTTCCGCCAAAGGCCGGAGGAGTTGTTTCGGAAGCGTGACCTCTACGCCGTCAAGCGCTCGGAAGGGCCCGCCGATCATGCCATGGAGACGGCGCTGTCTCGCTTCGAAGGCGAGAGCGATCAGGTCATGGCCCGCATTGTCGGGGCCGCACGCGCCGGCGCCGTCCCTGGCCTGAGCCCCGACGAAGAGGCCACATGGCTGCGCTTTCTGTATCTGCAATGGAAGCGGGTCCCCGATTTGCACCTGACGGTCACCACGCCGGAGGAGGCTGACACGATCCTCGACGAGATCATCGCCGCGGCCCGCGGGCGCTTTCCCAACCACGGTGCCGAACTCGACCGCCTGTCGCAGCCGGCGCAACGCTCTCTGACGGTCAAAAACGCTAGGGTCGATGGTCTGCGCGACATGCCTAGGGGGGTCTTCGATGCCCTGCGGTCTCGCGGTCTCGGAATTGTTCGCATCACCCGTCCCGACAAGCGCTTCATCGTAGGCAGCCGACCGGTGGTGAAGCTCACTCACCCTGGTAAGACCGACTTGAGGCACCCGGAGTGTGAGCTGTGGTTGCCCATCGCTAGCGACGTGATGGTCGGGCTCGGGCGAGGTCAAGGGACTGAGACCTTAGTCCTCGACTGTCCGACGGAAACCATCCGCCACACGAACCTAGCCATTGTCCAGCAAAGCACAATGTTCGCCAGCGGCTCCGCCGCACTGACTAGGTCTCTGGCGCGAAACCGGTAGGACCCGCACGCCCCGGCACGATCCCTCCGACCAGGCGTGCAGGCCGAGCCTATCCGGCAAGCTTCATAGAGCCTTCGCCAACCCGGTCAGCGCCCTACCCTCCGGTCGGCCTCAGGCGATCAGCCCTCCTCCCCCAGGAAATCGGTGTGGAACTCCGGCGCGTCGGCGGCGTCCAGCGGGTCTTCGTCCGCGGCCAGGGCGTTCGGGTCCGGGACCGCGAAGTCCGCCGGCAGGTCGAGGGAGAGCAGGCCGGCGGCGCGCATCTCCGCGGCCCCCGGCAGGTCGCCGACGCTGGCCAGGCCATAGTGCTCCAGGAAGGCGTCGGTGGTGCCGTAGGTGATCGGGCGGCCGGGCGTGCGCCGGCGGCCGCGCATGCGCACCAGGCCGAGCTCCAGCAGGACGTCCAGCGTGCCCTTGCTGGCCTGCACCCCGCGCACCGCCTCGATCTCCGCGCGGGTGACCGGCTGGTGGTAGGCGATGATCGCCAGGGTCTCCTGGGCCGCGCGGGAAAGGCGCCGTGGCTCGTCGCGCTCGTCGGTCATCAGCCAGGCGAGGTCGCCCGCCGTCTGGAACCGCCAGCGGCCGGCCACGCAGGCCAGCTCCACGCCGCGGCCCTGGTAGCGGGCCTGCAGGGCGGCGATGGCGCCGGCCACGTCGGCGCCCTGCGGCAGGCGCTTGGCGAGGTCGGCGTCGCTCAAGGGGCCCGCCGCGGCGAACAGCAGCGCCTCGACCTCGCGCTCTGTGTCGGCGAGGTCGCTCACGCCGTCCCCAATTTCGGAGGCCGGGGGGCCTTCTTCATGCGGAGATAGATGTCGGCGAAGGCCTCGAGCTGGCGGGCCTCCAGCGCGCCTTCCTTGACCAGCTCCAGGCCGGCCGAGAGCGTCGAAGCGACATAGGAGGCGCGGCTGGGCCCCTGCCCTTCCAGCCCGGGCCGCGAGGGGCCGAACGGCGCGACGCCGGCCAGCGGGGTCCAGCGCTCCAGCTCCGGCAGCAGGCGGCGCAGGCGATCGCGCGCCTCCTCCAGCGGATAGGCCTTGGGCGTGGCGGGCGTGTAGGTGCGGCTGGCCTCCTTGGTCCGTTGCGCGATGTAGGCGCTCATCAGGCTGTAGAGGTCGCCTTCGATGCGGCCGGACGGGATCACCAGAATCGCCTCCGGGTCGCCGCGCCCGAAGACGTCGCGGCCGAGCTGCGGGCGGGTGCGCAGGCCCTCGGCGGCGGCGCGCATGGCGTCGAGCTTGGCCAGGCGGAAGGCGAGCCTGGCGGCGATCTCCTCGGCCGGCGCCTCGTCGGCCTTGGGCTGCTCGGGCTTGGGCAGCAGCAGGCGGGACTTCAGGTAGGCCAGCCACGAGGCCATCACCAGGTAGTCGGCGGCGAGCGAGAACTGCGCGCGCCGCGCCTGCTGCACGAAGGCCAGATATTGCTCGGCGAGCTTCAGGATCGAGAGCTGCAGCAGGTCGACCTTCTGGCTGCGGGCCAGGGCCAGCAGCACGTGCAGCGGCCCCTCGTAGCCGTCGATGTCGACGATCAGCGCCTCGCCGTCCTCGGCCGCGACGGCCGCGGCGGCGAAGTCGAGGTTGGGCTGGAAGGTCCCGCTCATGCAAACCGCCCGCCGAACGCCGCGTCGAAGCGGGCGCGGGCCTCGGCCGCGTCGAAGGGCTCCGGCGCCTTGGCGAGCCGCGCGAGCGCCGCCTTGGCGCGCGCCGCCGAGCGGCCCTTGAGCGCGCCGGCGCCTTCGACGGCCGGCTGCATCTCCGCCATCACGCCGTTGCAGTGCAGGATGACGTCGCACCCGGCGGCGCGGCTGGCGTGGGCCCGCTCGGCGAAGTCGCCGCTGAGCGCCTTCATGGAGAGGTCGTCGCTCATCACCAGGCCGTCGAAGCCGATCGCGCCGCGGACCACCTTGCGCATCACCTTCCTGGAGGTGGTCGCCGGGCGCCGCTTGTCGATCGCCGAATAGATCACATGGGCGGTCATCGCCATGGGCATGTCGGAGAGCACGCGGAAGGGGGCGAAGTCGCGCGCGTCCAGGTCCGCGTAGCTGGCGTCGACCACCGGCAGCTCCAGGTGGCTGTCGGCCATGGCGCGGCCGTGGCCGGGGATGTGCTTGATCACCGGCAGGACGCCGCCGGCGATCAGGCCCTCGGCGGCGGCGCGGCCGAGGAACGCCACCTCGTCGGCGGTGCGGCCATAGGCGCGGTCGCCGATGATCTCGTGGCCGCTGGGGTCCGGCACGTCCAGCACCGGCACGCAGTCGACGTTGATCCCCAGCGCGGCGAGGTCGTGGGCCATCAGCCGCGCGCCCAGCCGGGTGACCTCGCGGCGGACCAGCGGGTCGTTGCCGCCGAGGTCGCCGAAGGCCCGGCCCGGCGGGTAGCGCCGCCAGTGCGGCGGGCCCAGCCGCTGCACGCGGCCGCCCTCCTGGTCGATCAGCACCGGCGCGTCGGCCCGGCCGACCGTGTCGCGCAGGGCGTCCACCAGGGTCCGCACCTGGTCCGGCGTCTCGACGTTGCGCTTGAACAGGATGAAGCCCCAGGGCCGCACCCGCCGGAAGAAGGTCTTCTCCTCGGCCGTCAGGATCGGGCCCGAACAGCCCAGGATGGCGGCCCCAATGCTCACGAGGTCACGCTCACTTGACGAAGCAGGCCTTTCCCGCGGCCTTCAGCTTGTCGCAGAAGGCCGTCGCATCGGCGCGACTGGCGAAGCCGGTCACCTGGGTGCGGAACAGGGTCTTGCCGTCCTTGTCGACCTTTTCGACGCTCTTGCCCTTGCCGGCCGCAGCGCCCGGCGCGAGCGCCGCGGCGTCGCTCCAGCCCTTGTCGGCCAGGGCCTGCGAGGAGAAGGCGCCGATCTGCACGGCGGCTGCGCCGGCTGCGGCCTTGGCGGCCGGCGCCGGGGCGGCCGCAGCAGCCTTCGGTTCGGGCTTGGCCGCCGCGGGCTTGGCGGCGGGCGCCGCGGCCTTGGCGACCGGAGCGGGCGCGGCCTTGGGCGCGGGCGGCTCGGCCTTGGCCGGCGCCGGCTTGGGCGCCGCGGCCTTGGGGGCGGGCGCCGGCGCCGCTGCGGCCGGCGGCTGGGAGGGGATCGACGGGCGCAGGGTGGGCGCTGCGGCGGCGGGCGCGGCCTGGGTGACCACCACCGCCGGGGCGGGCGGCTGGGCCCGGGCCTGCGGCTGTTCGGGCGGCGGCGTGAACTGGGGCGCGCCGGAGCCGGCGGCCTTGCCGCCTTCGGCCTTGTAGATCTGCAGGCCGGCCGCGGGATCCTGCGGCTGGGCCTCGGCGGGCGGCGGCGCCTTCATGCCGGCCACCGGCGCGCCGACCGTCTGCGGCGGCTGGCCGGCCTGGCGCACGCCGGAACGGTAGAAGACGAAGATCGCCGCGCCCACGCCGACCAGCACCAGGATCGAGATGATCAGGGTGAAGGGCACCGGACGGGCCCCGCGCACCGGCTGGCGCGCGTCAAAGCTCAGCGGGGCGTCGGTGGGGGGCGCATAGGCGCCGCGCTCGTGATCGGACATCGAAAGCTCCCGCAGGGGCGCGCGCCGGGCGGACCGAATCGCGCGCTGGAGGCGTCAGTCTAGACGAGCCCGCGCCCGCCGAACTGTCCCAGCCGGGATTTTCTGTGGGCGGACCGCGCCGAAATTACGACCATTGCGGGTGGCGCCCCGACAGCGGCGGGTCCGATCCCCGGCGCAAGCCCGCTAATGAGGGTCAGGAGGAGACCGCCAGGCCGGCCGCTCAGTGCAACGAATCCAGGTGGAAGAGCTTGCGGTGCTCCTCGATGGCGAAGCGGTCGGTCATGCCGGCGATGTAGTCGCAGACCACGCGGGCCTGCCCGGCCTCGTCGCGGCCGAGGGTGCGGGCGTACCACTCCGCCGGCAGGACGTCCGGCTCGCCCAGGAACAGCTGGAACATCTCGGCCAGCATGCGCCGGGCCTGGCTGCGGGTGCGGTTGACCTTCCAGTGGCGGTACATCCGGTCCATCAGGAAGGCGCGCAGGGCCGAGAGGTCCTCGACCATCCCGCGGGAGAAGGCGACCAGGGCGTGGCCGAGCTCGCGCACGTCCTCCGGCGAGCCCACCTTGCCGGCCTCGGCGCGTCGGCGGGTCTCGGCCAGGACGTCGGCGACCATGGCGCCGATCATCCGGCGCACGGCCTCCAGGCGCAGGATGCCGGGCTCGCAGTTGGGATAGTCGGCGGTGGCGCTCGCCACGTGCGGGCCGATCAGCGGGATCTCGCGCAGCTCGTCCAGCTGGAAAAGGCCGGCCTGCACGCCGTCGTCCACGTCGTGGTTGTTGTAGGCGATGTCATCGGCCAGCGCGGCCACCTGGGCTTCGGCCGAGGCCCAGCCGCCGAGCCGCAGGCCGTAGTCGGCGTCGAACTCGGCGATGGCGCTCCAGGAGGGCCGTTCAAGCTTATCCACCACCGGACCGTTGTGCTTGATGATCCCCTCCAGGGTCTCCCAGGTCAGGTTCAGGCCGTCGAAGCGTGGATAGCGCCGCTCCAGCTTGGTGACGACGCGGAAGGTCTGCACATTGTGGTCGAAGCCGCCGAAGCCGGCCA
>Ga0207695_10000986_pt1 | contig 50493 bp, 47 predicted proteins | sample KBSC54metaG_FD_184354 | JGI IMG/M metagenome (GOLD analysis project Ga0207695, IMG submission 184354) | Corn rhizosphere microbial communities from Kellogg Biological Station, Michigan, USA - KBS C5-4 metaG (SPAdes) (version 2) | ecosystem: Host-associated > Plants > Roots > Rhizosphere > Soil...
GCTGCGCGCCGCGGGGAACTCGGTCTTCGTGGTCGAACACAACCCGCGAGTCGTCGCCGACGCCGATTGGCTCGTGGATCTGGGCCCCGGCGCCGGCACCCACGGCGGCCGGATCCTTTACAGCGGCCCGGAATCGGGGCTGAAGGACGTCGCCGAATCCGCCACCGCGCGGTACCTGTTCGGGAACGCGCCCGACATCCGGCCGGCGGCGGTCCGGCCGCCGGCTTCGTGGCTGACGCTGTACGACGTCACGCGGCACAACCTCGACCGGCTGACCGTCCGCTTCCCGCTCGGCACGCTGACCGCGGTGACCGGCGTCTCCGGCTCGGGGAAGTCGACGCTCGTCGGCCAGGTGCTGGCGGCCACGGTTCGGGACCACCTCGGCACCGCCGCGGAGGCCGCCTCGAACGATGCGGAGAGTGCGGGGGCTCCCGAGGACGAGGCGGCGTTGGACGACGACCGCATCGTCGCGATCCCCAAGGCCGACGGACTGGACGCCGTCCACCGGCTGGTCCAGGTGGACCAGAAGCCGATCGGGCGGACGCCCCGCTCGAACCTGGCGACGTACACGGGGCTCTTCGACGCCGTACGCAAGCTCTTCGCGGCCCAGCCTCTGGCGAAGGAGCGCGGCTACACGGCCAGCCGCTTCAGCTTCAACCTCCCGGACGGCCGCTGCCCGAACTGCCAGGGCGAGGGGGTGGTGAGCGTCGAACTCCTCTTCCTGCCCACCGAATCGGCGCCCTGCCCGGTGTGCCACGGCGCGCGGTACAACCCTGAGACGCTTCAGGTGCTGGTCGACGGCAAGTCGGTCGCGGACGTGCTGGCCCTGAGCGTCGAGGACGCGCTGGGCTTCCTCGAAGCGCTCCCGGCCGCACACCGGATCCTGAGCCTGCTCGACGACATCGGCCTGGGCTACCTGACGCTCGGGCAGAGCGCGACGACCCTGTCCGGCGGCGAGGCGCAGCGGATCAAGCTCGTCAGCGAACTGCATCGCGCGCGCCGGGGCCACACGCTGTACCTGCTGGACGAACCGACCAGCGGCCTGCACCCCGCCGACGCCGACCTGCTGCTGGCCCGGCTGCAGGAGCTGGTCGACCAGGGCAACACGGTCGTGATCGTGGAGCACGACATGCGGGTCGCGGCCGCCGCCGACTGGCTCCTGGACCTGGGCCCCGGCGCCGGTGCCGACGGCGGCCGGGTCGTCGCGGAGGGCACGCCGGCCGCGGTGGCCGGGCGCGGGGCCGGACTGACGGCACGGTTCCTGGCCGCGCAGAGCTGACTGTCCCCGCCGGATCATGCATCATGGCGACGGTCTGTTCTGCCGGCCGAAGGCCATGAGGGGGAAGCGTCCGCGACGCGGTCCCGGCCACCGAGTCGAGCCTGCCCGCCTGGCGATCCGGCCCGACCCGCGTGCGTCAGGCCTGCGCGACGCCCGGCCCGGAGTCGCCCATCCCGAACCAGTCGTGGACCGGCCGGACCTCGACCGCCACCACGTGGAAGTCCAGGACCCGCGCCGCGATCTCCCGGGCCCGCTCCGCGCTCTCGCATTCGAGCACGTAGTACGCCGTCACGTGCTCCACCGCCGCCGCGAGCGGGCCCTCGGCCGCCGTGGGCGGGGTCGCCGGGTCGGGCGACCACCGCAGCGTCGTGGTGTCCGCCGGGAACGCCAGGCCGGCGCCGTTCAGCATCTCTCCGGTGCCGGCCAGGTCCGCGTGCAGCGCCTCGTGGCGGGCGAAGACGTCGGCGCGCTCCTCGGGGGTCATGGCCGCGGTGGCCGCGGGGTCGGCGTACATCAGCACCATGAATTTCACGCCGCGACTTTAACCGCGGGGTCCAACAGGCGGCGCAGGATGTCGGCGATCGAGTCCCACTGCCACTTCTCCTCGACCCACGCGCGGCCCCGTTCGCCCATCGCCTTGGCCTTCTCCGGGTCCTTCAGCAGCTCCACGCACCGCGCCGCCGTGAGCTCGACGGAGTCACCGGGCACCACGTACCCGGTCTCGCCCTCCAACACCGCCTCCGGCGCGCCGCCGCTGTCGCCGGCGATCACCGGCAGCCCGACCGCCGAGGCCTCCAGGTAGACGATCCCGAGGCCTTCGACGTCCAGGCCGTAGCGCCGAGTACGGCAGGGCATCGCGAAGACGTCGCCCACCGCGAACAGCGTCGGCAGCTTCTCCCACGGCACCGATCCGGTGAACACCACGTGCTCGGCCACGCCCTCGTCCACGGCCAGCTTCTGCAGCGCGGCCTTGTACGGCCCGCCGGAGCCGATCAGCAGCGCCGCGTCGGGCACCGACTGCCGGATCAGCGGCAGAGCCCTGATCAGCGTGTCCTGTCCCTTGCGGGGCACCAGGCGGGAGACGCACGCCACCACGGGGCGGTCCGCCAGGCCCAGCGAGGCCCGCATCTCCGCGGCGCCGGCGGGCTGCGGCCGGAACATGCCGACGTCCACACCGGGGGTCAACTGCACCATCCGCGCGGCGGCGGCCGGGTGCAGGGCCTTGGCGATCCGAGCCCGGTGGTACTCGTTCAGGTAGGTGACGCAGTCCACCTCGTCGGCGATCTTCCGCAGCAGCTCCCGGGCGCCGGGCAGCTTGGCCCAGCCCGACTCGTGCCCGTGCGTGGTCGCGACCAGGCGCTGGACGCCGGCCCGGCGCAGTGCGGGGGCCATCAGCCCCAGGGGAGCCGCGGCCCCGAACCACACCGACTCTGCACCGATCTCCTTGGCGATCGCCACGGCGCGCTTGGTGCGGTCCGGCGTCGGCAGCAGCATGCCGGTCTTCTCCCGGATCACCCGGTGGTTCTGCTTGGAGTCGAACTCCCGGCAGCGCGCCGGATCGCCGTGGAAGGACGAGGCGTAGACCACCGTCTCCTCGGCGGGCAGCCGCTCGACCATGTTCTGCACGAACTGCTGGATCCCGCCGGGCCGGGGCGGGTAGTCGTTCGTGACCACGAGAATCGCCAAAGTCGTCTTCCATCCCTGGTCACAACGCAACAGCCCGATGACCCAACGGAGTTTATCCGGTGCCGGACCCCGCTCTCGACGCGCCGGGCCGGGGAGCGCGCGGGGCCGATTAGGATGGCTGCCACCATGACGATCGCCCGCCGCCAGCCCGTGCTGCCCTGGTACGCGGCCTCCCGTGCCGTCCTCCTCCTGCTGGCCCTGAACGTCCTGCCGTACTTCAACCGCGGCGCGATCACCGGGGACGTCCACACCTACCACGACTGGATCGCCGGATCGTTCGACAACGGCCGCTACCCGCTCAGCGACCAGAGCTGGCAGTACCCGCCGGGCGCCGCCGTTCCGCTGCTGCTCCCGCACCTGCTGCCCGGCAGCTACTACGTCCTGTTCTTCCTCATGTGCCTGGCGGCCGACATCGCGGTTTTCGCGATGCTTCTGCGAGCCGCCAAGCGCACCGACCCGGACAAGCCCTCGCCGGCCGGCCCCTGGCTCTGGACGCTCGGCGTCGCCGCGATCGGCCCCATGGCCTACGGCCGCTACGACCTGGTCGTCACCGCCTCCGCCGTCGCCGCGCTGACCGTGACGCTGCGCTCCAAGCGCTCCACGGCCGTGGCCCGCGGCGTCCTGATCGGCGTCGGCATCTTCCTCAAGCTGTGGCCCGCGGCCTTCCTGGTCGGGGCGCCCAAACGCCGCAACGGACGCCTCCTGGTCGGCATCGCTGCGGCCACCGCCGCGGTCCCGACGCTGCTGCTCCAGGTGATCTTCCCCGGCGTGCTGACCTTCCTCACCAACCAGGAGGGCCGCGGTGTCCAGCTGGAGTCGGTCTTCGCCACGCCGTTCCTGGCCGGCAAGTGGTTCGGCTGGTCGGGGACGATCGCGAACACCAAGTACGGCGCCTACGAGTACAGCGGGACCGGCGTCTGGCTGGCCGGCAAGGCGGCGTTGCTGTCGACCGCGATCGGTTTCGGCGTCCTGCTGCTGATCCGCCGCCGGGCGGCCGTCCGCGGCGGCTTCCCGTTCCCGGCGATGCTCGCCGACGTGGGGTTCGCCGCCGTGCTGGTGTTCGTCGTGACCAGCCGCGTGCTGTCCCCGCAGTACCTGGTCTGGCTGCTGGGCATCGCGGCGGTGTGCCTGACCCGGCGCGAGACCCTGATGCGCACGCCGGCCTGGCTGGTCCTCGGCGCGACCTCCGTGACCCAGCTGATCTTCCCGCTCTTCTACCACACGCTGCGCCTCGGCCAGGTCTCCTCCGGCCTGATCCTGATCAGCCGCAACACGGTCCTGGTCGTCGCGGCCGTCCTGGCGCTGCGCGCCTTGTGGCGGGCGACCGGGCCGGCCTCAGGAGTGCTTCTTGGCCAGGACCCCCGCGACGGTGTGCGCCTGGGAAAGGACGAACGCGCGCCATTTGACGGTGAAGTCGGCGGCGGTGGTGCCGAGAACGGTCCGGAACGCGTGGTCGACGGGATCGGCGGTACCGGCCGGAGCGGTGCCGACAGCCTTGTAGAAGGCGACTAGTTTCGCCTGGCCGTACTTCTCGGCGATCAACGCGCAAGCCAGATTGCTGATCTGGTAGGTCCGCGACACCGCGTCGCCGGACCCGGCGAAGTCGTCGGCCGACGGCAGGTTCCGCGGCTGCCAGCCGTTCTGCGACACGGCGTTCGCCAGTTCCTGGAACCGCCGGTCGGTGCTGATCGAGGAGCCGAGGTAGCCGGTGTAGTCGGCCGCGCCTTCGGAGATCCACAAGGGCACCGCCGAGGTCGTCCAGGCGCGGGTCGCCACATGGGTGAGCTCGTGGTCGAAGAAGAACTGCCACGCGTCCGGCGCCTCGCCGTCGAACGCGTCCGGGTTGACCAGCACCCGGCTGGCCGGTGCGGCGGTCAGCGTCTGCCCGCCCTCCCCTGCGGTGATCGCGACCACGCCGGTCAGGCTCCCGGGCGCGCTGTCCAGCAACCTCTCCACCTGCGCCTGGTTCATCGGGACGACCACCACGACCGCGCCCTTCCACCCGGCCGCGCCCCACACTTTGGCCGCCTTCATCGCGGCGTGGTCGGCCAGGTCCGCGAAGGGCTTGAGCCGCTGCTCGCCGCCGAGGCCGATGACTATCGAACGGGACCCGTGGACCACGGACACCGGACCCTGATCCCATATCTGGGTATCCGAGTGCAGACCTGCGGCGGCTCCATCGCTCCCCGACGACACCAGCCACTTGCCGCCGCGCTCTGCGAAGGTCAGATACCGCGTGTCCGTCGCCTGCTTGTAGTCGGCGCCGGAGAGCTCGTAGGACTCGGTCACCTGGTACAGATGCGCCACGCCGGCCTTCACCGACGAGCTCTGGCCGGCGGCCAGCACCATGCTCCACGAAGCCAGCGGCAGCGCGGTCAGGTTGTCGAAGACCTGCTCATCGGCGGTCTTGAACGCCCCATCGGCGTCGGTGGCGAGGTAGGCGGCCTTGTCGTGGGCGGCCAGGGCGGCCGTACGAGTGGCCAGCGTCGCCGCGGCGCCGGCCCGCACCTGCTGCTCCGGCTGGTCGGCCCGCGCCGAGGAGGTCACGGCACAGCGAGCGACCACGACCGCGACCACGACCGCGAGAAGCGCCGCGCCGGCCCGCAACGGCTTTCCGCCCGGGCGGGAGGTGGTCCCGTCCGGCCGCCACAGCCCTGCTATACCCGCCATAGCGGACCATGCTAAGCCTTGCGGTCGAACGTTCGGGTCATCTCCCCGGCCCGGCTGGCACCATGCCCACCTGGCGGTCTAACCCACAGTAACCGGCAGCGTGGCCAATCCCCGCAGGTTGATCCGGCCGTTCCACACCGGCTCCCCGGCCAGCGCCAGCCCCGGGAACCGCTCCGCCATCCGCTCGATCACGACCCGGCCCTCCAGCCGCGCCAGCGCGGCGCCGAGGCAGTGGTGCGGGCCGCCGCCGAAGGCGACGTGGTTGCGAGCGTTGGGGCGCTCCACGCGGAACTCCTCGGCGTCCGGGCCCCAGTAGGACTCGTCCCGGTTGGCCGCGGCCAGGCCGGCGATGACGAAGGCGCTCTTCGGGATCACCTTGCCGCCGACCTCGTACGGCTCCAGCATGATCCGCCGCGACTGCTGCACCGGGCTGTCGTAGCGCAGTATCTCCTCGACCGCGTTCGCGGCCAGTCGCGGCGACTCGCGCAGCTTCTTCAGCTCCTCAGGGGCGTTCAGCAGCGCGAGGGTGCCGTTCCCGATGAGGTTGACGGTGGTCTCGTGGCCCGCGACGTAGAGCAGGATCACCTGCGCGACGAGTTCCTCGTCGGAGAGCCGGTCGCCGTCCTGCTCGGCGGCGATCAGCGCGGTCAGCAGGTCCTCGCCCGGGCGCTCGCGCTTGTAGGCGATCAGGCCCCGAACGATCTCCTGCATCTCCAGGCGCGCGCGGTTGATCTCCATCAGCAGGTCCGGGTCGCCTATCGGCTCCAGCGTGCGGACCAGCAGGCCGCTCAGCTCCCTGATGCGCGCGTGGTCGGTCTCGGGGATGCCGAGCATCCGGGAGATCACCGCGAACGGGATCGGGAAGGCGACCGTCTCGATCAGGTTGGCGGTGCCGGCTTCGGCGTGCCGGTCCAGCGAGGCGTCGACGAGTTCGGTGACGAACGGCTCCAGCGCGGCCACCGAGCGCGGGGTGAAGACCTTCGAGACCAGGCCGCGCAGCCGGGTGTGGTCCGGCGGATCGCGGTCGAGCATCGACAGGCCGTAGGCGTCGAGGGTGTCGCCGGTGGCCGGGCCCGCGGCCTCGATCATCGCGTCGGCCTGCAGCCGCGCGGCGCTGTTCTCGGCGGAGTTGCGGTAGTCGACGGAGTTGGCCGAGCGCAGCAGCGCGGAGACGTCGTCGTGCCGGGACAGGACCCAGAAGCCGAAGGGGTGCTCGTGCACGGGCTCCTCGGTCCGGAGCCGCCGGTAGGACGGATACGGGTTGTCGGTGTACCCCGGCGCGAAGGGATTGAACAGCGGTTCGTCGAGCGGTTCGAGCTGGTCGAGATCGGTCATGCGGACTCACCTCGGTGTCCCTGTGCCCTGTGGTCCGGGAGGCCGGGCGGCGCTCTCGAATACTTAGAGTCGGAAACATACACTGTGTATGTCGTATGCGCTGTGTATGTTGTAAGGTCTGGCCATGTCCGGTGTCAAGAGCAGGCGCGAGCAGTACTCCGACGCGACTCGTGCGGCCCTGCTGGCGGCAGCCGCGCGCCGTTTCGCAGAGCACGGCTTCGCCGGCACGGCTCTGGAGGACGTCGCGGCCGACATCCAGGCCACCCGCGGCGCGGTCTACCACCACTTCGCGAACAAGACGGCGCTGTTCCGCGCGGTCCACGAACAGGCCGAGGCCGAGATGCTCCAGCGCGTCGAGGCCGCCGCCGCGGTGCACGCCCACGACGTGCGCGCCGCCGCCGACGCCGCTTTGGAGGAGTTCCTGGAGTGCTGCTGCGAGCCGGAGTACGGGCGGCTGGTGTGGCAGGAGGCGCCGGTGGCGCTCGGCTGGTCGGAGTGGAAGGCCAGCGAGGAGCAGTACGCCTTCGGGCTGATCGAGCGGACCATCAAAGCCCTGATCGACGCCGGCGCGCTGCCGCGGCTGCCGGCCGGCACCATGGCGCGGGCGGTGTTCCAGCTGCTGGGAGCGGCCGGGATCGAGCTGGCGCTCACGCCGGAGCCGGACAAGGCCCGGGTGAAGGACGAGTACGCGCAAGTGTTGCATTACATGCTCGGCGCCAAGTCCTGATGCAATGCGGGCCATGACCGAGCTCATCGGGAAGAACGGGACGTGGACCTTCGACGGCGACGTGGTCCGCATCGTGCCCGGTCACGACAAGGACGTCTCGCGATTGCGCTCGGCTCTCGGTGAGATCGCGGTCCCGCTGGAGGCGGTGGCCGGCGTCGCCTTCGAGGCAGCCTCGGAAGGAGGCAGGAAGGCAAAGGACGGCGCGGGCCGCATCCGCCTGCGGCTGCGCGCCGGCGCGGATCCGCTGACGCAGGCCTGCGGCGGCCGGCTCGCCGACGACGCAGACCCCTACCAGCTGGAAGTGCCGGTCGAGCGCGGCGGCATCGCGGAGTACTTCGCCGACGAGGTGCGCGACGCGCTGAGCGTGGCGCAGATCCCCGCCGAGCCGGCCGACCGGTACCTGGTCGCGCCGCCGCCGGTGCCGATCTCGGCGAACGGGCAGGACGGCACCGGCTCGTTCGACGGCGACGTGGTGCGCCTGGAGTGGGGCTGGCTGGCCGACGGGAAGAAGCGCACGGCGGGGAACCGCGCGTGGCCGCTGGCGGCGCTGGAGGCCGTGGAGTGGTGCCCGGCGGTGGGGATGGACTGGGGCTGGATCCGTTTCCGGGTGCGCGGGGACGCCGGGATCGTCTCGGCGAATCCGCGGCTGGACCCGAACTGCCTGGCGTTGTGGGGGACGAAGAAGGAGAGCGGGAACAGCGCGGTGCTGGCCGCCGCGATCGTCGGGCGGATGCCGCACCCGAACGCGGCCCCTGACACCTCTGCGACGGCTGCCGCGCCCACCGCTTCGGATCACGACGCCTTGCTGAGGCGGTTGCGGGAGTTGGGCGATCTGCACCGCGACGGGGTGCTCACCGACGAGGAGTTCGCGATGGCCAAACAGGCTGTGCTGAAGCAGATGTAGACGGCGGCGTCTTCGGCGCCGCTCAGCAGTTCAAGGAAGAGCGGACGTCGGAGGGCGCCCCTCGGACCACGCCTTGGCAGACGTCTGTTCCGAGGTCGACGGCGTTCCAGGCGGCACCGTCGTATTCGTAGACGACCGAGGCGTCGCCGTAGGAGGCCGAGGTGAACCGTCCCGAGGCCCAGCCGTCATCGCACTTCAGGACTCTGACTTTCGCGTCGGAGGGCATCGAGCCGCCGTTGATCTTCTTGGCGAGGCTGTAGGCCTCCGTCGCGCCCAAGCACGACGGGCCCGTCGAGGTCGCGGTCCTCGACGCCGCTTGCGTCGGCACGCCGGTCGGCGAGTCGGTCCCGCCGGCGCCCGAGTCGACGGTCGAGGGCGCGGGACTCGCCGATTCCCCGCCCGAGGCGGCCGTGGAGGAATCGGACTGGTTCGCCGAGTCCGAGGTCGCGGAGTCGGTGGCCGGGTCGTAGGACGCTGCGGAGGAGGAGGGGAATTCGTCGGTGGCGGCGGTCGGCGAACCGCCGGATCCCGTGCCCACCAGCGCCGCCGCCGTGCCGCCCACGGCGAGCGCCGCTGCGGCCAGGACGGTGGTGAGGACGCGGCGGGAGCGGCGGCTGCGGCCGTCGGTTCCGGAGGCCCACGACGTGGCGGGTTCCGGAGGCCGCGCGCCGGTGGGATCCGTCGGGGATATCGGCTCTCCCGGTAACAGCGGCACGACTGCCACATCCGGGGACGCGCCGCCGTCGCGCAGCGCCTCAACGACCGCTTCGTCCTGCTCGGCGATCAGCGCGTGGACGGCCTCGGGCCAGGTCCGGGTCGCCGCCGGCACGTCGCCTATCCGTGCCAGCACCTCCTCCGGCGTCGGGCGCGCCGCGGGGTCCTTGGCCAGGCAGGCCACTATGACGCCGCGGAGCCGCTCCGGGACGGCGTCCATGTCCGGCTCGGCGTGCACGACGTTGTAGAGCGTGGCCGGAGTCGAGGCGCCCATGAACGGCTCGGTCCCGGTGCACGCCATGTACACCACCGCGCCGAGCGAGAAGATGTCGCTGGCCGGTGTCAGGACCTTGCTTTCGGCCTGCTCGGGCGACATGTAGCCGGGCGAGCCGACCAGCCAGCCGGTGTGGGTGAGCTCGCTGGTGGTGCCGTCGGTGGCGCGGGCCACGCCGAAGTCGATGACCCGCGGGCCGTCGGCGGCCAGCAGCACGTTGGAGGGCTTCAGGTCGCGGTGCACCAGCCCGGCGGCGTGGATCGCGCCGAGCGCCGTGGCCAGCCCGGCGGCCAGGCGCGCGGCGTTCTCCGCGGGCAGCGGGCCGGCGGCCTCGATGGCCTGCCGCAGGGAGGGGCCGGGCACGAAGACGGTGACCAGCCAGGGGATCTCGGTCTCGACGTCGGCGTCGACCACCGGCGCGGTGTAGGCGCCCGAAACCCGGCGCGAGGCGGCCACCTCGCGGCGGAAGCGCTCCCGGAAGCCGGGCTCCTCGACGTGCTGCGCGTGCACGAGTTTGAGCGCCACGAGCCGCCCGTCCGGCGCCCCGGCCAGGAAGACCCGCCCCATACCGCCGCGCCCGAGCTGAGCGAAGATCCGGTAGGGTCCGATCCGCCGCGGATCAGGCAACCCCAGTGGCTTCATGGACGACTACCCTAAAGGACCTGGTGACCGCCGGGCGGTGGGGGTTGAGGTTGGGGCGATGATGCGCGAGTTCGCAACGAAGGAGCAGCTGTCCGGCCTCGTGGCGGAGGTCTTCGGGACCGATCGGAGCATCGTCGCGGCCACCCGGCTGCCCAACGGCAGCAAGAAGGGCGTCTACCGGCTGGCCCTGGACGACGCCACGACCGCGATCGTCTACATCTGGGACCCGGCCGAGGACTACTGGCACGACGTCCAGGGCGCCGAGCACGCCGACCCGGCCGACACGTTCTCGCATGCCTCGGGGCTGGATCTGTTCGAGGCCGCGGTGCGGCGGCTGGACTCGCTCGACGTCCGGTGCCCCCGCCTGTGGTTCGCGGACCGCAGCCGCAGCCTGTATCCGGCCGACGTCGCGGTGGTCGAGGACATCCGAGGCGGGACGCTGGAGGCCTTGCTGGAGCGTGATCCGGATACCGCCCGCGAGCCCCTGGCCGTCTTGGCCCAGGCACTGCGGCGCATGCACGATCACCCGGCGCCGCGGTTCGGCAAGGTCGCCGTCGTCGAACAGGGCCTGCCGGTGAACGGCGAGTCCGGCGCGCACGTCATCCTCGGCCGCGCGCTCGCGGACGTCGAGGAGGCCGCCGGCCGCGACGACCGCATGCGCGCCGGTCGCAGCGCCCTGATCGAAACGCTCCACGACCTGGCGTCCCGCGTCACCGCACCGCCGCGCGTGGGCCTGATCCACGGCGAACTCGGCCCGGACCACGTCCTGGTCGCCGCCGACGGCGCGCCGGTCTTGATCGACATCGAGGGCGTGGCCTACTTCGACATCGAGTGGGAGCACGTCTTCGTCCGCATGCGCTTCGACCGCCACTACGCGCCGCTGAGCCGCGACGATCTGGACCCCGACCGCATGCGCCTGTTCCAGCTGGCGATGCACGTCAGCCTCGTCGCCGGACCGCTGCGGATCGCCACCGGGGACCACCCGCAGGCGGCGTGGTTCCGCGACCTGGCCGCTCATCACGCGGGGCTCGCGCTCGCCATGGCCGGCGCGTTGTGATCTCGCGCGCCAGGACCTGGTACGTCATGACCTGCCCATCAGGTCTCTGACAGCCTCGATCACGGCGTCGGGCCGCCGCATCACCAGCGTCACGTGCCCGACGCCCTCGACGCGGCGGTTCTCGCCGCGCGAGAACGAGGCGGCCAGCTCGTCATAGAGGCGCAGCTTGCCGGCGGTCTCGGCGCGCAGCAGGTCCTCGGGCATGCCGGCCGATACCGCCCGCTTGAAGGGGTCGACGTCCATCGCGGTCAGGATGATCGCGGGGACGTCCGGGACCTGGTCGGCGAGGGCGCGCATCTCCTCGCTCAGGTCCTTGACATTCGAGCCCTCCTGGAGACCGACCCGCAGCCAGCTCGGGTGGACGTGGTTCGCGACCAGCGGCTCGCGCACCTCGGCGGGGAAGTCCGCCATCGCCTCCTGGAACAGGCTGCGGTAGAAATCGCGGATCTCCCGCGGGATCTCGTCGGGCATGGCCGCGCCGGGGTCGAAGGCGTCCCAGGCGTCGGTCAGCTCCTTCGGCATGTACTTGCGGAAGTCCTCGTGGCCGGGCTCGACCAGGACCAGTCCCGCGACCCGCTCGGGATGACGCGCCGCGAGGTGGCGCGCGTACAGACCGCCTAGCGAGTGGCCGACGAAGATGCAGGGCCCTGCGACATCTGCCACGCGCAACAGCTCCAGCAGTTCATCGGTCGCGTCGGCCAGGGTGCGAGGCAGCTTCACGTCGCGACCGCTCCAGCCAGTCCCGCCCCGGTCGTAGCCCAGAACGGCGGCGAACTGCGCGACTCCCTCCTGCACCCGCCACATGTCCAGCCCGACGGAACCGCCGCCGGGCAGCAGCACGACAGGAACATCTCCCGCGCCGGACCGGTATGTCGCCAGTTCGTGTCCGCTCACCTCGCAGCGCTCGCCGAAAGGCACGGGCATCTCAGCGTCCAGATCGCTCATCGCGGGCTCCCTCCCCCGTCGCGCCCTGCATTCCCAACTATGGGAACGGTACCAGATATGGAAACATTCAGCCCGTGGACACCCTCACCCTCCTGCTCCACCCCGTCCGGCTCCGGATCGTGCACGCCATGGCGGGCGGCCGTACCCGCACCACCACCGACTTGTGCGAGCAGCTCCCGGACGTCCCGAAGACCACCGTCTACCGCCACGTGGGCCTGCTCGCCGAGGGCGGCGTGCTGGACGTCGTCGACGAGCAGCGCGTCCACGGCGCGGTCGAACGCCGCTACCGGATGCCGAGCACCCGCCCCCGCATCAGCCCCGAGGACGCCGCCGCGATGACCGTGGAGGACCACCGCCGAGGCTTCGCCGCCGCCGTCGCGACCCTGCTCGCCGCCTTCACCGCTTATCTCGACGGCGACGGCGCCGACCCCACCGCCGACTCGGTCGGCTACCGCCAGATCCCGTTGTGGCTCAACCCCGCCGAGCTCGCGGAGATGGTCGAGGAACTGCAAGCCGGCATCCTCGCGCGCGCCGCCAACGAGCCCGCGCCGGATCGCAGCCTCTACCTGCTCAGCCCCATCTTCTTCCCGATCGAGAAGACCGGGGAGAGCACGGCATCAGGCGAGAACCCGCTCAGCTGACCGGCACGTCGGACGGAGCCGCCGCGACGGTCCCGGCGATCACAGCCAGCCGCAGCTTCGTCTCGTCCTCGCTGCCCGGCACCGCGGTCATGACCACGATCTTGAGCTCCGTATCGCCGTCGCCGAGCACGTCGCAGTTCACTGTCACCGTACCCACCGAGGGATGCTCGATCCTCTTGTGGTCCTCGCGATGCGCGCCGACCGCGCCGGAGGCCCACAGCTCGGCGAACCTTGCGTTGCCCGCGTTCAGGTCCGCGATCAGCGTGGCCAACCGGGCGTCCTTCGGGAACCTGCCCGTGGCGCGCCGCAGATCAGCCACGACGGCCCGCTCGACGTCCTCCGGCTCCGACTCGATCACCGGCCACAGCGCGAGCCGCGCCGGCTCCGAACCCACCGGGAACTTGCTCCGCGCGAAGTTGCGCAGCCGGGGCGCCACCGAGGCGGGATCGCCCAGCAGCGCGGCCCAGCCCCGGTTCCACCACACCAGCTCCCAGTCCGCGGCGAACACCGCGACCGCGGTGTCCCCCAGGCGGCTGAGCACGCGATGCACGCCCGGCGGGATGTGGTCGCTGATCATGTCGTTCGCCGGCGGCACGAGATGCGCCAGCCGGTACAGGTGGTCGCGTTCGGCGGCCGTCAGCTGCAGAGCCCGCGCCAGCGCCGCCACGACCGGCGCCGAAGGCGTCGTCGCCCGGCCCTGCTCCAGCCGCACCAGGTAGTCCACCGACACCCCGGCCAGGTCGGCGAGCTCCTCACGCCTCAACCCGGCGGCGCGTCGCGCCCGCCCCGACGGGAGCGCCACCGCCGAGGGCGGCAGCCGGTCCCGCCACGTGCGGATCGTGGCGCCGAGGTCGGCCGCCGGTGGAGTGCTCACGCCTTCCATATTCGCTCACCGGCGGGCCGCGTGGCGGTTCCCAAGGTGGTACTGCTGTTCCTACCGTCAAGCCGATCCTGGCCGCGCTGCTCTGCCAGGCAGAGCATGGAGCCATGGCAATCATCTTCATCACCGGGGCGAACAAGGGACTCGGCCACGAGGCGGCCCGGCGCCTCATCGGGCTCGGCCACACGGTGCTGCTCGGGGCGCGCGACGCGGAACGCGGTCAGCAGGCCGCGGCGGCGCTCGGCGCGCGGTTCGTGCAGATCGACGTCACCGACGACGCCTCCGTCGCGGCCGCCGCCTCCGACGTCGCCGCGCACGAGGGCCGCGTCGACGTCCTGATCAACAACGCCGGGGTCCACGGCCCGCTGGGCGATCCCGGCTCCCTCACCGGCGCCGACGCGCTCGGCGTGCTCGACACGAACGTGGTCGGCGCCGTGCGCACGACCTCGGCGTTCCTGCCGCTGCTCGGCAAGTCGCAGGACCCGGCGATCGTCAACGTCAGCAGCGGCATGGGCTCCCTCACCTTCACCCACGACCCGGACCGCGTCGAGTCCAAGGTGGCCGCACCGCTCTACACCGCCTCGAAGGCGGCGCTGACGATGCTCACGACGCAGTACGCCAAGGCGCTGCCCGGCATCCGGGTCAACGCCGTCGACCCCGGGTACACGGCGACCGATCTGAACGACAACCGGGGAACGCAGACCGTCACCGAGGGGACGGACGCGATCGTCGCCGTCGCCACCGAGGGACCGGGCGCCGGGTCGGGGCGGTTCGTGGACCGCACCGGCGACCTCGGCTGGTGACCTTCGACGGCGGCGGTGCGCCGGCTCACATCCCGAACGTCTGCCGGTCGACCTCGATGAGCATCACGACCCGCTCGATCCGGTGGTCGTAGGGCTGCCCGAGGTACTTCACCGCGATCGGGTCGATGATCTCCCAGGCCTCCTCGCCCTCGATCCACTCCACGACCCGGCCGCGGATCGCGACCGGCACGTTCGGGGCGTCGACCGGGGTCAGGGAGAGGGCGACGCGCGGGTCGCGCCGGATGTTGCGGGCCTTGAGGCTGTCCGGGCCGGTGAGGATGGCGATGCGGTCGCCGTGCGGGGCGGCCCAGATGGGGACCGAGTGCGGGGCGCCGTCGGGCAGGACCGTCGCGAGGTGGACGAGCGGGGCGGCGTCGAGCGCGCGGCGGATTTCCGGGTCGAGCTTCACCCGCCCGTCTCCCACCACCGCCCGTTGAGGAGACGCTTCGCGTCGCAGATTCATTACCGGACCTCGTAACGAATGTGGGTGACACCGGCGGCCGGAACGACCTCGGCGATGGTCAGCCGGATGTGCTCCGGCAGTTCCTGGAAGAACGGACGCCCCGCGCCGAGCAGGACCGGCACCTGGTGCAGGATCAGCTCGTCGACCAGGCCCGCGGCGAGCGCCGAGGTCACCACGCCGCCGCCCATCAGGCCGACGTCCTTGCCGCCGGCCAGCTCCCGGGCGGCGGCGATCGCGTCGGCGATACCGGTGGTGACCAGCGTCTGGCGCTCGGACACCTCGGCCGGGCGGTGGCTGAGCAGGACCAGCGGCGCGGTCGGGTGCGGGCTGCCGCCGCCGAACCGCTCGGAGTCCTCGAACGTGTTGCGGCCGACGACGACGGCGCCGACCCGCGCGGCGGCCTCGTCGAAGACCCGCACGCTGGCCTCGTCGAGGCGGAAGCCGTCGAACTCGCGGCTCGGCGTGTCGCCGGAGAAGTACCAGTCGAAGAGGATCCCGCCGTCGCCGAGGCCCTGGCCGGCCCGGGGGTCGCGGCCGGTGATGTAGCCGTCCACGGATACCGCGAGGGCGCTGAAGACTTTTCCCGTGACGCTGCCCTTGCCCATGATGCTGCTCCCTTCTGGAGTTCCTTTAGGAGACCCTGTCGTGTCTGTGAACCGTAGCACGATTGGGTTCCCTGAGGGAACCCTAGGGAGCTAGAATGGCGGTATGCAGCGCACGAACTTCAGCGAGGAACTCGCCGCGTGCTCGATCGCCCGGACGCTCGACGTGATCGGGGAGCCGTGGTCCCCCCTGATCCTGCGGGACGTGTGGGTCGGGCTCCGGCGCTTCGACCAGATCCAGGGCGATCTGGGGATCTCCCGCAAGGTGCTGACCGAGCGGCTGAATCACTTGGTGGAGCAAGGGGTTCTGGAGCGGCGGCCTTACGACCAGCGGCCTCGGTACGAGTACCACCTGACGCAGAAGGGGACCGAGCTGGTCGACCTGCTGATGGTGATGACCGCTTGGGGCGATCGGTGGCTGGCCGGCGAGGCGGGGCCGCCGGTGCTGTATCGGCACCACGCGTGCGGGGAGGTCAGCAAGGTGGACTTGCGGTGCGCGCACTGCGGGGAGCCGATGCACGCGAACGATGTCGATCCCTTGCCGGGGCCCGGGGCCGGCGGTCCCGCCGGCGAGAGCACCGCCGCTTGAGGTAGTTGTGTGACACAATGATTGCGTGACACAACATCCTGCGGGCGAGGCGCCGCAGCGCGAGACGTCCCGCCCCGAAGCGCCCCACACCGAGGCCTCCCGCCACGAGGCCGAGCAGCGCGTGATGGCGGCGCTCCCCAGCTGGGTGAACACCATCTCGCAGCTGAACCGCGTGATCGCCGAGCGGATGGGCGTGACGGCCGGCGACCTGGGCTGTCTGCACGTGTTGCACAAGCACGGCCCGGCGACGGCGGCCGAGCTGGCGCGCGAGGTCGGCCTGACGCCGGGGTCCGTCTCGCGGATGATCGACCGCCTCGACGCGGCCGGATGCATCACGCGCACGGACGACCCCGGAGATCGGCGGCGCGTGCTGATCGAGGCGTCCAGCGAAGGACTGGCGCGGATCGCGGCGTATTACGACGGGCTGACCGCGCGGTCGCACGAGGACCTCGCGGAGTTCACGCTGGAGGAGATGGGGGTGCTGCTGCGGTTCATCGAGCGGTCGCAGGTCGGCGCCACGGAGGAGCTGGCTCGGTTGCGGAGGATGCCATGAGACTTGCTTGGGACACGGAGGAGCTGCGCTCCCCCGAGACGCTGGTGGTGACGAGCCCCGATTTCGCCGATGGCGGGCCGATTCCGCGGATCCACGCAGGGGTCCGGCTCGGCGGGCAAGAGCTGTCGCCGGCGCTGGCGTGGTCGGGGGTCCCGTCGGGAACGGCGGAGCTGTTGCTGGTGATCGAGGATCCTGATGCGCCGATGGCTACGCCGTACATCCATGGGTTGGCGTTGATCGAGCCTTCGGTTGTCGCGCTGGCGCAGGGTGCGCTGTCGGCTGCGCATCCCGGGGGCGCCGGCGGGGTGCGGTTGCTGCGGTCGAGTTCGGGGCGCGGGTGGATCGGGATGGCGCCGCCGAAGGGGCACGGGCCGCATCGCTACGTGTTCCAGCTGTTCGCGCTGGCCGAGCCGCTGAGCATCGGCTCCAAGGGCGGCGTGGAAGAGGCGCAGCCGCGCAAGGTGCTGGCGGCCGCCGGGCCGGTGCTGGCCCGCGGCCGGATCGACGGGGTTTATCAGCGTCCGTAGCCGCGGAGGCTGATCGGCATTGCCGATGCCCGCGGCTCGCACTTCAATGCCAGCATGGAGCCGACAGATCGAACGGTTCAGCGAACGCGGACGGCGGCGCGTGGCGCGTCGTCCGTTTCGTCCGTGCTGGTGACCGGCGCCAACCGCGGCATCGGCAAGGCCCTGGTCACGGAGGCGTTGTCCCGCGGGGCTGAACGCGTTTATGCGGGGACGCGGCAGGCCTACCAGCACGCGGACGCGCGGGTCACTCGCCTGGCGCTGGACGTCACGGACGCGGCGCAGATCCGCGCGGCGGCGGACGCGGTACCCTCCCTGGACCTCCTGATCAACAACGCGGGCCTGGCCCTGCGTGACGACGACCTGAGCGACCGCGCGCTGCTGGAGCGGCACTTCGCGGTGAACTTCTTCGGGGTCTTCGACGTGACCCGGGCATTCCTGCCGGCGCTGGTGGGGTCGCGAGGCAGCGTCCTCAACATCCTGTCGACGGCCTCATGGGTGAACCTGCCCCTGCTGCCGGGCTACTCGGTGTCCAAAGCAGCAGCCTTCTCGCTGACCCAGGGGCTCCGCGGACAGCTGGCCCAAACCGGCGTCCGCGTCCACGCGGCGATCGTCGGCATCGTAGACACGGACATGACGGCAGACAGAAACGTCCCGAAGTCCTCCCCCGCATCCGTCGCGACCCGCATCTTCGACGGCCTGGAACGCGGCGAGGACGAGATCTTCCCCGACGACGCGGCCGCACGGATCGGCGACGCTTGGCGCGGGAGTGCTTTCAAGGCGCTGGAGACGCAGTTCGCGAGCCAGGTGGCGGATTTGCGCCAACCGAGGGTGCGGCCAGAACGTTGAGACCTGCTGCCGGGTCACCCGGCCATCGCCACAGTCCGATGCCTCGCAGCTACCACCTCGACCCCGGCCCAGCAGGACGCCCTAGCGCCCCCGCCCCCTCAAACCCGCACCACCGAATTCACCGGCATCGACATCAGCGGCGCGTACCGCACCTGCGCCCCCGGGTGCGGGGCGTGAATGATCTTCCCGTCGCCCACGTACATCCCGATGTGGTTGCGCCCCGCGTAGTAGATCACCAGGTCGCCCGGCTGGATCTGCGACAGCGGTACCTGCTGTCCGGCCTCCGCCTGCTCCGAGGAGGTGCGTGGGAGCTCCACGCCCGCCTGGCGCCAGACGCGCTGGATCAGGCCGCTGCAGTCGAAGGCGTCGGGGCCCTCCGCGCCGAAGACGTACGGCTTGCCGAGGTAAGCGATGGCGGCTTCGATCGCCGCGCGGGCGCGGTCCGAGGGGGCGAGGGTGCTCAGGTCGATGGATCCGGGGTCCGCCTGCTCGCCGGTGAAGGTCGAGCTCGGGTCGTTGCCGAGTCCGGCTTGCAGGGCCGCCGCGCGCTGCGGGGCCGAGAGCCGGTTGAGCAGCGCCTCCGCCTTGCGCAGCTCGTCGTTCACCTGCGTGCGGGTCTGCGCCGCGGAGTCGCGCGTCTGGTTCAGGGCCGAGATCTGGTCGGCGGCGGCTCGCTGGAGCTGGACGATCTGCCGGCGCTCCTCCACGACCTCTGCGATCTTGCGCCACTGCTGCTCGGAGAGGCGGGTCGCCATGGCCTCGTTGCTGAGGAAGGAGTCGGGGTGGTCCGCCAGCATCAGGGCCAGGCGCTGGTCGACGCCGCCCGCCCGGTACTGCTGGGCCGCGATCGCTCCCAGGGCCGCGCGCTGGCGCTGGTAGTCCGTCTGCATGCGCTGCAGCGTCGACTGCGAGCGCTCCACGGCCTGGCTCAGCTTCGCGGCCTGCTCCTGCGCCGCGTCGTAGGTCTGCGTCAGCTGGTCGGCCTCGCGATACAGCGCGGCGACCTGTGCCTTCACCGTCGAGCGGTCGGTGTCCGCGCCCCCGGTGCCCGGCCCGCCGGACGGGGCGGCGGCAGCCGTGCCGACCACGCCCGCGACCCCCGCGGCGGCGGCCACCGCCGTCAGCGCGGCGGCGACGGAGCGCCCCCGGCCCGGCAGCGCCGAAGCGCGGTGCCGCATGGATCGCTTCGTACTGTGAGGCGCCATTCTGAAATGACCTCCGCATCAGGGCACGCCGGACCATACCGGCAGAACAGCGCATGAACCTAGCCCGAGCGGACATCCGCGAGCAAGCATCAACCACTCGAATAGGTGATCCTTCAGAGGTTTGACATCAGAAGGTCCCGAAAGCCGACAGCTTCCGGCAAACCGGACTCAGGATCGAGCCATCCGGTTGAGCAGCATCGAAGCCGGCACCGGCCGCGCCCCCGACCGCCGCACGCCCTCGGCCACCTCGCGGTCCGAGGACACCACCACCACCGGCCGCCCGGCCGGCTCCGCGGCCACCAGCCGCCGGATCAGCTCGTCGGCGATCTCCCCCGGCGCCGAGAACAGCACCCGCACGCCCCGCGGCTGCGTCAGCCGCACCGGCCCGTCCAGCGCCGCCCCGTCGAAGACGCACGTCACTTCGGCCCCGGTCCGCGCCGCCAGCGCCGCCAGCCCGCCGACCAGCCGAACGCGCTGCTCGGCCAGCGACAGCGTCGGGTAGCCGGTCTTGGTGACGTTGTAGCCGTCGACCACCAGGTGCACCATCGGCAGCGCCAGGTACTGGTCCAGCAGCGCGGGGTCGTCCTTGGCGCGCCCCTGCACCGACATGTCCGAGGGCGCGACAGAATCCGGAGACGCCGCCCCGACCGTGTCCGCCGGCCGCGTCTCCGTCGGCGGCAGCGCCAGCTCCCGCTCCAGCCCCTTCACCGCGCCGGTCACCGTGTCCAGCAGCAGCCGCAGCCGCATGTCCCCCTCAGAGCGCCCCGAACGCGCCGACCGGCGTGCGGTGTCCAGCGCCGTCTCCGCGGCCGTCAGACGCGTCCGCAGGCGCCGTAGTTCGGCCTCTGACGCCGACGCGGCCGACGCCGCCGCGGCCCGCTCGGCCTCCAGCGCCGTCTCCGCCGCGCGCGCGGCCGCCAGGGCCCGCCGCATGTCGGCCTCCAGCTGCCGCACCTTGCGGCGCAGCTGGTCGCCCTCACGGCGCGCCTCCTCCTGCGCGACCCGTAACTCGTCCGCGGCCAGGCGCGTGCTCTCGCGCAGCTCGGCGACCTCCGCGGTGAGGCGCGCGACCTCGGTCTCGGCGGCCTCGCCCGCGGCCAGGCGGGCGCCCTGCGTCACCGCCTCCAGGGCGTCCTTGACGATGCCGGTCCAGCCGTGCGGACGCAGCACATAAGCGACCGCCGCGACCTCGTGCGGGTCAGCGGCGGCCGGTACCACCCCGGCGAACAGGGAGTCGGACAGGTCCGGGGAGGCTTCGCGCACCCGTTCGGCGACCCGTGCGCGGAAGGATCCGTCGCTCTCCAAGGCGGCCGCCATGGGGACGGCCGCGGCTTTGGCCCGTTTGGCCGGGGCGAACTTGGCGAAGGGGCGCAGCGGGGCCGGGACGTCGGCCGCGGGCAGTTTGCCCAGCGCCTCGGAGGCGATCTCCACGACGCGCTGGCGCACCGAGTCGGGCAGCGTGATGGTGAGACGTTCGCCCTCCGGTGAGCTCACGTCGCTCGCCCCACTCCCTCGCCTCGCCGGAGACGCCTCCGGACATCGTTCCTGATCCGCCGACCTTATCGGCCGCGCTTGTGCCCGTACCAAGCACTCACTCAAAGGTAGGCCCTCCGCGCCGCGTTTCGGATCTCCCGCGCGCACGGTGATGGGCCATGATGCAACAGTGGTGATCCCCCTTCACGACAAGAACCCGGTGTCCCGGGTGCCCTACGTCACCTACGGTCTGATCATCGCGAACGTGGTGGTGTTCCTGTCCGGCCCGATCGCGTTCGCCGGGATGAGTCCGGACGCGGCGCGCAAGGCCGAGGAGGACGCGTACCTGTACCACTACGGCGCGATCCCGGCGCAGTTGCTCACCGGGCACGGGAACCCGGTCTGGCCGGTGTTCACCGCGATGTTCGTGCACGCCGGCTGGATCCACCTGCTGGGGAACATGCTGTTCCTGTACATCTTCGGCAACAACGTCGAGGACGCACTGGGCCGCCTGCACTTCTTGGCGTTCTACGTGATCGGCGGCGCGGCGAGCACCTATGCGTTCGCCTGGGCCAACCCGACGGCCACCGGGCCGCTCGTCGGGGCCTCCGGGGCGATCGCGGCGGTGCTGGGGGCGTACGTCTACCTGTTCCCGAGGGCGAAGGTCACGCTCTTGGTGCCCTTCCTGTTCTTCCTGCCGATGCGGGTGCCGGCCTGGCTGGTGCTGGGCCTGTGGTTCGTGATGCAGCTGCCGGAGTTCCAGCAGACGATCGGAGTGGCCGGCTCCACCGACGTCGCCTACTTCGCCCACGTCTCGGGCTTCGTGCTCGGGCTGCTGTACGTGGCGCTGGTCATCGGCCGGGGGCCCGACGGCCCGGCCCGCCTGCCGTCCGCCGACGTCCCCGCCGCCCCGCCGCCGCTGACCCCGGACTACCGCTCCGCCGATCCGGACGATCCCTATGGCCAATACCATCGCTAGAGAAGTCCCCATGAAGGAGCCGCCGTGATCACTGCCATCGTCCTCATCAAGACCGACGTCGACGCCATCCCCGAGGTCGCCGAGAAGATCTCCCAGCTGCCCGGCGTCAGCGAGGTGTACTCGGTCACCGGGGAGTACGACCTGATCGCCATGGTCCGGGTCCGCGAGCACGAGCAGCTCGCCGACGTGATCCCGGGCGGCGTGAACAAGGTGTCCGGGGTCAGCCACACGGTCACGCACGTGTCCTTCCGGACCTACAGCGCGCTGGACCTCGAAGCGGCTTTCTCCCTCGGTCTGGACTGACCGGTCCGAGCCGGCCGACGGGGGCTCGGGGCCACCCTTAAGGGAAACTCCCTACCAACACTCTGCGAACTGCCGGCAAACGCCGAGCCCCGCCTCCCGGATCGGGAGGCGGGGCTTGTGACGCCACGTCATTGTGTGAATACAGGTTGTGCTCCCGGGCTGCCCGGGCCGGCGCCGGCCGTCAGGCGTCGGGGTCCTCGTCGATGAGGAAGCCGCGCATCGGCGAGGGCTGCGAGGGCACCGGGGGCTGGCCCAGGCCGTTGCCGGAGCCCATGAACGGCGGCTGCTGCCCGCCGCCCATCGGCGGCGGCGGCATCTGCGGCCGGATCGGAGCCATGGTCTGCGTCAGCGCCGCGGCGTTGGTGCCGTTGTTGGCGCTCTGGAAGGAGCCGGTGGAGCCGGCCTGGAAGGAGCCGGTCGACCCCATCCCGCCGCCGTTCATCCCGGCGCCGACCGGCGCGGGGGCCGAGGGCATGCCCGGGGGCAGCGAGGCCTGCATCGGCATCGGCGGGGCCGAGGGGGACGGCGGCGGCGCGGACAGGCCGGTCGGGCTCAGCTGCGAGCGCCCGCCCATCGAGGAGGCCAGGTTGTCGTCCCCGCCGGAGGCCTCCAGCTGGCGCATCTGGCCGTCCAGGTAGGACTTCAGGCGCTGGCGGTACTCGCGCTCGAAGGCGCGCAGGTCGTCGACCTTGCGCTCCAGGGCGGCCCGGGCCGTCTCCAGCGAGCCCATCGCCACGCGGTGCTTCTCCTGCGCGTCCCGCTCCAGGGCGTCGGCCTTGCCGCGGGCCTCGCGCTCCAGGCCGTCGGCCCGGCCGCGGGCCTCGCCGACGATCTTGTTGGCCTCGTTGCGGGCCTCGGCGATCGCCTGGTCGGCGGTCTGCTGGGCCAGGGCCAGCACGCGCGCGGCCGAATCGCCGCCGGGGGCCTGGAACTGCGGAGCCTGCGGCACCGGGAGCGGCGCGGGCAGCGGGGCCGGAAGCGCCGGCTGCGGAGGCGCGGGCGGGGGTATCGGGGTCGGCTCCCGCCGCATCGGCACCGGGGCGGCCGCGGCGCTGGCCGCGGCGCGGGTGGCGGCGGCCAGCTTGGCCCGCAGCTCCTCGTTCTCGCGGATCAGGCGGGTCAGCTCGGCCTCGACCTCGTCGAGGAAGGCGTCCACCTCTTCCTCGTCGTAGCCCTCGCGCAGGCGTACGGTCGTGAACTGCTTGTTGTGGACGTCCTCGGGAGTCAACGGCATCTTTCATTCACCTCAGGCGTGGCGTGGTCGTCGGCATTCGCACAGACATTACCCGGTCACAGCGTAGCCGCGACCCGGATCAGCAGTAAGACGATGATCACGAGGATCATGAACGCCACGTCAAACCCCATCCCGCCGAGCCGCAGCGGCGGGATGTACCGCCGCAACAGCTTCAGGGGAGGATCCGTGACCGTGTACGCCGTCTCCACGACGACCAGCATGACACCACGCGGCTCATAGGACCGGGCGAATACCAAAACCCAGCCGATGATCAGGCGGATGATCAGGCACAGCGCAAAGAGGTAGAGCACCCACAGGAGCAACGCCCCCACAACGCTCATCGCGCACTCCCCTTCCCACCTTCGCCGGCGCCCCGCCGCGCGCGGTCATCTCACCGCCGCGGGACGCCGCCGGACCCGAAGTCTTCTCGCCGCCAAGGGCGGTGAGGCTCAGCTCTGGTTGAAGAAGCCGCCCTCGGCGATCCGGGCCTTGTCCTCGGCCGTCACATCGACATTAGCAGGCGACAGCAGGAACACCTTCTGCGTCACCCGCTCCATGTTCCCGCGCAGGCCGAAGATCAGGCCGGCCGCGAAGTCCACCAGGCGCTTGGCGTCGGCGTCCTCCATCTCGGTCAGGTTCATGATCACCGGGACTCCCTCGCGGAAGTGCTCGCCGATCGTGCGCGCCTCGTTGTAGGTGCGCGGATGCAGCGTCGTGATGCGGTAGGACGCTTCGCGGTCCGCCGACCGGTCCGTCGGGACGCTGTACATCACCGGTCCACCTCTCTCGGCTCGGTCGGCTCGCGAGGACCGCTCGGAGCGGTCCGGCATCACCGTCACGTTGGAAGGCGCCGCGAAATTGCGGCGGTCGTTCTGCGCGACGACGAGTGCGCCGCCCGAACCGGTCTCCGGCTCGCGGTGCACCTGCTCCGACACCGCCGCGGGCTCGGCGGTCTCGGTCTCGTACTCGTCCTCGTAGTCGTCGTAGTACCGCTCGTCCTCGAACCGCTGTTCGTCAGTGAGCCCGAGGTAGACCGCTGCTCTGCGCATCATGCCGGCCATGGTGTTCGCCTCCGGACTGGGCCTGTTACGGCTGTCTTGCAACTGTCAACGTAAATGGGTGCCGCGGAGGTTTCCCGTTCGCGGTCGATGATGTGTGGCGCAGACGTGCGGTCGTCGTATCCGATGTTCGATAGATGCGACGTTACCGGAATCACCGTCTGATACCGAGTATCGCGCTGCCGATGCGGACGTGTGTCGCGCCCGCCGCCACCGCTTCGCCCAGATCCCCACTCATCCCCGCCGAGATCATCGTGGCCGAAGGGTGTGCCGATCGCAACCGCATAGCCAGCGTGTGCAACCGCTCGAAAGCCGGTCCGGGCTCGGCGCCCAGGGGAGCGACGGCCATCAGTCCACCGAGCTTCAGCCCCGGTGCCGCGGCGATCGCGTCGGCCAGTTCCGGCACCTGGTCCGGAAAAGCCCCTCCGCGGGCCGCGTTGTCGTCCATGGGCTCCGCGTTACCCAGGTCCACCTGCACCAAACATGTCAATTCCTTGTCATACCGGACCGCTCCCCGGGACAGCGCGGACACCAGCCGGACCCGGTCGACGGAGTGCACGAAGGAGGCGTATTCGGCCACTGACAAAGCCTTGTTGGTCTGGAGCTGGCCGATGAAATGCCAGCGCAGACCCAGACCGGCGGTGGCGCGGGCCTTCGGCGCGGCTTCCTGGTCCCGGTTCTCCCCGACGTCCAGCACCCCGAGCCCGGCCAGGACCCTGACGTCAGAGGCCGGATACGTCTTGGTCACCGCGATCAGGGAGATCTCGCCAGGATCGCGGTGGGCTTTGCGGGCCGCGGCCGCGATGTCCTCGCGCACCGCGGCCAGATTCTCCGCGATCTGCGCGCGCCGCTGCTCCGAGGCCCGCTCCTCGTCCGCGGCGAGGTCCCCGGCGCCGCGGTGATCGACCCTGTCCTGGTCCTCGGGCATCGCTCAGTCCAGCCAGACGAAGCCGGCGAACCGGCCGGTCGTGCCCTCGCCGCGAAAGGAGTAGTAGTCCTCGGACTCCTGGGTGCAGACCCGCAGGCGCACCGAGGTCTTCAGGTCGATGCCCGACGCCTCCAACTGCGCCCACACGCCCTCGGCGACGTCCAGGCCGGGCGTGCCCTGCCGGGTGACCGCGTAGCTCGCCGGGACCTTCTCGGCCACGTCCGCGCGCATCCGCTCGGGCACCTCGTAGCAGAGCCCGCACACCGAGGGGCCGGTGACCGCCACGATCCGCTCGGGGGCGGCGCCCAGGGCCACCATGCGCTCGATCGCGGCCGGGACCACGCCGGCCTTCATCCCCGGGCGCCCGGCGTGCGCCGCGGCGACCACGCCGGCCTCGGCGTCGGCCAGCAGCACCGGCACGCAGTCGGCGACCAGCACCGCCAGCGCCAGGTGCCGGCGGTCGGTGACCAGCGCGTCCACGTCCGGCGCGCGGCCCTGCCACTGCGCGGAGGCGTAGGCGACGTCGGCGCCGTGGATCTGGTTCATGTACACGACGTTGCCGGGGTCGGTGAACCCCAGCTCGAACGCCACCAACGAGCGGTTGGCGGCGACCGCCTCGGGGTCGTCGCCGACGTGCCCGCCGAGGTTGGTCGCGGTGTAAGGGGCCTTGGAGACCCCGCCGGAGCGGTCGGAGAAGGCGAAGCGGGCCGTGCCGCCCTGCCCCTCCGGACCGGTGTGCTGCCATATCGCCACGAGGAGAGCCGGTCCTACTTCAGGAAGTCGGGGATGTCGAGCTCGTCGGCCGCCGAGGGCGCCGGCTGGACCGGGATGACCGGGACGTTCTGGGTGTCGGCCATCGGGTCGTGGGCCGGGACCGGGGCGTCGGTGGGCTTGGGCAGCGTGCCCAGCACCTGCTCGCGCATGCCGTCGCGGACGCTGGTCTCGTCGTACCGGGTGGCGCCGGCCGCCTGCGAGTGGCCGGTGCGGCGCTTGGCCGGCTCGCCGCCGTCGAACCCGGCGGCGATCACGGTGACCCGGACCTCGTCGCCCAGGCCGTCGTCGATGACCGCGCCGAAGATGATGTTGGCCTCGGGGTGCGCGGCCTCGCTGACCAGCTGCGCGGCCTCGTTGATCTCGAACAGGCCCAGGTCGGAGCCGCCGGAGATGCTCAGCAGCACGCCGCGGGCGCCGTCGATGGAGGCCTCCAGCAGCGGCGAGGAGATCGCCATCTCGGCGGCGGCCACCGCGCGGTCGTCGCCGCGGGCCGAGCCGATGCCCATCAGCGCCGAGCCGGCCTCGCTCATCACCGACTTCACGTCGGCGAAGTCCAGGTTGATCAGGCCCGGGGTGGTGATCAGGTCGGTGATGCCCTGCACACCGGACAGCAGCACCTGGTCGGCGGCCTTGAAGGCGTCCAGGACCGAGACGTTCTTGTCGGAGATCGACAGCAGCCGGTCGTTCGGGATGACGATCAGGGTGTCGACTTCCTCGCGCAGCGCCGCGATGCCGTCCTCGGCCTGGTTCGCCCGGCGCCGGCCCTCGAAGGTGAACGGCCGGGTCACCACGCCGATGGTCAGCGCGCCGAGCTCGCGGGCGATCCGGGCCACCACGGGGGCTCCGCCGGTGCCGGTGCCGCCGCCCTCGCCGGCGGTGACGAACACCATGTCCGCGCCCTTGAGGACCTCCTCGATCTCCTCGGCGTGGTCCTCGGCGGCCTTGCGGCCGACGTCGGGGTTGGCGCCCGCGCCGAGTCCGCGCGTGAGCTCCCGGCCGACGTCGAGCTTGACGTCGGCGTCGCTCATCAGCAGAGCCTGGGCGTCGGTGTTGACGGCGATGAACTCCACGCCCTTCAGACCGACCTCGATCATCCGGTTGATGGCGTTCACGCCGCCGCCGCCGATGCCGGCGACCTTGATAACAGCCAGGTAGTTCTGCGGTGCTGCCACGTCCGACGGCCTCTCCGTGGTGTCCGGTGATTGGTGATCACCTTAGTCCCGCCCACACCGGCCGGGGACACGGCGGGGTCGTATGACTGTGAAGTCTTTACAGGACATTAGGTCCCGCGACCTGTGAGGTTCAACGAACACGCCGAAACTGTCGGCAGGTTTTACTTCTCAGCGTGGTCCGACGACCCTCGCTTGATCCGGGCGGATCCGATGAGGGGAATACGTATGTTGTTCGATAGCCCGCCAGATCTTAGCCGATCCGGGCTCTCGGATTCGAACCGTTACGAATACGCCGGAGCTGCCGGAGCACTCAGATCATAGTGCGCGGCGTCATTTCCGATCAGTGCGGCCAGTATCCGCGCCTTGAGATCGGGCTGATCCGGTCCGCCCCAAAGCACGGTCACCGAGTGCTGCTTTTTCGTGGAAGGCGTCAACGTCAGCGTGATCGCATAAGGCCCGGTCGCCGACACCGTCAAGACCCGGGAAAGCTCGGGGGTCGGCAGAGCCCGAAGTGCGGCCAGCGCGCCGGAGATCGTTTCCGCGCGGTCCCCGGGCGCCGGATCGGCGAACTGCTCCAGGTGGATGACCGGAACGTGCGCCGGGATCGCCGCGAGGGCCGCGGCGGTGTCGAAGGCCACCCCGTCGCCGTCCACGATCTGGTAGGAGCCGTCGGCCTGCGGCAGGGCCGCGGCGGGGGTCCGCTCGACGATCGTTATGGCGATCGTGTGCGGCAGGGAGCGCTCGACCCACGCGTTCTTCACCCGGGGCAGCGCCATCAGCCGGGCCTTGGCCGCCGCGGTGTCGACGGCCGCGACCGGCTTGTGCGGCGGGATCGCGGCGGCGGCCAGGACCTGTTGCCGGGTCAGCACTTTCGCGCCGGAGACGGTCGTCGTGCGGACGTCGAAGACCTTCGTGTGCCACAGGATCGTGTAGCCGGTGAGGGCCAGCAGGGCCAGGAACACCGTGATCGTCACCGAGAGCCGCCGCCACCGGCGCCGGCGCCGCAGCCGGTCGAGGTAGCGCTCGACCAGTACCCTGCTGACCCGCGGGTGGTCGGTTCCGGTGGCGTTCATGGGGCCCAGTTTCGCAGATGGGACCGGTCCCTTCGGTCAGCCCCGGTCCCCCGTTCGGCCCGCGCGGCGTGCGCCGCCGCACCGCCGGGCGTCGGATCGGTCATGTCGCCCGGCCACACTTAGGCGAGGAGTGGCCGGGCTTCTTGCCGCGCGCCGTCGGCAGCTCTACAGGAACCGCGAGCTCGGCACCGGTCCCGGCGACCCGATGTACTCCCGCCGGGCCGTCAGCCAGGTCCCGGCCACCGCCGAGACGAAGCCCGCGAGTACCTCATCCGGATCCGGCGGCGTCGCGCCGTCCCCCTCGTCGGTCTCCGGCTCGGCCGCGGCGAGCTCGGCCGCGATCTCCTCCGCCGAACGCGTGTCCGCATCCATCTCGCTCACCTCGCCCTCGACCACGCGCAGCGCCGAGCCCCACGGCTCGCGCACCGCCTGCCGGAGGAAGCCCACGGCGTCGGCGGCGGCCAACGGAGGATCGGTCCAGTCGGTCGCGCGCTCGAAGAGAATCTGTCCAGGAGTGCGGTCGCGCAGCGCGGCCAGGATCTCCGGCTCAGATTCGTTGAGGTCGTACGCGACCACCAGCGTGTCTTCCCGCTCCGCCTCGAACGGCACCGCCGGCAGCCCGAAGTACCGCGCCGCGGCCAGCCCCATGATCCGGCTGTCCCGGTCCGGCAGCAGCGAGACGGTCGTGGGCGCCAGCCCCCGGGCCTCCAGCACCACCTTCAGCCGCCGCAGCACCTCGACACAGGCACCGTACGAGTCCCCGACCATGGCCCACCGGCCGGTCATCCCCGCGTCATAGCCCCACGGCGAGACGGTCAGCAGCACGCCGCCGGTCAGCGCGTACTGCCACCCGCGCAGGTCCTTCGGCCCCAGCGCGCCATCGGCGACAGCGGCCTCGGCCGCGCGTACCAACATCGCGCGCACCTTCTCCCGCAGCGGCGCGTACTGCTCCCGCTCTTCCTCGTCGGGCTCGGGCAGCGCGGCGAACTCCTCCTCGGCGGCCGGCACGTCCCCGGAGAGCAGTGCGTTGAACGCCAGCTGGTAGCGCGCCAGCCACGGCAGCTCGCCGTCGAAGCCCCGCAGCGCGGCCATGGCGTCCCGGTGCGCCCAGGCCCGCTCGCAGGCGGCGGCCAGCTCGGTCCTTATCTGGATGACGCCGGGCTCGCGCGCCGCCGCCTCGCGCAGCGGCCGGATCGCCAGGAACGCGATCCCGTGCTCGACACACTCGTAGCCGAACTCGTAGAGCGCGACGGCTTGCTCCTCGACGTCGTCCCCGCCGGCCGCCAGGACCCGGTCGGCGGCGGTCGCCATCGCGTCGAACCCCATGCTGCGCGCGGCGCCGCGCAGGACGCGCACGAACTCCGGCATCGGCAGCGCCTCGCCGTCCACCCGGAGGTGCCGGATCAGCCCGGCGATGTCGTCGGCGGCGAGGAGCTCGTCGGCGGCGGTCACGGGGTCGGTCTTCGCCGGTTCGGTGATCGCTGTCAGGGAATCGGGGGCTGCGCCTTCGGAAGTCACCGTGGAACCGTAGCGAGTCCGCCGTATGCGTGCCCGCGATTTCCGCAGAGCCCGTCTCGAACCGGCTGAATCAGCGAACGAATTTCAGGACTCTTACAACCCGGTCACATCCCGGTGTCGTCGGTACCCCACGAGAGCACAAAGCTCCGCGCGCGCACGGGCATCCGCGCGCCGGAGCCGTCCGACGATCTGGGAGGAACTGCTTGTGCTAGCACGTACCCGCCGCGTCCCGACCCTGGCCGCGGCCATGGCCCTGGGCCTGGCCACCGCCGCCGGGGCCGCCGCGGCGACCGCGCCGAACGCCGCCGGGGCCCCGCTCCCGGCCGCGCCGAACCTGAGCCTGGCCGGACCGCAGAGCACGATCCTGCCGAACGGCGACCGCGTCCTGGTGACCGGGAGCGGCCCGGCCGCGTCCGTCGTCGTCCAGGCCCCCGGCGGCACGACCGTCCCGGCCGTGCGCTACGCGCCCGACGCGCACCACACCTACATCATCCCCGAGTCGGTCCTGGCTCATCCGAGCCAGCTCACTCCGGCCGGGTACCAGATACCGGCGCTGAGCACCGCCGCGGCGCCGGCCGCGACCCCGTACTACCCGCTGAGCATCCTGCAGATCAACGCCGTCGGGCTCGACGGCAAGGCCGCGGACGCTTCGACGTTCCTCACCAACGTCGACGACGTCACCAAGTGGAACATGCCGCTGCCGGTGGCCGGCGGGATCGAGCGCGTCGCGGTGCCGACCGGGCACTACATCGCGACCACGATCTTCTCCACGTACGACCAGACCACCGGAATCGGCACCAACTACGTGGTGACGCAGCTCGACCTCACTGTCACCGCCGGCGGCGTCACGACCCTGAACGCGGACGAGCGCTCGGCGTCCTCGCAGGTCACCGCGACCACTCCGAAGCCCTCGGTGAACGACTTCTCCGAGCTGTCCTACACCGGCACCGACGCCAAGGGCGTGACCAGCGGCCTGGGCATCATCGGCAACGGTCCGACCTACGTCGCCCCGACGTCCACGGCGCCGGCCGGCAAATTCAGCTACGACGTGCTGGGCTGGGGCGCCTCCAGTCCGGCCGGGACCAAGAGCCCGTACCGCTACGACGTGATGTTCCCGCCCACGGACCACGTGGACGCGAACCAGACCTACACGGTCGACGCCTCGAAGCTGACCACGACCCACAACATCGTCGACACCGACGCGGGCGTGAGCACGCACGAGGGCGAGTACATGATGGGGCCGGTCTCGCCGACGCTCGGCGGCTTCCAGATCGGGCACGTCATCCCGGTCCCGGAGACCCTGACCAGCTACGCCGGCCAGCCGGTCGGCGACGAGCAGTGGATGGCGAACGTCATCCCGGCGCTGCCGCCGGCCACGTCGGGCTTCCCGGCGGCGCTGATGTTCAGCGACCCCACGCCGGTCTATCAGGGCCGGACCGAGGTCTGGCACACCTGGGCCCACGGCCCGCTGACCGCGCAGGTCGGGCAGAACAAGTACCCGGCCTTCTGCAACGCCTGCGCCGAGGGCGGCACGATCGACCTGGGGCTGACCCCGGTCACCGACAGCAATCCGGACAGCAGCGCGGGGCTCATGGGCCCGGCCACCGGCCACCTGTCCATCTACCGTGACGGCGCCCAGGTGTTCTCGCAGGACAACTACTCCGGCACCGAGCTGACCGGCCAGGCGCAGACGCCCGGCACCTACCGCATGGTGTTCGACCTGGACCTGAGCCAGTTCCCGATGACCCAGTCCGTGGCCTCGCACACCGACGTCACCGTGCCGTACAACCCGGCATCGGGTCCGGCCCTGCCGGCCGGGAACTACTGCCAGGCCCAGGGCACGAGCACCACGCCCTGCTCGGTCCTGCCGGTGCTGAACCTGAACTACCAGCTGGCCACCGACACCTCCAACACCGGCCACGGCCCGGTCGCGGCGCTGCTGCTGACCGTCGGCCACCAGTCCTACGGCTCGGCCGGCTCGCAGGCCGCGATCAAGGGCGCCACCGTGTCCGTGTCCTACGACAAGGGCGCCACCTGGACCGCCGCCTCGGTGGTCCCGGCCGGCCAGGGCCACTTCGCCGCGCTGTGGAAGAACGGCGCCGCCGGCTCCACGCCGTGGCTGAAGGTCACCGCCACCGACGCGCTCGGCGGGTCGATCACGCAGACCGTCGCCAACGCCTACACCATCGGCTGAGGGGGATCAGGATCATGAATCGGATAGGGAATCACCGGCTGCTCGGGGTGCTGGGGGCCGCCGTCCTGGCCGTCGGCACCGTCGCGGCGGCGGTCGCGCCGGCGAACGCCGGCAGCGCCGCGAACAGCAAGACCGCGAGCAATGTGAAGAACGTGTGCGGGGCGGCGAGGCCCGGTTTCGACCGGTGCTTCGCGCAGATCCGGACCGACGTCCACGAGCCGGCGCACATCGGCCGGGTCGCGGGCGTCAAGGGCGCCGCCGCGGCCGCCGCGGTGCCGGCCGGCTTCGGCCCGGCGGACCTGCAGTCCGCCTACAAGCTGCCGGCCACCGGCGGGGCGAACCAGACGGTGGCGATCGTGGACGCCGGGGACGACCCGACGGCCGAGGCGGACCTCGCGGTCTACCGGTCCACCTACGGCCTGCCGGCCTGCACCACGGCCAACGGCTGCTTCTCGAAGGTGAACGAGCGGGGCGCCGCCACGCCGCTGCCGGCCGACGTCGGCTGGGGCGTGGAGGAGGCGCTGGACCTGGACATGGTCTCGGCGGCCTGCCCGCAGTGCAAGATCCTGCTGGTGGAGGCCGACCAGCCGACCGGCGACGACCTCGGCAAGTCGGTGGACACGGCGGTCGGGCTCGGCGCGACCGAGGTGTCGAACAGCTACGGCGGCACCGAGTCCAGCATCACCCCGAGCGACGCCGCGTACTACACGCACCCGGGCGTGGCGATCGTCGCCTCCTCCGGCGACAGCGGCTACGGCATCCCGTCCGAGCCGGCCGTGTTCTCCTCGGTGATCTCGGTCGGCGGCACCTCGCTGACCAAGGACTCCAGCGCCCGCGGCTGGTCGGAGACCGCCTGGTTCGGAGCCGGCAGCGGCTGCTCGGCGTGGGTGGACAAGCCGGCGTGGCAGACCGACGCCAACTGCCCCGGCCGCATGATCGCCGACGTCGCGGCCGACGCCGACCCGCAGACCGGCCCGGCCATCTACGTCACCGACACGCCCGACCTGCAGGGCCTGCCCTCCGGCTGGAGCGTCGTCGGCGGCACCAGCGCCTCCTCGCCGTTCATCGCCGGCGTGATCGCGCTGGCCGGCAACCCGGCCAAGTACGCCGACGCCTCCGCGTTCTACGCTCCGGCCGCCAAGTCCGGGCTGAATGACGTGGTCGGCGGGACGAACGGCATCTTCCAGGACTGCGGCGGCGACTACCAGTGCAACGCGGTCACCGGCTACGACGGGCCGACCGGGATGGGGACGCCGAACGGGCTGTCCGCGTTCTGATCCGGCCTTCTGATCCGCCGTTCTGATCCGCCGTTCTGATTCGGAGTTCTGATCGCCGTGTTATTGATCAGCTGAGCTACTGAACCGGGCGCGGAGACATCGGGCCGGCACCTCGCGGGGTGCCGGCCCGATGTGCGCCGGCCTCACGCCCCGACCTTCTCGTCCCACTCGACCCGGTAGCGGTGCACCGGGCCGAACATCTTCTCCGGCCGCAGGAACGTCCGGGTCGCGATCGGCATCATCAGCCCGAACACGAACTTCGCGACGGGCCCGGCGGTCTTGCCGTTGTTCGTCTTCACCGCCTGCTCCGAGATCTCCTCCACGCGGGGGCGCCGCAGGCTCTCGTACTTCGCCAGCGCCGCGTCCAGATCGTCGATGTCCCGCAGGCAGCGGGCCAGTTCGATCGCGCTCTCCAACGCCAGCGACGCGCCCTGGCCCGAACTCGACGACGGCGCGTGCGCCGCGTCGCCGACCAGCACCATGCGGCCGCGGTACCAGTGCGGCAGCTTCGGCATGCGCTCCATCGGGCCGGTGAGCAGCATCCTGTCCTCGGACGCGCCCTGGAACAGCCGGTTGCCGGGGCGGTCGGCGGCGTGCGCCGCGCGCAGTTCGGCCAGCCACTGGCTCTTCGGCACGGCGCGCGCCTGGGCCAGGGTCATCGGCTGCTCCTGCGGGTGGTTGCTGAAGAAGACCTCTGATCCGTCGGGCTGCGTCCAGTAGCCGTAGAAGGAGTGCCTGCCGAAGGCGAAGCGCATCTCGGCGATGTCCCCGGGAACGAAGGCGCCGGTGAGGTCGCCGAAGCCGAAGCTCATCAGACCGGTGTACTCCGGCTGCGGAGCGTTCGGGTCGATCAGGGCCCGCACGGTGGACCGGATGCCGTCGGCACCGATCAGCAGATCGGCGGTGGCGGTGCTGCCGTCGTCGAAGTGCGCGGTGATGCCGTCGGGATGTTCCTCGACGCCGGTCAGACGCTTGCCGTCGTGGATCGCTATGCCCTGCTCCCTGGCACCGGCGCGGATGGCGTCGAACAGGTCGGCGCGGTACATGACCCGGCTCGGCGGCAGGTCCGGCAGCGACGGCACGCGCATCAGGGGTTTGCCGTTGCCCTTCTCCATGACCATCGCGTGCAGCGGGTTGCCGACGGCCTCGACCGCGGCGCGCAGTCCGACGGTCTCCAGGGCGGCCAGTCCGTTGGGCGCGACGGTGAGCATCGCGCCGGTGCGCTCGGTGCCGGCGTGGGCCTCGTGGACCGTGGCCTGGATTCCGGCCTTGGCCAGGGCGAGGGCGGTGACGGGGCCGGCGATGCCGCCGCCGATGACGAGGGCGTTCTGGAGGGCTGTCATGAGTCCATAGTTGCACGACCACTAGTTACGTTACAACTAGTATGAGTGGCACCTCCTGACCGCACGAAAAAGGGCGCCCCCGAAGGGACGCCCTGACCTGCTTTTCCGAGAAGCTACGCGAGCAGTTTCAGCAGCCGCGGACCGATCTCGGTGACGTCCCCGGCCCCGACCGTCACCACCAGGTCACCGGGCGCGGCCAGCTCGGCCAGCCGCTGCGGGACCCGGTCGAAGTCGGGCTCGAACACGCTCGCCGCGGCCGGCAGCCCGGTCTCGGCCGCGATCACGTCGCCGCCGACGCCGGGGATCGGCGTCTCGCCGTGCGCGTACACGTCGAGCACCACGACGACGTCGGCGCCGCCGAGCGCCGGGCCGAACTCGTGCAGGAAGGTGTTGGTCCGGAAGTAGCGGTGCGGCTGGAAGGCCACGACGACCCGCCCCTGCCCGGCCAGCTCGCGCGCCGCGGACAGGACCGAGGCGATCTCGGTCGGGTGGTGGCCGTAGTCGTCGTAGACCTTCACGCCCGAGGCCTCGCCGAGGAACTGCATCCGGCGCCGCGCGCCGCTGAACCCCGCGACGCCCTCCAGGTAGGGCTTGACGTCCACGCCGAGCGCCAGCGCCACGCCGAGCGCGGCGGCGGCGTTGAGCGCGTTGTGCCGCGCCGGGACGGACAAGGTGATCGGGCCATAAGTGTCGGCGGCGGTCACCAGGGTGAAGGTGGGGAAGCCGCCGGCGCTGCCGAGGCCGGTGACGCGGATGTCGACGTCCTCGCCCAGGCCGTAGGTCAGCACCCGGACGCCGCGCGCGGCGGTCCGCTCGGCGATGGCGCGCGCCTCCGGGTCGTCGGCGTAGCAGACCAGCGTGCCGCCGGGCCGCAGCCGGTCGGCGAAGTCCTGGAACTCGGCCCGGACCTGCACCACGTCGGCGAAGTGGTCCGGGTGGTCGAGCTCGATGTTGGTGATGACCGAGACGTCCGGCCGGTAGTGCGTGAAGGTGCCGTCGGACTCGTCGGCCTCGGCGACGAGGATGTCGCCGGACCCGGCGTGCCCGGACTCGCCGGTCTGCCCGATCTCGCCGCCGATGACGAAGCTCGGGTCCAGCCCGGCGTGGCGCAGCGCGACGGCCACCATCGAGCTGGTGGTGGTCTTCCCGTGGGTGCCGGCGACGGCCACCGAGCGCCATCCGGGCATCAGCGAGGCCAGCGCGGAGGCCCGGTGCATCACGCGGAGGCCGCGCGCCTGGGCTTCGACGACCTCGACGTTGTCGGCCGGGATGTCGCCGGAGACCACGACGGTGTCCACGCCGTCGAGGTTCTCCGGCGCCTGCCCGATGGCGATGGTCGCGCCGAGGTCCCGCAGCTCCCTGACGGTCGCGGAGTCCTTGATGTCGCTGCCGGACAGCGGCAGGCCGCGGCCGAGCATCGCGCGCGCCAGCGGGGCCATGCCGACGCCGCCGATGCCGACGAGGTGGATGCGGCCCAGCTCGGCGGCGGGGACGACTTCGGCGGGGGCCGGGAAGCGCGTCATGAGTCGTTCTCCTGCGTATCGGCGGGCTGGGAGGCCGCGGCGACATCGACAGTCTCCGCCGCCGAGTCGGCCGCCGCCGAGTCGGCCGCCCTCGGCCGCGGCACCCCGGCCGCGGCGAACACCAGGTCGACGATCTTCTCGTCCGCGTCCCGGATCCCGAACCGCCGCGCCGCGTCGCTCATCGCCGCCAGCCGCTCGGCGTCCAGCAGCAGCGGCACCACGTTCGCCGCGAACCACGCCGGCGTCAGCGCCGCGTCGTCGATCAGCAGCCCGCCGCCGGCCTCGACCACCGGCGCCGCGTTCAGCCGCTGCTCGCCGTTGCCGACCGGCAGCGGCACGTACACCGACGGCAGCCCGACCGCGGCCAGCTCGCTGCACGTCATCATCCCGCTGCGGGTCATCGCCAGGTCGGCGGCCGCGTAGGCGAGGTCCATCCGGTCCACGTAGGGCCGCGCCACGTAAGGCGGCCCGGCCGGGTCGGCCTCTATGGCCACCGAGTTCTTGTCCCCGTAGGAGTGCAGCACCTGGATGCCGGCCTCGCGGAGCGTCTTCACCGAGGCGACCATGGTGTCGTTGAGCCGCCGCGCACCCTGCGAGCCGCCGGTGACCAGCAGCGTCGGGCGCTCGGGGTCCAGGCCGAAGGCCTTGCGGGCCTCGGCGCGCACCGCGGCGCGGTCCAGGCCGGTGATGGCCGGGCGCAGCGGCATGCCGACGCAGGTGGCGCCGGGCATCGGGACCGCCGGGTTGCCGGTGAGCACGTAGTCGGTGAACTTCGCGCCGACCCGGTTGGCCAGCCCCGGGCGGATGTTGGCCTCGTGCACGACGATCGGCCGCTTGGCCCGGCGCGCGGCCAGGTACGCCGGCAGCGCGACGTAGCCGCCGAAGCCGATGACCACGTCGGCGTCGACGTCCGTGATCACGTCCTGCGCGGCCTTGACCGTGCCGAGCAGCCGGGCGGGCAGCGTCAGCAGGGAAGGCGTCGGCTTGCGCGGCAAGGGGACCGCCGGGATCAGGCGCAGCTCGTACCCGCGGGCCGGGATGAGCTTGGTGTCCAGGCCCTTCTCGGTGCCGAGCATCGTGACACCGATCGAGGGGTCGGCGCGCCGCAGGGCGTCCGCGGTGTTCAGGGCGGGTTCGATATGCCCGGCGCTGCCGCCGCCGGCGATGACCACATGCACCCCGCCACCCTATCGGTCTGTGGGGGCCGTCTCGGGACGCGGTGCGGTGAGGCCGTGCTCGCGGACCGTGGCCGGCGAGGTATCGATCCCCGCCAAACCGATCGGCTCCGGTCGGCGTCTGGCGAAGGACATGAGCATCCCCACGGCCGTCAGCGAAGGCAACAACGACGACCCGCCGTAGGAGACGAAGGGTAAGGGCACGCCCGCGATCGGCAGCACGCCGGTCACCGCCCCCAGGTTGATCATCATCTGCGCGGCCAGCCAGACCGTGACCGAGGCCGACACCAGGCGCACGAACGGATCCGAGGTCCGCAGCGCCATCCGGATCCCGGCGTAGGCGAGGGTGAGGAACAACGCCAACACGGTCAGCGTCCCGATCAGCCCCAGCTCCTCGCCGACGATCGCGAAGATCATGTCGGTCTGCACCTCGGGCAGCTGGCCCCAGCGCTGCTTGCTGGCGCCCAGCCCCACCCCGAACCAGCCGCCGCTGGCCAGGGCCTGGAAGGAGTGGATCGCCTGGTACCCGGTGCCGCCGGGGTCGTTCTCGGGGCTGAGGAAGTTGGTGAACCGGCGCACCCGGGAGGGGCGCATCAGGATGGCCAGCGTCGCCAGGCCCACCGCGGAGGCCAGCAGGATCGAGAACAGCCGCCCCGGCGCCCCGGCCGTGAACAGCAGGCAGAACACGATGGCGACGATGATTATCGAGGTCCCCATGTCCCCGCCCATCATCACCAGCGCGATGATCAGCACGGCCCCCGGCACCAGCGGCACGAGCAGGTGGTCCCACGTGGTGAGCAGCTTCTCCTTGCGCACCAACAGATCCGCGCCCCACAACACCAGTGCGAGCTTCGCGAACTCGCTCGGCTGCACCGTCAGCGGACCGATGATCAGCCAGTTCTTGTTCCCGTTGTGCGAGGAGCCGACGGCCAGCACCAGCAACAGCGCCAGCACGGTCCCGACGAGCGCCGGATAGGCGAGCGTCCGGTAGGCCCGCGGCGGCAGCCGCGACGCCCCCCACATGAGCGCCAGCCCCAGCACCGCGGAGATCGCCTGGTTCTGGATCGAGGACAATATCGGCCGGCCGTTGACCAGGTTGTTGACGCTGGAGGCCGAGAACACCTCCAGCAGCCCGATCCCGAGCAGCAGCAGCACCGCCCCGACCAGCAGGTAGTAGGACGTGAGTTCGAGGTCGAACAGGGATTTCAGGACCGCGCGACGGGCCCGCAACGCCCGCACGGCGTTCTTCAAGGGCGACGCCGGTGGACCTGCGGCCTGTTCACTCATAGTCCTTAGCGTAGCCAGCAGGCATCAGACTGGGTGTCAGCTTGCGGCGGGGTGTCGGGCGGAGGGTCGCCTTGCCCGCGAGCGCCGCGCCGATCATCAACACCACCGCGCCGACAGCCTGCACCGCGGTGAACGACTCACCGAGGAACAGCGTGGCGCACGCGGTGTTCACCGCCGGCACGAGGAACATCATCAACGACGCACTCGCCGGGCCGACGGCCGCGACTCCCCGGTAGTAGAAGACGTTTGCGACCGCCGTGGCGCCGATGGCCAGGTAGGCGACGTTGAGCCAGACCTCTGACGGCAGCGCTCCCCACTGCACCTTGCCCAGATCCGGCGCGGCGACCAGCGCCAGCAGGACGGCGCCGGTGCACGTCGCGTAAGCCATCGCGGTCAGCGGCTCGATACCGGCCAGCACCTTCGGCGCGGACAGGGTGAACGCCGCCCAGCACACCGCGCTGAGCACGTACAGCAAGTCCCCGGCCAGGCGATGCGAGCCGCCGCCCGCGCTGTTCGCGCCGATCAGGTACGCCGCCGCGCCGCCGAGCCCCAGCGCGAGGCCGGCGAGCCGCCGGCGCGAGACCTTCTCGCGTCCGCCGACCAGCAGGAAGGCCGTGGTCAGCACCGGGCTCATGACCGGGATGAGGATCCCGCCGTCCAACGACGGAGCGAGCGAGAGTCCCCAGAAGAAGAAGCCGTTGTAGGCGAAAACCCCCAACACCCCCGCCAAGCACGCTCTCGCCGAGGCCCGCACTCCCGCCTTCGGCCGCGGAACCACCGAGCGCCGACCGGTCAGACCCGCCGCGACCAGCAGCGCGATCGCCCCGCCACCGAACCGGAGCGTGGCGGCCACGGTGTGCGGGACGTGGTTGACCACGGTCTCCGAACTGGAGAACGCCCCGCCCCACAGCATCATGGTCACCGCGAGGAACAGGTACGGGTTCCGTTGGTTTTCCGACACACCGATCGCCGACATGGAGCGAGCCTGTCCCGGGTCCCACCATCCGGTCTTGAACGCTCGTGCGGCCGCGAAGACGCAGCTTCGGGCCACAATGGAGGGACGGGGGGAATGGGAGGCATGGGCACGATGGCAGGAACCCGGGGCTGGGCCGAGTACTGGCGCGACGACACTCGCGGCCTGGAAGCCATGCACGCCCGCTTCCGCGACCACGTCTACGCCCCGCACTCGCACGACGCCTACTCCTTCGGCGTCACCGACGCCGGCGCGCAGCAGTTCCACTGCCGCGGGGCCCTGCACACCAGCGCCGCCGGCATGGTCATGGCGCTGAACCCCGACGACCCGCACGACGGCCGCGCCGCCGCCGAACTCGGCTACCACTACCGCATCGTGCACGTCTCCCCGCAGATCGTCCGCGCGGTCCTGGCCGACGCCGCGGACCAGGCGGACCACGCCGATCCGCGCGACGGCGCCGCTCCCCTGCCGTTGTTCACCCGGCCGGTCCTCGGCGACCGCCGCCTGGCCGACTCCATCGCGCGCCTGCACGCCGCGCTGGCCGCCGACGCCAGTCCGCTGGCGCGCGACGAGCGGCTGCGCGCCGTCATCCTCGGCGCGCATCTGCGCGGCGCGACGCGTCCGCCGCGTATCAGGACCCTGGCAGACAGCGCGCAGCGCGAGGCCGCGCAACGTGCGCGGGACTTGATGCGGGCGGCGTATCCCGAGCCGCTGTCGGTGGAACTGCTCGCCGAGGCCGCCGGATGCAGCCGGTTCGCTTTGTATCGCGCCTTCTCCGCCGAGTTCGGCATGTCTCCCAGCGATTACGAGCGCCAGCTCCGTCTGCGCCACGCGCGTTCGCTGTTGGCGGCCGGCAGCCCCCTGGCGGACGTCGCGGCGGCCACCGGCTTCGCCGACCAGGCGCATCTGGCGCGCTGGTTCAAGCGCGCGTACGGCATCACGCCCGGGGTCTTCGCCCGAGGTGCGGGTACTTGATCTGACCTCTGATATCAGAGGGCTACCCTCGAACAACCAAGCGGAATAGCTTGTCTGGACATGACGTACGAAATCCCGCCGGAGGCCCACCGCCTGCACGCGGAAGGCCGCTCCGCAGGCTCGCGCGGTGACTACGACCAGGCGCTGGCCCTGCTCGGCCGGGCCGCGGCGCTGGCGCCGGACTGGCCGTACCCGCCGTATGACGCGGCGTTCACGTACCTGATGCGCGGAGACACGCGCGCCGCGCAGAACCTGTACGAGCGGGTGGCGCTGCTTTCCCCGAGCGGCTTCTTCACCTGCCGCACCACCCTGGACATGCTGCGGCGCGAGCACGCCGGGCAGCTGGCGCCGGGTTTCTCCCGGGCCTTCGTGCAGTTGGAATGGCTGGAGGACCGTGCGGAGAAGATACGGATCCTGCGCGGCATCACCCAGCGCTTCCCCGGATTCCCGCCGGCCTGGAAGGAGCTCTCGCTGCTGCTGGAGGACTCGCAGGACCGGCTGATCGCGATGGACAACGGCCTGGCCGGGGACCCCGATCCGGAGACCCGGACCACGCTGCTGCTCAACAAGGCCGGGCTGTACGCCTCGGTCGGCGACGTCATCGCCGCCACGGCGCTGTACGCGGTCATCGCCGAGGATCCCGATGTGACGCCGACCGGGGCCGCGTTCGCCAGGGCTTATCGGGACAAGGGGATTCCGGGGCAGTAGCGGCGTCGCCGTATTACTTTTCGGCTTCCCCAGCTGTCTTCGCCTTCATCTCCCGCACCGCTTCGGCGAAGACGTCGCCGCGCTGGCCGTAGGACGTGAACATGTCCATCGACGCGCACGCCGGCGCCAGCAGCACCGTGTCCCCGGACACCGCCATCGTGCGCGCCGCCGCGACGGCCTCGGCCATCACGGCCGCCGCCTGGTCCGGGCCCGGTCCGCCGAGGTCGATCACCGGGACCTCCGGCGCGCGGCGGCGCAGCGCCTCGGCGACGAGGTGGCGTTCGGCGCCGAACAGGACCGCACCGCGCAGGCGCTTGGCGTGGCGCTCGACGAGGTCGTCGAAGTCCGCGCCCTTGGCCAGGCCGCCGGCCAGCCAGACCACGTGGTCGTAGGCGCCGATGGAGGCGGAGGCGGCGTGGGGGTTGGTGGCCTTGGAGTCGTCGACGAAGTCCACGCCGTCCAGGGTCGCGACCCAGGCGATGCGGTGCGGCTCGGGGCGGAACTCGCGCAGGCCGTCGCGGACCGCTGTGGGCTCCACGCCGTAGGCGCGCACGAGGGCGGCCGCGGCCAGTGCGTTCTCGATGTTGTGCGGGGCGTGCGGCTCGACGTCGTAGACGGTGCCGAGCTCCGCGGCATTGGTGCGCCGGTCGGGGACGAAGGCGCGGTCGGCGAGGATGCCGTCCACGACGCCGAGCATCGACAGGCCCGGCGCCCCGAGCGTGAAGCCGATGGCGCGGCAGCCCTCGACGACGTCCGCCTCCTCCACGAGGCGCACCGTCTCCAGGTCGGCGGCGTTGTAGACGGCGGCGAGCTGGCAGTTCTCGTAGGCGCGGCCCTTGGCGGCGACGTAGTCGGCGTACGAGCCGTGCCAGTCGATGTGGTCCGGCGCGATGTTGAGGACCACCGAGGCCAGCGGGCTGAGGGTCGAGCTCCAGTGCAGCTGGTAGCTGGAGAGCTCGATGACGAGCACCTCGAACGGCTCCCCGTCCTCTCCGCCGGCCTGCCCCCGCAGCACCGCGTCGAGCACCGGGTACCCGATGTTGCCGCACGCGGCGACAGCCTTCCCGGCCTGCCTGAGCATCGACTCGGCCATCCGCACGGTGGTGCTCTTGCCGTTGGTGCCGGTGACGACCAGCCACGGCGCGTAGCTCCCGTCGGCCAACGGCGCGCGCAGCCGCCAGGCCAGCTCGGCGTCGCCCCAGATCGGCACCCCGGCCGCCCGGGCCGCGGCGACGATCGGCGAGGACGGCGGCATCCCCGGGCTCACGACGAGCAACTCGGTCCCGGCCGGCAGCGTCTCATCGTCGCCGAGGCGCAGCGTGGCCCCCTGCGCGGCGGCCTGCGCGGCCCGGGCGGTGGTCGCCTCGTCGTCGTACCGGTCGAGCAACGTCACCCGCGCCCCCCGCGCCAGCAAGGCCGCCGACGCGGACAACCCGACCACGCGGGCCCCCACAACGGTGACGGCGGCGCCGTCGAACTGCACAGGACCCGGGGCGGCGAACTGGTTCATACGGCCAAGCCTATTGGGTCTCCTCCCCAGATTGACGCAGTGATCTTCGCGGCTGTAGAACCTGGCCACCTGTTCGAATAACCGCAGATCACCGAAGGAACGCTGTGCGATCTCGTCGTGTCACATTGTCAGCCGTCTCGGCTTTGGCGGCCCTGGCCGCCGGCACGGCGGGGGTGGTGGCGCTGTCCCCGGCGCCGGCTCACGCTACGGAGCCGGGGGCGGATGGGTTGATATCGAGCAAGACCAACACCGGCATCGCTGAGGAGAACGCCGACGGCACAGACCTCAAGATATTGACGCCACCGACTAACGGGACGGCCCTCAGTCCTGCGAATGTCACCTGGTCCTCGGACGGCTCGACGATCGCCTGGCAGAATCTCGAAGGCGCCTGTGGCATCTACCTCAGCTCACCAGATTTCAGCTCTTCCCGGGCGCTGTCGGGCGCGGAAGGAGCAGCCTGCACCGGCGCCAACCCGACCTGGTTCGACGGCAACAAGGAGATCGTCTATCAGAACTTGTCGAACAACCAGCTGTACGAAGCTGCCGTAGTCCCTGGCAGCGGCTGGTCCGGTCCGCTGTTCGGCACGGATACCGGGTACTACGACTCGTATCCGCGCGCTGTCGGAAACCTCTTGGCGTTCGACCGGCAATCGCGTACCGGAGCGCTGACGCCTCAGATATGGATCTACGACCAGACCTCCGGCACGGCACACCTGGTGGTCGATGACGCCGAGGCTGCCGACATCTCGCCCGACGGTAAGAACCTGGTATTCACCCGGCCCGACTCGCAGGACCTGTTCACGTCGTCCATCGATGGCACCGGGATCAAGCAACTGACGACGGACGGCGATAAGGTCCAGCACCAGATGCCAGTGTGGTCCCCGTCCGGGACGAAGGTCGCCTTCTATGACGGAAGCACCAGCGAAGTCCTGGACATCGTGACCGGCACTGAGACTGTGCTACCCGGCAGCGGCGAATTCCCGGCATGGCAACCGGTCAATCCCTCTGCACCGGCGCCGCCGACCTCGTCGTCCTCTCCGTCGACACCGCCGAGCACACCTCCTTCAGCACCTCCCTCGACACCGCCGACTACTCCCCCGCCCACCACCCCGCCGCCGCCCCAGCCGCACATCCCCCTCGTCCAGCGCGTGGCGGGCGCCGACCGCTTCGACACCGGCGTGAAGACCTCGCGCCTACTCTGGCCGTCCGTCGGCGAGGCCTCGCCGATCCACGCCAAGGCCGTCGTCCTGGCCACCGGCTCCTCGTTCCCCGACGCGCTGGCCGGCGGGCCGCTGGCCCACGCCGCGCAGGGGCCGCTGCTCCTCACCGCGCCCGGGTCGCTGACCGGCGAGACGTTCGACGAGATCAGGCGCGTGCTGCCTCCGGGCGGGACCGTGTACGTGCTCGGCGGTACCAGCGCGGTGAGCCCGGCGGTGGCGGCGACGCTCACGTCGCACGGCTACGCCGTCCGGCGGCTCGGCGGCGCGGACCGCTTCGCCACGGCGCGCCTCATCGCCGCCGAGGTGGAGCGGCTGGACCCGGTGCCGGCCGGGCAGCACGAGGCGTTCGTGCTGGCGACCGGGCAGAACTTCGCCGATGCGCTGTCCGCGGGGCCGCTGGCCGCCCTCGGGGGCATGCCGATCGTGCTGACGAACGGCCCGACGCTCGACCCCGCGACCCGCGCCTACCTGTCCGGCAAGGACGTGCTGCCGGTCGGCGGCCCGGCCTACCAGGCCGCGGGCTTCCCGCCGAACCCGAACGAGCAGTGCGGCGACCTGGCCGGCGCGGACCGCTACTCCACCAGCGCCGCCGTCGCACGCTGCATCGCCGATGTCCGAGCCCAGGCCGGCTTCCCCGCCCCCGAGTTCATCGGCGTGGCGACCGGCCTGAACTACGCCGACGCCCTCACCGGCGGCGCCTTCCTCGGCATGGTCGGCGACCCGCTCCTGCTCACCGCCCCGCAGTCGCTGTCCGGCCCCGCAGCCGGCTTCCTCAACGGGCAGAAGCAGACCGTGGACTTCGTCGAGATCTTCGGCGGCACCAACGCGGTGTCGCCGGGGGTCGAGTCCTCGATCGTGAGCCTCGTCGGCGGGCACGTCATGGCCCCGCTGGCTGCGCCGGCCGGCCAGCCCACGCCGGGGCCGACGTCGGCTTCGGCGTGGGCGTCGACGCTTGGCTTCGCCACCCAGCCGAGGTCGCTCCCGGCAGTACGCGCGGCCGCAGCGGCTCCCGCTCAGTAGGCCGAAGCAAGCCGCTCGGCAAGGGCGACCAGGTCCTGGTGTCGCAGGACCCGGTCGCCCCAGCCGGGGACGGGAACGTGCAGCGACTGGGTCCACCGCGCAGGAATCGCCTCGACGCCATAGACGGCCCCGGCCAACCCGCCGGTCACCGCCGCCACGGTGTCCGTGTCACCGCCGAGATCGACAGCAGCCCGAACCGCCGGCGCATAGTCCGCCGTGGTCCGCACCGCCCACACCGCGGAAGCCAGGCACGGCCACACCGCGCCGTTGAACTCGGTAGCCATGCCCGGATGCCAGTCGGGCGCCAGGATCGCAGCGTAACGATCCCGGTGGTCGGGATGGATCAGCTCGACAACCTCGGGCATCGCAGCGATCGGATCCTGTCCGGCGAGCGCGAGCCGCACCAGCTCGTGGAACACCGCCGTCCCCTCCCACGCCGCGCGATCCCCGTGTGTCAGAGCCGCGATACGACGCGCCGCATCCGTCGTCGCCTCGCGTCCGGCCGCAGCGAAGTACACAGCCGACGTCGAAGCCCGCATCAGCGACCCGTTGCCGGCAGCATGACCGGTGATCCAGAAATGCAGACCGGCCGCGCTGTCCCAGGGATCGCCGCTCGTCAGGACCGCCTCAGTCTGCAACCCGATGTCCTTCGGGTCGCCAGCAGCCCAGCGTCGGAAGCGCTCGAAGATGTCCGCGGGGTCCAAGCCGCCCCGCTCCAACAACGAGTCCGCGACCAGGACCGCCATCTGGGTGTCGTCCGTCGCCTCGCCGGGTTCCCAGCCCCCACCGCCGCCCATCTCCGACGGCGACGCGTCACCCGGCGGATACTTCGCAGAGAACGCCCCCGCCGCCCCGAACTCGAACGGCGCCCCCAACGCATCACCGACCGCCGCGCCGACCACGGCCCCGACCGCCCGCGCCATCCGCTCAGGCCCCGACACCCGCCTCACCCCCGCCCCTCACGCCACCCGCGCATCCTAAGCGCCGGCCCCCGCCGCCGGACCAAACCAGGTGGACCAGCCCCGCCGGGGCAGCGGATCATCGTCCCATGACCGATATCAGGGACCTGAACGCGCGCGCGGTGCGCGACAGCATGGACGTCGTTCGGCAGGTGCAGGTCACCGACCTGGGCCGGGAGACGCCGTGCGCGGGGTGGACGCTGGCGGATCTGCTGGGCCACATGATCGTGCAGCATCGCGGGTTCGCCGCCGCGGCGCGGGGGGACGGCGCCGACCTGAAGCACTGGGAGTTCTCGCCGGCCGGGGCCGATGCCGTGCAGCAGTACCTCGCCGCGTCGGAGGAGGTGCTGGCCGCGTTCGCCGACCTCGGGCCCGAGCTCGACGCCGTCTTGGACCTGCCGGAGTTCAAGATCGACCCGCCGCGCTTCCCGGCCCGGGTGGGGATCGGCTTCCACTTCATCGACTACGTCGTGCACGCCTGGGACGTCGCCGCCACCCTCGGCCTCGCCTACGAGCTGCGGCCGGAGCTGGAAGAGGACGCGCTGCGCATCACGCTCGCCGTGCCGAACGGCGACAACCGGAAGGCCGACGGCGCAGCCTTCGTCCCCGCGCTCGACATCCCCGAGGACGCCTCCATGCTCGACAAGATCCTGCTGTACCTCGGCCGCACGCCCGACTGGCGCCCGGCCCCCTAGAGGCCGCTACCGCCCGACCGCGTACCCCTGCATCCCCCGAGGATTCGCCGCCGCACGCACCAACCCCAGCTCCGGATCCCGCCCGACCACGCACATCCGCCCGAGCGACCACTCCCCGGAAACCACCACCTCGTGCCCCCGGCGCCGCAGCCCGTCCAGGACCGCGGCGCCGAGCCGCGCCTCGGCCACGACCCGCCCCGGATACGCCGGACGCGGGTAGAACGACTCCGGGAAGTGCGACGTGTGGAACGTCGGCGCGTCGATCGCCGCCTGCAGATTCATCCCGCCGGCCACATGGTTCAGCACGAACAACAGCTGCCACTGATCCTGCTGGTCACCGCCGGGCGAGCCGAACGCCAGCACCGGCTCCCCGTCCCGCAGCGCCAACGTCGGCGACAGCGTCGTGCGAGGCCGCCGGCCGGGTGTCAGGGTGCTGGCAAGGCCGTCCTGCAGCCACGTCATCTGCAGCCGCGTGCCCAAACAGAACCCCAGCGCGGGAATCACCGGCGACGAATGCAGCCACCCGCCGCTCGGCATCGCGGCGACCATGTTCCCCCACCGGTCCACGACGTCCACATGCACCGTGTCCCCCCGAGCCTCCCCGCGCCCCGCCCCGGAAGCGACCGGCTCCCCGGTGGAGGCGTCGACGGGAATCGGCAGGTCGGGCCGCTCCGGCAGCATCGGCAGATGCCCCAGCGGCGACCCGGGACGCAGATCCAGCGAGGCGACATCCCCGATCAGCCGGCGCCGATCGGCGTTGTACTCCGGCGACAGCAGCACGTCGAGCGGCGTGTCGAAGCCGTCGCCATACCAGGCCTCGCGATCGGCGAAAGCCAACTTGGCGCCCTCGACGACCCGATGGACGAACTCCCCGGACCCGGGTTCGCCGAGCTCCTGATCCTGCAGCAAAGCCAGCTGCTGCAACAGAACCGGCCCCTGTCCCCACGCGCCGGTCTTGCAGAACGTGTACCCGCCGAAGTCATAGCGGACCGGTTCCTCATAAGAGGGCTGCCACGCCGCCATATCAGCACCCGTGATGACACCGGCGTGATCGAACCCTGACGAATCCCGCCACGCGGTACGCGCGAAGGCATCAACAGCCTCAGCGACAAACCCCTGCCGCCAAGCGTCCAACGCCGCATCGATCCGCGCCTCACGCGTCGACCCCGGCGCGTCCGCCAACCGCTGATACGTAGCGGCAAGCGTCGGATTCCGAAAGACGGACCCCGCGGCCGGAACCGAACCACCCGCGAGATAGACGTCAGCCGACGTCGTCCAATGCTCGCGGAACATCGGCTCGATACCCGCAATGCACTGCGATAGCGCCGGCGTGACCGGATAGCCGTCCCGCGCATAGCCGATGGCGTACGAGAGCACGTCTGCGAGGTCCATCGTCCCGTGGTCCCGCAGCAACGTCAGCCACGCGGGCACCGCACCGGGCACGGCCGCGGCCAACAGCCCCGAGCCCGGCACCAACCCCAGCCCCAGCGAGCGGTAATGCCGCACGCTCGCCCCGGCCGGCGCCACGCCCTGACCGCACAACACAGTCGGCCGCTTGTCGTCACCGCGCGCGAAGATCACCGGCAGGTCGCCGCCCGCGCCGTTCTGGTGCGGCTCCACGACGTGCAGGACGAACCCGGCCGCCACCGCGGCGTCGAAGGCGTTGCCGCCCCGCTCCAGCACCGCCATACCCGCCGACGAGGCGAGCCAGTGCGTGCTGGACACCATGCCGAACGTGCCGCTCAGCTCCGGACGTGTGGTGAAGCCCTCGGCATCAGTCATCGTCCCACCCTCCTGCCAGCCATTACAGTAGGCGCCTCACCGGCGCCCGCCAAGGGTTGGATCACAGGTGAGTCGGACTCAGGCAGAGCCGCCCGGCCGAGGCCGTAGTCCGTCGGCCACCAGCCCGGCGACCCGCGGCACGTCCCCCGACGCCGCCGCGCGCGCCGCCGCGATCGCGCCGATCACCAGCGCGTGCAGGTCCCCGACGCTCACGTCCGCGCGGACCGCGCCCGCCTCCTGAGCGCGGCGCAGCAGATCGGCCAGGGCACCCTTCAGCTGCCCGGCGATCTCGCCGGTCGCCGCCCGGATGTCGATGCCGTGGCTGGTCAGGGCCTCGGCGATGTCCATCTTGTCCTGCGCGTCGACCGTCATCGTCACGAAGAACGTGTAGAACGCCGGTCCCGGGTCCGGCTCGGCGAGCGCCGCGCGCACCTCGGCCAGCATCGTCTCCATGCGGGCGATGAGGACGGCCGCGAGCAGCTCTTCCTTCGTCGGGAAGTGCCGGTACACGGTCCCCGCGCCGACACCGGCCCGTCGCGCGATCTCGTCCAGCGGCACCGCCGGGCCTTCGGCCGCGAACGCCGCGGCGGCCGCCTCCAGCACGCGCTGGCGGTTACGGCGCGCGTCGGCCCGCAGCGGCCGCTCGACGGCGGTGCCGACAACCCTCACGTCGGCGTTCACGGACCCAGTCACAGCGCCAGCGTAGCCCCCTCGACAACCGGGGCGCCCGCCCCGTATCGTTCCGGTCAGTCAACCGGGGCGCTCGCCCCACTTAGCCCGTTTCCCAGGAGACCCGCATGTCCGAGCCCGTCCGCACCACCCGCGAAACCATCGAGGCGGTCCTGCGCACGATCATCGAGGGCACCCGCGACGACGTCGCCGACCTCTACGCCGAGGACGTCCTGATCACGAACCCGTTCGTCGCCGAGGGACTGCGCGAGTCCCGCGGCAACGAGGCCCTGCGCACCCGGATGAAGAGCTTCGCGCAGTACCTGGACTACTCCGAGGTCAAGAACGTGACCATCCACGAGACCACCGACCCGCAGGTCGCGATCGTCGAGTTCACGGTCGCCGGCACACTCGTCCCCACCGGCGAGGCGTTCGAGCTGGCGTCGATCAACGTGGTCCGGGTCGTCGACGGCCTGATCGTCGAGTCCCGCGACCACAGCGACGGCCTGACCGCCGCCAGGTTGATGGAGTCCATCCAGGCCGCCGCGGCGGCGGGCTGAGGATCCGCGGCGGGTCAAGCATCAGGGTGGGCCAAACATCCGCGGCGCATTAAAGCGTCAGCGGCGCGCCACCTCCCACAACCGGGCCCAGTCCTCTGCCGCCAGGTCCTTCGGCAGGGCCCGCGCCGGGATCCGGCTCCAGCGGACCCACTCGCGCAAGTCGGCGCGCCGGACCCGGCCGGTGCGCCCGATCATCTCCTCCAGTCCGCGACCCGGCGCCTGGAAGACCTGCTTCACAAAGGCCTGATAGGCCAGCCGCTCGCACCGCTCGCCGGCCACCAGGGGCACGGTTCGGCGTCGCATCGTCAGCAGCCCGGCATCCACCGACGGCACCGGCCGGAACGCGGACGCCGGGATCCGCCGGACCAGCCCGAAGTCGTACCACGGCCACCACGAGGCGGTCAGCATGCTGGCCCCGCCGACCCCGGCCCGGCGCCGTGCGGCCTCCCACTGCACGATCAGGACCGCGCTGGTCCATCCGCGCTCGGACAGCAGCTTCCTGATGATGGCGGTGGTCAGGTGGAACGGGACGTTGCCGACGACGACGTGCGGCGCGGCCGGGAAGCGATGGCGCAGGACATCGGCTTGCACGATGTGCACGCCGGAGCCGGCGCCATCGCTGTCCCTGTCCCTGTCCCTGTCCCTGCCACTGCCACTGCCACTGCCACTGCCACTGTCGCCGAAGCGCTGCCGGAGCCGTCGCACGCGGCGCGGATCGATCTCCAACGCGGTGAGCGGCCGGTCCAGCCGGGCCAGCGGGCCGGTCAGC
>Ga0207695_10000987_pt1 | contig 50463 bp, 49 predicted proteins | sample KBSC54metaG_FD_184354 | JGI IMG/M metagenome (GOLD analysis project Ga0207695, IMG submission 184354) | Corn rhizosphere microbial communities from Kellogg Biological Station, Michigan, USA - KBS C5-4 metaG (SPAdes) (version 2) | ecosystem: Host-associated > Plants > Roots > Rhizosphere > Soil...
CCGGGCGTCAGTCCCGCTTCGCCAGTCCCGCCTGCTCCATCCGCCACCTGAGCTGGTCGAAGCGGTCCTGGCCGAAGAAGGCCTCGCCGCCGAACACCATCATCGGCACGCCCCAGTGGCCCGCGGCCCGCTGGGCGACCTGGTTCTCCTCCACGATGGCGGCGAAGCGGGCCGGCTCGGCGTCCACCGCCCGCGCCATCTCGGCGAAGTCGAGCCCGGCGCGCGCCGCGGCCTGGGCCAGGTGGTCGCCCTCGTGCCAGTCGTCCACGGCCCCGCCCCAGATCACCTGGCTCGCCTCGTCCAGGAAGGCGAGCCCGCGCCCGCGTTCCGCCGCCGCCACCCCCAGGTGGGTCAGCCGGTGGATCCACGGCTGCTTCATCCGATAGCCTTCGTCCGGCGAGCGCTGCACCGGATCCGGCCTCGGCCAACGGAACGGCAGGCCCCGGAACGCCGCCTCCCGGAAGACGTCGGTCATGAAGTAGCGGACCCAGAGCGGGTCCTGCTGCTCGAAGAACTCCGGCGTGCGCACCGCCAGCGGATAGACCGGCCGCACGTTGCAGGCGATGTCGTAGTCCCGCTCCAGGGCCGCGAGGCGCCCGGCGACCATGTAGGAATAGGGCGAGCGGAAGGACCAGTAGAGGTCGTAGCTGAGCGTCATGCGCCAAGCTCTACCATAGAGGCGTCAGGCGCGGACCTGGGCCAGCAGCCCGCGGCGCCGGGCCACCACGATCGCGAAATCGTAGGGGATGGCGATCGCCTCGCGGACGTACATCTTGGCCCAGTAGTAGGCCCGCGTGCCCTGCAGGCCCGACGCCGTGGGGCCGGCCCGGGTCCGCACGCCCAGCACCGCCAGCATCAGCCGGATGCGCGGGATGTGGTAGCGGTCGCTGCAGATAACCGCGCCGTCGAGGCCCTGGCCGCGCACGAACCGCGCCACGGCCACCACGCTTTGAAGGGTGTCCAGGCTCGCCTCGTCCAGATGGATCCGCCCCGCCGCGATTCCCTGCCCCAGCAGCTCTGTCCGCATGATCGAGGCCTCCGAAGGCCCCGCAGCGCCGATCCCGCCGGAGCAGAGGACGGGCGCCTCGGGCCAGGCCTGCGCCGCCTTCGCCCCATAGCCGATCCGCCGCCGAAGCGACGGCGACGGCCGTCCGTCGGCCAGGACGGCGGCGCCGAAGATGGCGATGGCGGGTCGCTGCATGCCGGGCGGAGCATGACCGCCCGGGGCGTGATCGGCTAGAGCACGATGGCTTTTGATGGAACCATCAAAACCCTGAATCGTGCTCGCAAGTTTAGGCGACGACCCTGTTTTTCCCGTCCTTGATCGATTCAATCAAGACGGGACCGGGTCTAGGCCCTGGCCGCACCGTCGTTCATCGGCGGCTCGTGCTCGGCGATCAGGTCGGTGCGCTCGGCCTCGCGCACCGCGCGGGTGACGTTGAGGCGGGTCAGCATGGCCGCGTCGCCATATTCCGCCCGCGCCTTCTCCAGCGCCGTCCGCCAGCTTTGATTCGCCAGGTTGTCGGTCTCCCCGGCATAGACCACCGTCGGGCCTTCCTTGGTGATCTTGGCGATCACGAAATTGGCCCCCGCCGGGGGCAGGAAGCGGTCCTCCTCGAAGGAGGTGTAGCGGTAGCGGGCGCCGGACTTGCCGGCGATCTCGTACTGGCGGCTCAACGAAACTCTCCACCCCGGAATGGCCCGAGTCTCGGCCTCCTGGCCGGCTCTGTGGTGATGCTGCCCGCCGGCCTTGACCAAAAATGGGCCTAGCTTGGCCATGGGGATCTCTCCTTGCGCCGGACGCCCCGCCTCGGCGGTGGGGGGAACAACCTGCGCCGTAAGACGTTCGGGCGGTGCGCCGTCTCTGCTAGGGTCATATCTCCCGAGGGAGCGCGACTCGAAAGTCGGTCGCGCCGACGTTGGAGACCGCAAAGCCTGTGGAGAAAGCGTCCGAGTTCAGCGTCGAGACCGCGGACGGGCGGCCGACCGTCACCCTGACCGGCGACTGGACGGCGAACAGCGTCGGCGACGCCGCGGCCGAGCTCGCCCGGGCGGTCAGGTCGCACGGCGACGTCGCCGTCGACATCCGCAAGGTCCGCCGCCTCGACACGGCCGGCGCCTATGCACTGGTGCGCGCCATGGGCCCCGACTACGACCTGACCACCGTGCAGGCCCGGCCGGAGAGCGCCCGCCTGCTGGAGCTGGTGGGCGCCGCGACCCACGTGGAGCCGCTGACCACCCCGCCGCCCCGCGGCTTCCACGAGCTCACCGTGCGCATCGGCAAGGGCGTGGTGAACGTCGGCTACGAGTGGGTCGACACCATGGCCTTCCTCGGCCACCTGCTGGTGGTCGTCGCGCGCACCTTCGTCTACCTGTTCACCAACCCCAGGCGCGTGCGCTGGGCGGCGATCTTCTCGCTGGCGGAGCGCGCCGGCCTCGACGCCATCCCGATCGTCGCCGTCACCTCATTCTTCATCGGCGCCGTGGTGGGCCTGCTGGGGGCCAACATGCTGACCCAGTTCGGGGCCCAGGTGTTCGCCGTCGAGCTGATCGGCATCGCGGTGCTGCGCGAGTTCAACATCATCATCACCGCCGTCCTCCTGGCCGGCCGTTCGGCCTCCAGCTTCGCCGCCGAGCTTGGGGCGATGAAGATGAACCAGGAGGTCGACGCCATGCAGGTGATGGGCGTCGATCCGTTCGAGGCCCTGGTGCTGCCGCGCTTCCTGGCGCTGCTGCTCACCATCCCCCTGCTCACCTTCGTGGCGACGCTCGCCGGCCTGTTCGGCGGCATGATCGTGGTCTGGACGGTGCTCGATCTGGGCCCCACCTTCTTCCTGCAGCGGATCGTCGACAACGTCGGGCCGACGCACTTCTGGGTCGGCATGGCCAAGGCGCCGGTGATGGCCATGGTGATCGCCGGCATCGGTTGCCGCCAGGGCCTGGAGGTCGGCGGCGACGTGGAATCCCTGGGACGCCGGGTGACCGCGGCGGTGGTGCACGCCATCTTCGCGATCATCATGATCGACGCGGGCTTCGCGCTCCTGTTCATGAAGCTGAACATATGAGCGACGCCGCATCCCCGCCGGCCGTCCAGGCCGGACCCCTGCCCGAAGAAGACACCGACACCCGCGGCCCGGTGGTGCAGGTGCGCGGCCTGGTCTCCGCCTTCGGCGACAATATCGTACACGACGGCCTCGACATCACCGTCCAGCGGGGCGAGGTGCTGGGCGTGGTGGGCGGATCCGGCGCCGGCAAGTCGGTGCTGCTCAACACCATCATCGGCCTGCGCCAGCCGCAGGCCGGCGTGGTCAAGGTGTTCGGCCAGAACCTGGACCGCGCCTCCCGCCGCCGCTGGACGGTGATCGAGCGGCGCTGGGGCGTGCTCTTCCAGCAGGGCGCGCTGTTCTCCAACCTGACGGTCCGCGAGAACGTCGGCGCGCCGATGTACGAACACACCCGCATGTCGCGCCAGGAGATCGAGGACCTTTCGGACCTGAAGATCGCCCTCGTCGGCCTGGGCCCCGAGGCCGGCGACCTGAAGCCCGCCGAGCTCTCCGGCGGCATGCGCAAGCGCGCCGGCCTGGCGCGCGCGCTGGCCCTCGATCCGGAACTGCTGTTCCTCGACGAGCCCACCGCCGGCCTCGACCCGATCAGCGCCGCGGCCTTCGACGAGCTGATCAAGGACCTCTCCGACAGCCTCGACCTGACGGTGTTCATGATCACCCACGATCTCGACACCCTGTATGAGATCACCGACCGTGTGGCGGTCATCGCCGACAAGAAGGTGGTGGCCACCGCGCCGGTGCGGGAACTGGAACATGCGGACCATCCCTGGATCCGCGAATATTTCCTGGGACCTCGCGGCCGCGCCGCGGCCAAGGTGAAGACGGAAGCCTGATGGAAAAGAACGCCAACTACGCCCTGGTGGGCCTCTCCTCGCTGATCCTCTTCGTAGGCTTGGTGATCTTCGTCGTCTGGCTGGCGCGGGTGTCCTTCTCCCAGGAGTACGACCTCTACGACATCGTCTTCGACGGCCCGGTCCGCGGCCTGAACCAGGGCGGCGAGGTGCATTTCAACGGCATCAAGGTCGGCGAGGTCACCAAGATCGCGCTCGACCGCACCAACCCCTCCCGGGTCATCGCCCGGGCGCGGGTGACGTCCGACGTGCCGATCCGCGTGGATTCCTACGCCACCCTGGAGCCGCAGGGCATCACCGGCGTGAACTATGTTCAGATCACCGCCGGCACACCGTCGAAGCCCCTGCTGAAGGTGGTGGAGAAGGCCAAGTGCCAGTCCAGCGGCCTCAGCGAATGCATCCCCATCCTGAAGAGCCAGCGGAGCGCGCTTTCCGACCTCCTGGAGGGCGGCGGCACCGTGCTCACCCGCACCATCGAGGCGCTGGACCGGGTGAACCGCGTGCTGTCCGACCAGAACATCAAGACCTTCTCGGCGACGCTGTCCGACGCCCAGGCGGTCTCCGCCGAGCTGCGCGAGCGCAAGGCCATCATCAGCGACGCCCAGAAGCTGATCCAGGACCTCGACACCGCCACCCAGCATGCCGACGGCATCCTGAAATCGACGCAAGGCCTGGTCGACACCGACGGCAAGCGCAGCCTGAAGAACATCGGCGACGCCGCCGAAGAGGCCAAGGGCGCGGCCCACGACCTGCGCGGCATGATCGACAAGCTGCAGGGCCCCACCGCCGACTTCGCCAACAATGGCCTGCCGCAGATCACCGCGGCCATCGTGCAGCTGCAGAGCGCGGCGGAATCGCTCGAGCGGCTGGTCAACGAGATCCAGAGAAGCCCCACCGGCGCGCTCGGCAAGCCCGCCGCCGAAGAAGTGAAGGTGAAGCCATGACCCGCGCCCTCCTCCGCCTCGCGGCGCTTGGCGCCTGCGCCCTGACGCTCAGCGGCTGCATCTCGCTGCTGCCCAAGAGCAAGCCCGCCCAGCTGTACAGGTTCGGCCCGGAGCCGGCGGCGAGTCAGGCGACTGCGCCCTCGCCCAACGCGGTGGCGGTGTTCCGCGCCAACGGGACCTTTCAGGGGGAGTCGGCCGACGACCGGATGCTCACCGTCACCGGCGGCAAGGCGGCCTACATCGCCCAGAGCCGCTGGGTGGCGCCGGCCTCGGTGCTGTTCGACGAGGCGGTCTCGCAGGCCTTCGACGCCAGTCCCATCCGCCTGATCGCGCGCGGCCAGCAGGGCCGCTTCGCCTATGCGCTCCGCCTCGACGTACGCAACTTCGAGGCCCGCTACGACGCCGGCCCCGATGGCGCGCCTACGGTGGTGGTCCGCGTCCACGCCGCGCTCAACAAGGCCGACCAGTCCATCGTCGGCGAGCAGGTCTTCGAGGCCACCGCCCAGGCCGCCGACAACCGCGTGGGCGCCATCGTCGCGGCCTACAACAAGGCGCTCTCCGACGTGCTGGCCAAGATCGTGGGCTGGACCGAGGCGAAGGCGGTCTAGGTTTCGATCCCCGCCTGGCGCCTGGCCGCGGTCACCGTGTTCTGGAGCAGCACCGCCACGGTCATCAGGCCGACGCCGCCGGGCGCGGGCGTGATCCAGCCGGCGACCTGGCTCGCTTCCTTGAAATTCACGTCGCCGACCACCTTGGTGCGGCCGGCGGCGGCCTTCACCGGGTCGTCGAAGGGCACGCGGTTGATGCCCACGTCGATCACCGCCGCGCCGGGCTTGATCCAGTCGCCGCGGATCATCCTGGGCCGGCCCACCGCGGCCACCAGGATGTCGGCCTCGCGGCACAGCGCCGGCAGCTCGCGGCTGCGGGAATGGGCGATGGTCACCGTGCAGTCGGCCTGCAGCAGCAGCTGGGCGATCGGCCGGCCCACCAGCACCGAACGGCCCACCACCACGGCCCTTAGGCCCGTCAGGTCCCCCACCGTCTCGCGCAGCAGGATCATGCAACCCAGCGGCGTGCAGGGCGTCAGCGCCGGCAGGCCACTGGCCAGCCGCCCGGCGTTGATCACGTGCAGGCCATCCACGTCCTTGTCCGGGTTGATCGCCGCCAGCACCGCGCGCTCATCCAGAGGCTTGGGCAGCGGCAACTGCACCAGTATGCCATGGATCAACGGATCGACGTTGAGCTCCCCTACCAGGCGCAGCAGCTCGTGCTGGCTGGTCTCGGCCGGCAGGCGGTGGGTCACCGAGTGCATGCCCACCGCCAGCGAATGCTCGCCCTTGGAGCGGACGTAGATCTGGCTGGCGGGGTCGTCCCCTACCAGCACCACCGCCAGGCCAGGCTGGATGCCGTGGCTGGCTCTCAGCTCGGCCACCTGGGCCGCCACGTCCATGCGCAGGCGCTCGGCGTAGATCTTGCCGTCGATGATCTTGGCGGAGGATTCGGACATCGGGGCTCCTGGATCTGGCGAGACCGACTAGCCTCTCAGGCCGCCCCGCGCAAACGCCGCAGCCAGCAAGCCACCGCCCAGACGTGGGACTCGCGATCCAGGCGGACCAAGGCGTCGTGCGGCGCCATCCATTCCAGCTCGTGGTCGGCCTCGGTCTTCAGGTCTGGCGCCTCGGCGATCAGTCGGGCGGCGAAGAAGATGCCGCGGGTGTTCTTCGCCTCATCCTTCTCGTTGACGAAGAAGTGGTCGGCGCGGGTGATCTCCTCGCCGGTCTCGATCCTCAGGCCCACCTCCTCGCCGCACTCCCGCGCGGCGGCCTGCGCCGCCGTCTCGCCGGGATCGAGGCCGCCGCCCGGCAGGTCGAGCCGCCCGCCGCCGCCCGCGAACCGCACGCGGGCGAGCGCGATCTTGCCGCCACGCTCAACCACGACGAAGGCCGCCGGCCGATCGGGATAGTCGCGGCCTGGCTGAGCCTCGCCGAACTGCGGGACGCTCATCAGTCGATGCCGTAGAGCATCGCGTAGGGGTCCGTCTTGCCCGCCACCACGTCGGCCACGGAAACGGCGTTGGGCTTATAGCCCAGGGTCTGCGCGGCGCTGACCCGCCAGGCTTCGGCGATAAGGTCGCGCAGCTCCGACGCGCCGACTGCGATGCGGTCGGCCGCGAAAGCCGCGCCCCGCGGGTCGCCGTTCGCCAGGCCGCCGGCCTTCTCCAGCTTGTAGAGCGGGACCACCAGGGCGCCGGTGGCGGCCAGGTAGTCGCCGACTTCCTTCGGCAGGGCGCAGTGGCAATCCCTGGGGGGCGTCATCCTGGCCGCGACCATGGCCTCGGTGACCTGCGCCTGCACCAGGTCGCTCTCGAACGGGCCGTGGATCTTGGCGGTGGTGTAGCCGTCGGGGTTTGGGAAATCGCCCCAGCCGTTGAAGTGGACGGTCACGTGCAGCGGCTGGCTGCCGTCGCCGACGAAGTGGGAGAGCTCACCGATGGTCACCAGGATCTGCGCTTCCCGGCGGCGGCGGTCGGCGGCGAAAAAGGCCCTGTGGGCGCTCCAGGCGGGATTGGCCTCCGCCGCACTCAGGACTCGCCAGTAGGCCATGGAGCGGGCCAGTTGCTCCCAGCGATCGATGATCGAATAGGGCAAGTAGCCGGACTTCCAGCTGTCGGCGCCCGCCTTGCGCACCGCCGCGTCGAACTCCGCGCGCGTGGCGGGCAGCGCCGCTAGCGGCGGGCCGCCGAGTACGGTCCCGTCGTCGTTGAGGTCGAGGAAGTGCCCGGGGTCGCGGTCGGCGTCGTGCACGCGGCCCGCGCCCTTGCTGCGGTCGGGCTCGCGGGAATATTCGCCCACGTCCAGGGCCGCCTGCGGGGTGTGCAGGAAGGCGGGCAGCTCCGCCGGCAGGGCCTTCATCGCCAGCTCGCCGATGAACCGGTGGCCGGTGCTTCCCCAGGCGAGAACCGAGTTGGGAACCAGGGCCGTGAGGGCGACGGCGGAGACGGCGGCGGCGAGGCGGGCGAGGCGTTTCATGGCCCCGGTTTGTCGCCTGCGAAGCCGAAGCGCAAGGCTCAGCCGGCGATGTTCAGCGCCTTTTCCACCCGCCCGATCCAGGCCCGCACCTTGGGATAGGGGGAAAGGTCGAAGCCGCCCTCGTGGGCCACGCGGGTGTAGGCCACCAGCGCTACGTCGGCGAGGCTCAGGCGTTGGCCCGCCAGGAACGGCGCGGTCAGCCCGTCCTCCATCCGCCGCAGGGCCGCCACGCCGCGGGGCATGACCTTCGGGTCGAGCTCGGCGGCGGTCTTGCCCAGGTACGCGATCTGGAACCGCGCCACCGCGATATAGGGCTCGTGGCTGTACTGCTCCCAGAACATCCACTCCAGCATCCTGGCCCGGTCATACGCGTCCGCGGGTATTAGGTCCGAGCCCTCCGCCAGGTGCAGGATGATGGCGTTCGATTGCGCCAGCGGCCGCCCGTCGTCGAGGATCACCGCCGGCACCTGGCCGGCCGGATTCACCGCCAGGAAGGCCTCCGTGCGGGTCTCCGCGGCCACCACGCTGGTCTCGATCCAGTCGTAGGAAAGCCCCAGGGAATCGGCGACCCACTTCACCTTCAGGCAGTTCCCGGAGATGGAATCCCCATAGATTTTCATGAAGGCCAGCCCTTGCTCGTTAGCGCGGATAGAGCCGGATCCGCCAGGGCGCGCAAGCGAACTCCTGTCCGGCGCGCTATCAGATTTACTGCAAGGGCGATGCGCCGCAGGCCGTGCGGGGTTGGCAGGCCTCAGGACTCCGGGCTAAAACCTGAGCCACACCAGTTCAACGACGAAGGAGGACGCCGTCATGCGACGCCGCCTCGCCGCCCTGGCAAGTTTGCCCCTGATCTTCCTCGGCTCCAACGCACAAGCCGCGTCCGCCGATCCCGTGGGCGACCTGATTATGTCCGTGGTCACCGGCTCGCTCCCCACCGGTCAGGGCTGGAATCTGAAGGCCACCCTCTATCACGCCGGCGCCCGGGGCGTGGGCGCGCTCGACGCCTTGGGCTGCAAGGTGGTGGCCATGCGCACCGTCGCGGTGGACCGCAAGTTGATCTCCAAGCGCAGCGTCCTCTTCATCAAGGAAACCGTCGGCCTGAAGATGCCGGACGGCTCCACCCACGACGGCTACTGGTACGCCTCCGACGTCGGCAGCGGCATCAAGGGCAAGCGCATCGACCTCTTCACCGGCTCCGGCGCGCGCTCCATGGGCGCCGCCCAGGCCCTCAACCTCGCCAGCCTCACGGCGGTGAAGGTGGGTGAATTCCAGGGCTGTCCCCCGGGCTAGCGCCCGAAGCTGGCCCTGCGGGTTCGAGCCTCTCGCTCGCCCGCCAAAAAATCTCCCCGGACTGCCCCGCCGAATTCTCGGCGCATCTCAGCATGTCTGGAGAACCCCTTGATCGACAAACCGAACTTCTTCGTCTTCACCGGCGGGCCGGGGGTCGGCAAGACCACCCTCATCCGCCACCTGGAAAGCCTCGGCGAACGCGTCGTGGAGGAGACCGCCCGCGCCGTGATCCGCGAGCAGGCGGCCGCCGGCGGCGACGCCCTCCCCTGGGTCGATCCGGCGGCCTACGCCCAGCTCACCGCCGAGCGCGACACCGCCGTCTTCGACGGCCTCGCCCACGAGACCGCCCGCGTCTTCTTCGACCGTGGGATCATGGACAGCCATGGCGTGAAGGGCGCGCCGCCCTCGCCGGAACTGATCGAGGCGATCCGCACCCGCCGCTACAATGCATGCGTCTTCGTCTTCCCGCCCTGGCGGGAGATCTACGCCACCGATACGGAGCGCAAGCAGGACTGGGCGGAAGCGGAGGCGACGTTCTCCCGGATTCTCACCGCCCTGCCGGCCCTGGGCTACGCGCCGCTGATCGTCCCCAAGGCCGACGTCGCGGCCCGCGCCGCCTTCGTCCTGGAGCACGCCTTGCGGGCGTGGCCCGGCGTGACCTAGGGTCCCGCCACATCCACCGTCGGGGATTCCTGGACCATGCTGAACCGCCGCGCGCTCCTCCTCACTTCCGGCGCAGCGGCGGCCGCCACCGGCCTGCCCCGCCTGGCCTTCGCCGCCGGCGACCCGGCGCTCGGCGCGCTCTTCGACCAGTTCTTCCAGGAGAATCTGCAGGCCCGGCCGGAGACCGCCACTCAGCTCGGCCTCGACAAGGGCCCGAACGCCACCCTGAAGGCTCGCCTCAACGACGGTTCGACCGCGGGCCGCGCCGCCGCGAGGGCCCAGACCGCCGACCAGCTCCGGCGGCTGCAGGCCATCGACCGCGCCCGCCTCACCGACGCCGACCGGCTGAACTACGACGTCATCCTCTACACCCGCCAGTCGCAGGCCAGCCTGCAGCGCTTCGACTTCGGCGGCGCGGCCTTCAGCCCCTCGGCCTATGTGGTCAGCCAGCTCACCGGGGTCTACCAGAGCGTCCCCGACTTCCTCGACACCAAGCACACCATCGCCACCGCCGAGGACGCCGAGGCCTATCTCTCGCGCCTCGCCGCCTTCGGCGACCAGCTCGACGCCGACACCGAGCGGATGCGCCACGACGTGGGCCTGGGCATCGTGCCGCCGGACTTCATCCTCGACCTCACCCTCGACCAGATGACCAAGACCGCCGCCCCTGCCGGCGAGGCCCTGGTGGTCACCTCCCTCGCCCGCCGCGCGGCGGAAAAGGGCCTGCCGGACCGGTATGGGCGCGACGCCGCCCGGATCTACGGCGAGAAGGTCCTGCCGGCCCTCGAGCGCCAGCTCGCCTTCACCAAGGGCCTGCGCGCGCATGCCGTGCACGACGCCGGCGTCTGGCGGTTCAAGGAGGGCCCGGCCTTCTACGAGGCCGCGTTGCACTCGACGACGACCACCCGGCTCTCGCCCGACGAAGTGCACCGGATCGGTCTCGAACAGGGTAAGGCGATCTCCGCGCGCATCGACACCCTGCTCAGGGCGCAAGGGCTGACCCAGGGCACGATCGCCGAGCGGATCCGGCATCTCTACGCCGACCCCGCGCAGATCTTCCCCAACACCGACGCCGGCAAGGCGCAGGCCATCGCCTACTGCAACCGCCGGCTGGAGGAGATCAAGCCGCGCCTGCCCAGGGCCTTCAAACGCCTGCCGCCCTACAGGTTCGAGGTCCGCCGTGTGCCGCCGCAGACCGAGGCCGGCGCGGCGTCCGCCTTTAGCCAGGGCCCGGCGCTGGACGGTTCGCGCCCGGGCATCGTCTACTTCAACCTGCACGACAGCGCCGAGTGGCCGAAGTTCTGCCTCTCCACGACCATCTTCCACGAGGGCCTGCCGGGCCACCAGCTGGAGGGTGGCCTGGCGCTCTCCAACGCCAACCTGCCGCTCCTGCGCAAGAACACCAGCTTCTCCGGCTATGGCGAGGGCTGGGCCCTCTACGCCGAACAGCTCGCCGACGAGATCGGCATGTACGACGACGACCCCCTGGGCCGCATCGGCTACCTGAAGTTCCAGCTGTTCCGCGCCAACCGCATGGTGGTCGACACCGGCATCCACCACCTGCGCTGGAGCCGCGAGCAGGCCATCGCCCGCTTCGTGGAGAACGAGGGCGAGGCTCCCGGCTTCGCCGCCCGCGAGGTGGAGCGCTATTGCGCCACGCCGGGCCAGGCCTGCAGCTACAAGCTCGGCCACACGACCATCGTGAACCTGCGCACCCGCGCCAAGGCGGCGCTGGGCGCCAAGTTCGACCTCAAGGACTTCCACGAGGCCATCCTCTCCTGCGGCCGGGTGCCCCTGGATATCCTCGACCAGGTCGGCGACGCCTGGATCGCCGGGCGCAAGGCCGCCTGAGCCACACGGTTCGGCCTTCGTGAGCTGAGAGCCACAGCCCCGGCCCAGGTTTCGCGAGGGGCCGGCCTGGCGGATGCCCTATAGTGGCCCGTCAGGCCGGAGGGGGATCATGCCGCGAGCCGCCGCCAGCGAGGCCAGGGACGCCCGGCCGCACCGCGTCGTCGTGGTCGGCGCGGGCTTCGGCGGGCTTGCGGTGGTCAAGGGCCTGGCCGGCGCCCCGGTGGCGATCACCTTCATCGACCGGCGCAACCACCACCTCTTCCAGCCCCTGCTCTACCAGGTCGCCACCGCCTCGCTCGCCACTTCCGAGATCGCCTGGCCGATCCGCGCCCTGGTGCGCGACCGGCCCGAGGTCACCACTGTCCTGGCCGAGGTGGTCGGCGTCGACGCCGAGGGGCGGCGCGTGCGGCTCGAAGACGGCGGCGCGGTCGCCTACGACACCCTGGTCCTGGCCACCGGCGCCCGCCACGCCTACTTCGGCCACGACGAATGGGAGCCCTTCGCGCTCGGGCTGAAGACCATCGAGGACGCGACCAAAATCCGCCGGCGCATCCTGACCGCCTTCGAGCGGGCGGAGCGGGCGACTGATCGCGCCCTTCAGCAGGCGCTGCTCACCTTCGTCATCGTCGGCGCCGGCCCCACCGGCGTGGAGCTGGCCGGGACCATCGCCGAACTGGCGCGCAGCACCCTGCCTGGAGACTTCCGCAACATCGACACCGGCGAGGCCCGCGTCGTCCTGATCGAGGCCGGCCCGCGAGTGCTGACCGGCTATCCCGACAGCCTCTCCGACTATGCGCAGCGCTCGCTCGAAGCCCTGGGCGTCGAGGTCGAGCTGGGCCATGCCGTGTCCGATTGCGCCGCCGACCACGTCACCTATGGCGGCCGGAGCCTCGCGACTCACACCATCCTCTGGGCCGCGGGCGTCCGCGCGTCGCCGGCCGCGGAGTGGCTGGGCGCGCCCGCCGACGGGGCCGGACGCCTCAAGGTCTCGCCGGACCTCAGCGTTCCGTCGCATCCCGAGGTGTTCGCCATCGGCGACACCGCCAGCGTCGCCGGCCCCGACGGCAGGCCTGCGCCAGGCATAGCGCCTGCCGCCAAGCAGGAGGGCCGCTACGTCGCCACCGTGATCCGGGCGCGGCTGCGCGGTCAGCCTGCGCCGGGGCCCTTCCGCTACCGCCACCAGGGCAGCCTGGCCCAGATCGGCAAGCGCCGGGCGGTCATCGACCTCGGCTGGATCCGGCTGCGCAGCGCGCTCGCCTGGTGGCTCTGGGGCGCCGCCCACATCTACTTCCTGATCGGCGTCCGCAGCCGGCTCAGCGTCGCCCTCAGCTGGCTCTGGATCCACGCCCGCGACCAGCGCAGCGCCCGGCTGATCACCCAAGGACGCTCCCCCGGACCTTGATTCCTCGACCGCCGCGGCGCCCACTGGCCGCGGACGGAACGGAAGCTTGGGGGGACGAATGCTGCATGTGGATCCGACCGATTCCGGCCCGTTGATGGGCGTGGCCATCGGCGCGGTGCTCGCCACCATGGGCGGCCTGGTGGGCGGCCAGGTGGAGAACCGGCTGCAGCGGGGCGAGCGCCAGCAGAGCGCGGCCCTGCTGTTCGGGGAGATCCTGGCCAGCCTGCGGTTCATCATCCGCATGGCCGCCGACGCCCGCGGCCGCGGCGAGCCCTATGGACCCGTCACCCTGCGCATCGTGAAGGCGGCGCTGCGCGAGACCCATCTCTACGACCGCAACCGAGAGACCCTGTTCTCCGTGCGCGACCGGGAGGTGCGCACCCGCACCCACATCCTGCTGGCGCAGATGAGCCTGACGCTGGAAGCCATCCTCGAAGCCTCCGCCGCCATCGAAGCCGCCGACGAAGCCGAGGCCGCCGGCCAGGACGCAAAGCGCGCGGCCACCCGCCGCGCCGCCGCCATCGAGGAGCGCCAGAATTCCTTCGACTTCATGCTGGAACTGCACGGCGACCTGCCGCCGCTCATCGCCCGCTATGAAACCCTCGCCGGCCAGAGCTTCGAGTCCACCGAACGCGCGGCGCAACAGGCGGTCCGACCGCAGCCGGCAGGCACGGTGGCGTCACCCTTAAGTTAGGTCTCGACGAACGCCCGCTCGAGCACGAAATCCCCCGGCGAGGCGATGGAGCCCTCCTCGTAGCCGAGGTCCAGGAACTGCTGCTTCAGGTCGGCCAGCACCGAGGGCCCGCCGCACAGCATCACCCGGTCCACCGCCCGGTCGAACGGCGGCACGTCCAGGTCGCGGAACACCTGGCCAGAGGCGATCAGGTCGGTGATCCGACCCTCGGTCTGGAACGGCTCGCGCGTCACCGTCGGATAGTATTTCAGCTTCGGCCCGATCAGCTCGCCCAGGAGTTCGTCCTGCGCCAGCGCACCGGACAACAGCTCGCGGTAGTTCAGGTCCGCCACCTCGCGCACCGTATGGGTGACGATCACCTCGTCGAACCGCTCATAGACCTCCGGGTCGCGGGCCAGCGACAGCCAGGGCGCGAGCCCGGTGCCCGTGCCCAGCATCCACAGGCGCTTTCCGGGGCGCAGCCCGTCCAGCACCAGCGTCCCGGTGGGCTTGCGGCCGATCAGCACCTCGTCGCCCACCTGGATCTTCTGCAGCCGCGAGGTCAGCGGCCCGTCCGGGACCTTGATCGAGTAGAACTCCAGCTCCTCGTGCCAGGCCGGCGAGGCGATGGAATAGGCGCGCACCAGCGGCTTTCCATCCTCCTTGGTCAGCCCGACCATCACGAACTGGCCGCTCGCGAACCTCAGGGCCGGGTCCCGCGTTGTGCGGAAGGAGAACAGGCTCTCGGTCCAGTGCTGGACCCAGGTCACTCTCTCGACGAAGAAGGCGCCGCCAGCCTTCACTGGGGCCGCCGCGGGGGCGAAGGAAACGTCATTCATGGGGGTGTCTACGCTCTCACGCTTGGCGTCAAATGCCGCCGCCGACGTTTTCGACAACGCCCGGCGCACGCGCTGTGTGGATGCCGCACTCGGTCTTGTCGGACCCCGCCCAGCGTCCCGACCGTTCGTCCTGGCCGGCCTCGACGGGCTTGGTGCAGGGCCAGCAGCCGATGGAGGGGAAGCCCTGGGCCACCAGGGGATGGGCGGGGAGCTCGTACTCCGCCGCATAGGCGTCGAGGTCCTCGCGAGTCCAGTTGGCCAGCGGGTTGAACTTGATCTGGTGCTCCGCCTGCTCGACCACCGGCATGGCCAGCCGCGAGCCGCCCTGGAAGCGCTTGCGGCCGGTGATCCAGCCGTCGAAGTCCGCCAGCGCCCGGTCCAGCGGCAGCACCTTGCGCACATGGCAGCAGGCGTCGGTGTCGGTCTGCCAGAGCTTGGCCTCCGGGTCGGCCACCGCCAGGTCCTGGTAGAGCGGGCGCAGGTCGCGCACGTCGGTGAGGCCGAGCTTCGCCGCCAGTTGCCGCCGGTAGTCCAGCGTCTGGCCGAACAGCATGCCGGTGTCCAGGAACAGCACGGGGATGTCGGGCTTCACCTTCGAGGCCATGTGCAGCAGCACCGCCGATTCCGCCCCGAAGGACGAGACCAGGGCCAGGCGCTGCCCCAGCGTCTCCACCGCCGCTTCCAGCACGGTGCGCGGGTGCGCGTGGCGCAGCTCCGCGTCCAACCGCGCCGCGAGCGGCTGGCGCCAATTGGCGTGATCGTAGGCGAGGCTCACCGCTCGCGCTCCACGAAGGCGGGCTCGCGGCCGTCGGCGGCGCGCTGGTAGACGTGCCGGAACCGCTGGGTAGCGGCCTGCCACTGCTGGGCGCCGGAGCCGTCCGCCGGCTCGAAGGCGTCGAAGCCGCAGCGCAGCATGAAGCCCGCCTGCTCACGCAGCACGTCGCCCACCGCGCGCACCTCACCCTTGTAGCCGTAGCGTTCGCGCAGGATGCGGGCGTTGGAATAGGGCCGCCCGTCGCGGAACTTGGGGAATTCCAGCGCCACCACCGCGATCCGCGGCAGGTCGTAGGCCAGGACCTCCACCTCCTCGTCGCTGCGCAGCCGCACGCCCACCGCCCGGCCCTCCGAGAGCAAGCGGTCGCCCTCGGCCTGGAAGCGGGTCAGCGACAGGATCAGGTCGCCCTGGACCAGGTCCTGGTCGTCGGCCACATAGGTGAAGGGGTCTTCCGACGGGGCCATGTAGCCGCCGTCCTCGATCTTAATGCGCGTCGGCATAGACGGCCTCCTTGAACGGGGCGACGCCGGTGCGCCGGAAGGTGTCGAGGAAGCGTTCGCCGGATTTGCGTTCGCGCAGGTAGACCTCGACCATCTGCTCGATGGCGTCGGTCACCTTGTCGGCGGGCAGCGCGGGACCCAGCATCTGGCCCAGCGCCGCGTCCTCCTCGCCGGAGCCACCCAGGGTGACCTGGTAGAACTCCTCGCCCTTCTTATCGACGCCCAGGATGCCGATGTGGCCGACATGGTGGTGGCCGCAGGCGTTGATGCAGCCCGAGATCTTGATCTTCAGTTCGCCGATCAGCTCGGCGCGTTCCGGGTCGGCGAACCGCTTGGCGATGTGCTGGGCGACCGGGATCGCCCGGGCGTTGGCGAGCGCGCAGTAATCGAGGCCCGGGCAGGCGATGATGTCGCTGACCAGGTCGATGTTGGGGGTGGCGAGCCCGGCGGCCGCCAGGGCCGCGTGCACCGCCGGCAGGTCGTCCAGCCTGACGTGCGGCAGCAGCAGGTTCTGCTGGTAGTTCACCCGCACCTCGTCCAGCGAATAGCGCTCCGCGAGGTCGGCCACGACCTCCATCTGCGCTGAGCTCATGTCGCCAGGGGTCTCGCCGGGCGTCTTCAGCGAGACGTCGACGATGGCGTAACCGGGCGCCTTGTGCGGGTGGACGTTGTGGCGAAGGAAGCGCGCGAAGGCGGGGTCCGCGGCCTTGGCCCGCTCGAGCGCCTCGGACCGCGCCGGCAGCACCTCGAAGGCCGGCGTGAACGCCGCGCGGATGCGGGCGAGCTCGGTGTCCGGCAGGTCGGCCCGCTCAGGCTCGCCCTTGGCCCATTCGGCCTCCACCTGGCGGGCGAACTCCTCCGCGCCCAGCGAGGCCACCAGCACCTTGATCCGCGCCTTCCAGATGTTGTCGCGGCGGCCGTGGCGATTGTAGACCCGCACGATCGCCTCCAGGTACGACAGCAGGTGTCGGCTGGGCAGGAACTGGCGGATCGTCGGGCCGAGATAGGGCGTGCGACCGAGGCCGCCCCCGACCATCACCTCGAACCCCAGCTCGCCGGTGCGGGCGCGCCGCATGGCCAGGCCAATGTCGTAGACCCGGGTCGCGGCCCGGTCCTTGGCCGCCGCCGTCACGGCGATCTTGAACTTCCGCGGCAGGAAGCTGAACTCCGGGTGCAGGGTCGACCACTGGCGGATCGCCTCGGCCCAGACCCTGGGGTCGTCCAGTTCGTCGGCCGTCGCCCCGGCATAGGGGTCGGCGGTGACGTTGCGGATGGTGTTCCCCGAGGTCTGCATCGAATGCATCTCGACCTCGGCCAGGTGCTGCAGGATGTCCGGCGCGTCGGCCAGCTTGATCCAGTGGAGCTGCAGGTTGGTCCGCGTCGTGAAATGGCCGTATCCCTGGTCGTAGGTCTTGGCGATCCAGGCGAGCTTGCGCAGCTTCTTCGACGTCAGCGTGCCGTAAGGGATGGCGATCCGCAGCATGTAGGCGTGGAGCTGCAGGTAGAGGCCGTTCAGGAGGCGGATCGGCTTGAACTGGTCCTCGGTGATCTCGCCGGCCAGCCTGCGTCCCACCTGCTCGCGGAATTCCGCCGCGCGGTCGGCGACGAAGGCCTTGTCGATGGTGTCGTAGCGGTACATGGCCGCCCTCACTTGCGCTTGATCAGGTTGACGCGGCCGGTGGAGCGCGCCGCGCCATGGGCATGCTGCAGGGCCGCGATGTCTTCGCCGCCAAGGGCCTGCTTGCCGTGCTGCGGATGGTTCGAGGGGCCGAGCGCCCGGATGCGCTCGCGGAAGCTCAATGGCGCCCATAGCCCGTCGGACTCGATCACGTCGATCAGATAGGGGTCGACCACCACCGTCTGGGCGGTCTTGGCGGAGGCCTCGGCGCTTTCCGCCACCGCCTCGTCGTCGAACAGCTCCGCGTCCTTGAAGCGGGGAACCCAGGCGCCCGCGCGCCAGAACACCGCCTCGCCGTCGCGCAGCAGGTTGCCGGTCAGGGCCTTCATGCGCGGCCCTCCCGCAGGGGCGTGGCCAGTTCGGCCGGCTCGTGGTCCTGCGCGAGGGCCATGGCCTCGCCGACGATCAGCAAGGCGGGGCCGCTGAGCGCGGAGGCCGCCTCCGCCAGGCCCGCCAGCGTGGTCACGATGCGGCGCTCGTCTGGGCGCGAGGCGTTCTCGGCGATCAGCGCCGGCGTCGAACCGGCCCGGCCCGCCGCCATCAGCCGCGCGGCGATGGGGGCGGCCTGCGATAGGCCCATGTAGATCACCACCGTCTGGTTGGGCCGGGCGAGGCTTTCCCAGTCGAGGTCGGGTTCCGCGCCGCCATTCTTGCTTTGGGCGGAGGCGTGCCCGGTGACGAAGGTCACCGCCTGCGCCGCGCCGCGATGGGTCAGGGGCGCGCCAGCGCCAGCGCCCGCGGCCAGCGCCGCGGTGACGCCCGGAACCACATGGCAGTCGACGCCGGCCGCGCGGCAGGCTTCCAGCTCCTCGCCGCCGCGGCCGAAGATGAACGGGTCGCCGCCCTTCAGCCGCACCACCGTCAGGCCGTCCACGGCGAAGGCCACCAGCATGCGGTTGATCTCGTCCTGGCTGTAGGAATGCCGCGACTTGCGCTTGGCCACCGAGATGCGCCGCGCCCGCTGCGGCGCCAGGGCCAGGATCTCGTCGGAGACCAGGCCGTCGTGCACCACCACGTCGGCCTTCTGCAGGGTTTTCAGCGCCTTGAGGGTCAGTAGCTCCGGATCGCCCGGGCCGGCGCCCACCAGCCAGACCGCACCCGCCGACCGGGCGCCGGCGGAGCCGCGGCCGCCCAGCACCACCAGCCCGCCTCCGTGCCCTGACCTCGTCTGCCGCTGCGCCATGATTAGCTTCTCTAATGCCTCAAGACTTTGAACCGGAACGGGACGGGCTCGCGCCCGCCCCGCCGATTTCCCGCGATGAAAAGGGCCAAGACACCGCTGGAGGCTTGCAAATAGGGGCGGATACCCCCAAGTCGCAACGCAAGGACTTCTGCCCGGGCTGTCAGGATTTCTATGGAACGACCGACGGAACAAAGGCGGCGCCTGCCGCCCCTGAACGCCCTGCGGGCTTTCGAGGCGGCGGCACGCCACCTGAACTTCAGCCGCGCCGCCGATGAGCTTTCGGTGACCCCGGGGGCGGTCAGCCAGCAGATCCAGAACCTCGAGGACTACGTCGGCGCGGCCCTCTTCAAGCGCACGCCCAAGGGCCTGCTGCTGACCGACGCGGCCCAGACCGCGCTCCCGGCGCTGCGCGAAGCCTTCGACCGCCTGGCGGAGGCCGCCTCCCTGCTCACCGCCGCCGTCGACGGCCGGCGCCTGACGCTCACCGCCCCGCCTTCCTTCGCCACCAAGTGGCTGGTGCCGAGGCTGGGCGCCTTCGAACAGGCCCATCCCCTGGTGGACGTGTGGCTCTCCGCCGCCATCGAGCTGGTGGACCTGACCGCTGGCGAGGTGGACGTGGCCATCCGCTATGGCGCCGGCCGCTATCCGGGCCTGGAGGTGCGCCGCCTGTTCTCGGAGGCGGTGATCCCCGTCGCCAGCCCCGAACACCTGGCGTCGCAGCCCCTGACCAGCCCCGCCGACCTCGTCAATCACATCCTATTGCACGACGGCTCGCCGGATTTCGACGACAGCTGCCCCGACTGGCCGATGTGGCTGGCCGCCCGGGGCCTGAAGAACATCGACGGCATGCGCGGGCCGCGCTTCAACCAGTCGAGCCTGGTGATCGAGGCCGCCGTCAATGGCCGCGGCGTGGCGCTCGCCAAGCGCACCCTGGCCCAGGCGGACCTGGAGGCCGGGCGCCTGGTGGCGCCCTTGCAGATCGCCACCGCCGTCGACTTCGCCTATTACCTCGTCCATCCCAAGGCCAAGGGCCGGCTGCCGCAGGTGAAGGCTTTCATGAGCTGGATCGAGGCCGAGGCCCAGGCGCACGAGGCGGCCCTGCTGGCGATCGACAACGGCGCCGGCATCTAGCGGCCTCGAAAGCAAGACGAGTGCAGTCCCGATGAGCTTCTCCACCGACCCGCGCCTGGCGCCCGCCGATTGCCAGACCATGGCCGAGGTCCGCGTCGGCGTGGACGCGCTCGACCGCCTCCTGGTGAGCGTGCTGGCCGAGCGGCAGCGCTACATGGACGCCGCGGCCCGCATCAAGGCGGACCGCCACGCCGTGCGCGACAACGCGCGCGTCGAGGAGGTGGTGGCCCGCGTGAAGGCCGCCGCCCGCGAGGCCGGCCTCTCCGAAGCCATCGCCGAGCCCGTCTGGCGCACCCTCATCGACCGCTGCATCGCCTACGAGTTCGAGGCCTGGGACGCCCTGCGACAGGAGGCGTGATCCCTACCCGCCGACCGCTTCGCGCAACCCCGGCATCCGCTCCATCAGCGCCGCGTTGAGCGCGGCCCGCCGGGCCCAGAGGTCCAGGTACCAGTCTCGCCGCAGAGCGACCTGGTCGGCGAACATCCGCTCGCGCCGCACATAGTCCCAAGCCCGGCGCGCCATCCCCTGCCGCCAGGCCGGCTCCTCCAGCGCCCGGATCAGCAGCGGCGCCCAGTGCTCGACCTCCGGCGCCAGCAGGCCGTTCACCCCATGCTCGATCACCCGGTCATAGATGGTCGGCGAGGCGATGGTCAGCACGCCGGCTCGCGAGGCATCGAGGAACTTCGCGTCGCTCTTGGTCTCGCGGAGCGGCAGGGCCTCGATGGGGGAGAGCGAGATCGCGCACTGGCCCATCAGGTCCAGGTAGGCCTCGAAGGGCATGTATTCGTAGTAGCGCTTGGACGCGGTCGGCAGGGCGTCGAACACCTCCCGGTCGCCGATCACCACGAACTCGGCGTCGGGGAACCGCTCCGTCGCCGGCGCCAGGGCGCGGGCCACCTTCACCGGATAGCTCCCGCGCAGCACCCCGCCATAGATCACCCGCGCGGGCCGGTCGTCCTCAGGGAACGGCGCCAGGTCAAAGGCCGCATTGGGGAACAGCACGGTCTCCGGATTGTAGGGCCGAAACGCATCCAGGAGCGGCGGCGTCGAGGTCTGCACGGCGTGCACGTAGCCGAAGCGCTCAAGGTCGCCCTCGGAGCGCGCCTCGCCCTTCACCTCGGCGATTAGCGCCGGGTTGTCGTCGTACTCCATGACCGCGATCCAGCCCTCGCGGATCATCTGGGCCGTGAACGGTAGCCAGGCCTCTGCCCGCGTCTCGGCCGGCCGCTGCAGCAGCAGCACCTTCGGTTGCTCGACCGGCAGGGGCGGCAGCTTGAACGGCGGGGTGTCGTAGATCACCCGCAGCTCGGGGTCGGAGCGGAGCCCCTGGGTCGGCAGGCGCGTGCGGATGTCCATCAGGAGCGGCGAATAGGCGATGGAGAGCAGGGTGAGCGCGGGCCGTGGCGCCAGGCCGGCCGCCAGCTTCTGGGCGCGCACGACGCCCGTACCGCCCGCGTCCACCGGTTCGCGGAGCGCCAGGCCAGCGGACGCCAGCGCGGCCCGCGCCGCCTCGCGGTCAGCCCAGCGGGCGATAAGGTGCCCTTCCGGCCGCAGGCGTCCCGCCAGCGCCGCGAGCGCGCCGGCCTCTGGCGCTTCGCCCAGCACCACGGCGTCGAAGTCCGTCCCCTCGCCCCCCGTCGCCACCGCGCAGGTCGGATTGACCGCCCGCACCGCCGCCGCGAACGCCTCGGCGCCCTGGCCCTGACAGAGCACCCGCCGCGCCGCCAGCGGGGTTGCCTCGAGCAGCGGCTCGTCCACCGCCAGGCGCTCGGCCGACAGCGGCCCCGCCGCCCGCCGGCAGGCCTCCAGCACGATCTGCCGCACCGGCCGCATGGCCTGGCCCAGGACGTTGTGGCCCGTGCCCGGGACGACGTGCAGCCGCACCCCACGCCGCGCCGCCAGCGCGCGCCGCTCGGCCTCCCCCACCAGGCTCGGGAACCGCGTCACTGCTCGGACGGGCTCCAGCGGCTCGTCGCCCAGCACCACGTCCACCGGAACCCGCAGCCCGTCCAGCACCCAAAGCTGGCTGCGAGCCTCCACCCGCGCCTCGTCCAGCCCCAGGGTCTCGAAGGCGAAGGCGCTGAGCACGGGATCGGCCTGCGCCTTCAGGTGCTCGCGAAGGGTCACCTCGATCGGCCACAAGGCCCCGGTGGCCAGCGGCGGCTCGATGGCCACGGTCCGCGCCAGGTTGGCCGCGCGCACGGCGAGCGCGATCAGCGCCCCGCTGGAAACGCCGACGAGCACCACCGGCCGGTCGGGATAGAGTTGCTCCATCAGTCCGCCCACCATGTCGGCGAGGTCCCCCACCGAGGTCGCCGACAGCCCGGCCCCGCGCTCGGTGGGCGGCCGCAGGATGCAGAGGTCGGCCAGCAGGCCGAAGCCGTCCCCCAGCGCCGACAGGTTCTCAATCGCCGACAGGATCCCGGGGAGGCCCATCACCACCGGGCGCACCGTCCCGGCCGCCGGGGGCGTGGACCAGGTCCGCACCACGCCGAGCGGCGTCGCCACGTCTCGTTGCACAAGGCTTTCCAGCGGCAATGAAGCGTCCCGCACCCGAAATGAGCGGCCCTTATAGGCCCTACGCCCGCCGCGCCAGATAGGCGGCGATCTCCGCGCGCGCCGCCTCCAGGGCCGCCTTCACCGCCGGCAGGCCGGCGGGTCCCTCCGCCTCCGCGCGCGCCGCGGCCTCGGCCAGGGCATGAGCCCCGATGCCCCGCGCCGAGCCCTTCACCGTGTGCGCCAGGTCGCGCCAGCCGGGATCGGCGTCATCGAGCCCCGCCGCCCAGCCCGGCGCGCTCGCCAGGAACAGGGTCAGGACCTCCGCCATCACTGTGCGGTCGCCGGCGACGAAGCCCTCCAGATAGCCGAAATCCACGCTGCCGGACGGCTCTTGCCCCATCCTGAAAGCCCCTCTTCGCACACGCCTTGCCAAGGCCGCGTTTTCGCGTATTTTCCGCGCCCTCGCCGCCGGGGCCGATACTGCCTCAGTTTCTGCGCCGGTGCGACGGCGGGTGCTTAGCTCAGTTGGTAGAGCAGCTGACTCTTAATCAGCGGGTCGAGGGTTCGAATCCCCCAGCACCCACCACTTTCCTCCGACCTCGCGATCGGGCGCTGATGGACCACCTGATCTTCCAGTCGGCCGGCGGGCCGCTTGGCGTCGTAGGCCGCATCCATCCCGATTCCCGCGCCGCCCTGCTGATCGTCGACGGCGCCTTTCCGCCGCCCGGGCACCTGCACGACCTGGTCCTGCAATTCGCCGGGGTGAGCGTGCTGGTGGTCAATATCCCCGGCATGGCGGGCGTGCCGTGGGCCAAGGCCACCGTGGCCGGCCTGACGCAGGGCCTCAGCGAGATGGTGCGCCTGTTCCTGCCCAAGGCGCCCCTCGTCGCCTTCGGCTCCTCCACGGGCAATCTCCTGACCCTGGGCCTGACGCTCCCGAACATCTGCCGCCGCGTCGCTTACGAGCCCTTCTTCGAGACCGCGGACCTTTGGCCGTTCATCGCCAATTCCCGCGACCGCCTGGCGCTCAACCTGCCCAAGGCGCGCACCGGGCACCACGCCTTCCTGGAGCACTATTTCTGGGAGTTCTTCGGCATCGGCGCCGACCGGCTGGAGAACCGCGACTACCGCGGCCTTCTGGGCAACATCACCGTGCCCACCGACGTCCTGGTGGCCCAGCTGCCGCTGCTGCCGCCGCGCAAGCTCGACCGCTGGCCTTCCTTCACCTCGGAGAAGGATCGCGCGCTCCTGGCGTCCAATCCGCTGGTGACCCTGCACGAGGGCCCCGAAGACAGCGGCCACGGCTATGTTTCCGGCGTCCCCACCGGCGAGCCCCTGAAGCAGGTGCTGCACGCAGCCCTCCGTCACGCGGTCAAGCTCACCGCCTGACGGGGCTACCTTTGCGGCCGAGCCACCGGCACGAAGCCGTGGATGGCTTCCAGGTCGCGGCCACCGCGCACGATCAGCACCAGTTGCTCGAGGCGGCTTGCGCCCACCACCGCCGCACTCAGCCAGAACCAGCCCTGCCAGCCGGTCACCGCGATCGCCGGCCAGAGGCTGAACAGCAGGACCGCGCCCAGCTTCGCCGACCAGACGTGGAACATCAGCACCCGCCGGGTCAGCAGCCAGGAGAGCGCAAGGTAGGCGATGGGCCCGCCGAACAGCACCACCGCCGCCGCCCACTGGCGGCCGACCAAGCCCGGATAGGCCATGGCCAGGAAACCCAGGATGGCGAGCGAGAAGAGGTTGTCCACCGCCGCATCAAGCTGCGCGCCGAAGGCCGACGACTGCCGATAGCGCCGCGCCAGCCAGCCGTCGAAAAGGTCGCTCAGCGCCGCGACGACGTAGACCACCAGCGCGGCCGTGGGCCGCCCCACCGCCATCAGGGCGAAAACGGGCGCGATCAGCACCGCGCGGCTCAGCGTCACCGCATTGGCCGGCTTGAACGCGCCATCCTCCACCACCAGCGACAGTGGAAAGGCGGTCATCGCGCGCTTGCCGCGCTCAGCCGCAGGGTGGCGGGATTGGCGATCAGGCTTTCGATGGAAAAGGCGTTGCCGTGCATCGGGCAGACCAGCTCGCCCGCGGCGTTCAGCCGCCCGAACTTCAAGGGGCCGCCCCGGTGCGGACAAACGTTGGGCACGAGGTAGAGCTCGCCGTGGAATGAGACCAGGAAATAGTCCACGCCGTCGCGGCGGATGGGCGGCAGGTCATGGCCGATCCACACCGCGGGCTCCTCGGCGCTCATCCGGCCAGCCGCCCGATCGCCGCGGGCGGGAAGGCCGCGAAGTCCCGCCCGTCCGCCAGCACCCCCAGGACGCCGACCTGCACCGGCGCTCCGCTGAGCGGGCTCCTGGGCGTCACCGGCCGACCGAGCCGCGCCCGCGGCGCGCCCTGGACCCCGAACCGGGCCGACGGCGCGGCGGCGAAGGCCTGGCTGACCGTCAGCAGGTGCTCGCCGGCCCGCGCGAAGGCCGCCTTGGTCATCTCGGCGCCGGCGATGATCTCGCGGCCCGCCTCGGCCCCGAACCGGCCGGTGAGCGGCCCCACCGCCTCGTCGATCACCATGCGGGTATGATGCAGGTCGATGTGGGCGTGCTCCGTGAAGTAGCGGCCGTCGGCTTCCGGGTGGAACTCGCGCAGGTAGCGGTGATGCGCCAGCGTCGAGCGCTGGTAGGCGGTCTCGGCGTACAGCAGGAAACCCACCTGCCTGAAGATGTTCCCCGGGTTCTGGAACAGCCAGTGGATGACGTTGTGCAGCTGCAGCGCGGCGGTGTCGAACCACGGCCAGTAGCCGTTGTAGGCGTCGTCGAGGCCGAAGCTCTTCATGGTCGCCCGGTAGAGCACCGCGTGCTTCTTGCCGTGCGCGCCATAGCCGAACTCGTCGATCAGGATGCGGAACAGCGCCGACTGCGGTTCCCCGTATTCGCCGACCACGCCCAGCGCCGAGGCAGAGGCCTCCGCCAGCAGGTCGGGCGAGGATTGCACGAGGAAGTTCCGATAGTGGTCCTCGCGGTGGTCCGTGCCCGCCAGGAAGGCGATGAAGCTGTTCTCCGGGGCTCCGCGGATCTCTGCCAGCATGGTCTCGACATAGGGTCCGATCTCGCTCTGCCCCGCCGACGCCAGCGGCGCGATCAGTTCAGTTTCCAGCCGCGGCCGAAGCTCCGCCAGGGCCCGCAGCCGGTCGGCGTCATAGTGCCGGCGCATCGTCGCCAGCACCCCGCCCGCCGGCGCAGCTTCCGGCAGCAGGACATAGCGCGCCTGGAAGCTGCGCATCAGCGCCTGGTGCTTGACGAACGCCGCCAGCGTGGGGTCGTCACCGACGCTGTCGATCCGCCCGTCGAAGGCCGCGCTCGGCGCCGGGCCCGCGGCGTGCGCCAGCGTCGCTGCGAGCGTCGCCAGGCGGTCATGGCTCACGGCGTTCACGTCACGGCCTCGCGGGCGTAGACCGAGACGCCGATCCCGCCCTTCACGAACCAGTCGTCCATCCGCCAGCGCGAGACGCCGAGGTTCAGCCCGGCCCTGGGCGTCAGGGTCAGGTAGGTGGGCGCCTCCGGGTCGCCGGAGATCACCGGGATGTGCTTGATGATGATCCGCGACACCAGGTCGTGGCCGAACAGGCTGGAGAGCAGGGTCGAGCCGCCCTCGACGATCAGGCTGCGCACGCCGCGCGCCGCAAGGATGTCCATCAGGGCGGCCAGGTCGACCTCGGTCTCGCCGCAGCAGACCACCTCGACGCCGGGCTTGGTCTGCAGCGCGGCCACCGTCCCCGGCTGCGCCTTCCTGGCCACCGCCACAAGGGTCGGGAAGCCGTCGTTGAGCAGGGCCGCGCTCAGCGGCAGGAGGCCGTCGGAGGACGGTATCACCCGCAAGGGGTTCTCTCCCGGGGCGTGGCGCACGGTCAGCTGGGGATCGTCGACCCTGACCGTGTTGGCTCCGACCATGATCGCGTCGCAGAGCGCACGCTGGGTATGGAACCAGGCCTTCAACTCGCCGGTGGAGTAGTTGAACAATTCCTTGCTGGACGAGGCGCGGTGCAGGGCAAGCTTGCCGTCGATGGTCAGCTCCGACAGCGTTGTGATCTCGATCATGCGCCCTCGCGGCCGCCCTCGGGGGTCGCCGCATGGTGGCATCGGCGGCGGGCGCCGGCAAATACGGCGTTACGCCGGGGCGGCGGTCTGGGCGGCGTCGAGGCTGACGTGGGTCGCGCCGAGCGAGGCCAGCGCGCCGGCCCGGGCCATCGAGCCGGCGCGATAGACCATCACCGACTTGGCGGCCTTTCGCGCCGCCCGTATGGTGGCGCTGGCCCAGCCCAGGAATTCCGCGTCGCCCACCTGGCCGTGCGGGCACTCGAAGGAGAGCGCCTGGAAGCCGGCGCCCGCCGCCCGGGCGATGGCCCCCGCGGTGGGATTGGCCAGCCGCCCGACCACCAGCAGCGACAGCGGGCGCACCAGAGCGGTGACGTCGACGAGGGCCCCCAGCGGCAGGCCCTCGATGCCCATGATTTCGCAGATGACCCCCATCCGGACCAGGCTGGAGGCCTCCCGCACCGGCTCGATCAGTTCGGCGCGGCCCCGCGGGCTCGAGAGGCTGGAGAAGGAAACCGGCACGATCAGGCTGAGCTGCTGCTCGCCCCGGGCGCCATCGCCCTCGCCCTTCAGGCGGTCAATGCCGCGGGTGATGGTCGCCAGGTCCGCCCGTAGCAAGTCCGCCGTGGAGAGCGCCGCCACCTGGTGGGGGTTGAGTTCCTCGCCGGTCTCCACCGCGATCACCTTGCGGATCATCCGAAAGCCGATGCGGCTGAAGCCCTTCAGTTCGTAAACCGGCTCCAGGTTGGCGGAAATCCGCAAGCTGCGGCCATCGGCGGCGACGAAGGGCGTCCAGCGGTTAACCAGTCGCGGCGGCGGCGCGTCATCTTCAGAATAGGCGCCCAGCCGGTTGGCGCCGGTCGGGCCGAACTCCAGGTCGTCGGAAGCGTCGGCCAGGGCCTCGACCTTGGCGGCGTCGACGGCCTGGGTTTCCAGCCGCCCCTTGCCGATCCGCGTCACCTGCAGGACGTCGGCCGCGGCGCGCGGCGCATCGCCCACGAAGTGGGTGAGGATCTCCCGCAGGTAGCCGAGGCACGCCGCCTGACCCTGCAGGCGGCCGAGATTGGGGTGGATGACGAAGAAGTCGGTGTCGGAAACCCGCAGGTGCACCCCGCGGGCGCCGAGATTGCGCGCCAGCACGTCGGCGGCAAAGGCGAAGACCTCGGCCTTGCGGCCGTTCCAGGTGTCGCCAAAGTCCTGCTGGATGGTCTCCAGCGACATGATCGCGATCTTGCCGCTGGCGATCAGCTGCGGATCGCTGAACCGCTGGATGTCGTCGGCGGCGTCGGCCGACACCAGCCTGAGCGCGCCGCTGAGCTGGGCCTTCGCCAGCGCGCCAAGCTCGGCGCTGCTCGACGCCGGGCGGGCGCCCGCGGCTTCCCTGGCACGAGCGGCCATTGCGGCGCTCTCGACCACGCACGAACTCCATTGGCGACACAAGCCGGGCTCCAGGGTGGCCCAGGACGGTTAAGGGATCATGCCGCGGCGGTGAAAAACCCACGGTTCGGGCCCCTAAAGCAAGGGACCTCGCCCGGCGCTGGCCAAGCGAGGTCCTTGCGGTCTCGATCCGGGGCGGGGCGAAGCGCCGCCGCCCGTCCTAAAAAGGCTACTTCAGGTGGCCGGCCAGGTGCTTGTTCATCTCGAACATGCTGACCTTGTCCTTGCCGCCGAAAATCGGCTTCAGCTTGGCGTCCGCCAGGATGTCGCGCTTGTTCTTCGGATCCTGCAGGTTGTTCTTCTTGATGTAGACCCAGATCTTCGAGACGACTTCCCCGCGGGACAATTGCCCCGGACCGACCACGGCGGCCAGTTCAGGCGACGGCGTCAGCGGCTTTTGCAGAGCGTTGGTCTTCTTGGCCTCAGCCATGTGGTGGGCTCCCCCAGCTAGGTTTTAGGCGTCCGCGGCCACGCAGGATGTGCGTGAACTGAGTCGCTTGCCGCCCATGCTAGGACCGCAATGCGCCCCACGTCACCTAGAGAAACGAAAGAAGTCCCCGAAGGGCGACAAAACCGCGATTTCGGCGGCCTTTGATAGCATCGGATGGCTCCTGCCCCAGGACCGGCGCCGGGGATTTGGCCACCTCCCGCCAGCTCAGGATCGAAACCCCCCCGACGCCGCGGCCAGCCCTCCCGCGCCCGGCGGCCCCAGCGGTTGGCGGAACCCATGGCGCAGCTTCGCCCTCGCCCATAGAATGTGGTTCTCCAATCCGCGGGACTCACATGCAGATCGTTCTCGACGCCATCGACCGCCGGATCCTGCGCGAACTGCAGGCCGACGCCACCATCCCCATCGCCGAGCTCGCCGAGCGCGCCGGGCTGTCCCAGACGCCCTGCTGGAAGCGGGTGAAGCGGCTCACCGACGCCGGGGTCATTGAGCGGCGCGTGGCGATCCTCGACCGCGAGCAGCTCGACCTCGGCCTGGTGGTGTTCGTCTCCGTCCGCACCAGCCGCCACGATGAAGACTGGCTGAACGCCTTCGCCAGGGGCGCCGCCGGCCTGCCGGAGGTGGTGGAGTTCTACCGGATGTCCGGCGAGACGGACTATCTGCTGAAGGTCGTCGTCCGCGACATCGCCGCCTACGACGCCTTCTACAAGCGCCTGATCGCCGCCGCGCCGCTGCAGGACGTGAGCTCATCCTTCGCCATGGAGCAGATCAAATTCACCACCGCCCTGCCGATCTGACGCCGCGGTTGACTTCCCCGCCGCCTGGGCCGCCAAATTCGCCCACGAGAAGAGAGTTCCGGGAGGATGGCAGTGACAGTCTGGACCTTTGCGGATGCCTGGGAGGCGATCGCCGCCGTCCAGCCGGAGCGGGCGGCCTTCATCCAGGGAGGGCGGGTGCTGACCTGGGGGGAGTTCGACGCCAGGGCCGATGCGCTCGCCGCGCACTTGATCGCCGCGGGCCTCGACCGCCAGGCCAAGGTCGCCGCCTTCCTCTACAACGGGCCTGAGTACATCGAGAGCTATTACGCCGCCTTCAAGGGGGGCTTCGCCCCGGTGAACACCAACTACCGCTACGGGCCTGAGGAACTCTTCTATCTGTTCGACAACGCCGACGCGCAAGCCGTTGTCTTCCATAGCAGTTTCACCGACGTGCTGGAGACGATCCGCCCTCGCCTGCCCGGGGTGAAGGCCTGGATCGCGGTGGCGGAGCCCGGCTATCCGGTCCCGACCTGGGCCAGCGACTACGAGGCCGTCGTGGCCGCCATCCCCGAAAAGCGGCCGGTCAAGGCGCCCTGGGGCCGGTCGGGCGACGACCTCCTCCTGCTCTACACCGGCGGCACCACCGGCATGCCCAAGGGGGTGATGTGGCGCCAGGACGACCTCTTCAACGTCATCGGCGCCGGCGGCAACGTGCTCCTCGGCATACCGCCGGCCACTTCCATCGCAGAGCTGGTGGACCGCATCCAGTCACCCGAGCACATCCGGCCGATCTCGCTGATCGCCTGCCCGCTGATGCACGGCACCGGGCAGTTCTCGAACCTCATCTGCTTCAACCAGGGCGGGACGGCCGCCTACCTGCCGTCGCGCCGCTTCAACGCCATGGAGCTGTGGGACGAGGTCGACCGGCTGGGCGCCACCGCCGTGGTGATCGTGGGCCTGGCCTTCTCGACTCCCATGCTGGAGGCCCTGGAGGCCAACCCCGGCCGCTGGGACCTCTCGACGGTCAAGGCGATGAGCTCGTCGGGCTCCATGTGGAGCCAGGAGAACAAGCGCGGCCTGCTGAGCTTTGCAAAGAACGCCATGATCTTCGACAGCTTCGGCTCCTCCGAGGCCGTGGGCCTGGGCGTCTCGGCCTCCGCCCCCGGCGCCGAGGCCAAGACCGCGGCCTTCGCGCTCGGCCCCAACTGCGCGGTGTTCGCTGACGACGGCCGCCGCGTCGCGCCGGGCTCCGGCGAGCGCGGCCTGGTGGCGGTGACCGGCCTGCTGCCCGTGGGCTACTACAAGGACGAGGAGAAGACCGCGAAGACCTTCAAGGTCATGGAGGGCGTCCGCTGGAGCGTGCCTGGCGACTGGGCGGAGGTGAACGAGGACGGCACGCTGAAACTGCTCGGCCGCGGCTCGGTGTGCATCAACACCGGCGGCGAGAAGGTCTTCCCCGAAGAAGTCGAGGAGGCGCTGAAGACCCATCTCGCGGTCCGCGACGCGGTCGTGGTCGGCCTGCCCGACGCCCGCTTCGGCGAGCGCATCTGCGCGGTGGTGGAGACCGACGGGGCGGCCCAGCCGACGCTCGCCGAGCTTTCCGAGCACGTGCGGCTGACGCTGGCCGGCTACAAGGCGCCTCGCGAGCTCGTCCTGGTGGAGAGCATCGGCCGCGCCCCCAACGGCAAGGTCGATTACAAGGCCGCCAAGGATCGCGCCCTCGCCGCCTTGGGGGTCTCCGCCTAGGCCCGGCTACTTCAGGCTGCGGACGAAATCCACCAGGGCGGCGCGGGGCGCGCCCCGCGGCAGCAGGGCATAGGCCCGCAGGAGCTCCAGGGCGCCGGGTTCGGACAGCAGGCCCGCGACTTCGTCGATCGCCCCGCTGGCCGGATTGACCTCGCCGAACATCTCGGCGACCGGCGCCTGCAGGGTGGTGGCGATCCGCGAGAGCATGGACGCGCTGACCCGGTTCGCGCCGCGCTCGTATTTCTGGATCTGCTGGAAGGTCACGCCGGCCGCCTCGGCCAGCGCCTGTTGCGACAGGCCGCGGACCTTGCGCAGCAGCCGGATCCTCGCCCCAACGGCGATATCGATCGGATCGGCTAGCGCCTCGGGCTTGCGGGCCATGGTGTCTTCGAACCTTCTCGATCTAGACGCGGCCGCTCGGGCCGTCGGCGGGCGGCGCCCATTCGGGCTGGGCGAGACCTTGGTCGGTGATGACGTAACACGCCTCGGCGATAGTGATTCCCACCGCGCGCCGCAGCTGTCCCACCCCTGGCGAAGCCCGCTCGATCGCCATCAGCTCCTCCTCATAAGAGGAAAGAATCTCCACCAGATTTTGGGCAAGCACCCTGGCCCGCTCCGCATCGGTCTGGCTCATGCCGCTTCCCCCCGCCCTCCTGGAACCTTGAGCATTGCGCCGGCGAATGCAAGGCGCCGCAACTCAAAAGGCCCTCGTCGGAACGAGGACCTGATCCTGGTCGGCGGTCAGTTCGCGGCGATGGCGCGGGCCGCGGCCTGGGCCGCGACCGTGGCCCGACCCTCCCGTTCGGCGATCCTGCGGAAAGCGGCCAGCGCCTGCCCTATCACCTGGTCCATGTTGTAGTAACGGTAGGTCGCCAGTCGCCCCACGAAGTGGACGTTCGAGGTCTCCAGCGCCAACGCCTCGTAGCGCTTGAAGAGCGCCTGGTTCTCCGGCCGCGGCACCGGATAGTAGGGATCGCCGTCGGCGCGGGGATATTCGTAGGTGATGGTGGTCTTGCCGATGCTCTGGCCGGTCAGGTGCTTGTATTCGCTGATCCGGGTGTAGGGCGTCGCCTCGTCCGGATAGTTCACCGTGCCCACTGGCTGATACCACTCACGGTCCAGGGTCACGTGCCGGAACGCCAGGCTGCGGTAGGGGAGCTTGCCGTAGCGATGGTCGAAATATTCGTCCACCGGACCGGTGAAGATCAGTTGGTCGTAGACAGCCTCGCGCCGAACGTCCTCGAACTCAGCGCCGAGCTCCAGGGTGATCCCCGGTTGGTCCAGCATGGTCTGGAACATGGCCGTGTAGCCGCCTGCCGGCATCGCCTGGAACCGGTCGGTGAAATAGCGGTCGTCGTCGTTGGTGCGGGTCGGCACGCGAGCCGTCACCGACTTGTCGAGCTCCGACGGGTCCATGCCCCACTGCTTGCGGGTATAGCCGCGGAAGAAGGTCTCGTAGAGCTCGCGCCCGACCTTGGAGACCACGACATCTTCCGAGGTGCGGACCTTCTCCACCGGTTCGGCGCGGCCCGCCAGGTACGCCTCGGCCTCGTCGTCGCTGGTCAGGTTCAACCCGTAGAGCAGGTTCAGAGTCGTGCGGTTGATGGGCATGGGGACTAGCAGGCCCTTCACGCAGGCCAGCACCCGATGCTCATACGGCCGCCACTTGGTGAACTGCGACAGGTAGCCTGCGACCTCGTCGGAATTGGTGTGGAAGATGTGCGGGCCGTAGCGGTGCATGAGCACGCCGCCCGCATCCTTCTCGTCGTAAGCGTTGCCGCCCACGTGCGGGCGCTTGTCGATCAGCAGCACCCGCTTGCCGAGCTGGCTGGTCAGCCGTTCGGCGAGCACGGAGCCCGCGAAGCCCGCACCCACGATCAGGTAGTCGAAGGGTTTCCTTCGCGAAGCCGACAGGACCGCCGGCGCGCCCAGCAGCGGCGCCAGGTCGGCCGCGGCCGCATGGCCGCGGCGCCCGGCGGCGCGGGAAATCTCCAGGTTCATGCGGGCGAACGTCTCGTCCCACGACAGGGCTGACAGGGCGGCGTCCACCTCCTTCAGCCAGGGGCCGCGCAGCCGCGAAAGCGCCAGCGCCTGATCGCAGGCGGCGGTGAATTCCTCGGGCGTGGCCGCGATCTTGACCCCCTCCAGCTCGCCATAGTGGCGCACGACGTCGACGATCGGCGTCGAGACCACCGGCCGTCCGCCCGCCAGGTACTCCGGCGTCTTGGTCGGGCTGATGAAACGGGTGGATTCGTTGATGGCGAAGGGCATCAGGGCCACGTCCCAGCCGCCGAGGTAGACCGGCAGCTCGTCATAGGTCTTGCCGCCCAGGTAATGGAGGTTAGGTCGCCGGGGCAGATCCGCGGGGTCGATCTTCACCACCGGCCCGACGATCACCAGACTCCAGTCCGGCCGCGCGTCGGCCAGCGCGGCCAGCAGATCGGTATCCATGCGCTCGTCGATGACGCCATAGAAACCCAGCCTCGGCGCCGGGATGGCGACTTGGTCCACGGGTTCGGCGCGAACGGTGCGCGCCTTGGCGAAATGGCCGCGATCGACGCTGGACGGGAACGGGTGGATGTTGGGGTGCCTGTCGCGCTTGGCCTCCCATAGGCTGTAGCCGCCGGTGAAGACCACGTCCGCCAGGCTCATGAGCTCGCGCTCCAGGATGGTCAGCTCGGGGGGCGCGAACTTGAAATTGGCCAGCTCGTCCATGCAGTCGTACACGGTGCAGACCACGTCCAGATGCCGCGAGAAACTCAGCATCATCGGAGTGTAGTACCAGCGTATCAGGTCGCCGCCGAAGCCGGACAGCAGGCCGTCCAGGAGCAGGCTCAGCATCGCGTCCCGCTCGGCGCCCGTGCCGCCGTCCGGCAGCACAGGCGTCACCACCAGCACGCCGCTCTCGGGATCGGTGCGGCTGTCGAGGCGCGGGCAGACATCAGGCGACCCGGAGATCGGCTCTTCCCAGAAGACCACCCGGCGGCCCTTGGCGAACCGGGTCATCAAGTGCTGCGGCCGTTGGAAGACGAAGTCCCAGCGAAGATGCGAGAAGCAGATCAGGGTCTGGCGGCCCCGCGCCCGCGGACCGAATTCGGTTGGCGATGGCGCAGCACCCTCGGCGCGCGCGACCCATTGAGTGTTCAACCCGCATTCCTTCCCGGAAAAAACGACATACGAAGCCCGTGGGAGGAACACCTAGCGTGCTTAATTGGTTCCGCGCCGAAGCTCGCTTTGACGGAGCTTTTCAGTAATCAGAAGAGAAACTCAGTTATGTCGCCCGCGTTGCAAGTTTATGTCGGGCAGCCGACTGTCTAGGCCACGGTGGGCGACTTGCGTTTCCCAGTGGCTCCTCGCAGACCGGCCCCATACGTGGGGTTGCGCTCCCAGCGAAGAGCGTCCGTGACGATTTGCGGCAACGACGAGCACTTGGCAGTCCAGCCCAGCACCACCCGCGCGCGGTCCGCGTCCGCCACCAGGCTCGGCGGGTCGCCGGCGCGACGAGCGCCAATGCCGTGAGGCACCGGCCGTCCTGCGGCGCGGCCGACCGCGTCCACCACCTCGAGCACCGAGGCGCCATGCCCGGTGCCGACGTTCAACGCCTCGAAGGCGCCCGCCGGCAGGTCGGCCTCCAGCGCCGCCACGTGGGCGGCCGCCAGGTCGTTGACGTGGACATAGTCGCGCAGGCAGGCGCCGTCCGGCGTGTCGAAATCCTGGCCGAACACGGTCAGCGGCGGTCCGTCGCCCAACGCTGCAGCAATGGCCAGCGGGATCAGGTGGGTTTCCGGCTCGTGCGCCTCCCCGATCAGGCCGGAGGGGTCGGCCCCGGCGGCGTTGAAATAGCGCAGCGCGATCCCAGTGAGCCCATAGGACCGACATTGGGCGGCGATCATCCATTCGGCCGCGAGCTTGGTGTCGCCATAGGGGCTGGCGGGTGATTTTTCGGCGTCTTCGGGGATGGTCTCCAGCGCGCCGCGGCCACCCTGGCCGTAGACAGCCGCGCTGGAGGAGAACACCAGCCGTCCGACCGCTTGCTCCCGCATGGCGCTGAGCAGGCTGTTGGTCCCGCTGACATTGACGTCCCAGAAGAGGTCGGGCCTGACGGTGGAGCGCCCGACCTCGATCAGGCCGGCGAAGTGGATTACCGCCTTGACCCCGTAGGATTCGATCGCTTCGGCGATCGCCGCCCGGTCGCGGATGTCGCCCTGCACCAAGGGGCCCCAGCGCACGGCCTCGCGGAATCCGGACGACAGGTCGTCGAAGACCACCGGCAGATGGCCACCCTCCGCCAGGGCCTTGGCGGTGTGGGCGCCGATGTAGCCTGCGCCGCCGGTGACCAGCACTGCGGACGTCTTTCCCCGATCCATGGCTCTGTAATCGCTCCGCCGGCGTCCGGTTCCGACCCTAGCAGAGCTATCCGGGGAACGATTTAACGGAGCCTGTACTTAATCTCGGCAGGTGACGGGAATGCCAGGAAATGCAGCCGCTTGAACTGTGGGGTGGTCACGAGTGCACGGTGAACCGCGTCGCCGACGGGTTCCATGACCAGACCCGGCGTACAGGACACCATGAACGGCTATCGGACCTGGACCGGTTCGCCGACCTGGGCCTCAAGGCCCTGCGCTATCCCCTTCTGTGGGAACGGGCGGATCCGCAGGGGCGGGGCGAGCCGGACTGGCGATGGACCGACGAGCGGCTGACCCGCATCCGCCAACTGGGCATGCGTCCGATCGCGGGCCTCTTGCACCACGGCAGCGGGCCTGCCTGCACCAACTTGCTGGACAAGGGGTTCGCCCACGCCTTTTCCGCCTATGCCGGCGCCGCGGCCCGGCGCTATCCATGGATCGCCGACTGGACCCCCATCAACGAGCCCCTGACGACGGCGCGGTTCTCCGCTCTCTACGGCCACTGGTATCCGCATCTCACGGACGAGACGCAGTTCTGGACGGCGTTGCTCAACCAGATCGACGCCACGCGGCTGGCGATGCGGGCGATCCGCCAGATCCGGCCGGATGCGCGCCTTGTGCAGACCGAGGATCTGGGCCGGACCTATTCGACCCGCGCCATGGCGCACCAGGCGGATTTCGACAATGCGCGCCGCTGGATGACCTGGGACCTGCTGGAAGGCCGCGTGGCTCCCGGCCACCCGCTCTGGCGGCGGCTGGACGGCTTCGGGTTGGGGGACCGATTGGCCGCTATCGCCGACGATCCGTGTCCGCCCGACTTGCTTGGCGTGAACCACTACCTGACCAGCGATCGGTTCCTCGACCACCGCATTGCCGACTACCCGCCTGAACGGGTCGGCGGCAACGAGTTCATGGCCTTCGCCGACGTGGAGGCGGTGCGGGCGGTGCTGCCGGCGCCAGGCGGGCTGGAAGGCGCCCTGGACGAGGCCTGGGCGCGCTACGGCCGCCCGGTCGCGGTGACCGAGAGCCACAACGGCTGCACCCGCGAGGAGCAGGTGCGCTGGCTGCGGGACGCCTGGGAGGCCGCCCACCGGCTGCGTGGCCGCGGCGTCGATGTGCGGGCGGTCACCGCCTGGGCGCTCCTGGGAACCTTCGACTGGAGCAGCCTGCTCACGACGCAGGTCGGCCACTATGAGGTGGGCGCGTTCGACATCCGCGCCGATCCGCCCCGGCCGACCGCACTGGCGGCGGAAATCCGCCGCCTCGCCGCCGGTGGCCAGGCCCATCCCGGAACGCCGGGCGAAGGCTGGTGGCGGCGCGACATCCGTCTGCAGTTCAAGCCGGTCTTCCGCACAGTGGAAAGCCCGCAGGCCCGTCCGGAATGGCGGGCGGCGCCGGCGCCGGCGCGGCCGCTGCTGATCGCCGGCGCCACGGGCACCCTGGGCCGGGCGCTGGCGCGCGCCTGCGAATGGCGCGGCCTCGACTATCGGCTGACCGGCCGCGGAGAGCTCGACTTGTGCGATGAGGCGGCGATCGCCCGCGTGCTCGCAGAGGTCCAGCCGTGGGCGGTGATCAATGCGGCGGGCTGGGTGCGGGTGGATGAGGCGGAGGCCGAGCCTGACGCCTGCCTGGCGGCCAATACCGAGGGCGCGCTCGCCCTGGCGCGCGCCTGCGCCGAGCGCAACGCTCCGTTCGTGGGCTTCTCCAGCGACCTGGTGTTCGACGGACGGTCGCACCGGCCGTACGTCGAGGCCGACGCGCCCGCCCCACTCAACGTCTATGGGGAGAGCAAGGCGAGGGCGGAGCGGGACATCCTGGCGATGGGTGGCGCCGCGCTGATGGTCCGTAGCGCGGCGTTCTTCTCGCCCTACGACCCCTACAACTTCGCGGCCCATGTGACCCGCACCCTGGCCGCGGGCCAGCCGGTGACGGCGGCGGACGACCTCATCATCTCGCCCACCTATGTGCCGGACCTGGTGGACGCGGTGCTCGACCTCTTGATCGACGGCGACACCGGCCTGCGTCATCTGGCCAATCCGGCCGCGATCTCCTGGGCCGACTTCGCCCGCGCCGTGGCCCGGGCGCTCGATCTGGACGCGGAGCTCGTGCGAGGCGCGCCGGCCGGCAGCTTCGGCTGGGCCGCCCAGCGGCCGGCCTACGCCGCCCTCTCGACGCAGCGCGGGCAGATCATGCCGCCGCTGGAAAACGCCATCGCCCGCTACGCGGCGGCGATGCGCGAGGCCGAGTTCGCCGGAGAGGCGCAGGTCATGGTCGATCGCGCGCCGGACCTCCTGGAGCGGCCGAGCGCGGCGATCAGCTGAGGGCGCCTGCCGCCTTGACCACGCGGGCGGCCTTGTCCGCGGTCTCCGCGACCGACTGGCCGGCGCGGTAGATTTCGCCCCCGAGGCCGAAGGCGCGCGCGCCGGCCGCCCACCAGCCCGCCATGCTGTCGGGGCCCACGCCACCCACCGCCCAGACGATGACTTCCGGCGGCAGCACGGCCTTCAGCTGCTTCAGGTGCCCGGGTCCGTAGGTCACCGCCGGGAAAAGCTTCAGGTGCCGCGCGCCGGCGGCCAGGGCGGCGAAGGCTTCGGTGGCGCTGGCGAAGCCGGGCGCCGGATCGAGATCCAGCTCGACAGCCCGGCTGATGACCTCCGCCGAGGTGTTGGGCGCGACGATGAGCCGACCGCCGGCCTTGGCGACGGCATCGACCCGTCCGGCGCTGAGCACCGTGCCGGCGCCCACCACCATGCGCTCGCCGTAAGCCTCCGCCAGGCGCGATATGCTGGCCAGCGGATCGGGCGAATTCAGGGGGACCTCGACGCCCCTGACGCCGGCGGCGCAAAGGGCCTCGGCGTGGTCCAGCACCTCGTCGGGGCGCACGCCGCGCAGGATGGCCACCACCGGGCATGCCGCCAGGGCGTCGTCGAGGGTCATGATGCGGCTCCCAGGGCGAAGAGGCCGGCGATGGCCGCAGCCTCGCCATCGAAGACTTCGACTTCGACGCCCTGCCCTACCAGGGCGCGCCGATAGCGTTCGCAAAGCGCCGCGTCGCCCAGGAGCACCACGGCCTGGGGCGCCTCGCCCAGCAGGCGCGGGACGCCGGCCACCTCCGCGCCGATCAAGAGGCCGGAAAGGTAGCTCGGCGTACTTTCCGCCGTCGCGCCGCCGCCGACCACCCGGGCCCGGGCGCTGAACAGTCGCGCCGCCAGGGCGTCCCCTTCGCCGGCCGCGGCCAGACCCTCGTCGAAGGCGGCCTCGTCGTCGGCCGGGGCGTCGCTCTTCAGAACGCTGTGCTGGCCCAGTACGCCGAAGAGTTCGCCGGTCATGGCGGTGACGAAGCGGGCGATGCGCCCGTCCTCGATCCGCACCCACTTGGCGTGGGTGCCGGGATGGCAGAGCAGATGGCGGCCGGCCCGGCGTATCGGATGCCGGGCGAGCCAGCCGAGGATCTGGGTCTCCTCGCCGCGCATGACGTCCGGGGCCCCGGCGATACCCGGGCAGCGCACGCCGGGCACGATACGGATGCGGTCGGCCACCTCCGTCAGGGCCTTGGCGAGATCGTCAAGGCTGGCGGGGCAGTCCGCATAGGGAACGGCGGTCCAGCCCAGGTTCGAGCCCACCATGCCGCAAAGGATGGCCGGCAGGTCCTGCGCCCCCAGGCCGGGGCGCACCTCCGTGTCGAATCGCTTCGCCGCCTCACCCGGGGCGAGTCTCGAAACCCCGAGCGGGAAATCCCTCTGCGCGACCACGGCGCCCTGCCCGTCCAGGGTCCAGGCCCGCAGGTTGGTGGTGCCCCAGTCGCAGGCCAGCAGCGCCGCCCCGGCCATCTCAGGTGCGCCCGGCGTCCACGACCATGTCCTGGCCGGTCATCATTCGGCTGTCGTCGGAGGCCAGGAACAGGGCGGCGCGGGCGATGTCGTCGGGCATGATGCGGTCCTTAAGCGCCACCTGCTTCGACCATTCCGCTTCCGCTTCGGGGGTCAGCCAGAGCTCCAGCTGACGCGGCGTGATCACCCAGCCGGGCGACAGGGCGTTGACGCGCACCTTGTCGACACCCCAGGCGCGGGCCAGGCTGCCGGTGAGCGAATGGATGGCGCCCTTGGCCGCGGAATAGGTAGGCAGTTCGCCTGGCGTCAGGATGGAATTGATCGAGCTCAGGTTGACGATCGAGCCGCCGCCCGCGGCTTTCATAATCGGATAGACCGCTGTGGAGGCGATGAAGGTGGGGTCGAGGTTGACCGCCAAGCCCTTGCGCCAAGCCTCAGGCGTCAGCTTCGCCGGGTCCTGACGGGTGTCGTTGGCGACGTTGTTGATCAGGACCGTGATCGGCCCCAGCGCCCCAGCCGCGTCGCGGATCGAGCCCTGCAGGGCGGCCGCGTCGGTGACGTCGCAGCGGCGGAACCAGGCCGTCGCGCCCAGCTTGGCCGCCAGCGCCTGGCCGGCCGTCTCGTCCAGGTCGACGAAGGCCACCTTCGAACCCTGGTCGTGGAAGCTTTGGACGAAGGTGGCGCCAATGCCAGAGGCCCCGCCGGTGATGAAGACGGTGCGGTCCTTCAGGCTCGGATAGGTCGCATAGGCCATCAGTGGGATTCCCGGGTCACGTCCGCGGACGACTTGCCGACCAGGAAATCGAGGTCGACGCCGGTGTCGGCCTGCAGGACGGTGTCGATGTAGAGGCGATACCAGCCGCGCTGGTACTTCGAAGGCTGTCGGCCAGCTTCCCAGACCGTGCGGCGACGGGCCAGCTCGGCCTCGTCCACCAGGAGCTCCAGCGAGCGGTTGGGGCCGTCGAAGGCGATCTCGTCACCGCTCTGCACCAGCGCCAGTGGGCCGCCGGCCTCCGCCTCGGGCGCCACGTGCAGGATCACGGTGCCGTAGGCGGTGCCGCTCATGCGGGCGTCGGAGATGCGGACCATGTCGGTCACGCCCTTCTCCAGGACCTTCGGCGGCAGGCCCATGTTGCCGACCTCCGGCATGCCCGGATAGCCCTTCGGTCCGCAGCCCTTCAGCACCAGGATCGAGGTCTCGTCCACCTCCAGGTCGGGATGGTCGATGCGGGCGTGGTAGTCCTCGATGTCCTCGAAGACCACCGCCTTGCCGCGGTGGGTGAGCAGCGCGGGCGTGGCCGCGCTGGGCTTCAGGATGGCGCCTTGCGGGCAGAGGTTGCCTTTCAGCACCCAGACGCCCGAGGACGGGCCGATGGGCGCCTCCAGGGAGCCGATCACCTCACGGTTCCAGACCTTGGCGGCGTCGGCGATCTCGCCTTGCGTCTCGCCCGAGACGGTCATGGCGTCGCGGCGGTAGAGGGGGCCAAGCTCCCGGGCGACCGCCGGCGCGCCGCCGGCGTAGCAGAAGTCCTCCATCAGGTACTTGCCCGAGGGCATCAGGTTGACCAGCAGGGGCGCCTCGCGGGCGATCTCGTCGAAATCCTTCAGCGTCAGCGGCACGCCCAGCCGGCCGGCCAGCGCCAGCAGGTGGACCACCGCATTGGTGGAGCCGCCGATCGCCGCGTGCATGAGGATGGCGTTCTCGAAGGCGGCGCGGGTGATGATGTCGGAGGGCTTCACGTCGTCCTTGGCCAGCTGGACGATGCGATTGCCGCTCAGGTGGGCCAGCACCTTGCGGCGGGAATCCACCGCCGGCAGGGCGGCGTTGTTGGGCAGCGAAATCCCCAGCGCCTCGGTCAGGCTGGCCATGGTCGAGGCCGTCCCCATGGTGTTGCAGACGCCGGCCGAGCGGCTCATGCCGGACTCGGCGCTCATGAACTCGTCGAGGCTCATATCGCCGGCCCGCACGGCCTCTGAAAACCGCCAGACGTCGGTGCCGGAGCCGATGTCGCGGCCCTCGAACTTGCCGTTCAACATAGCCCCGGAGGAGACGAAGATCGCTGGCAGGTCGACGCTAGCCGCTCCCATCAGGAGGCCGGGCGTGGTCTTGTCGCAGCCGCCCATCAGCACCACCCCGTCGATGGGGTTGGCGCGGATCGATTCCTCCACCTCCATGGCCAGCAGGTTGCGGAACAGCATGGCGGTCGGCCGCATCTGGGTTTCGGGCAAGGACATCGCTGGGAATTCGATGGGCACGCCGCCGGCCTCCCACACGCCGCGCTTCACGAAGCCGGCCAGCTCCCGCAGGCCCACCTGGCAGGTGACCAATTCGGACCAGGTGTTGGCGATGCCGATGATCGGGCGCCCGTCAAAGACGTGGTCTGGCAGGCCGGTGGCCTTGATCCAGCTGCGATGGATGAAGCCGTCCTTGTCGTGCTTGCCGTAACTCCTGGTGCTGCGCAGCGGTTTTCTGGCCATGCGGCGACGCCCTTTGCCGGGTCTCGAGTGATGCCTTGGTAGAACCCGCCAGGACGGCCGTGGTTCAGGCGCACCTCACCTCATCCTTCAAAGAGCGGCAGCGCCAGTCCTTTCACGCCGGTCTCGATAGCGAACAGCCCGCCGGCCACCGGCTGGCCGGCCCGCGCCTGCGGCGAGAGCTCGTCCCAGGCGCTGGTGACGAACAGCGTCGTCATGTCCTCGCCGCCAAAGGCGCAGCTCGACGGCTGCTCAACCGGCATCGCGATCGTCATGTCGATCCGCCCGTCGGGGGCGTAGCGCACCACCCGCCAGCCACCCCATTGGGCGTTCCACAGATAGCCGTGCGCATCCACCGCCGAGCCATCCGGCGTAGCGGCCTGCCCTGCGGTGTGCGCGAAGCGGCGGATCTTGGTCAGGTCGCGCAGGTCGTGAGCGAACAGCGTTTGCAGCTTGGAATCCGCCATATAGAGGGTCTTGCCATCCGGGCTGACCGAAACCGTGTTGGGGATATGGATGCCGGTGAGCATCCGCTCGGTCTCGAACTGAGGGCTGGTGCGGAAGACGGCTCCGGTCTGCTTGCCACCGTCGTCGTCCATGGTGGACCACCAGAAATTGCCGTCGAGGTCGATCTTGCCGTCGTTGGTGCGGAACCCTGGCGGCAGGGCGAAAGGCCGAATCACCTCGATGGTCCCGGCGTCCGGATCGCAGACCGCCAGGCCTTTTTCCGTCGCCATCACCAGTCCGCCCTGGCTTCTGGGGGCTGCGGCGCTTGCGCGCACCGGCAGGTCGAACGCGCCCCGCGCCTCCGTCTTCGGCTCGTACCAGGCCAGCCGCTTGCCCTGGATGTCGAACCAGTAGAGGCGCCCCTCACGAGGCGACCAGCAGGGCCCCTCCCCGAGGCGATCCTGCGAATCCACCACACAACGCACGTCCATGGACGCCTCTCCTCAAGCCTTCGCCGAATCGTGGAAAAGTCTGCCGAGGTCGCTCGTGTCGAGCCTGCGGCAACCTGACCCCGGCGTTTCGTTTCCGTTCAGAGTCGGGGTTCTACTATCTTACTCGACAGAAGCGGGAGGGGTCCCAACCAGATGTCGCTGTCGAGCTACTCAGACGTGTTCGCGATCGATCATGAGCGCGGGTACGACGAAGAGATCGCGCCGGGCGACCTCGTTCGCACGGGCGCCAACCTGTTCCCGCATTTCGAGGTCCTGGCCGTCCATGGGGACAAGGCCTGGGTGCGCAACACCGCCAATGGCGCTGACCACCTGGCGATGCTGTCCCGTTGCCGCAAGATCAACGACCAGCCGTTCGCACAAGCGGCGGAATAGGCCTCCCTTCCGCCAAGACTCGGCGGACACTCCCGCAGTGACGCCGCGCCTTGAATGAACCCGTCCCGCGGCCCGGTGTTCTTATCTGCATCGGGGACCGCGGGCGGTTCACGCAGTATCGGGAGGACCGGTTATCTCCGCTTTCATGTTCGCTACGGGGATCGAGAACTCGATTCCCAGGATCAAGGGCGGCACCGTGCGCGTCGACGAGATGGAGTCCTGCGGCCACTACCGGCACTGGCGCAAGGACTTCGACCTCGTGCAGGAGATGGGCATCCGTTTCCTGCGCTACGGCCCGCCGCTGCACACCACACTGGTCGGAGCCGACCGCTACGACTGGGAATTCGCCGACGTGGTGTTCGCCGACCTGCGCCGACGCGACATCGTGCCGATCGTCGACCTGTGCCACTTCGGCGTGCCAGATTTCATTGGCGACTTCCAAAACCCGGATTTCCCCGAGATCTTCGCGCGCTACGCCGCGGCCTTCGCCAAGCGCTTCCCTTGGGTGCAGGTCTATACGCCGGTCAACGAGATGTTCATCTGCGCCCAGTTCTCCGCCCGATACGGCTGGTGGAACGAGGAAGGCACCACGGACAAGACCTTCGTCGCCGCGCTGAAGCACATCGTGAAGGCCAATGTGCGGGCCATGCAGGAGATCCTGAAGGTCCGCGCCGACGCCATCTTCATCCAGAGCGAGTCCTCGGAATATTTCCACGCCGAGAACCCCGCGGCCATCGGGCCGGCCGAGATCGAGAACTCGAAGCGCTTCCTGTCGTTGGACCTGAACTACGGGCACCGCGTCGATTCGTCGATGTACGAGTACCTGCTCGACAACGGCATGACCAAGGACGAGTACCACTTCTTCCTCGGCAACTCGCTGGCCCACCACTGCATCCTGGGCAACGACTACTACTGGACCAACGAGCACCGGGTCTCCGCGGACGGGGGTAGCCGGGCCTCGGGCGAGATCTTCGGCTACTGCGAGATCACCCGGCAGTACTACAGCCGCTATCGGTTGCCGGTGATGCACACCGAGACCAACATCGCCGAAGGCCCGAACGGCGACGAGGCGGTGAACTGGCTCTGGAAGGAATGGGCCAATGTGCTGCGGGTCCGCAACGACGGCGTGCCGACCGTGGGCTTCACCTGGTATTCGCTTACCGACCAGATGGACTGGGACACCGCGCTGCGCGAGCCCAACATGCGGGTGCACCCGGTAGGCCTCTACGACCTCAACCGGGAGATCCGGCCGGTGGGGCGATCCTACAAGCAGCTGATCACCGACTGGGGCGCGGTGCTGCCGACCCAGAGCATCTGCCTCACCGTGCCCATTGTGCCGCCGTCGGAGCACGAGGAGCCCGCCGCCGAACGGCAGCGCTCGGACGCCCAGCGCCTGCGGACCGTGGAACTCGCGGCCCACATCGGCGGCGTCACCGGCTAGGGGCGGTGACCGAAGCCTTGCGCATCGGCGGCGAGCCCGTGGTGCGGCTGACGGCCCAGGATGCTCCAGCGACCGGGCCGGCGTTTCTCGAGGCGAGCGTCCTGCCGGGACGCGGGATGATGCTGTTGCAGGCGAAGCTGCGGCTGCCCTCGGGTCAGGTGGTGGACGCTATCGCCGCGCCGGAGCCCCACGCCGCGGCGCGCGTGCTGGACGGCGGACCGGAGGATTTCGCCGGCGACAAGTCGTTCAGCTTTGGCGGCGCGATCCTCGCCCCCTACGCGAACCGAATCCGCGGCCGGCCGGTCGAAGGCGCCCGCGAGATCGAGACCGAGGTGGCCGGACGGACGGTCCGCCTGCCCCGCAACTGGGGGGGCAAGGCCGCGGGCGCGGAGCAATACGCCATGCACGGGCTGATCCTCGACGCCCGCGTTCCGTGGCGCCAGGCCGCGCCGAGCCGGGTGACCGGGCGGCTGGAGGCGGCGGACTTCGGCGGGCGGTGGCCAGGGCGCGCCGCCCTGGATTTCGACTGGCGGCTGGAAGGCGGCGGACTCAGCCTGCGGGTGAGCGCCGCCAATATCGGGACAGGGCCCTTGCCCATGGGCCTGGGCTGGCACCCTTACTTCGCCTTGCCGAGCGGTGAGCGGCGGCAGGCCCGGCTCTGGATGCCGGCGCGGTCGCGGACGGTGGTCGGCAACTATGACGAGGTCCTGCCCACCGGCGAGATCGAGGCGGTGGCAGGCGGCCCCTATGACTTCCGGGCCTCAGGCGGGCGCGCCCTGGGCGAAACCTATCTCGACGACTGCTTCACAGACTTGGAGCGCGCGGCCGGAAACGCCATGGCGGAAATCCGCGACCCGGCGTCCGGCTTTGGCCTGCGCCTCGCCTCCGCGTCGCCACAGGTGCGGGCGATGCAGGTCTACGCGCCGCCGGACAAGGCCTTCATCGTCGTCGAGCCGCAGTTCAACCTGGCCGATCCTTATGGGCCGGAATGGCGAGGCCGGGACACCGGCATGGCGCTTATCCCGCCCGGCGGCTCGGTGGCCTACGACGCGCGCCTGACCGCCTTCCCGGCGGCGGTGGACAGCTAGACCCTGTCCCGTTTTGATTGAATCAATCAAGAACGGGAAGAACAGGGTCGTCGCACAAACTTGCGAGCACGATTCAGGGTTTTGATGGTTCCATCAAAACCCATCGTGCTCTAGCGCCTATTCGGCCGCCGCCGCGGAGCCTTCGGCCTGGCGCGGCCGGGACTTCGATCGCCGCCTTCGCGTCACCGGCGGATCCAAGAGCTTGCGCAGCTTGGCGGCCAGCAGGCTCGTCTCGTAGGGCTTGTCCAGCAGCGGGAACTCCGCCGTCTCCAGGACCGCGCCTTCGCCGACAAAGCCGGAGGTGAGGAGAACGCGCAGGCCGGGCCGCAATTCGCGCGCCGTTCGCGCCAGGCTGACGCCGCTCACGCCGCCCGGCATCACGACGTCCGAGAACAGCATGTCGATCTCGGCTTCGGACTGGATGATCTTGAGGGCGTCGGCGGCGTTGGTCGCCGTGGCGACCTGGTAACCAAGCCCGCTCAGCATGTCGACCGTCAGCGTGAGCACCGTCGGGTCGTCCTCCACCACCAGGATCCGTTCGTGCCCGCCCTCCACGACGGCCGGCGGCGCCTCGGGCGCGGCGCGCTCGGCGGCCTCCGCGGTCGCGGGAAGGCGCAGGCTGAAGGTCGTCCCCTGACCGACCGTCGAATGCACCCGCACCTCGCCCTCGGACTGCCGGACGAAGCCGTAGACCTGCGACAGGCCGAGGCCGGACCCCTTGCCGACCTCCTTGGTGGTGAAGAACGGCTCGAACACCCGGTCGCGGACGTCCGCCGACATGCCGATCCCGGTATCGCGGACCTCGATCACCACATGGTCTCCCTCGCGGAGGGTGGCGATCATGAGCTGGCCGCCTTCGGGCATGGCGTCGCGGGCGTTGACCGCCAGGTTGAGGAGCGCGGTCTCGAGTTGCGTCGGGTCGACGTGGGCGCAGAGCGGCGCGTCGTCGGCGAGCAGCAGGTCAAGGGTCACCGCCTCGCCGACCGCTTGGCGCACCAGGGGCGAGAACTCCGAGATCAGCTGGTTGACGTCGAGGCTGACCGGGCTGAGGTGCTGGCGGCGCGAGAAGGCCAGGAGCTGCCTGGTCAGATCGCGGCCGCGTTCGGCGGCTTGCCGGACGGCATCGATGCGACGGGCGCGACGCACCTCGTCTTCGGCCTTTCGGCCCATGATGTCGATGTTTCCCAGCACCACGGTCAAGAGGTTGTTGAAGTCGTGGGCGACGCCGCCGGTGAGCTGGCCCACGGCCTCCATCTTTCGGGCCTGGGCGAGCTGTTCCTCGAGGGACCGCCGGTCCGTGGCGTCGAGGATGACCCCGAAGATCTCCCGCGCCTCGCCGTCGTCGCTGGGCGCCACGACCCCTTCGTCCAACAGCACCTTGTAGGTCCCGTCGGCGCAGAGCCAACGGAACTCCACCGAATAGTGGCCGGTCTGGGCGGCCGCGGAGACCCGCTTCACCACCATCTCCAGGTCGTCGGGATGGATGCGGCTCGACCCGAAGTTCGGATCCTCGACGAAGCGGCTGGCCGGGAAGCCGGTGATCGCCATCACCGCCTCGGAGACGAACTGCGGGGCGAAGGGCGGCTCGATGCTGCGCGAGTGCACCACGATGGGCAGGGACTTGAGGATGGCCTCCTGGCGGGCCTCGGTGCGTTTCAGGGCCTTAGCCGTCAACGCCGCCTCGGCCTTCACCCGGGCGTGCTCGTCCAGCAGCCATTGCTGGTAGGCCGACTGGCGCTTCACCTCTTCAGTCTTCAGGTAGAGGTCGACGAGGACCATGACCTTGGACTTCAGGATGAAGGGATCCACCGGCTTGAAGACTACGTCCACGGCGCCGGCCGAATAGGCCTGGAAGACGTGCGCCTCGTCCCGGAAGATCGCGGTCAGGAAGACGATCGGCGTCGAGGCCGTGCGCCTGCGGGAGCGGATCAGCTCGGCCGTCTCGTAGCCGTCCATGCCGGGCATGTGCAGGTCGAGCAGGATCAGCGCGAACTGCTCGTTCAGCAGGCGCCACAGCGCCTCCTCGCCGGAGCGGGCCACCACCAGTTCGTGACCGAGCTCCTCCAGCGCCTGCACCGCGGCGAAGGCGTTCCGCTCGTCGTCATCGACGATCAGGATCCGGGCCCGCAGCGGCGTCTCCAGGTCGGGCGGGGGAGCCCGTGGAGATCGTCGCTCGCCGACGGCGGTGGAAGCTCTCGTCACGTCAGCTCGCTTGCGGCATCAGGACGATGGTGTCGTTCGCCATCCGCATGGCGTCGGCCCGCTGGATCGAGACCCTGAGCACCGACACCAGATGGTCGATGTCCACCGGCTTCGACACGTAGTCCGAGGCCCCCGCCTGGATGCACTTCTGGCGGTCGCCCTTCATGGCCTTGGCGGTGACGGCGACGATCGGCAGGTCGGTGAGGTCCGGCCGCGAGCGGATTTCGCGGATGGTCTCGTAGCCGTCCATGTCCGGCATCATGATGTCCACCAGCACCACGTCCACCTCCGGCTGTGCGTCGAGGACATCGAGGCCGGCGCGGCCGCTTTCGGCGTAGCTGAGCTCGATCCCGTACTCCTCGAGGGCCGAGGCGAGGGAGAAGATGTTGCGGATGTCGTCGTCGATGACCACGATCTTGCGGCCGGTCAGCACAGCGTCCTCGTGCTTGTTCTGGTTGAACTTGGCCCTGGCGTCCGGCGACATGCGGTCCATCGGCTCGTGCAGCATCAGGCTCGCCTGCTCGACCAGCTGGTCAGGCGTGCGCGCCACACGGACCAGTCCGCCGAACACCGCCAGCCGAAGCCGCCGGTCGTCATCGGGCTCCAACTCGTCGGGGGCGTAGACCACCGCGGGGATGGAACGGCCATCGGCCTGTTTCAGCTGCTCGACGAGCTGCGGGACCGGCAGGGCCGAGGCCTCGATCATCAACCCTTCGACGCGATCGGCGGCCGGACGAGCCAGCACCTCCTCCAGGCTCTCGGCCACCTCCACCTCGGTGAAGGCCTGGCGCAGGGTCTCGGCGGCGGGGCCTTCGGCGCCCACCAGGACGATCCGCCGGTCGGCCTTGTCGACAAAGCTCTTCACCCCCTGCAGGGTGGAGACCACCACCTCGCGCTCCACCGGCTTGTGGGTGAAGCCGAAGGCGCCCATGGAAAGCCCGAGCCCCTTCTGGTCGTCGGCGGAGATGACGTGCACCGGGATGTGCCGTGTCTCCGGGGTTCGCTTCAGGAGGTCGAGCAGCGCCAGGCCGTCCATGTCGGGCAGCCCGATGTCGAGCATGATGGCGTCCGGCCCGAACCGCCGCGCCAGCGACGGCGCCGCGGCGCCCTCCCCGGTCACGACGCCCTTGAAGCCGCTGTCGTGCACCAGGCTGAGCAGGATCGAGGCGAAGCGCGGATCGTCCTCGACGATCAGCACCACCGAATCCTCCGACCCGATCAGGTCGCGGTCGTCGGCGACGGCCTCGGCCGGCTCGTCGGAGAAGGCGGAGGACATCAGCATCGGACGCGGCAGCATCGCCATCGAGGGCGTCCGTGACGAGGCCGGCGCCTGGGCCGGGCTGAAATTCAGCGGCAGGTAGAGGATGAAGGTCGAGCCCTTGCCCGGTGTCGAGGCCACCCTGAGCTCACCCCCAAGCAGGCGGGTGATCTCGCGGCTGATCGACAGGCCGAGGCCGGTTCCGCCGTACTTGCGGCTGGTGGTGCCATCCGCCTGCTGGAAGGACTCGAAGATGATCCTCTGCTTCTCCTCGGGGATGCCGATGCCGCTGTCCTCGACGGAGAAGGCCAGCACCTGGCCCGCGGTGTTGAGGTGGTCGTTGGCGGCGTTCCAGCCGGACTGGGCGCGCTCGACCTTCAGCTTCACATGGCCGGCTTCGGTGAACTTGAAGGCGTTGGACAGCAGGTTCTTGATGATCTGCTGCAGGCGCTTGTCGTCGGTATACATCGAACGCGGCAGGGCCGTGTCGAGCTCGATCTGGAAGTCGAGCTTCTTGTCCGCCGCCACCTGGCTGAAGGTGCGGTCAACCTGGTCGCGCAGGCTCGCGAAGCTCATCTCGCTGATGTCGAGCGTCACGGTGCCGGATTCGATCTTGGCGAGGTCGAGCACGTCGTTGATCAGGGCCAGGAGATCGGTGCCCGCGGCGTGGATGTTGGAGGCGAACTCCACCTGCTTGTCCGACAGGTTGCCCTGGGTGTTGTCGGCCAGGAGCTTGGACAGGATCAGGAGGCTGTTCAGCGGCGTGCGCAGTTCGTGGCTCATGTTGGCCAGGAACTCGGATTTGAACTTGGAGGTCAGCGCCAGCTGTTCGGCCTTGTCCTCCAGCGCGATCTTGGCCTGCTCCACCTCGCGGTTCTTGGCTTCCACCTGCTGGTTCTGCACTGAGAGCAGGTGGGCCTTTTCCTGCAGCTCGGCGTTGGTCTGCTGCAGTTCCTCCTGCTTGGTGCGGAGCAGTTCCTCCGACTGACGCAGCGACGCGGCCTGCTGTTCGAGGCGGTCGTTGGTCTTCTTCAATTCCTCCTGCTGGGCCTGCAGTTCGGAGGTCAGCAGCTGCGACTGTTTCAGGAGACCCTCGGTCCGCATGTTGGCGGCGATGGTCGAGAGCACGATGCCGATGGATTCCATCAGCTGGTCGAGGAACTGCTGCTGGGTCTCGTTGAACTCACCGAAGGTGGCGAGCTCGATCACGGCCTTCACCTCGCCTTCGAAGAGGGCGGGCAGGACGATGATGTTGGCCGGCGGCGCCTCGCCCAGGCCCGAGGAGACCTGGACGTAGTCCTTCGGCACGTTGGTGAGCAGGATGCGCGACTTCTCATAGGCGCACTGCCCGATCAGGCCTTCCCGCAGCTGGAACTGGTTGGCCAGGTGCTTGCGGTTGTTGAAGGCGTAGGAGGCCGCCAGGTTCAGCACCATCTGGCCCTCGTCGTCCCGGCCGGAGACGTAGAAGACCGCGTGCTGGGCGTTGATCAGCGGCGCCAGCTCCGACAGCACCAGGTTCGACACCGTCGAGAGGTCTCGCTCGCCCTGCAGCATGCGCGTGAACCGGGCGAGGTTGGTCTT
>Ga0207695_10000988_pt1 | contig 50418 bp, 48 predicted proteins | sample KBSC54metaG_FD_184354 | JGI IMG/M metagenome (GOLD analysis project Ga0207695, IMG submission 184354) | Corn rhizosphere microbial communities from Kellogg Biological Station, Michigan, USA - KBS C5-4 metaG (SPAdes) (version 2) | ecosystem: Host-associated > Plants > Roots > Rhizosphere > Soil...
AAACTCCGCCGCTACTCCACCACCGCCGAAAGGAATTTCTTCCGGGTCACCCACGAATTGGCTATGATTCGCAAAGCCGGCCCGCAGGAAGAAATTGGCCGGCCTGAAATTGGCCAGCCGGAAATTGGCTATGTTTCGCAAACAACCGAAACCGAAGAAATACCGGACACTATAAAGGAACCAGCCCCCGAAATTGGCTGTGATTCGCAAAACACGGCAATTCTCGAAAACAGCGAAACCATGACCGAAGAAGAAGCCTTCGCCCTATTGGATAAGCTCACCACACCGGAGGACGCCCTTAAAAGTTATACTTCAGCGCAAACTGAACTATACCTGGTCCAAAGCCCTTGACGATTCGAGCGCCATCCGCGGCGTCGCCAATGATTTTGCGCCCCAGGATATGCGGTGCCGGACGTGCGAATACGGCATCTCCAGCTTCAATGTTCCTCAACGCTTCGTGGCGTCGATCCTGTACAATTTGCCGTATCGGTGGCCGTAACCGCCGCATTCGGAGTAGTCGCACCGCTCGGGTCTCTGACCTCTCCGGTAATCTCTCCGACAGTTTGAGCCGGCGCAATGACAGCTATCGCGCACAGCAGTCCGAAAGCAATTAATAACCTTCGCATGTGTACACGCCTTTTCAGTCCGGCAGGAATTGGGCAAGAACATATCACAATGGTTTATGGGGCACAATGCCCAGCAAACCAAATGAACATTTCCGAGATCTGGCGGTATCCGGTGAAGTCAATGGCGGGCGAGAAATTAGAGACCGCACACCTATCTTCGTCCGGGATCGCGGGCGATCGCGTCGTCCAGGTGACAAACGCACGGGGCCACATCGTGACCGCCCGCACGTATCCGGATCTGCTCGGGCACAGGGCAACGCTGGATGCCGAAGGCGAGCCGTTGATCGAGGGGGAGCCATGGACCGACCCTGCCGTATTAGCCAGGGTCCGGCAAATTGTAGGGGCCGGAGCGAAGCTGGTTCGCGGCGACAGCCTGGATCGATTCGACGTGCTGCCGCTCCTCATCGCGACCGATGGCGCCATCGTGGCCTTTGGACGCGATGGCCGGCGGCTGCGTCCAAATATCGTGATCGGAGGGGTTGATGGACTTGAGGAGCGCCAATGGCCGGGAAGCCGGCTACAAATCGGCGAGGTGATCATTCGAGTCCAGGATCTCCGCGGCCGGTGCATCATGACGACGTTCGATCCTGACACGCTCGCTCACTCGCCCGAAGTGCTGCGGGACATCGTCAAACGCTTTGGGGGAAAACTTGCTCTCAACTGCGACGTCGTCCAAGGCGGTGTGATCCGAGTCGGCCAGGAAGTCGAGCTGTTGCATGCGCCCTGACCGCGAGCGCCTTCGGCGCCAGTATCTCCCTGGTCATGTAAGGTTGCTCTTCATCGGAGAGTCTCCGCCGGCGTCGGGACGGTTCTTCTATCAAGCCGACTCCGGGTTGTATCGTGCCATGCGCGATGCGTTCCGTGCGATCCACCCGTCAATAACCGACGCCAACTTCCTCGGCGTGTTTCAAGATATGGGTTGCTACTTGATCGACGCGAGCCTCGAGCCTGTCGACCACCTCGATCCGCCATCGCGGCGCACGGCCTGCCGAGCTGGCGAGCCATTACTTTGCCGGACAATCAGGAAGCTGCAGCCGGAAACAATCGTCACAATCGTGCGGTCCATCCGCGGCAATGTCCAGCGAGCTGTGTCTTGCGCCGGTTGGAGCGGTCCGATGGTAGACCTCACTTATCCAGGAAGATGGCTCCGTCATAAGGAAAGATTCTTGGCCGAGCTCGTGCCGCTATTGAACCAACTGCATGCCACGCGCGTATCGTGAGACAATTTCTGTAATCGCTTGCAGAAAGGATTCCACGAATGAATCGGCCTACGAAGTTCTTCTCCTTGACCGCAACTGTCACGCTGCTCGGTTGCCAGGGTTTGTTGATGGCTCAACAAACGACGTCCGCGCCTAAGCGCGACTATCCGGTGAAGCCAGTCCCCTTCACCGCCGTGCACGTGATTGATGTGTTCTGGGCCCCCCGCATCGAAGTGAACCGCAAGGTGACAATTCCCTTCGCCTTCCAAAAATGCGAGGAGTCGGATCGCGTCGAGAACTTCATTCGCGCCGCCCAGGCGCTTCGAGGAGCGGGGTTCAGCGACAAACTGCCGGGATATCCATTCGACGACACGGATATTTACAAAGTGATTGAAGGCGCGTCGTACGTTCTCACCGTCCATCCCGATCCGCTGCTCGACCACTATGTGGATGGTCTCATCGAGAAGATCGGCGCAGCGCAGGAGAAAGACGGCTATCTGTATACCGCCCGAACCATGAATCCCGAACACCCGCAACGTTGGGCGGGCACGAAGCGCTGGGAAATGGAAGAGGTCAACAGTCATGAACTATACGACCTCGGCCACCTCTACGAAGCTGCCGTAGCTCACTACCAGGCGACGGGCAAGCGATCCCTTCTCGACATTGCCCTCAGAACAGCGGACCTGCTGGTAAACACGTTCGGCCCGGGAAAGCAGACCATTTGGCCGGGACACCAGATTACAGAAATGGGCCTGGTGAAACTCTACCGCGTCACCGGCGACGAACGTTATCTGAACCTGGCGAAGTTCTTCCTCGACGAGAGGGGCCCGAACGGCAAGGCGTACAACCAGGCGCACATGAAGGTCGTGGAACAGACTGAAGCGGTAGGGCACGCCGTGCGCGCGACCTATATGTACTCGGGGATGGCCGATGTTGCGGCCATGACGGGTGATACGTCGTACGTAAATGCCATCGACAAGATCTGGGAAAACGTCGTCGGTAAGAAGCTCTACATCACCGGTGGCATCGGCGCAACCGGTGCTTCAGAGGCCTTCGGAGCCAACTACGAACTTCCGAACATGACGGCCTACAACGAGACCTGCGCCTCCATCGGTAACGACTATTGGAACCACCGCCTCTTCCTCTTGCACGCGGATGCCAAGTACATCGACGTGATGGAGCGCACCCTCTATAACGGCCTCATCTCGGGCGTGTCGCTCGACGGTCAGTTGTTCTTCTATCCGAATCCGCTCGAGTCGAACGGCCAGCACCAGCGCAGTCCGTGGTTCGGCGTCGCCTGTTGTCCGGGAAACATGACGCGTTTTCTCGCCTCAGTGCCCGGCTACGTCTACGCACAAACCGCCAATACGCTGTACGTCAATCTGTTCGTCGACAGTACAGCGGAAGTGAAGATGGATGACCGTACCGTGAAGGTCACGCAGAATACCCGCTATCCGTGGGACGGAGCCGTCAAGATATCGGTGGACCCCGGCCGCACCGGTGTGTTTGCGCTCAAGGTGCGCATCCCGGGATGGGCGCGCAACGAGCCTGTTCCTGGAGACCTGTATCGGTTCGGCGACAATATCGATGCGTCTCCTACGCTGAAGGTCAACGGCAAGGCAACGCCGCTCGCGCTCGACAAAGGGTACGTGACTCTGGAACGCAATTGGAAGCGGGGGGACAGCGTCGAGTTGAATCTGCCCATGCCGGTGCGCCGTGTGATCGCCAATGAGAAAGTGGTTGCCGACCAAGGGCGCGTTGCACTACAACGCGGGCCGATCGTCTATGCCGCTGAGTGGCCCGACAATCCAGGCGGATACGTCCGTAACCTGCTGCTGCCCGATTCCGCAAAGCTCACTGCAGAGTTCAAGCCGGCACTGTTGAATGGTGTCGAGGTAGTGAAGACCCGAGCAGTTTCGTTGACCTACGACGCCCAAGGACAAGTGCAAAGAAAGGAGCAGGATTTCACCGCCATCCCCTACTTCGCGTGGGCCAACAGAGGGCAGGGTCAGATGGCTGTCTGGATAGCGGCCACGGAGTCCAGCGCGAAACCTCGCGCGTATCCCACCGCCAGCACCACCGCGAAAGTCATGGCGTCTGGAACTAAGAACCCCCGCACTATCAACAGCGGCGACGATGCGCAACCGGCCACCCACTTCGACGCCTATTTCAATTGGTCGCCGAAAAAGGGCACGACCGAATGGGTAGAGTACACCTTCGAGAAGCCGTCGACTGTGTCGGAGACCGGAGTCTACTGGTTCGATGAGGGCAGTCGCGGTGAGATCCACGTACCAGCCTTCTGGCGGGCTCTATACCGGGACGGCACTGAGTGGAAGCCGGTGGAAACCAGCGATCCGTTCGGCGTGGAGAAAGACCGCTACAACAGAATTACGTTCCGGCCTGTGACAACAACCGGTCTGCGTCTTGAAGTCACACAGCAGCCTCGGTGGTCTGCGGGCATCGAGCAATGGTGGGTGAAGTAATGGCCGTCTTCACGGAGTCGGGATCGAACTCGATCACGCCATCGGCATAATAACTCGGATAATATGGTCGAAATGAGTTCCCTCAATCGCCGCCGGTTTCTGCAAACTGCCGCGTCCGCAGCCACATTTGGCGCCACCACCACGGGTGCGGTGCGTGGTGTCTCGATCGTCGCCGACCCCGCCGATCCGGTTGCATCCGCCGGTCCCGCACAATGGGCTGCAAAGGAATTCGAGCAGTCGCTGGCCGCGGCCGGTATCGCCGTGCAAAGGTGCGAGCGGATCGCGGACGCGAAGGCCGGGAATCAATGTATCGTGGCCGCAGGCGCAGCTTCGTCCATTGCCAAAGAGGCGGGTATCTCCGTTCCGGCGATTCCGGAATCACTCGCCCTCACACCCGGTATCCTAGCTGGAAGACCGGTGCTGTTCGCCTGTGGACACGACATCCGAGGGCTGGTCTATGCGCTCCTCGATCTCGCGGACCGCGAAAGAAACGATGCGCCCCCAGTCCAAAAAGCGATGAGCGAACGCCCCGCCAATTCCATCCGGGGAATCTCCCGCTTATTCTGCAGCGATGTAGAGGACAAACCCTGGTACAACGATCGCGAGATGTGGCCGCAGTACCTGACCATGCTGGCCACAAACCGGTTCAACCGCTTCCACCTGGCCCTCGGCATCGGTTACGACTTCATCCGCGCCGTAACCGATGCCTATTTCGTGTTCTCCTATCCGTTCCTGCTCCCCGTGGCCGGATACAATGTGCGAGTTCCACAACTGCCGGATGCGGAACGGGACCAGAATCTCAAGATGCTCCAATTCATCTCCGAGCAGACCGTAGCGCGCGGCATGCAATTCCAATTGGGTCTCTGGATGCACGGTTATGAGTGGATCGACAGCCCGAATCCAAACTACACGATCGCCGGAATCACCAAGGAAAATCACGGTCCATACTGCCGCGACGCAGTCCGGGCGCTGCTGAAGGCTTGTCCGGCGATCAGCGGCATTACGTTTCGAGTTCACGGAGAAAGCGGCGTCGAAGAGGGCAGTTACGATTTCTGGAAGGCCGTCTTCGAGGGCGTGGCCACGTGTGGCCGCAAGGTTGAAATCGACATGCACGCCAAGGGCATGAACGACACGATGATCAAGCTGGCGCTAGCCACCAACCTGCCCGTGAAGATCTCTCCCAAGTTCTGGGCGGAGCATCTGGGCATGACGTATCATCAGGCGGACATTCGCGAGCTCGAGCAGCCCAAGGCCCAGAAGGCCACTTCGGCCCTGATGAAATTCAGTGCAGGCTCACGAAGCTTTTTGCGCTATGGCTATGGCGATCTGCTGCGTGAAGATCGGCGGTATGGCGTGATCCACCGAATCTGGCCCGGCACTCAGCGGCTGTTGTTATCGGGCGATCCGGTCACGACCGCGGCGTATTCCCGCGCCTTCAGCTTTTGCGGCAGCGACGGAGTTGACGTGATGGAGCCTCTTTCATTCAAGGGCCGTCGAGGTTCGGGGATCGCAGGAGACCGATGCGCCTATGCCGATACTTCACTCAAACCGCGTTGGGATTGGCAGAAGTACGAGTACACTAACCGCATCTGGGGACGCCTGCTGTACAATCCCGATGCCGACCCGGAAATCTGGCGCCGGTACTTGCATAAGCAGTTCGGACCGGGTGCGCCGGGCGTAGAAGGTGCGTTGGCCAACGCCAGCCGTATCCTTCCGATCATCACCACTACCCACTTGCCGTCCGCGGCGAACAACAACTATTGGCCCGAAGTCTATTTGAACCAGTCGATCGTGGATGGCGACCAACGCGCACCTTATAGCGATACACCAACGCCACGAGTCTTCGGCAACGTGAGCCCGCTCGATCCGCAGCTATTCTCTCGTATTAACGATTTTGCCGACGCGTTACTCAAGGGCGAATGCACCGGAAAGTACTCCCCCATCGAAGTCGCTGAGTGGATTGAAACCTACGCATCGCAGGCGGCAAAGAGCCTCGCGCAGGCGGAGGCACTGGTGACGGCAAAGAACCGGCCGGAGTATCGGCGGCTTGCGGCGGACGTTGGCATCCAAGTTGGATTGGGGCGGTTTTTCGGAGCGAAGTTCCGCAGTGCGGCCCTTTACCGGATCTATGAGCGCACCGGCAACCGCGAGGCGCTCGATGAATCGATCAAAGCATACAAAACAGCCAGAGCATCATGGGCGGAACTGGCGGCATTGGCCAAACCGATCTACGTGTCCGATGTCACTGTCGGTGAGCATCCGCAGTTGCGCGGCCACTGGCTCGACCGCTTGCCGGCGATGGATGCGGACATCGCATTGATGGAGAAAAAGCAGGTTCAGATGGGGGACGTGCCGCAAGACCGGGTCGCGGCGGCGATCAAGACAATATTGGGCCGGCCTCAACGCGCGTCGCTGCCCTGCCGGCACCAGCCCGCCGGGAAATTTCAAGCCGGTCAACCGCTCGACATCGAGCTTGCGATTCAAAAAGGATCGAAGCCCGTGTCGGCGCGGATGTACTACCGCCACGTAACGCAGGCGGAGCGGTACGAGTCGGCCGAAATGCAGCTTCGGGACGGCCGCTATCGCGCTACCATTCCCGGCGCCTACACCGATTCATCCTACCCGCTGGAATATTACTTCGAGCTGAAGCAAGGGCAGGATTCGGCGTGGCTCTATCCGGGGTTCACTGCGGAGTTGACGAATCAACCATACTTCGTGGTGCGCCGCGCGTGACAGCTACTCGGGCAATGTGAACGCATAGAGTTCATCGCCGCCGGCGACCACCAGATACTGCCGGCCGTCCAACATATAAGTCATAGGAGCGTTGTTCAACGACTCCGCCAGCCTTACGTGCCACAGAGGTTTTCCAGTTAGCGGATCGAATGCGATAAAGTTCCGCGACGGGTCGCCGGAAAACAGCAGACCACCGGCGGTCGTCAGCAGGCTAAAAATGTTACCTCCCTGCCCTGCGAAGGGATGAGTCCAGCGAACGTTTCCCGTTTTATAGTCGATGGCTTTGAGCGACGACCTGGTGAAAACGGCATTCTCGCGGCCGCCGTATCCTTCCGGCTTCGGGTCGGTGTCGGTGAGGTAATAGACGCTGTAGGAATCAACGGAGCTCACATAGAAAAGGCCGGTCTCCGGATCGAAAGAAGGTGACGGCCAATTTGTTGCGCCGTTGCCGGAAGGATTCACAAAGCTGCCGTTCGTTTGCGGGTCCTTCTCAGGATCGGGAATCGGCTGCCCCTTCGCGTCGAGCCCCTTCGACCAGTTCAAATCCACGAATGGTTTAGAAAGAACGTTCTTCCCGGTGACTCGATCGAGCACGAAGAAGAACCCGTTGCGGTTGGCCTGCGCCAGCAACTTCCGTGGCTTGCCGTCCACCTCCCCATCAATCAGAACCGGCGTCTGCACGCCATCCCAATCGTGCGTGTCATGAGGAGACATTTGGAACCACCACGCCAACTTCCCGGTGTCGCCATTCAGCGCAACGATGGAGCACGTCCACAAATTGCTGCCGAGCCTGCCTTGTCCGGCGTGCACGGGATTTGGATTTCCAGTACCCCAATAGAGGAGATTGAGTTGCGGATCATAGGTTCCAGGAAACCACGTCATCCCTCCGCCGTGGCCCATGGCTTCAGGGTTTGGCCAGGTGTCCGCGCCCAACTCTCCAGGCCTCGGCGCGCTATCCCAGCGCCATTGGACTTTGCCGGTTTCCGGATCGCGAGCCTCGAGAAAACCAGGCACGTCGAGCGAATCGCCGCCGACACCGACGAGTACATGATTCCCAACTACGATCGGCGCGGGCGTGGAAAAGTATTGCTGCTTCACATCGGCAATTTCAACGCTCCAACGCAGTTTGCCCGTGTTCTTGTCGAGCGAGACCAGAACACGGGCAAACTGCGTTGGAGAGAGCCAGTTTCCATAAACGCCGACACCGCGATTGCCGATGTGAATTCCGCCCGTGGTCTCCCATTTGAAATGCCACAACTGCCGGCCCGTGCGCGCATCAATGGCCCAGGTGTGATCGGGCAATGTGTAGTAAAGCACTCCGTTGATTTCGAGAGGAGTTCCTTTGATCTGCAAGCCCGGACCAACGTCGGCGCGAGCAGACCACGCGAGCGTCAGATTGCGAACGTTCTTTGCATTGATTTGCTTCAGCGGGCTGAAGCGGCGGCCCGAGTAGTCGCCATTGAAAGTGGGCCAAGTGTCGGTGGGCTGCTGCAGAAGCTTCGCTGGGTCGAGCGGCTGACCGTACAGTGCGAGGGACGTGAAGAGAAGCGCGAGAGCACGGAAAGTCATTTCAGGGTCTCCAGATACGCCAGAACGTTGTGCATGTCGGTGTTGGTGTAGTGCTTCAACAGCTCCTCGTGGCCTGCAAGCGGATCGTGAACGGCGACTTTAATGCCCTTGCTTTCGTCCAATTGCCAGGAGTGATATTCGCCGGACGCATCGGTCAGCGCAACGTTGAAATCGTCGATTGAATTCAAGAGGCCGGCGTATGATTTTCCGGACGGCAAAGTGACCGTCACGGTGAGTTGAGCTTTCTCGGCGATGCGCGTCCTAGGATACAGAAAGCGCGCCTGAAGGGCCGGCGGTTCGTATTTGCCGGCGATGTGAGCAAGGTCGCCAGTAGGCGAGTGACACGATGCGCAATGTGCGTTGAAATAGGCGAGACCCGCCTTGGGATCGCCGGTTACGAGGTCCAGGAGTTGATACTCGCCTCGCTTCACTGTGGCCTGACTCCGCGAAAGCAGGAATGCCGCGATGTCTTTGATCTGCTCGGTGGTCAGGGCGAACTTCGGCATGCCCTTGGCGGGACGGCCGTTCAAAATCACGGGCCCGATTTCAGTGCCCGAGCCTTCGTCGTGAAGCACCAGGACCGACCGCACCAGATCCGGACCGGCGTTTCCACCCTTGGCGAGCGATCCGTGGCAGAAGCCGCAATTAGTGACAAAGAGCGCCTGGCCCCTCGCCACGGCGGCTGGATCGGGAGGTGGAGCAAGTCCGAAGAAGTTTGCCGGAGCCGTGGGAGCCGGTCGTTTAGATATGCCTGAGGGAAACCGCGGTTCCTGCGCGAATAGGAACACCGCAGTTATGCCGAAAACAATTGGGAGTTTCAGTGAATTCAAAATGCCCTCTTCGATTATTTGTTTTCCGCCGCCCATAGGCTGCCGTAGCGGATTAATTGCATGGTCCCTGGGTTCTGCAAGCCAGCGGCGTTCCCACCCAACGTGGTTTGGAAAATACGTGACCTTGAGCGTTCGGACACGAATGCTACTGGTTGTTCTTTGCCGCCGTCTTTCAATTGCGCCGTCGCGAGAACGCGCGTATCGGAGGCGTCGAGGCTCCCGGTAGCGAGGCGGTCCGTGGTTTCGAACGCTGCGACGTTGTGCGTGATGGGATGGTCAGCGGCAATGCGAATCCGGTACACACCGCTGGATTCGTTGGCTGTCCCTGGCGAGATATGCACCAGCGCCACTCCACCACCGTGCTTCCTGTAACGGATCAAATGCGCCTTATCGCCCGGATGGGATTCAGTGAGCAGGATGAGTTTGTAGCGGCTCAGATTCTCGCGCTCGAGACTGTCCGCGATCTTGACTTGGAATCGCGGGGTCTCACTGTTGAGCGCGGAGACGATGTACGCGCCGCGTTTCGGATCGCTGGTTACCACAAGCGCTGGAATCGAATTCACCATGAGAGCCTGATCCACGGCCTGCTCGTCGACATAAGTCGACTCCACTCCGCCCGGCGGAACATCGGCGCCGGACGTCCATAGAATCGCGTTCAGCATCAGCTTGCGATAGCTGTCGTTCTTCCAGTTCTCGAAATAGTGTCCAGTCGTGGTGGAGAAACCACGCCCGCCGCCCTGCCGTTCCACAGCCCACGCGACGATCTGTTGTTCCAGATCATCCGATAGCGCGGGCACCTGCAAAATGGGTTTGAGTCTCGGGTCGTTCGGGCGAAACCGTAGCTTGTAGTAATACTCATCCTTCAACTTGAAATCATGGAGACCGTTCGAGATCGGATGCTGAGGCACACCCAGCTTGACATCAGTCTCCAGAGTTTTGATTGCTGAACGGCGCTCCGGCGGCCCCTTCCATTCGTAGTAACCGCCCTGCCATTCGAGAATCTGATCGACGTAGGCATAGGTGATGAAGGTTGTGTAGTGGATGGTAACGATGCCGCATCCACGCTGCATCTGCTTCTCCAGCATCTTCATTCTTTCGTGGATCATGTAGGGGACCGGAGGATTGTTGTCGCCCGGCTGGCCCTCGGAGATAATCACGACCGTGTCGGCGGTGTCCAACGTTTCCGGATGCTCGGGCCAACTGTTGAAGTAGACTTCCGTCGTCACTGGCCCGGCGTTCGGTGAACGATCGAGCAGAACTTTGAGCAGCTTGACCGATTTCAAATACTCGTGCGCGCCCGGACCATGACTCTTCGGGCCAGCGATCAATACGATTTTCCGTGGACGCGGCGGGGCGGCGAAAGCCAAGCCAGCCAGCAAGAAGCAGATCAGCGCGCGAGCCGTCTTCATCTAGAGTGCGAACACCCTCTCCGCGTAAAGACGGCTCATCCGCAGATCGTCTTTGAGTGGACGCGTGATGGGCGTATCCGGATGGTATGCCAATTCGATCACCACTAGCGGCTTCAGGTTCAGACTCTTCACAGTGGCGGCGATCTTGTAATGATCGATATCGCCGTCCTCCAGCGATTCGAGCGGCGTCTCGACTTTCTTGTTGCGCAGATGTATTTCCGTGGTGCGCGCCCCGGCCTCGCGCAGAATTGCATTGGGGTCCACGCCTTCGTGAAACGCATGTTCGAGATCGAGGCACAACGTTACGTATTTCGGGTCGGTGTTATGCAGGATATGCCGCCATTCACGCATGTTCTCCACCATCTCCGCCGTGTGGTGGTGTATCCGCAGTTGCAAACCATGTTCGCCGAGAATTCGGCCCATGCGGTTGAGCGATTCCGCCTGAACGGCAAGCTCATCATCCGTCTTGCGGCCATTCGCCTTCTTCGTATCGGGATTATTGACGATCGCTTCGCACTGGAATTCCTTGCACAGAGCTCCGATTTCTAATGCCCGTGCAATGGTTTGATCCGCGAGTTCTTTTTCGTGCATCGCCCCACCAACATAGACGGATGGCATCAAGAGATGGTTGCGGCGCGTGAGCTCGAGCACCTTGTCTTTCAGGGCGGGAGTGAAGAATCCGTTGTTGACCTCAATGTTCTGGAAGCCTGCGTACGGCGCTGTCGCGAACAGTTCGTCCAGCATCTCCGCTAATGGTCTCTTTTCGCGGGACGCGTAGTTTTGCCAGATGTAACCTTCGAGGGAGAGCCGTGATCGCTCTTTACGCGCCGCTTTCAGCAGGCTTGCCGCGGCTGCCCAGAGCAAAGCCTGACGGCGTGTGATGGCCCGGGTTTTCATAGTTAGTGAGTCACCCAGTATTGCTGAAAACCAGGGTAGTCGGTGTGCAGATTCGCGAGGATCGTGCGCCGCAATTCGAGAAGGTCCACGTCTCCCTCGCGGCGGTAGAGGACCTTGCCATCCGCGGCGATCAAAATTGTGTACGGCACACCCGATTCCCACTTGGGGTCGAACGCCGCCTGCAGCGCGTGCGTATCGGCAGACGCAAACAACAGGTTGCGGCTCGTCGCGTGCTGTTTCTCCAGGAACTTGGTCACGCTCGGCTGTTCGTCCGGAGCGTTGGCGGACACCGTAACAAAAGTGAATTCGCGTGTCTCGTACACGCGGAAGATCGTCTGTAAGTCTGGAAACTCTTTGACACAGGGCCCGCACCATGCCGCCCAGAAGTTGATCAGGAGCATCTTGCCGGTCGGATTCGCGCGCAATGTTTTCAGCTCGCCGGCGGTGGCCAACTCTACCGAAACCGGCTTGGCTTCGATTTTCTGCAGTGCCGCAAGCCGGTCCGCTGCTTTGTACTTCCATTTCGTGGAGCATCCAAAAACACCGGTGTGCGCCACGGGAACGGGTTTACCGGCGACCATTGCCTCCAGTGCATTGTGAGCATCGCGAGACTTCACTAATGGCTCGCGTTGATGGTCGTCCACACGTCCCTCGTACTGAAGTTTTCGCGCCTTGTCGAAGATGAAGATGTGGGGAGTGGCCTTCGGCCCGTACGCCTCGGCAACGGATTGAGTGGCGCCATCGTAGAGATACGGAAAATTGAAGTGCCGGTATTCCGCTCGAATTTTCATTTCATCAAGCGTGTCGCTCATGTCCGACATTTCCATTTCGTCTATGCGAAGCGCGTTCGGATCATTCGGTTGAATCGCCACGAGCGCGACGCCCTTGGCCGCGAACTCAGCTGCCAACCGTTTGATCCGGTCTTCGTAGAGTTGCGCAGTTGGACAGTGATTGCAGGTGAATACAATAGCGAGAATCGGACTGGCGCCGTAATCAGCTAACTTGTGCGTCTCGCCGTCAACACCCGGCAGTGCAAAGTCCGGCGCGGGCGAACCGATGGCCAGAGTGAGATGCTTGTCCTCGGCCGCGACGGCAGCCAGAGAAATGAATAACGTCAAGAATGCTCGCCGCATTCAGCAAACTCCTTTGAAAGCTACAGCAGCTTTCGGGCGTATTCAACTTCGAGGCGGACGTCTTCTTCGACCGGACCCTCATGCTCGTATTCGATGGCGACGAGGCCACGGTAGTTTACCTTTTTCAGTTCCTTCATCACCTCGGGGATTTTGGCGGCGCCTTTTCCCAGGAGCACATTCACTTCCGCGCCCGATGCCTGCACGTCTTTCAAGTGCACCATCTTCAGATAAGGAGCCAGTTTGCGAACCGCATCCACCGTATCGTAGCCGCAGGATACGAACTGTCCGATGTCGGCCGAGGCCCCCATCGTCTTGGAACGGCCGGCCAAGGCGGCCAGTACGTCGTCAGGGCTCTCGTAAGCGAATTTAATCTTGAAGTAGTGATTGTGAATTCCGAAGGTCAGCCCTTCGGCAGTGAGCCGCTCATCGATCCGCTTCAAAATATCGCCGGTGGCATCGCCGGTGATGTTACTCGCCCCCAGTAGCTTGGCAAAACGGACTGCGTTGCCAAGATCGGTATCGTCCTTGATCGTGGCGGTGTAGTAGGAGACGCACTTGATTCCTGCGTCGTCGAATTTGCTCCTCGCTGACTCGAATGCCTCTGGGGCCGGCTTGCTGAACAGCATGAACTTGCCGAGCGACATCTCGATTTCTTTGATCTGCAGACGTTTCAACTGTACGATCGTGTCGTCGATCGACCGGCTGTGGTAGGTGTACAATCCGATTCCAAGGTTGAGCTTCGTGGCGCCCTGGAGAGCCATCCCGGATGACGCAATCATGAATGTTCTGCGAGTCATCATTGCGCCGGCCTCGGAGTGATGTCAGCGGACTCGAGGCCCAATGCCCATTTGAGCGCCCCGGTCATCATCTTTTGCATTTCCGGCTTATCCCAGTTGGCGTCTACGTGGCCGAGCGACGTATAGAAGACCCGCCCCTTGCCGTACATTTTGGCCCACGTCACCGCAAAATCGTTGTCCGTGCGATGCACTTTCGGGTTCTTCAAATCCAGTTTGCTCGCATCGAGCCGCATCAAAACTCGCGTGTTCTCACGCGAGAAACTCTTCACCTGATAGATCTCGTCTTTCAAGACGAAAGACTTGGCCCACAGGTCCATGCCGGGGAACTTGGGGTCTTCGATTATGATCGGCGCGTCAAAGGTACCCCAGGCATGCTCGTCGTAGGTGCCACCCAGCATATCTACGAACTCCGGCCATTTCACAAACGTGATGGCGGCGCTATGGACGCCGATAAAACCCTTTCCGTCGTCATGAATGAACGACATGAAATCGAGTTTTTTCTGATCGTCCATCTCGAGCGTGCCGCCCGTATAAAACAGGACTGCGTCGAAATCGTTCAGGTTCTTGGCGTTGTACTCGAGCTTCTTCTTGGTCAACGGTTCGGTATCGGTACGAATATACGTGTCCCACGCGCCGCTTTCACGCCCCAGCCGCTCGATGACCGACATGGCGTGCGATACGTCTTCGTGGCGATACCCTTTCTCTTCTCCGATGACCAGCAGCTTCTTCCTGGCCGGGGCCGTTTGAGCCACAAGCGCAGAAGCAACGATCCAGCCGAGCAGAAATTTCATCAGAGTTTTCAATTGCTGGCTACCGTCGTGTCTTTCTTGTTGGGAGGGAACAGATCCTTCACGGGCGTGTTGGCATCGAATACAAGATTGAAGAAGCCGACCATCATTTCATCCCAGCTTTGATCGCCCCAGACAACGTCCTTCGTCGGATCGGCGGCATCCGCATTGTTCGGCGAGTTGTCGAAGTGCGCAGTGCATTCGATTTTTGTGCCCTTCGGGAGCACAATTGGCTCGGCCAGGTCGTACCAAAGTTGCCACGTCCATCGATAATTCGGAACGCTCAGTAGCGTGCGGGTCTCTCCGGTTGGATATTTGATCCGGTACTCGAAATCCTTTCCGCGTCCGTGCATATGCGGATGCAGCCCATACAGTGTCACCGTTGTTCCGAGTTCAAACTCCGCTTCCACTTTGTAGTTGGGATCGCCAGCGGGAATTTTGAATTTGCCATTGACTGCCGATAAAGTGAGAACCCGTTTCGGCGGCGGTTCTTTCGCGAAGACAAGTCCGATTCTGCTGCGGTCCACGCTCGGTTTTCCGTTGGTTGTGTAGTGAACCTGAAGAATGATATCGGAACCAGCCTTGATCAGCTTGGCCTGCCCCGGCTTGAACATTTCCGGCGGCTGACCGGGAGCATAGCCCACCAGAAAATCGCTCGGCAGTTCGGCAGCGTCGCCCGCGTCGTCAGCCTTGGACTTTTCAGGTACAAAAGGAATTCCAGGCTTGGCATCTTTGAGCCATTTCGATCCAGGCTGACGGATGAACGCGATGATGTGATGCACGTGAGACCGGTCGCCGGGCCGCGCCTCCGCGAACTGAACCCACTTGTCAGTCTTGAATGGCGCCGGAATCAGGATGTGCTGATATTCGATAGTGCCGCTAGCCGGGATCTCATAAGCCGTCGGCAATTCGATCACCGCGTCGGGCTTCGGAATGGCCCAGCCATCGGTGAATTCGCGCGCCGGCGGCATGTCTTTCGGATCTCCCTTGGGAGCTCCGGCATCCACCCAGGCTGCGATGGTATCGATCTCGCTTTGCGGCAGCGAACGGTCGTTCAGGAACTTGCCGTAGTGCGGGTCGGCGAACCACGGCGGCATTTTTCGCGTCAACACTGTGGCCTTGATTGCCTTCGCCCATGGACGCGTCTGCTCATAAGTGAGCAGTGAAAATGGCGCGGCCTCACCGGGGCGATGGCAGCTTTGACAATTAGCCTGCAGGATCGGCGCGACATTCTTGGTGAAGGTCGGGGCCGGCGATCCCACCGGAGTTGCAGCAGATATGGTTCCCGCGAAAATAATGCAGAGTAGCTGGCGAGCATTCATAGTCACTTCCTCTGCCTCTTCAATTCGGTCCGGAATGCCTGTTCCCGTTCCACGATGTAGGCTTGATAGCCATCCGGATCGATAAACAGATTGGGGCCGTCTGGTCTCATCCGGGAAAACTTCTTATCCATTTCATAGTAATCCCCGTGAGCCCCGAGGAACACATCGCAGTGCAGTGATTTCAGCACGCGGAACGTCTTTTCGTAGTCTTCGGCGATCCCCGGGTAGAGGGCGTTGTTCACCAGCTTGTACCCGCCGTTCACGTTGGGACTGCCGACGATCACCACATCGTAAGTCTTGCCGCGATCGGTGGCTTTCATCGTCCAGGTGGTGCAACCTTTCGTATGGCCGGGCGTGAGATGGGCCGTCAGCACCGTGCCGCCCAGCTTCACCTCGTCGCCATCGTGCAGCAGGCGATCCACTTTCGTCGGCTTGTAAAGAGCACGTCGATCGTTTCCATATTGAAAATTTCCCTTCCCGCCCGCCTCGATCTCGGGAACGTCCTGCTCCATCACCATGTATTTGGCTCCGGTCAGTTCTTTGATGCGGGCGCTTCCGGCGCAATGATCCCAATGTGCGTGGCTGATGAGCAGAATTTTCACGTCGAAGAATTTGAAGCCGAGTTTCTCGACGCCCGCACGGATCATCGGCGCGGTACTCTCGAGATTGCTGTTGATGAGGATAAGACCTTGCGGGGTGGTGATCAGGTACGATGCGAGACTCAGGGTGCCGACGAAATATACGTTTCCGATCACGCGATGCGGCGGAAATGGGTCGGTCCACGACTTATTTTCCTGCCCGAACAATGTGGCAGCAGAAAAGAGTGTTAGGGCGATCAGTAATCGGCGCATTTGGGTTACGCAGGGTTAACCCACAATGTTAAACGATTGCCAACGCGTGTCGAAATCTGCTAGTTGGTCGCTCGCGGCCGCTCATACGGCGTTTTGAGATATTTCGCCACTTCTTCCTGAGCATTTTGCGAGTTGTCTTTGGTGCGCGCTGCCAGTTGGTATTCGTTCACAGCGCGGTCGCGCTGCCCGCTGCTATCGAAAATCTTGCCGAGGTTGATATGCGACCACACCTCGGTCCACTTCGGCTCTATATCGCCATCGAGAGCCGAGCGGAACTCGTTGGCCGCCGCCTGGACGTTGCCCTGCAGCATGAAGACCTCGCCCACCTTGTAGTGCGCCAGCGAGCTGTATTTATTCACGTCGAGCGCCTTCTGATACTCTTTCAGCCCCTCGGCATACTCGCCCACTTCCGTAAACTGCTCACCGCGTTTAATGGCCACGGCCACGCGAATAGGATCGCTGTAGCGCAACACGCGATTATTCGGATCGATGATCACCTGCTTCGGCTTACCGAAAGAATCCACGATAAATTCAGACGACGTGCCGACGACTTCCGCCGTCTTCTCTTCCGGGTTCCCTTCGGTGATGATCTTAATCTGCACCGGCATGCGGAACGTATCCAAATCCTGGGCGATCTTGCCCATCACGCGGAACCCCTTCTGCGTGCGATAAACCGTGTAATCTGATTTGAATTCTGGCGCGCCGCTTGATTCAATCCACTGCAGGAAGAAATATCGCAAATCCTGTCCGGCGATCTTCTCCGTCACCTTCCGAAAATCGTCGGTGGTGATGGATTTCCAACTGTACTCCTCGGGCACGGCCTTGAGAATTTGACCAAACTTGTCGTCGCCCACAATGCCGCGAAGCATGTTGAGCACCGCGGCGCCCTTCCCTGCGGTCGCTGCCCAATACTCCGGCGAGTAATCCTCGAAGCGGGCGGATTGAATCAGCGGAATCTGATCGATGGTCAAAGCCTCGGTGTAAGCGTCGCGGACTTCCGCATCCATCGCCGCCTGGCCGCTCGTATGCTCCGTGTACAGGAACTCGGCATAGCGCGCCATGCCGTTTTCAATCCACAGATGGTTCCTGGTGGATGGCGACACCAGACCGCCCCACCATTGCCGCGCCAACTGGTTCGCCAGCAGCCGTGGATTCACATTCTTTCCGATCGCGCCTGGCGATAGGAAAAGGACACCCGGCGCCGAATATCCATTCGGCGTCCCTGACTCAGTTTCGACCACGGTGAGGTTCGCTTGCGGCGGCAATCCGAAAACGCTGGTCAGGTAGGCCATCGTCTTGCCAATCTCCTCGCCGTATATTTGCGCCAAGTCTTTCTTGTCGCGCAAGTAAAGCGACGTGGTTACGCCGTCGGCGCTGACGCGGGCGGGCTCACCTTGAACGAGGGCGATGCTGCCGGGAAACGACTGCTGTGAAAATTTGAACCCATACGTGATCCGGCCGTTGGCGGCGCTATCCGGTTTCTCTTCCAACCCGGCGGCCACCACCTTGTACCCGGAGGGCACGACGATTTTCATATCTGCACTGTAACGGTCCGTGGTGTAGTCGTTGATAGGGAACCAGCGGGCGGGATACATCAAAAACGCGTAATCGTTTTTGATCGCGGCGAACTTAATTCCATAAACCGGCGACTCTTCGTTTCCGGTGAGACGGCCGTCGTACGAGAACGTCAGCGTGGTCGGTTTGCCCTTTTGGAGCGCCGTGGGGAAATTCAAACGGACAGTAAAATCCTGCTGTGACCGGGACGCTGAAACCTGCTGGCCGCTCTCATCCACCACCTTGGAAACGTTCAGCGCATTATTCAATTCGAATGATGCACTCGACGTGGTGTCTAGCGGCGTGAATCGCACTTGTACCGTCGCCGTTACAGTCTGCGTGTGTGGATTGACCTCGGCGTTGATATTGTAGTGATCCACATCAATACGCACCCGCCGATCCGATTGCGCCATCGCGGGAAGCAACGAGAAAGCCACCGGCAACAACGCCAGCCCCAACGTTCGAAAATTACAAAACATGCGTTCTGTCCTTCAGTAAAAACTCCGCCGTCAAATCCGCCGCCCGATCCATCGGATTCTCGCGCGTCGAAAGCCGGGCAACGACCTCAGCCAAATCTTTGCGCATCACACCACAGGCCGCCGGATCGTTTAGCAATGCCATGGCCGCCGCAGCCAGACGGTCCCCCGTCATGTCCTGCTGCATCAACTCAGGCACCACTTTCCGTTCCGCCACCAGGTTCACCATTGAATAGTACGGAACGCGAACCAGAAATTTTCCCATTAGCCAACTGAGCCCCGTTACCCGATAAAAGGTAACTATAGGAGTGCCGAGGATTGCCGCCTCTATTGTCACCGTACCACTAGCGGCCAATGCGACGCTCGCGTGGGCAATCGAATCCCACGTTTCTCCTTCTAAAACTTGGATGGATGCGCCGCCAAAGCGTTCCCTAAAAAATGAAGCTCCGGCGCGGTTCAGGAAGTCGGCGGGTGTTGCCAGTACTATACTTGCACTAGATTCGCGCTCAATACGCCGGGCCGCTTCGAGCAGCGCGGGCAGGTGCCGGGAAACCTCGCCCACCCGGCTTCCTGGAAGCATGGTTACCAGCGGCCGCTCCGGGTTAATGCTATGTTTTTGAAAAAACACCTCTTTTGAGAGTTTGGGGCGGACAACTCGCGTCAGCGGGTGGCCGATGTAATCGGCATTGACACCGTTTTTCCGGAAATACTTCTCCTCGAACGGGAAAATACATAGCAGACGGTCAATGTTTTGCTTCATCTGCGCCAGCCGCCCTTCGCGCCAGGCCCAGACCTGCGGCGCAATCAGATATACGACGGGTATCTTGAGCCAATGGAGTTTTCGTGCCAGCCGGAGATGGAAATCGGGGCTGTCGGTCAGGATTGCCAGATCTGGCCTGTTGGCCTCGGCCGCGCTGACCAGTTTCCGGAACTCCCCGTAGATCCGAGGAATATGGGCGACGACCTCCACCAGTCCGACCACGGAAAGCCTGGCCGAATCGACTACCTGGCGGACACCAGCCGCTCGCATGCGCGGGCCCGTACAGCCGAAGAAGTCGGCTTCCGGCAAACGGGCGCGTAGTGCCAAAACCAGTTCTGAAGCGTACAGGTCTCCGGAGGCTTCGCCGGCCGAAACCAGGATCTTCAGGGCCACTCGCCCAGTCTAGCAACCGGCTACATCGATGCATCATCCAATACACAAAGGGGTGAGGTTTGCTAGAATTATGGTCGTCTCGATGCCAGCACAATTGAACTCTGCCACTCTCAGTGTCGGGCAGCTAGCGGAACGCTACCGGCGCGAGATGATTCCGCTAAGTAAGACGTTCTCCTACTGTTCGCCCGAATTTCCGCTCACCGAAGAAGACATCAAGGAGTATCTGGAAGAACCGATCGCTGCGTTGCCTGCCGCGATCTCGTCGAAGCTGCCGAAAGTATCCATCCTTTTGGTTCCCTATCTCGACAAGGGCACAAACAAGGCAGGGGAGATGGTGGTGAATGAAAAGCCCACGAAGGATCGTCTTCTGTGGACGTCGCGCGTGGTCTCGCGGGAAGAGGCCGTTTTTGCGTTCGCCATGAAAGAGCAGGAAGTAGCCGATTATCACTACCGTTTTTATCACCTGCTGGCGGCTCTGGTGGCCGACCAATGGGGTGACGTTGTTCGCCGGCAGTATTCGTTGCTCGTGCGCGAAGAGATCAATAGCAGCGTCCACGGCGAAGTGGACGACGAAAGCTGGCGTCTGAAGCAGGCCCTACTCCGGCGGCAAAGCACCGTCCAGCGCGACACGAAAGTCTTCCGCGAGTACGCGCGGCAGTCGTTCATCGATACACTGACTCTCTTCATGCACGGGATCTGCTGCGATATCGATGTGGAAACCGGTCCCCGGCAGTTGCCTAGCCGCTATTTGCGCAAACGGCTCCAGTTGCTGCAAAGTCTCTATCCACCGCCAGAAGGATACGCGGTGTTTCCGGACGAACTAAACAGGCAGTGAAAAAGAAACCGGGCGGGGACGGCGAAAAGGTCATCCGTTTTCCCGAGGACGAATCTGCGTTTGAGGCGCTTCGCTCTGCGTTGCTCGATGAGATGAAGCCAGTGGGCGAGAGGGAGACTGCCCTGGTGGATCGAATCGCCCGGAGTTGGGCAGACTTACAGCGCGCCCGCCAGCGCGAGACGCTGACGATTGAGGCTCACATGGATGAGCTCCGGCGGCAATCGCCCGAACCTATTTCCCACGAGCGTGCGCTGGCCATGGTCTTCCTGCATCACATCGATGAACTGGATGCGCTGCAGAAAAAAGAGATGGCGATCGAGGATCTTTGGTATCGTTCGCGTCACGCTCTGGAGCGGGAGCAAACGCGCCGGCGTCGAGAGGAGAAGGCGGCAGCCGCGCGGGCCAAGCAAAAACCTCCACCTAAACGTAGGCCGCGTTCGTCGGGCGGCATCCACATTGTGCGAAAACAAGAGCCGTCGCCGTGATCATTCTCTGCATCGCCAGTTATGAGAAGGGACACGATTTCCTGCGCGAGTGCAAGCGGCAAGGCTGGGCGGTTCTGCTGATCACGTCGCAAAGCCTCCAGGAAAACGCACACTGGCCGGCGGACAGCATCGACGAAATATTCTACATGCCCGACCCCGGGCACAAATGGGATCGCGATCAGACGTTGCGGGCGGTCAGCTATCTGGCGCGGACCCGGCAGATTGACCGGCTGGTTCCTCTTGATGACTTCGATCTGGAAATGGCCGCGACTCTGCGTGAGCATCTGCGAATTCCGGGCATGGGTGAAACCACCACGCGATATTTTCGCGATAAGCTCGCCATGCGGATGAGGGCGCGCGAGGGCGGCTTGGACGTCCCGGATTTTGTCCACATTTTGAATTACGACCGGATCCGCGAGTTCTTAGATCGTGTTCCACCGCCGTGGGTGCTGAAGCCGAGATCGCTGGCCGGCTCTATCGGAATCAAGAAGGTCCATTCTTCGGCGGAGTTGTGGGGCCACGTGGAGCGGCTTGGCGACGAACAATCGAACTACCTGCTCGAGCGGTTCGTTGCGGGCGATATTTTTCATGTCGACTCCATCATCTACGAGCGCGAGATCCTGTTTGCCTGTGCCAGCGGCTACGGAACGCCGCCGCTTGAGGTCTCGCATGGCGGCGTGTTCACCACGAGCTTGTTGGAGCGGGGTTCGGAAATGGAACAGGCGCTGCTTGAAAAGAATCGCCGGGTATTGAAGACTCTCGGTTTGCTGCGAGGCGTCTCGCACACGGAGTTCATCCGCGCGCATGAAGGCGGCAAGATCTATTTTCTGGAGACATCGGCGCGCGTCGGCGGCGCACACATCGCCGATCTGATTGAGAACGCCACGGGCATCAACATGTGGGCGGAGTGGGCGAAGGTGGAGATGGCCGGCGGAAAAGCGCCTTATCAACCGGGCGCGACGCGGCAGGATTACGCCGGACTTATCGTTTCTCTCTCTCGCCAGCCGCAACCGGATACATCGGCTTATATCGACCCCGAACTTGTTTGGCGGCTGAAAAAAGAGCATCACGTCGGGATGATTGTCCGGTCTCCCGATCATGGCCGCGTGCGCCAGCTTCTCGACAGCTACGTCACTCGTGTGCGCGAGGATTTTCAAGCCACGGCGCCACCGCTCGACCGGCCGGCGTCCTGATTTTCATGCGTAGACTAGCGTTGTTCCTTTTCGCCGTCGTTTCTTGTTTTGCTCAGGACAGCGTCCGGAAACTCACGATTCTCCACACCAACGATTTGCACGCGCGCCTGTTGCCGGATAGCCATAATCTAGGCGGGTTCGCCTATGTCGCTTCGGTGATTCGACGCGAGCGCGAACATTGCAATCACTGTCTGTTGGTAAACGCGGGCGATCTTGTCCAGGGCACTCCGGTATCCACGCTGTTCAAGGGCACGCCGGTTTATGAAATCGCGAATCTGTTCGGATTCGATGTCTCTACGCTCGGTAATCACGAATTTGATTACGGATGGAAGCAGACGAAGCGTTTCACCGAGATCGCGAATTTCCCCACCGTAACCGCAAATGTCGTCGACAGCGAGGGCCGCCTTCTGACGTCCGCGCCGTATCTGATCAAAGAAGTAAACGGGATTCGTGTCGCCATCATCGGCGTGGTGATGGGCGATTTAATCAGTGCCTACACCACGCCGGATCTCACTGGTCCATGGAAGCCGTTACCGGTGGTGGAAACCGTCAGAAAGTATGCTCGGGAAGTACGCGGCAAATCGGATCTGACTGTCGTGTTAGGCCACATCGGTCCGGAGGAGCGCCACGCAATCCTGCGTGACGTGCCAGAGGTGGATGTCATTATCACAGGCCACATCCATATCACGAATGAAGAAGGCTACGAAGGACGCGTCTCGGTAGAGGGCAACGCCTATGGGACTGAGGTGGGCAAGCTCGATCTGGAAGTGGATGTTCCACACAGAAAGCTGATCTCGTGGAAGGAAACGCGGCTGGCTGTAGATGCCGGCACGGTGCAGCCTGCATCCGACGTGCTGGCGCTGGTCACGCAATGGGAACGCAGAGTATCAGACATGGTCGATGTGAAAATCGGCGTAGCCAAGCACGATATCGGAGGCCCGGCGCTGAAAAAATTAATTGAGCAGGCAATGCGCCATGAGATGCATGCCGATTTCGCCTGGATGAACCAGGGCGGTGTCCGCGATCGCATCCCGCAAGGCACAGTTCTCGCGCGAAACGCCTGGAACATCATGCCCTTCGATAACAAAATGGCCGTCGCCAAAATGAAGGGTTCGGAAGTGCCTGATGTGCTTCGTGCCGGCCGGAAGGTGGACCCGGCGAAGGAATATACGCTTGCGATGCCCGATTTCAGCGCTACCAACGAAAAAGAGCGCCGCGTGACGGGTACCGCGAACGTAAAATTTCAGATAACCGATCGCCTGCTCCGCGATCTCATCATCGATTGGATCAAGAAGCAAGGCACGCTGGAATAAAGGGCGCCGATTGCGGGATCATAGAGTCATGACACGTCGAATGTTCGCCGCCTCGATTTGCGGCACGCTGCTCGCCGCCGGAACCAAGGGTACGGTAACGCTGGTGGAATTCAACAACAAGGGCGAGCGGATAAGGAAGGTGACTGTGGAAAAGGTGATTAAGACTGAGGCCGAGTGGAAGAAGCAGCTTTCGCCGGCGGAGTTTGCCGTTACGCGCCAGAAGGGCACGGAGCCTGCATTCACGGGCCGGTATGCCAAGAACCACGACAAGGGCCTGTATCGTTGTGTCTGCTGCGGCAACATGCTGTTCAGCTCTGACACGAAATTTGAGTCTGGGACAGGATGGCCAAGTTTCTGGGCACCTATCGCCGAAGAGAACGTGCATAAAGTTGTCGACAACAGCTACGGTATGCGCCGCACGGAAGTGGAATGCGCGAAATGCGACGCACATCTCGGCCACGTGTTTGAAGATGGCCCCAAGCCGACCGGCTTACGTTATTGCATGAATTCGTTGTCGCTCGATTTTGTGAAGTCTTAGCCGTTCACGCCAGTAAGTGCCCCAACGGGACTGCCCACAGTTTCGGGCCGAGTGGCACGGTCGATTTGCCATTGTACGCGAGGATGCCGGCTACACATTGTGGTGTCCGCTCCATGAACGCCTTCAGGCCGTTTAGATCCGATTCCGACCAGCGCGCAGCCGCTTTGATTTCGAAGGCCCAGACTTTTTGGCGCGACTCAATCACAAAATCCACTTCGTGCCGGCCCTGTTCGTGCCAAAATGCGATGGATGCGTCCGGCAAATGAGCCTCGAGAATCGAAGAGAAGTTCTGCAGAACGTAATTTTCAAATAGTGGACCTCGCATTGGTTCCATTGCAGCAACGTCCAGTGAATGAGTCTGTGTGAGGTAAGCCGCAAGTCCGCTGTCGGTAAAATACAGCTTGGGCGACTTGACCAGACGCGAAGAGCGATTGTTGAGAAAAGGTGGAATCTGGCGGATCAGAAATGACGCTTCCAATAGATGAAGGTATCGTGCCGCTGTCGCCGCGCTGAGTTTGGCATCCCGCCCGAGCGTGCTGATGTTCACGAGTTGCCCTGTTCGAAGCGCGGCGAGATTTGTGAAATTACGGAATGCGATGAGATCGGCTATCTGGGAAAGCTGCCGGACATCGCGCTCGATGTAGGTCTGAACATAGCCACGAAACCAAAGCTCCGGGTCCTGTTCGGGCTCGAGGCAAACCGGAGGCAATCCGCCGAGTAAAATCTCACTATTCGAAATAGGCTGCACCGATCCCTGGGGAAAATGCCCCTCGGCCAGCAGCCGCATGAGCAAAGAAGGGCGCTGCGTCTGGCGGCGGATCTCCCGGCGCGTCATTGGGAATAACGTCAAGTAGACGGCCCGGCCAGCCAACGTTTCAGAAACTCCGGCTATGAGAGCGAGGTTGGCGGAACCTGAAAGCAGGAAGCGTCCCGGTTTTCTGGCGCGATCGACGACTCGCTTGATGACCGGCAAGAGTTCCGGGCAGCGCTGAACCTCATCAATTGTTACAGGGTCTGAAGTCTCCAGCAAAGCTTGGGGATCGCTGCGGGCGGCTGCAAGAACTTCGAAGTCATCGAGCGTTTGGTAGGTGCGGGTGAGGAGTCGCCGCTCTTCCGTGAGCAGCGTCGATTTTCCGGACTGGCGAAGACCGGACAAGACGACTACCGGCATTCGTTTGAGCGCCTGGTCCAGCCGCGGAGCCAATTCACGTGGAAGACAAGGTGTCATAATCCATCACACGATAGTGTCATTTTGACAGATCTTGTCCTGTCATAATCCATCACTGCATAGTGGCATTATGACAGATGCTGCCAGATATGCATAATGCCAAGCAGCTCTTGGTCGTAAAATGGAAATTGAATGGCGGACTGGGCACAGCACGGAATTCGCATTGTTCGCGCGGGAGATCTCGACAGCAATACTCCGCAAACTCCCGGCATGACGCGGGCCGCCGCAATCACCCATGCCCGCGCAGGCGCAAACAAGCTCTGGGCAGGCACGGTGGTGGTCGAACCGGCTGCGTGTACCGCCGCGCATCACCATGGCGAACTCGAGACGGTGCTCTACATCGTCCGCGGACGGGCGCGCTTTCGTTGGGGAGAGAATCTGGAATTTGTAGACGAGGCCGGGCCTGGCGACTTCATCTATGTGCCGCCCTTCGTTCCGCATCAGGAAATGAACGCCAAGAGCGACGAACCGGTGGAGGCGGTCGTGGTTCGTAGCGGCCAGGAACCGATTGTGGTGAATCTCGATATCGAGAGTCCCGAACCAAGCAGCCCCGAACCAGGCAATGAAACGAAGCCATTCCATCCGGAACGATCCACCTAACCATTCCCGCCGCCAAGCGTTAATTCTTTATGAGCCTCATTCGTCCTACTGCACAGGGCGGTCCTGATTCGGACATCAGAATCCCGGAATCGGACAATCAGCCCCAAATGATTCGCGGAAACATTGAACATTTCCTTCAAAAGATGCGTCATGGTGGGTAGTACCGGAGCGGAAGCTAAAGTGCAACAAGCTCGGGAGCGGGCGCGCAGTGCGCATGTTTTTTTGTATGGTTACATTCCATGAATCCTGAGATTGCCGACTCACAAAAACAACGGGTGGCGAAAATCCGCCCGGATGGAGATCCCGTGCACCCCGCGTGGCGTGCATTCATGCGTTATTGCCAGGATCTGTCGCACGGCGAGATCGAAAGGTTGTCGATTCAGGATGGACTGCCCGTTCTGGCCGAGACAACCAAAAAGAAAGTGAAGTTCACCTAGAGGTTAAAACAAAAACGGAAGAAGACCCGGCTGACCGAAGCGCTCGGAGGCCGTCGAAATGGGAATTACTACATCCCCATCCGGCGGTCTTTTTCATTCGGAGCGATTATGAAACACACAGCGGGTCTATTGTTTTTCATTTTGGCGCTACCATTGTTCGCTGACGATTCTGGTTGGCGCGAAGCGGTGGCAAAAACTGACGAACTGCGCCTGGCGGGGCGCTATCGGGAAGCGGAGACGGTAATTCCAATGCTCTTCCGGGAGGCCAGTAAACCCGGACGAGGCGAGCAATATCGCGCGGCCGCTTACAACAACGCAGGTGTCATCTATCAAGAACTGGGCCGATGTTTGGAGGGCCGGAACTCCTACGAGCGTGCGTTGGAGATATGGATGAGGCTGGGCGCGAAGGAAGAACTGTGGACGCACACGGCGACGAATTTGGTGGCTCTCGCTGTGGACTGCGGCGACGCCAAGACGGCGCAACGTCTCTACGAACTCTACTTAGCGAAATGGGATGCAGGATTGCCGCCAGGTGACCCACGCCATTCACGGATGCTCGAGATCCGCGGCACAATGAATCTGGGACTCGGTAAAAATTCGGAGTCCGAGCGGCTCTTCCTCGATGCTCTCCCCATCGCGGAAAAGAATGGGAATCGCGAATCGATCGCCGTAATCACAACCAGCCTTTCCATGTTGTATTCAAAAATGGGCCAGCATGAACGAGCCCTTCAGTTCGCGGACAGAAGTTGGCGTCTGTCGGAACAATACATGACCGGCTACCCATTAGCCGGACGGCTGTTTGCCAATCTGGCGATCGTCCACCAAAGAGCAGGGGATCTTGAAACCGCCCACATGCTGTTTGAGAGAGCTTTGACAGTCACCAAAGCACTCTATGGCCCGCATCACGAGTTGGTGGCGGATATTGAGCTGCCTTATGCGAAACTGCTCCGCAAATTAAAATTGAACACTGAGGCGGCGGAGATGGTCAGGGCGGCGAAAGCGATTAGGGCGGAAAACCTTCGGGGAGGAGGCTGGGATTACACATTGAACGCGGGGCAGGTGTCTGGGTTTCGTTCAAAATAGGAGCCCGCCGAGTTGATAAGATCGTTGGGTCATGAAATTCCTGATTGCGATCTTGCTCTCGGCGGCAGTGGCCGGAGCGGAAGAGCCCAAGCGGCCGCTCATCACCGGCGTATCGCACATCGCGCTGTTCGTACACGACGTCGAAAGATCCCGAGAGTTCTATAAAGACTTCTTGGGATTTGAAGAGCCCTTCTCCTTGAACAATCCGGATGGCTCTCTGTCGCTAACGTTCATCAAGATCAATGATCGTCAATACATCGAGCTGTTTCCCGAAAAGGAAGCCGGCACAGACCGGTTGAACCACATCTCTATCGAGACCGACGACGCTGAAGCGATGCGTAAGTACCTTGGCGGGCACGGAGTGAAGGTGCCGGACCACGTTCCGAAAGGACGCATCGGGAACTCAAACTTCAACGTGAAAGATCCCGAAGGACATACAGTCGAAATCGTCCAATACGAACCCGACGGCTGGAGCATGCGGGAAAAAGGTAAATTCATGAGCAACGCCCGAGTCTCGAAACACGCTATGCACGTCGGGATCATCGTGACGCACCTCGACGCAGAGATGAAGTTCTACCACGACCTGCTCGGCTTTCAAGAATTCTGGCGCGGCGCGGGCGGCGAGGGGAAAGTCCTCAGTTGGATCAATATGAGAGTGCCCGACGGCCAGGACTATATCGAGTTCATGCTCTACAAAGCCCCGCCGGACCCGGTGCGCCGCGGCTCGGCCCATCACGTTGCGCTGGAAGTATCGAATATAGACGAGGCAAAAGCGATGTTGGAGGCAAAGCCCGCGCGGAAGGACTATACCAAACCCCTGGAGATCCGCACCGGAACGAATCGCAAGCGGCAGATGAATCTGTTCGACCCGGACGGTACTCGTAGCGAGTTGATGGAACCGAAGACGGTGGATGGTGTCCCTGCGCCTTCATCAACCGCGCCGCCTCCGCAGTAGTGATTACCGTCTGGCTGTCAACTCTCGATAAAGCCTGACCACCAGCTCGACGTTTTCCTTTCCGGAATCACCCCGTTTGTACATGCCTTTCCCACGTTGAAGCCGCTTCTCGATGACATCGAGAAGAGCGTCCAGATCCTCAGCGGGAAAGAGATCGCAGCCTAACGGGCGCATACCATTGTCGGTGGCGATCACCGGGGTACCGAGATGAAGCGCCTCGCGAACGCAGATGGAATCGCCGTCGTAAAGAGTAGTCCGTAGCAGAGCGTCACTCTGTTCTATGGCGCGAAGCGTGACGTCGTGCGGCACGTCGCCGGCCAGAAGGATGTGGTCCGCATAAGCCTTTGAAGCAATATGGGCCCGAATTTCCTGTTCGAGACTGCCAGCTCCTATAATCGCCAAACCGGCCTTCGGATACCCTTCCCGGACAAATTCAAGGGCGTCGATCTGGAGCGGAAGATCGTATTCCGGCTCGAGACCGGCAACGCCCACGAACACCGGAGAATGAGCGTCGTAGAACCTTTGCAGATCGTCGCGGAGTTTCACCTCAGCCCCCGGGGCGGTGACTGTGTGTGGATAAATCAAACGAATCTTCGATTCCTTCGCGCCACAACGGCGAAAGAAAGTGACCAGTTCCTGATTGACGCTGATCAGACGATCGAATTGCCGCAGAATGATGCCGGTAAACGTGTAGGGAGTCACCTCCTGGCCGGCACGCGAAGACGGATATCCACCCGAATGAAAAGTTAACACGGATTTTGCGCCGGGAATTACGTTGCACACGGCGCACAGGCGCAGCAGGCGTGGCGTGATGTCTCCGCCAAGATGGAGATGCAGGACGTCGTACTGCAGCCTAAGGAGCAGCTTCAGAAGCTCACGTGCGTTCCGCGGGAAGTAGATCCCGTTCCCGTCTTCTCCGCGAAAACGAGTGATGTTCACCACCATCGATTCCACGCCGATGCTACGCAGATATTCATGAATAGCAACCAGGTTCGACTGTACTCCGCCATGAGGCGGCGGCCATGGGCCGATCTGAAGCACTCTCATTTCCGCGGGCCTGCGTAGGCCGGAATCACGTAGTTCATATACTGCTGAGGATCTCCTGTTTTTCCATCGGCGGCGGCCCGTGCCACATTGTACGCCTCGCGCGCGGTGACATAATGCAGCACGAAGTTGCTCCCGTCATTGTAGTGCCTTTCGAGATACGAGAGTCCTCGTTCCAGCCCTCCGCCAAGCGTCTCGTGCATATCTTCGGGCGTACTGGCTCCGTGCCCGTGAACCTTGATGAAGACCCAGTCCGGACGCCCTTGAACGTGCACGTTGGCCTTCACCCACAGATCCACACGACGTTCGTTCACAGGATCCACCAAATGGATATTCCCGTCCTCAACCAGAGCGAACAACTTGGCCGGACTCGGCGTCAGAGCCAACAATAACGGGCCTTCAAAGATGGTAAGCCCTCCAATGGAACTGCGTCCCGCGCGCACCAGCGTACCTTTGTCGTAGGACTTCGAGCGATCGTCGTCGACCGATTCGAATATCGAATTCACAATCGACGGCTGCGAGTCCCACCAGATGCTCGGAAAGGTGAAATCTGCGTAGCAACCAAGGTCCAGCAGCGTTTGCAATTCGCGATAGTTGCCGCAGTATTCATTGCCTCGGCTGTTATCCAATCCCCAATTACCGTGGATGAAACCAAAATGTGTTTTCCCGTCGGTCCCCTTCAGATAGCCAAATTTTTGGAACCAGACAACCGCGTCGGCGAATTTCTTGCGTCCCGATTCCGGCGTGTCGTTTTCGTGGTGATAGTGCAGCTCCACTTCGCCGTATCCGCCATCAACCAGTTTGCGAAGCGATTCGAGGTTGTAATCAATGGGCTGCTCGCCGGGATAAAACCAGGAGTGCTGCGCCGGACGCCCGACGGAATCGTGATGCCGGCCGGCAATCTTCGGATATTCGGCCACCCAACGATCCATGGACGCCTTGTTCGCGCCGGGTTCGAAATGGTCCGTGTAGAAAAAGAAAATATGCTTCGGACCTGCGGCCGTTTCGTCGTACATCCGATTCAAGAAGAAGCCCGGAATCCAGATGTACATCTTGCGCGAGTAAATGCGATAGGCCCACGCGAGCACGAACAAGCAAATGAGAGCGATCAGAAGACGGCGCGCGAATCGACTCATAGCCTCGTCATTTCTGCAGGAAGAAATTCCCGACGAACATCGCGTCAATCCCCGAGGAATAAAAACTGCGGGCCGCGTCTCTGGGCGAACAGACCAACGGGTCTTGAAACAGGTTGAATGACGTGTTGTAAAGCACCGGCAACCCGGTCTTCTTGCCCGCCTCCATCAACAACCGGTGATAGAGCGGGTTGTCGGATTCCCAAACAGTGTGGACACGGACAATGTCCTGCCCAAGAATTGCGCTCTCAAACAATTTTCGGTGGGCCGGTTTCACTCGAGCCACGGTCGCGAGGAAGCGCGCGTTGGTCCCGGTCTCAAAGTACTCCGCGGCAAGTTCCGCCGGGACCGAGGCGGCAAATTTTCGGAACGGCTCGCGATGCTTGATAAACGTATTCAGGTTTTCCGTCGAGTATGGATTCAGTGGAGATGCCAGGATACTTCGATTCCCCAGGGCTCGGGGACCAAACTCCATCCGGCCATGCATCCAGGCGACGATCTTATGATCGTTGAGCTGCTGCACCGCGGTCTCCACGATCTCTTCGGTGGTCAGCATATACTGAAACCGGAGCTTGCAATTTTCGAGCACCTGTTTGATCTCCTCGGCGGAGTAGCTCGGGCCGAGATAGAGATTGTCCAGCCGAGATCGTTCTTCACGGCGAAAAGTCTGGTGCCACGCATAGTACGCCGCGCCGATCGCCGTTCCCGAATTCCCACCCGCAGGCTGCACGAAAACATCACGTTCCTTTTCCAGCGCGGCGACCAGCATCGCATTCATGGCCAGCCCGCCCGCCAGGCAGACTCGCTTGCTTCCGCCGGCCATCTTCAGGACGGTTCGCTCAATAGCGCGTTGCACGCCGGCCGCGAGGTGCGCCCTGAGTTTCTCGGGAATCCCGTCGCCATCTCCAAGCCCAAGACGCTCATAAAATTTCGCACTGAACTCGCCGTGGATGAGACGATCGCCATCGAAGAACGACCGGTCGAAACGAGGCCAATCGCCGGCGAGCGCCAGAATTTCTTCGAAGACCGGGACGAACTGATCCGTTCCCGAAGCGGAGAGCCACTGAACTTTATGCTCGTCCGCGCTCGGCTGGAAATCGATCAGCTCAGTCACCCGCCCATACAGATCCCCAAGCGAATCCGGATAGTAGAGTTCCTTTTCAAGTTGTAGAGTATTGCCCTTGCCGCTCCAGCGCGCACCACAGCAGAAGTCTCCCTTGCGGTCGAGCGTGAGCACGGTCGCATCGTCAAAGGGCGAGGCATAAAAGGCAGAGGCTGCATGTGCGGCGTGATGGTCTACTACCGCCAGCCGCGCATTCGGAAACTTGGAACGAACCTCCAGATGGCGTGCGGATTCCGGTTCCCGTCCAAACGGTCGCGCCAGAGCGACACACTCCACTTCCGCCGGCGTCACGTGCGCCAACCGCAGGCATTCCGCGATCGACTGCTCTGGTAGTTCTCCCGGCACGTGACCGCGCGCGATCTTCTGTTCTTCGATTGCGGCAGTCAGCTTGCCGTTCTTGAGGACCGCGCATGCGGCATCGCCAAGAACACCGCCAATTCCTAAGATCACCATGTGTGTTGTTTAGACGCTGCGTAAACGATTAAGCACCCGCTGCCGCCCAATCGCCATGAACAAATGAAAAACGCTCGGTCCTACTGTCTGGCCGGAAAGTGCTGCGCGAGCGGCGTTGATAATCACGCCGGCTTTCACACCCCTCTCCGCGGCCAGCGCGCGCAATTCCGCTTCGATATGCGCCTCGCTGAACTCCTCAGACACCGCCAGCCGCTCGCCGAGCTCGCGGAGCAGCTCGCGCGCGCCCGGTTGATTCAGCTTCTCCAACGCCTCCGGCTGCATGTCGAACTGATCGGAGAAGTAGGCTCGGCCCTTGGTCACGAAATCGTGAAGCGTTGCATAACGCGACCGCATAATATCGATTTTTTGCAAAAACCTGTCGCCCTCGTCGCTGATATCAAATCCGGCCGCACTCAGTTCCTTCTTCACGTACGGCGCGAGTTCGTCGACAGGCATCGTTCGAAGATGCTGCGAATTGAGCCACAACGCCTTCGGGTCGATTGGATCTTCCTCGGTGAAATTGACCACCGCGTTCGCGCGATTCACACCTTCGAATTTGAACGCATCGATTAGATCCTGCCGCGTCATCTGCTCGCGGTTGTCCTTGGGACTCCAGCCGAGCAGGCACAGGAAATTCATGTACGCATGAGGCAGAAACCCGGCATCGCGATAAGTGGTCACGCTGACCACCGGACCATGCCTTCGCTTCGAAAGCTTGGCTCCATCGGGCGCGGTAAGCAGCGGCAAATGAGCAAACTTCGGCGCACGCATCCCCATCGCTTCGAAAATGAGTACGTGTTTGAACGTGTTCGAAAGATGGTCCTGGCCACGAATGATATCCGTAATATTGAGATCGATATCGTCCGCGCAGGATGCCATGTGATACGTCGGCATCTTGTTGCTTCGAAGTAGCGCGAAGTCCTCAATATCGGCGGTCAATTTCGATTGCGGACCGAAAACCGCGTCGTCGAACTTCACCGCGCGCTCCGAGTCCCTCGGCACACGAAAACGCAACACAAACGGCTCACCAGCGGCCGCACGCCGATCGCTTTCTTCGACCGAACGCTCGCGCATCCCGGGATTGAACAGCCACGGTCCGCCGCTCTCGTGGCCTTTGTCGTCGCCCTCTGTGTGAGCGGGCGTGAAGTCCCGGTATGCGAGCCCCTTTTCGAAGATCCGAAGCGCAATTTCCCTGTGCAAATCGATGCGTTCGGACTGCCGGTACAACTCGTCCCATCCCAGTTCGAGCCAGTTTAGCCCGTCAAAAATCGAATCGAGGGATTGCTGCGTATTCCGCTCCACATCGGTGTCGTCGATTCGTAAAATGACGGTCCCGCCGTGCCGGCGTGCATACAACCAATTGAAGATGAAGGTTCTAGCGCTACCGATATGCAGGTAACCGGTAGGAGAAGGCGCAAATCTAACTCGCATTTAAACCTTCAGTATACGCTGGTACAGTTCGATGAACTGCTCGATGGAGAGTTGCTCTGCGCGCAGACCACCCTCTGGAAGGGCGTCGGCAACTTCTTTGCCGTAGTGGCCAATCAGATTATTGCGTAGGGTCTTGCGCTTGTGCTGGAAGCAAGCGCCGGCGAACTGTAGAAATCCCGCGGCATCTTCCACTAGCGGTTTTTCTCGCGGCCTCAATCGGACAACAGCGGAATCCACCTTCGGCGGAGGATGAAACGCCGACGGCGATACGTCGAACAAAACTTCCGGTGTGGCGAACAGTTGCGATTGAACGCTGAGATATCCATATTCGCGGCGTCCGGGGGGCGACGCGATGCGTTCAGCAACTTCTTTCTGGACCAGGAAGACCGCGTTGATCAGTAGCGGGCCCAGCAGCAAGGCGCGTTCCAGAATCGGCGAGGTGATGTAGTAGGGCAGATTCCCGGTGACGACCACCGGCCCCCACTGCGAGAGATCCGTCTTCAGCACGTCGGCACGCAAAACTGTGAGGCGATCATTAGCGCGGAATTTCTGTTCCAGATAGTGGACCAGCACCTGATCCACCTCGATGGCGAACACCCTGTCGGCGCGAGCCAGCAGAGGTTCCGTCAGCGCGCCCCGGCCCGGGCCGATTTCGATAACCGTGACATTCGTCTCCGAACACGCGGCATCGGCAATGCGTTCGAGAATCGATTTGTTCTTGAGGAAATGCTGCCCTAGCCGCCGTCCGGCCATCGCGCGTGCGGGTTATCCCTTCACGTCGATTTTGCTATTGCGGAACGAGATTCGAATTTTACCCGCCATCGGCAACCCAAATGTAGTGGCCGGCGTGAATTGAGTGAACAGCAGTTTGTGTTCGATCGCGCGCCGTAGTTCGGTCTTCATAATATGGGGACCATCAACGATCTTGTAATCAAGGATGCGGCCCTGATCGTCAATATTCAAGTCGACCACCACGTCATCGTCACCGAAGCTCACCGGACTGGTGCTCTTCACCGACGCTTCCGTGTAGAGTTGCGTGGGAACGTCGATCGTCGATCCACGCGAATCAGCCAGCACCGGCGAAAGCATGCCACCCGGCAAGCACGCAAAAAGGATTAAGGCCGAGAGAAACCCGCCGGCGGTGGGAATTGCCAGCGGCCGCATCAAACTCTGCATGTGCAGCCGGGCACCCGATTGCCATGTCTTCCACATCGAAACCCAACTGACACGGGTTCGCTGCCGCACGATTTCCACCGACGCCGTCACCCGCAGTTGCGTCCGCAAAGCCACCGGAGGCTTTCGCACTGGCAGCGATGCGAGCGACACTCTTATTTTTCGAAACTCACGAACTTCTGCGGTGCACTTGGCGCAATCGGCCAAATGCTCTTCCATCTCACGGCGTTCCCTTTCCGGCAGCAACCCTTCAAAGAACAGAGGAACCTGACGGGAAACGGCATGACAGGAAATGACGTTTGTGTGCTGACTAGGCATCATTTCACCTGGGCCGGCTCCGTACTCCATGAAAAGGCCGGTTCCGGCTTGAGCCGGCCTGTTAGTGCTTTGCGCAAGGCTTCCCGGCCTCGCAGAATTCTCGACTTTACCGTTCCTAAAGAGACCTGCAAGACCTCCGCGATCTCCTCGTAACTCAAATCTTCAATGTCCCGCAGCACGACCGCCGCGCGGAAGGCCGGATTCAAATCCGCCAGCGCCGTCTCAATCATCTGGTGCGTCTCGTGATCCGACGCGATATCGAAAGCCGAACGCCCCGGATCGGACAGGATCTCCTGAAAATTCACACTGCCGTCGTCTTCCGATTCCAGGCCGATTTCCTGTCTCTTGTGCCGGCTGAACCAACGGCGATGATTGTAGGCCTCGTTGAAAGCAATCCGGTAAACCCATGTCTTCAGACTGCTCTTGCCCTGAAAGGATCCGATGCTCCGGAACACTTTGACAAAAACCTCCTGCACGACGTCGCTCGAATCGGCGGGATTGTCGAGCAGGCGGTATACAAGGTTATAAACCGGCTGCTCAAATCGGCCAATCAGCGTCTCATACGCTTCGTTGACGCCGGCGCGCAGGCCTTCGAGGAGAAATGCCTCGTCATGACGGGCTTCTGCCGCAGCTGGAACTTCGCACAGCCGCGCGTACGAGTCGAAATCGAACCCAATCGTTGAATCGGCCACAGAGGCGCCTCAACCGATATTCTAATCTACCTGCTATTGCGTTAGACACGGGGGGTGGCTGGAAAGTTCCCTGGCCTCCCCTCAGTGTCCTTCTTTTTCAAGAAAGCGCTCGGCCTCGATCGCCGCCATGCACCCCGCGCCCGACGCCGTGATGGCCTGGCGATAGTTGCGGTCCTGCACGTCGCCCGCATGGAAGACGCCGTTAATATTCGTCCGAGCTCCGCCTTTAGAGACGATATAGCCATCTTCATCCAGCTCAATTTGTCCCGCAAACGGCCTAGTGTTCGGGATATGCCCGATGGCAACAAAGAAGCCGTCCACTGCCTGCTCCCAGGTCTCATCTGTCAACAGATTGCGGAGCTTCACCGCAGTCACAGTCTTCTCTTTCACATCGTATATATCGTCGACCGCTGTATTCGTCAGCCATTTGATCTTAGGATTTGCCCGCGCACGATCGAACATGATCTTCGATGCCCGAAACGTCTCGCGCCGGTGCACCAGCGTAACTTCCGATCCGAACCGCGTAAGGAAATTCGCTTCCTCCATTGCCGAGTCGCCGCCACCCACCACCATGATCTTCCGGTCTCGATAGAAGAACCCATCGCAAGTCGCGCACGAACTCACGCCATGCCCAATCAATCGCTGCTCGTTCGGCAGATTCAGCCAGCGTGCCGACGCGCCGGACGCCACAATCAGTGTCCGCGTCTGAATCCACTCGCCCTCAATGTTCAGCCGGAAGGGGCGCTTCGAGAGATCGGCCTCGATCACCGACCCATGAACGTATTCCGCGCCGAAGTTTTCCGCCTGGCGTTTCATATTCTCCACCAGGTCCGGTCCGTTAATTCCCTCCGGAAAGCCCGGGAAATTCTCCACCAGCGTTGTGAGCGCAAGCTGTCCGCCGGCTTCATGCCCGGACACCACAATGGGTTTCAAATTTGCGCGTGCCGCATAAATCGCCGCCGTACTCCCGGCGCATCCGGAGCCAATAATCACAACGTTTCGCATGAGTGAAGCTTCAGGTTATCATGGCCGCCGGACGCATCACCCGGCGTTGAACCGTCCGGTTTTCTTCATCCACCAGCGGAACATCGCCGTACAATCTATGGCATCTTTGGCAGTTCGCAATTCGTCGACGCGCAACCTCATCTTGTGCCGCCAATTCGGATATTGCCAAGTGCTCCCAGGAAGATTCTGCTGATCCGTTTCCTTGAACAGATCCTCCTGGTTGAGCACCATTAACTCGGAAGGCGTGCTGGCCAGAAATCCTACCGCGGCCGCGTGCAGTTCGCCGGTGAATTCCGGAATCGCCCAGGCGTCGCGAGGGTAGTCCGCCGGCACCAGGCCGAGCCGCACGAACGCGTCGAGTAATTTCTGCTTCTCCCACTTCCGTGCCGAGAGTTGTTGGCGATAACTTTCATCATCGGGAAGCAGACCGGCGGCCCGCCGCGCTTCAATGTCCCGATTCGTCCAGAAACCCGCCAGCGTCGGCAGATCGTGCGTACTTACCGACACCAGCGCCCGATACGGATACTCCTGCGGAGCTTTAAAATCACCCGACTGATGCTTCTCGAAATAGAGCAGCCGGTAACTCAGAATATTGAACTGCTGCAGCGCTTCGCGCACCGCTGGCTCAACAGTCCCCAAATCTTCGCCGACTATGATCACCCGATTCCGAACGCTTTCCAGCGCCAGAATGTGCAGCAGATCCCTCCAGCAGTCGCGAACATATGTTCCTTGCGTCGCATCCACGTCATCCGGGATCCAATAGAGCCGAAAGAATCGCATCACGTGATCGATTCGCAGCGCTCCGCCGTGCTTCAAATTCTGGCGTATCGAGCGTGCGAACCATTCGTAACCGTCCGCCCGATGCTTCACTGTATTCGGCGGAGGGAACGCCCAGTCCTGTCCTTTCGGAGAGAATCCATCCGGTGGCGATCCCACCCGGCACCCAGTGACGTAAAATTCGCGGAACGCCCACAGATCGCATCCGCACCGGTCAGTGGCCAATGCCAGGTCGTGATACAGCCCAATCGGAAGCCCCTGTTCCCTGGCGTATTGCTGCGCTTCGGAGAGTTGCAGATCCACCTGCCACTGCATCCATTTGTAAAACAGAATCAGCCGCCAATGTGCGCGCACGAACACACGCACCGCAGCCGAATTCGGATCGCGGTACTCCTCCGGCCAATCGGGCCAGATCCAGATATTGCGATTCTCTTTATGAATCGTCTCATCCAACGCACAGTACACCGCGAAGCGGTCGAGCACCTCGCCCTCGCGCTGGAGGTATTTCCGGAATTCGAGCGCCCGCGGTGTCTCCTTCCGGTATTCACGCAGAAAATTCCTGAATAACAGTTTCAGAAATTTGAATTTGACCGCCCAGACCTTTTCATACTCGACGTACTCCGCATCCCGCAGCCGAGACAGGCGCTGCTGTACCTTCGCACTCGCGAGCAAACTCGCCGCCACCGGCGTGAGTGCGAAGTCTTCCACTTTCTCCACATCCAGATAAAGCGGATTGCGATAAAAACTGCACTGCGGCAAATACGGGCTCGTATTATAAGGCTGCCGGTTCGCGATCGCATGCAACGGATTCAGCGAGATAAAACTCGCGCCAGCCTCCTGCACAGCCCAGTCGACCAGCGGGCGAAGGTCGGTAAAATCGCCGCAACCCCAATTACGCGGCGACCGCAGTCCATAGAGACTCACCGCGATTCCGGCCGCCTTGGGATTCGGGTCGGCCGACTCCGGCGCATAGGCACGGTCCGGACAGATGATTAAACGTGCGCTGGCCTCCCGCGGCGCCTCCCAATCCGTCCGCAATCGCACATGAACGCGGTGATAGCCGAGAGAAACCAAGGCCGGCATCCGCAGCGCCTTGCGAACGAAATTCCGGCCGCGTAAGGTCATGCGAGCCTCCACGGCCAATTCGCTCAGAGCGTTTATCGCGCGTGTAATTTCCCCGTCTTCCCAGGCAAACTCCACCTCGACTGTGGCACGCGACAAGTCCTCCGGAACGTGAATTTCCACATGGATGGCCCTAACGGCAGTGACAATCGTTGGCGAAATCAACGAAGACCATTCGTTCCACAGGCGTTCTTCAACCGCAGCGTCGATTGACTCCTTCGATTCCGGATTTACGCCGAGCGATGTCAGAATCGCCGCCAATACCTCCGCCGACGCCGCGTGGTGCGTGCCCCATATGTCCCAATACTCGCGTTCGATGCCGAAAATCTTGCAGGCGCGATCAAGAGCGGATTCTATTGTTTCCGACGGCTCAAAGGACTCCGGAGTTTTTTGGCTCAATATTCTTATATTCTAAGGTGAGCCTTATGCTGCGCCGAACCTTCCTTGCCAATAGCCTGCTCCTCGCCACTCGCCCCGCGTTAGCGTCCATCTCGGGCCGCATCCCAATAGGCCTCAACACTTATTGCCTGCGAGCCATGAAATGGCATGACGTTCCACTGCTCGATTACACCGCCGGCCTGAAACTCGACGCGGTGTTTCTGCAGGATTCGCTCGATCCCGAAGCGATGGAGCCAGCGCACTGGCGGAAGATCAAGGATTACGCACGGCAACTCAGTTTGCATCTCGAAACCGGAGGTCCTGCAATTCTTCCGAAAAACCCCGAAGCGTTCGACGCCTCCGTCCGCAGTCTCACTCAGGCCGCCGAACGCGCAGCAGGTCTCGGATCGCCCATCGTGCGCAGTCTGGTTGCCTCCGATCGCGACCATCTACCGCTCGGAACGCCGGATCAGCACATTGAGACGACGATTCGCGTACTGAAAGCGGTGCGGTCGAAGGTGATGGACCTCGGCATCAAAATCGCCATCGAGAACCACAAGGACTTGCAATGCTTTGAGACGCGCCAGGTGATCGAGGGTGCCGGCCCCGAGTTTGTCGGATCGTACCTCGACACCGGAAATCCCGTCTTTGTGCTTGAGAACCCGATGACCACTCTCGAAACTCTGGGCCCATACGCCGTGACTCTCCACCTGCGCGATACCGCCATATATGAGCACCCGCGCGGCGTGGCTGTGCAGTGGGTACCTCTCGGTGAGGGCGTGGTTGATTTCAAAGCGATCGTCGCTCGTGCCCGGGAGATCTGTCCTCCGCTGCATATCTACATTAAGCCGATCACTGGACGCCCGCCGCAGGTCCTGCCATACCTGGAGCCGGAGTATTGGCGCCGTATCCCGAAATCGCGAGCGGCCGACCTGGCCAGCTTCATCGCCCTGGCGAAAAAAGGACTACCCTACGACAAGCCGATGGTGATCGAAGACCTGCAAAACTCGCCGGTACAAAAACAGTTTGTCGAAGCGGTGCAATACCAGCAGCGAGAGCACATGGAGCGCAGCGTCGAATATGCAAAGAAGACGCTGGACCTCGGAGTTCGCTGGCGCGCCTGAGAGCTGAGTCACGTCCGCGTAATGCAGGCCAACCAGGCAATGATCCCACTAGGGTTGACGGTGATTTCGATCCTGGCCGGCTCGATTGAATCCACCTGCCAGCCGTCGTTGAAATTGGCTCTGATCTCGTCCTGCGTCACCCTGCGAGGACCCCAGTTGCCCGGTTGGTGTTCGCTGAAGCAGAGCATAAAGTAACGGCCGCCCGGCAGAATCGCGGTCCTGAGATTGTCGGCAAAGGGACGGCGGTCATCGTCCTCGAAGATATGAAATAGCCCGCAGTCGAGGACGGTATCAAATTGCTCGCCGAGAGAGGCCAACTGGAGAGCGTTCCAGACGAGGAACCGGGCCGTGAGACCGCGGTCCCGCGCCTTGCCCTCGGCGATCGCGATGGCTGCCGCCGCAGTGTCGATACCGGTGGCCTGCAGCCCGAAGCTGGCGGCCATGAGCGCGTGCTCGCCGGTTCCGCAACCGATGTCGAGGACGCGGCCGCGGAACGCACCTTGTTCGGCCATCGCCAGGAAAGCCGGTTGCGGCCGGCCGATGTCCCACGGGGGCGTGCTCGCGTAGATGGCCTCGAAATCATGGGGCTGCCTGAATCGCGGCGCAGGTTGCGAGGGGAGGATGCCGAGCACCTCGTCTTCGCGTAGGATCAGATATTCCTGTCCGTCAAGTTTGACCTCGCTGCCTGAGTGCCTGCCAAACAGGACGCGATCGCCGGCCTGCACGTCGAGCGGGACGATCTTGCCATCTTCGAGACGCTTGCCGTTGCCGGCGGCGACTACCTCGCCTTCGCATGTCTTTTCCTTTGCCGTATCCGGGATGTAGAGTCCGCCTGGGGTCTCTTCGGCTTGGGTCGCACTCCGTTTCACGACGATGCGGTCATAGAGCGGACGAATCTCCATGTTGCCTCCATGGATTGTGTATATCAGACATCCGGTGGCCCGTGATGACATGAATCATGTGGCATGGGTTCTTAAAGAAAGTCACTCTAAATCTCGTGGAAGCACGGGCAGACAAATGTCGGTATGGTTGATCTGGTATCGCACACTCACTTTGGCCGTGTGGTATGTCTCGATCACCGGCAGGCCGACGACTTGGTAATTAGGAAGGATCATGATGCGGGGGGAAGATGGCGGCGTAGGCGGCGGGCAGGGTCTTGTAGGGTCCTGCATGGATGGTAATGGCGAAATGGCCCCCGGGCAGAAACTGGTGCCCGATGCGGCCCTCGGGAGCAAATGGGCCGGGCACCGCGAGCGCCGCATCGAATCGCAATTGCTCGGGTGGCGTGGCAACGGGGGAGCCGTGCCCGATTCCCATCCAAACCGGCGGACCAGTCAACCGGCGACGCGCCGCCCAGTGTTCCAGTTTCGTCGAAGATACTCTCGTGTACCGATTCATAAGGCCCCACGTGCCGCCCGAAGGCCACATGCAGAGGGCGCAGCCGAATCACTTTGGTGGCCGAGATTTCGAACCGCAGCGCGGGATCCACTAGAGCCTCTTCGCCTTGCTCCGCCAAGGATGGCGCTTGGCCGCGTACCCACTCGCGGTAGTTGCCCGGAGATTTGCCGAACCGCCGCCGGAACGCCCTACTGAACGTCTCGTGATTCTGGAAGGCGCATTCGAGCGCGATTTCGAGCAGGCTCGACTCGTGCGAGAGCAGGCGAAACGCGCCTCGCTCCAATCGCAGCCGCCACACGTATGCCTCGGGAGTTTCCCCGATGGCTGCCTTGAACACGCGCTGAAAGTGGAATAGAGAGAGTCCCGCTCTCCGGCTCAGGGCCGTAAGACTGAGATCCCCTTCCAGGTTGGTCTGGATGTGGACCAGTAACGGGATGAGCGTCTCCCAGCCGTCCTTCATGCCGATTGCTCCACCGCGCTTCGTGCGGCGCTGGCCGCCTCCGAAATAGCAAGCCATAAACTTTGCCAGGTAGTTGATTGCAACGAGCCAGTAGGGAAGCGCCGGGTTGTCTCCCAGGAGCACAAACGGAGCGTCGATCAGGCAGTAGATGCCGAATATCCAATCGCCGTGGGCCAAGGCTGTGTGGGCCTCCGGGAACCAATCCACCGGCAGGCGAGGTAAAAGACAGGAGTTCCGGCAAGCAGCGCCACCCAAGCGCTCGCCTTCTGGGCTACTGCTCATAGAAGGCCGGCGATTCGCCGGGATGCAGCAAAATAGCTGTAGATTGCGACCCACGCGAAGGCGGCGGCAACTACCGCGGCTTCGGCGGCTAACGCTCCGCCAAGGGCCGCGCCCCATCGGACGTTTTTAAGTTTCATAGCCTGAGTGTAACGGCGGCAGGTGTCGAGTTTTTTGACGTTTCTTGCGATTTAAAAACGACCTGACAACACTCATGTGGGATAATCAAGGCAAATGAGCATGGAAGGCAAGATCTTCTTAAACCAGCCGGAAGATCTCTACGCACGGGTTGACAACGAGTTCGCCGGCAAGGAATTCGGCGACAGCATTATCACGACGACGTTGGATATGGCCATTAACTGGGCTCGCAAGAACTCCATTTGGCCCATGTCGTTCGGTCTCGCCTGCTGCGCCATCGAAATGATGGCCATGATCGGCTCGCGCTATGATATTTCGCGTTTCGGCGCCGAAGTGATGCGCGGGTCGCCGCGCCAATCAGACCTCATGATCATCGCCGGCCGCGTCTCGAACAAAATGGCTCCTGTCATTCGCCAGCTTTATCAGCAAATGCCCGAGCCGAAATGGGTCATCTCCATGGGTGCGTGCGCCACCTCCACGGGAGTGTTCAGCAACTACGCGCTCGTTCCGGTAAATCAGGTGATTCCCGTCGACGTTTACGTCCCCGGTTGTCCCCCTCGTCCGGAACAGTTGATATACGCGATCATGATGTTGCAAAAAAAAATCCAGGGTGACCGCGGCAGCTTGCTGAAGACTCTGAATCTCGCCTGAAGTCGTTCTCACGTTTCTGAGTGCCCGACCGATAAGACCCGTGAAAGAACAATTCACGTGTTCGGAGGTCTTATGGGCGTGGGTGCGGTACAACTTAACAATTTCGACCCAGGAGCGCTGTCCGCGACCCGGCACGTCGATCCCAAGATCGTCGAACAAGCCGTGACCACCGTCAACAATTCTGGCGTCTTTGGCGACGGAACCGAAATCACGTTCAGCGTTGATCCGGCTACCAACAGACTGCTCGTGCGTCTTGTGAATTCGAGCACCCACGAGGTGCTGCGGCAGGTCCCGACAGAATACGTACTCCGGTTAGCCCGTCAATTACAGCCGAAATAGAACACATCTTTTTCGGAAATATTCCTCATAACCCTAAGGTTGCATATCGATAAGGATAGTAGGAGAACATGACGGTCAACGGCTACGATTCGTATAGGGAAAGCGAGATCCTCAGCGCGGATCCCTTGAAACTTGTGGAAATTCTTTATCGTGCGGCAATCGAATCGATTAGCGAAGCACGTGATCACCTTGCCTGCGGCGCTATCCGTGAACGCTCGAATGCTATTTCTAAAGCGTGTGAGATCTTGATGGAGTTGGCTCTGAATGTCGATCGGAAGCGTGGCGGGGACATAGCAAAAAACTTGATTGAACTCTACGACTATATGCAATATCGCTTGGTGCAGTCCAATATCCAGCAGGCCGATAAACCCCTGATGGAAGTGACCAGTCTCTTGCGAACCTTACTTGAGGGTTGGCAGAGCTGTGTGCCAGCAACCACGAGGTCAGTCGCTGAACAGGAAGACTCTTCGTTTCGCGCCCATAGCTTCTAACACGCGAGTCAATCACGCGAGTCAATCAAGGGAATGAAACACGCACCAACCACGGAAGTCAACGGCGCGAGCCCGCAATCGTCAGTTTGAGCATGACCGAGTGCTCACGAATAATCGCGGCTCCCAGCTTGTACGCTGATATGACATAGGCTCCCGTTGCCAGTTGCCATCTTAGCTTCAGAACCTGCTCGTTATGCTGTTCTCCGAGTCGGGACGCCAGGACCGAAATCGAGTCAATCGTTTTAGTGGGCATGTGATGCGATTAACACACTTATCGGCGAAAAACGACGCAGTCGATCAGCGGTTTTCCGAAGATTTTGCAGACGGCTTGGAAAGCTCGTGCGTGACCATTCTCGCCATGCCAAAACCGCCCTTCGATGCCAGAACCTGCGAGAGCTGCTGCTCCGCCATTTCCATCATCGTGTCCCCGGTCTTATCGCCCCCGTCCTCATCCCAGCCGCTGGCGTCGGATTCCCGGGATGAGCTCAGCATTTGAGCGATCAGCATTGCCTCGAACTGCGTCGCGGCTGTTTTGACTTTCTGCGAAACGGGGTTGCTGGATTCAGTGACAGTGGAAACTGGCAATGCAGTGAGTGCGGTCATATTAAATCACCTCGATTTCGGCTTCAATTGAACCGGTTGCTTTCAGGCTTTGCAGGATCGCGATGATGTCGCGGGGCGTGGAACCGATCGCAACGAGCGCGCGGACCAGTTCCTCAACTGTGGCGCCGTTCTTCAAAGAGAGACTCCTCGCTTTTTCTTCTTTTGCGCCCACGGCGACCTGCGGAACTACCTGCGTCTGTCCGGTAGCCAGCGGCTGTGGCTGTGAAACCGCGAAACTCGTTTCAATCTGAACGGTCAGACTGCCATGGAGAATCGAGGCAGCCGCAACTTTAACGTCCTTCCCCATCGTGATAGTGCCCGTGCGCTCGTTCACCACAATTTTGGCCAACCGGTCGCTTTCCACAGTCAGACTCTCCATCTCGGAAACAAATTCCACCGGACGGCTGGCATATTCGGCCGGTGCCGAGACCGCGATTGCTGCGGCGTTCTCGGCGTGCGCCACTATTTCGCCGTTCCGTCCAAAGCTCTTGTTGATCGCTGCAGCAATTCGGGCCGCCGTAGTGAAATCGGCCTGCCGCAGTTGAAGACGAATCTTGGAATCGGGTTTAGGCGATGGCGAAGCTTTCTCAATAATCGCCCCGTTCATAATCCGTCCGGCCGTCGGATGATTGACCGTCCTTTCTGTTCCGCCTGCGCCGGCGGAGAATCCCCCCGTCACCACCGATCCCTGCCCGACCGCATACACTTGCCCATCGCCACCCTTGAGAGGCGCTAGTAACAGCAACCCACCTTGAAGATTCTTCGCGTCGCCAATCGCAGCCACCGTTACATCAATTTTCGTGCCCGGCTGTCCGAACGGAGGCAACGTCGCGGTCAACATTACCGCTGCGGTGTTCGCCACCTGGATAGCCGTTGGCGTTACAGAGACACCCATACGTTCCAACAGATTCGCCAGCGTCTGCGCGGAGAAAATAGTCTGCCGGCGATCACCCGTCCCATTCAGACCAACCACTAACCCGTATCCGATGAGCTGGTTGTCGCGGACGCCCTCGATCGTCGCCAGTTCTTTCAGGCGCGCACCGGCCGCGGTGTCCACAAGGACCGTAAATAGCAACAGGCAGATTCCGAATAGTCGATTCATATAGGAGTCAGAAAGGCAACAAACCCATTAGGATCCGGTACAGGATGAACGGCCGCTTGATGGAATCGTTGACCACGCCCTTACCGTCTACCCGTATATTCAGATTCGCGATCCGATCCGACGGAACAGTATTTAGGGGCGAGACATCGGAAGGCCGGATGATCCCGCTGACAGTCACCGTCTGATTCTCTGAATTCACCGCTACTTTCTTGCTTCCTTCGATCATCAGCGAGCCATTTTTCAATACTTGTACGACACGTACGGAAACCGTCGTCGACAGAGTGGAGTCGCGCGTGGTTTGACCTTGTCCTTGCAGTTCGGCATCTCCGTTCGTGCCTAACAGATTCGAAAGATGCGTCCCCACAGGCCCGTAGGCCGCGGTGATTCCATACTTGGAACTCGATTTTCGAGAGGTATTCGTCGTGCCTTTGGAAACCGCCGACGCCTGGTCGGCTACGAGGATCGTCACTACGTCGCCAACCTCCGCCGCCCGCATGTCCCGCGCAATATTCGAGAGTATTCCGCCGGGTGAGAAAAGAGACCCCGGGGATGTAGTTTGTGCCAACGACGCAACGGTGCCGGCCAGGACCAGCAATGCTAATTTCCTCATCGCTTCTCCTCCGAGGGTGCTGCAACCGCCACTTGATCCTTTCCGTCAACCACACCACGGAAAAGTTTTCCGCTTACGGGATTCTTGAGATAGACAACGTCGCCGATCTTCCCGCTACTCTCCGCCCGCACGGCCAGACTGAGTTGTGTGACACCCGCCGTCACCCGCACGGCGACCTCATCGCCGCGGTTCACTGCGTTCGCGGCCTGCAAAACTTCAGAGGTGATCGCTGAACCGGCGGCGATGGCCCGCCGTGCCACTCGCCCGATCGCCGCGTCCATAGCGACCGCTGGCTGATCGAACAGCGCGAATTGCTTCACCGTTTCTGTCGTCACTTGTTCCGCCGTCAGCATCTCACCCGCACGGATTGCCACTGCTGCCACCAGTTGTTCCGATCGGACGGCAAGGCGAACCCGGGCCCAGATGGGGAATCTCTTGGTCCCGGCAAAGCTCACGTATCCGCGCCAGACAACCGGCGACTCTGCGGTCAACTTCGAAAACACGCTCAGGCCCTCTCGCGGAAAAATCAACGTGCCGCTCGGAGCCGCGTATTGACTGAAATCAATCAGTTCAATCTCCGCATCCGTACGCGCCAAACCATGCCGCAGGGCCGCCAACAGCATCTCCCGGTCCAGTGGCGCCGTGGGATACTCGACGCAGACGTCCGGCCCCGCACTGACTTCAATACCGAGCCTCCGCCCGATGCGCACCAGTTCGCCCCGCGTCAAAAGCCGCTTCACCCCCGGAAGAGGAGCGTAAGTGATCAACTCGTCCTGCGAGATCTTCGCAAATTCGGGAACCGCCGCCGCAATGTCGCGCGCCAGCACGCGGTCCGATTCCACCGGCAAACAGGCCGCCCGGCTGAGTACCGCCACGAAGAGAACTAAGAGTGGTTTCATTGCGTCATACTGTTGACTTGCTGGTACATTTCGTCCGCGGCCTTCACGACCTTGGAGTTCGCTTCATAGGCTCGCTGGCTGACGATCAGGTTGACGAATTCCTGCACGACGCTGACGTTCGAACCTTCGACATACCCCTGCAGCAGCGTGCCGCTTCCTTCCTGTCCGCCCGGCAATCCAACGGTCGGATCGCCCGAGGCGTCGGTCGGAGTGAACAAGTTCTGACCAAGACTGTTTAGCCCGGCGGGATTGGCAAAATTCGCCAACTGAATCTGTCCTGCCTGCTGCGATGCCGTTTGCCCCGGTTGCGTGAAACTGACAGTGCCGTCGGTCGCAACAGTAACGGCCTGCGCCTGGGCGGGAATGGTAATTGCCGGCTCCAGCGTGTCGCCGTTTGAAGTCACCACCTGTCCGTCTTTATTGAGCTGAAATTGTCCGGCCCGCGTATAAGCCAGCGATCCATCCGCCCGCCGCACCTGGAAGAATCCCCGGCCCTGGATAACCATGTCCAGAGGGTTGTTCGTCGCAGAGAAATCCCCTTGTGCGAAGCTGATTTCGTTCGACGCAGTCCTCGTACCGAGACCGATCTGAAGCCCGCTGGGCACCACTGTCTGTGCTCCCGCGGCGGCGCCAGGTTGAACGAAGTTCTGATAAAGAAGATCCTGAAATTGAGCGCGGCGAGCCTTGAAACCCACCGTACTCGCGTTCGCCAGGTTGTTGGCGATGTTGTCGACGTTCATCTGCTGCGCCGTCATACCGCTGGCCGCGCTGTATAGTGCTCGTATCATGGTTTGATTTTCTGCTCCTTTGCTAACTAACCCTGGCGACCTCGTCCACGGTTTTCTTGCTCATGGCGTTTCCAATTGAAATCGCTTTCTGAAGCATCTCGAACTGTCGCATCACTCCTATGAGACGGACCGCTTGTTCGGCCGGTGATCCGTTGCCGCCTTCGAGCGTTCCCTGTTGCACGCTAGCGCTCCCAGCCTTCATCATTCCTTTCACATTGGTCAACTTGAAGTAAGTCGATCCCACTTTGTCGAGCGACTCGGATTGAGGGATGTCCACCACTGCAAGTTTGCCGACAACCTGTCCGTCCTGCTCAACCGTGCCTTCGCGTGTCACGATGGCTGGCTTCTTTGGATTCACGTTGATCGGTTTCCCATCCTGCCCCTGCACCGGATTCCCGTCTTGAGTCTGCAGTTCGCCGGTCGAACTCAGCTGGAAATTGCCGCTGCGCGTATATAGAGGACCATTCGGGCTGGATACAGTAAAGAATCCCTTTCCATTAAGTGCGAGATCAAACGGATTGCCGGTGACGGCCAGAGTTCCCTGCCCGAAATCAGTCCAGTGCCGTTGCACAACTGGCAGCGTGTCGGGGACCTGATCACCGTCTAACGCCTCGGGCGCTGTATAAAGGTTGTAGAATTCGCGATCCGATTTGAAGCCAGGTGTGCTTGTGTTGGCGATGTTGTTTGCCAATAGGTCGAGAGACTCCAGTCGCGATCGCATTCCGCTTGCCGCTGAGATTGATAGCGCGTCCATGCGCTTACGGAAGCAATTTCAGAACCGCAGCGAAGTGATTGAAAAAGACTGCTCAATCGGCAAGATTCGCCGATAAGAAACAAGAGAAGTGTCGTTTCGGGTGATGCTGTCGTATCCGCAGTTCCAGATCGGAACACGCCATCCGCTAACTCTCTGATAACACCGCCACGCGAGTTGGCCCCGCATCTGCAAATCAGCAGACGTGGGTTCTGTCAACCTCTCCGCACTGTCTAGCCCGGCTCAGATTATTCCTGTGGAGGCGCCAACGCGCTCTCTTCCCGCGCCAGTTCAAAGCAGTGCAGACCCCACGGGCTTCCTGAATCTTATCGAGTCATTAATTGGAAGAGAAATTACACCACCTCAACCCACTCAGTTAGAAACAGGGCCGGGCAAACCACCAGTTCTCAGCCGGCGAGGGAAAAGCGGTTCGAAAGCAAACGACACGGACTCAGAAACCGATAAGAGGGATCGGACAAGTTCGAGAGATTCACAGCAGCAAGATGTGCCTACCATGACGACGACCACGCTTCCGGCAAACTCCGTACATCTACGGCCTAGGATTTTTCCTATGGCAATCTCGATATCGGTGCCAGTAGGCGACCACGATGTTCCAAGCACACCCCAATCCTCAAATCAGCCTGACGAAACGAACCCAATCGCCCTCGTTCCACAGGCGGCCACAATGCCCAACGAAGTACAAGCGCCAACCGCAGCACAAAATGCTGTCCCGAGTCCTGTCCCAAATTCTATCCCAATTAGCTCGCCAAGAGCTCAACGAACTACCACTCAGGTCAACCGTTCGAAGCATTCCCAGCCGCCTCAGCCCGATCATCGGCAAGAACCGCCACCGGCCGTGGTTTCAATCACATCCGCTCCGGTTCCGGTCGCGATCCCGGCCGTGGTCCCAATAGTTGTCCCTGTCGTTTCCTCTGTACCCGTTCCCGTGGCGGTTCCTGTGGCCGGTCCCGTCGCCGTTCCTGTCCCTCAGGCCCTCCCCGTCCCCGTTCAGGTTCCGGTCAAGAACACTACACCGATCAGGCAAGCCGAACCACGGTCTGGCGACGCTCCCAAACCCCCAACCACTCCGCCGGGAATTTCGCCAGTGGAAAAGGCCCAGCAACCTGATATCGTCTCTTTTCATGCACGTCTGACAGAGCACCCGTTTGAAGAGCCGCAGCAACAACCGCCGCCTCAGGAAGATAGGCCAACGCCAGCCGCTCAGGACCTGCCGCCGTCTGTAACATCGGCCACGAAGCCCTCTGACAAAACGAACCCAATGCCCCCAGCCGAGGCTCGACCCGAGCAGATCGGCTATGTTTCGCAAAAGGCTCCGACCACTACGGAACCGGCGCCAAAGTCAAAACCTGCGGCAGCCGAAGCGCCTCATGACGTGCCTGAGCCCGAGATCAAGACACCAGCTCCTCAAAACGGCGCGATGTTCGTTTCATCCCCGCCAGTCCGCGCCACCAGTACCAGCGAACCCAAGCAGGCCCCGCCGGCCCCAGATCCTCCCTCCGCCCCGACGCCGGCGGATGCACTGAAACCTGCGGCGCCGCCGAGTGCCATTCGCGAGATATCGGTCCGCATTCCGACCCAGGATAATGCGCGGGGCGTCGAGGTCCAACTGGTCGACAGAGACGGCAAAA
>Ga0207695_10000989_pt1 | contig 50393 bp, 39 predicted proteins | sample KBSC54metaG_FD_184354 | JGI IMG/M metagenome (GOLD analysis project Ga0207695, IMG submission 184354) | Corn rhizosphere microbial communities from Kellogg Biological Station, Michigan, USA - KBS C5-4 metaG (SPAdes) (version 2) | ecosystem: Host-associated > Plants > Roots > Rhizosphere > Soil...
GTGTAACGCCGGCGCCTACCGCCTTCTGCGGGTCTATGGCAACACCACCCCCAGCTAGGCAGCCCGTGATTCAGTGGGTTTTGCGTTTCTTGGAATGGCCCGAAGGTGGCAAGGAATTCGCAGAAAACATCGCCAAAACTGAGTTACACTTCCAACGATCCCTTTCCCAAGGACAGAAGAACCTTATGCGGCTGAAACACCTGCTGTTTTCGCTCTGTTGCCTCTCGCTCGCCGTTCCGTCGGCCCTTCGCGCTCAATTCCCGGCGCCCACCAAAGAAGAACTCGAAATGACCTCTGATCCCAAGGCGCCCGGGACAGACGCGGTCTATCTCTATCGCGAGGAAACGACCGACGATAACCTGCACTATCACGCGATCTATGTTCGCATCAAAGTGCTCACAGAAAAGGGCAAGGAACTCGCCACCGTTCGGATCCCTTACGAGCGTCATAGTTTCAAGATCGCAGATATCAAGGGCCGCACCATTCACTCCGATGGCACAGTCATTCCGTTAACCGCCAAACCATCAGATCTGATGGACGTCAAGACCAAAAATCTCCAGATCAATACCACGGTCTTCACGCTCCCCAGCGTCGAAGTGGGCAGCATTCTGGAATACAAGCTCCAGATCCGATACGACGACAACATTGTTTCCTCGCCGGATTGGGATGTGATGCAGCCGTACTTCGTTCACAGGGCGCATTACTCCTTTCTCCCCGCAAAAGATAATGGTTATGTCATCACCAACAGCCGTGGTGAGGCTCTCAATCGGCTCATGTTTGGATCAATCGGCGGAATCGGTAACAAGGTTTCCAAAAAGATCAGTGGCGGCTACGACCTGGATCTCACCGACATACCTGCAATCCCGTCAGAAGATTGGATGCCGCCACAGAACAGCGTCAACTGGAGGTTGCAGTTCTACTACACGCAATACGCCACTGGCGGCGAATTCTGGCAGAAGGAAGGGAATCGCTGGCAGAAGGAAGCCGATCACTTTGCAGATCCATCCAAGGTTCTCAAGGATGCTGTCGCGCAGATCGTTGCTCCCAACGATACCGACGATCAGAAATCGCGCAAGATCTACACCGAAGCCATGAAGCTGGAGAACACCGACTTCACGCGCGAGAAGACCAGAGCAGAACTGAAAAACGAGAAACTCAAACAGGTCAAGGACGCAGAGGACGTCTGGAAACAGAAGAGCGGTTCATCCGACGAGATCGCGCTCTTTTACGTCGCACTTGCGCGTGCCGCCGGACTTCACGTCTTTCCGATGCAGATCGTTAATCGAAATCACGCGCTCTTCGATCCAACCTTGCTCTCGACATCACAGCTCGACGACTACATTGCCGTAGTCAACATTGGCGGTAAGGAGGTCTATCTCGACCCCGGACAAAAGCTGTGTCCCTATGGAGACCTCCATTGGAAGCACACGCTTGCCGCTGGTTTCCGTGAAAGTGACAAGGGGATGGCTGCCGGCACCACGCCTGCTGCTCCGTATACGACCAATGTCACTGACCGGATCGCCGATCTTACCATCGACGCGTCCGGCAACGTGAAGGGAACGATTCGATTCGTCATGCGCGGACAAGAGGCTCTTCATTGGCGGCAGCTAACCTTGCGCAATGACGAAAGCGAAATCAAGAAGCAGTTCAACGAATCGATACGCAAAGACCTGCCGGAAGGTGTCCAGGCGGATTTCAATCACTTCCTTGGCCTTTCTGACTACGAGTCGAACCTGCTTGCCATGGTCGACGTCTCAGGGAATCTTGCCAACGTGACCGGGAAGCACCTCTTCCTGCCGGAGCTCTTCTTCGCATCCCACGCGAGTCATCCGTTTGTGGCCCAGGATAAGCGGACCACCCCGATCGATGTTCACTTTGCTCAGATGAATCAGGATGAAGTGACGTACCACATACCTGCCGAGTTTACGATCGACAATCCGCCTGCGCCGGCAACGCTGGCTTGGGCGAACCACGCGGCTTTCAAGGCGTCTTCAACCGTCAAGGGGAATGACATCCTCACCGCTCGTACCGTCGGCTACAACTTCACGATCCTTGAGCCAAAGGAATACGGAGATCTTCATGACTTCTACCAGAAGGTCGCCGCAGCCGATCAGCAACAGCTCGTCCTCACCAGGTCGCAGACTGCCAAAGGGAACTGAGATGAATACGGGAACTCGTACACTCGCTCGTCTTCAGCCGTTCTTTGTGGCTGCACTTCTCGCAGCGTTGCCCTGTCCCGCTTCAGCAGGCATCTTCAATAGGAATCAACCCTTGCCCGACTGGGCGGTTCAGGCAAACAAGATCCACACGCCCGACTACGCTAAGGATGCATCGGCCGTCATTCTCTACGATGAATACGTTGAGACCATCGACGCGAATGGCCGCCCCACAGAGAGAGAGCGCGAGGCCATTCGCATTCTCAAGCCTCAAGGCCGCCACAACACCTGCGCCATAGGCTACGACGTGGACGAAAAGATCAACTACTTCCGGGTGTGGACGATCGCGGCAGACGAGAAGCTATACATCGCGCAGGACACAGATTTCGCCGAAGCCGGCGATACCCAGATCCCGATCATGCTCTCCACCTACAAGGAGCGCATTGCACATCCGCCCGCTGCGGATGTAGGCGCCACGATCTTCTGCGAGTCGGAAGAGGTTCTGCGGCCGTATATGCACGAGAAGGTGTGGCGGATTCAGAACGGAATTCCCGTTGTATTTCAGGCCCTCGAAATTGACCTTCCGCCGGGCCGCACCTACGCCCAGGCTTGGCACAGCTTCAAGGCCGTTCCGCCTGTCGAGGTTGCGCCGAATCATTGGCGATGGGAAGTCAAAGACATGCCCGCGCTCGACCTTCGTGACATCCCTTCCCACCCTGAGTGGGATGCGCTTGCCGCGCGCATGAGCGTGCAATGGGGTGATGCTGCGGTGGAAGGCAACGACAACGAGTGGAAAGCGATTGGCGCCTGGGTCACCGGCCTTGAAGCAGATCGCCCGATTCCTACCACCGAGATCACAACCTTTACCCAGTCGCTCATCACAGGCGCTCCTGACTTCTATGCCAGGTTGAGCCGCATTACTGACAGCATCCAGAAGAACATCCGCTATTTCGTTGTTGCCCGCGGCATCAGCGGCTTCCAGGCGAACCACGCGGCGGATATCTTCCGTAATCGCTACGGCGATTGCAAAGACAAGACGACCCTTCTGATTGCAATGCTGCGTGTTGCCGGCATTAACGCCTACTACATGCCGGTAGACGATCGACGCGGGATTGTCGATCCCGATGCCCCCTCTCTCTATGGCAATCACATGATCACTGCCATCGAAGTTCCCGCGGATGTGAACGATCCACGCCTGATGGCGATTACGAAGGGACATGACGGGCGAAGGTATCTGATTTTCGATCCGACCAATGAACGCACCGCGATTGGAAACCTTCCCTCCTACCTGCAAGGGAGCTACGGGACCCTCGCCGCGGGTCCGGCTAGCCAGGTCCTGGCTCTTCCGATCCTTCCACCCGATGCAAACGGCAATGAACGCAAGGGGATGTTCACCCTCGCAGCTGATGGCGGACTCACAGGACAAGTGGACGTAACTCACGACGGCGCAGAGGGCGCCGAAATACGTCTCTCCTTGAAAAACACGGATGAAAACGAACGCCGTCAGGCTCTCGAGACCTCGGTTGCACACGACGTTCCAGGTGTCGTCCTGAACTCTTTCCAATATGTGCAGCCCGCCGAACTCGATAAGCCGATGGAAGTGCACTACAAGTTCACCGCCGCTCAATACGCGCATCAGGCCGGTTCACTGCTCCTCGTGCGGCCCCGCGTCGTCGGTTCCGACGCAATCCCCTTCAACGACAAACCGCGTACAGTTCCCATCGATCTAAGCGCAACCGGCCGATGGCGCGATACCTTCGACATCACTTTGCCTGCGGGCTATGTGATCGATGAGACGCCGGATCCCGTCACCGTAGATCTCGATTTTGCAAGCTATCACTCTACCGTGACCGCTAACGGCGACAAGCTCCACTACGAACGCGAGCTGGTTTTGAAACAGGTTGAGCTTCCCGCGTCCCGGTCCGCCGACTTCCGAAAACTCGAAAGCGCCATTCTGATGGACGAAAAGGGAACTGCGGTGCTTAAGAAGCAATAACTCCAGTGCGAGGCCGCCCCTTCGGTGGGGTGGCATCTTGTCTCGGAAGCATCCTCATCCCGCAGTCCTGCAACTTGTTCAAGAGAGAACCTGCTGAAGCCGCCTTTGCTCTACTCTTGAGGTATGAACGATCGTGAATTGCTGGCCAAGATTGCGCGTTCCCCCAGCGGAAAAGCCGGCTACAAGCAACTGGTCCGCGAACTGGGGCTAGGCGGCGGACGCGAACGCCGACTGTTGCTCGAGCAGCTGGCCCGCATTACCGCGCGTGGCGATCTCGTCAAAACAGACAAAGAACATTGGAGCATTCCCAGGAAGTCCTCCGGCGCTTCCCGTGACAACCTCCTCGCTGGTCGCCTCGACCTCCACCGCGATGGCTATGGTTTCGTGCGTCCAAACGCGCGTCAGGGAACTGGGAAAGACGATGACGTCTTCATTCCCCCCGACGAAATTAATGGCGCTATGCAGGGAGATCAGGTTCTTGTCGAGCTTGCCCCACCCCGAGCCGACGGACGTCGCCTCGGTCGAATCGCACGCATCCTCGAGCGTCGCAATCCCACGGTAGTTGGTATCTTTCACTACGCAAAATCGGATCGCGACCAGGGGCACCGGCTCGTTCCATTCGATGAGCGTATGACTCAGCCCATCGTGATCCCTCGTGGCCAGGAGATCCCATCGTCAGAACAGGCATCGACTCCGCATCGAGTGATCGGGCGTGAAGCCGCCGCCGCGGCCCACTATGACGATCTCGAAGGCCTTGTTGTCGATGTCGAGATCACCAGCTGGCCTACTCCAACCCGGCCGCCAATCGGTCGTGTAGTTGAGGTGCTCGGCGACCCGGACGACTTCGGCGTCGATGTCGAGATGATGATTCGCAAGCACCAGCTTCCTCGCGTTTTTCCTGAGAAAGTCCTCGTTGAGGCGCGCGCAGTCGCCGTTGTCAATCAGGTCGAAGTCAATCGCCGCCGTGATTTCCGTGAATTGCCCATTGTCACGATCGACGGCGAGACTGCGCGCGACTTCGACGATGCGGTTATCGTCACTGATCGCCCGGACGGCGGATATGAACTTCAGGTACACATCGCTGACGTCTCTGAATACGTCGGTGCCGGAACCGACCTTGATCTCGAAGCGCGTCTGCGAGGCAACAGTGTTTATTTCCCTGACCGTGCCATTCCAATGCTCCCGCAGGAGCTTTCAACTGACGTTTGCAGTCTGCGCCCAAACGAAGATCGCCTCGTCCTCAGCTGCCTCATGCAACTCAGTTCGGCCGGCCGTCTTGAAATCTTCGAAATAACGGAAGGCGTCATTCGGTCCGCTGAGCGCATGACCTACACCAACGTCCACGCGATTCTCGATGGCGATCCTGAAACGCGATTGCGCTACAGCAGCCTGGTTTCGCACTTCGAGCGAATGAAGCGCCTTGCCCTGCTCATGAACAAACGCCGCGAAGAACGCGGCTCTATCGACTTCGACCTGCCCGAGCCAGTCATCGAATTCGACGAGCAGGGCCAGATGCGAGGCGTCACGCGCGCCGAACGCACTTGGGCTAACCGCTTGATCGAAGAATTCATGCTCGCAGCCAATGAATGCGTCGCCACGTGGCTTGAAGATCTTGGTGTTCCGTCTCTTTACCGCATCCATGAGAAACCCGATGCCCGCCGCGTTGTTCAATTTGAAGAGTTAGCCGCCAGCTTCGGCTACACGCTCGGACTCGGTGCTCTGCCTGTGAAACGCGTCCAAACCCGTGGAGACCGTCGCGAAGCACAGCGCGGCGGGCGCCAGGCACGGACGCATGATGTCCCTGAAGACATCGCCGTCACCCCGAAAATGTACCAGAAACTTGCCGCTCGCATTGAAGGCAAGCCCGAAGAACGCATCCTCAGCTATCTCATGCTGCGCTCGCTCAGCCAGGCCCGCTACTCAGAAATAAACGAAGGCCATTTCGCCCTTGCCGCTCCGACCTACACGCACTTCACTTCACCTATCCGCCGCTATCCCGACCTCATCGTGCATCGCATCACGAAAGCACTCCTCCGCGCTGGTGTCGATGGCCGCGCCGAGGTTGCCGAGGGCCGCCACGCCTCTCCCTGGACCCACCCGAATGAAGGCCTGAAGGGCATCGTGATCCATCATGCGAGGAAACGCGGGGACGCTGCTGGCTTTCATGGAGAACCGCCCATTCCCGAAGCGGAGCTCGCTCAAATCGCTGAGGAGACAAGTCAGGCCGAGCGGCGCTCCGCAGACGCCGAACGGGAGCTCGTCGAATGGAAAAAGGTCCGCTTCATGCAGGACCGAGTCGGCGAAGAGTTCTCGGCCCTTGTGCTGAATCCGACGAAATACGGCCTGTTCGTTGAGCTGACAGACCTCTTCGTCGAGGGGCTGGTTCCCATCGATAGTCTTCGTGACGATCGCTACACGTGGCGTGAGAACACTCATGAAATCGCGGGCGAGCGCTGGGGCCGGCGCTTCCGTGCCGGTGATCGCGTTCAGGTTCTCCTGGACCGCATCCTCGTGCAGGAGCGGCGTCTCCAGTTCTCAATCGTGGAGGAGGGCATTCCCTTAACTGGCAAGAAATTGCCAAAGCCATCGAAAAAATTCAAGGGAAGCCGGTCCAAAGAAACATCGGGACCGCCATCGAAAAAGAGACGCTACATCAACAAGCGCGGTCGGCGCCGCTGAAACTCGTCGATTCTTCTATGCGCCTGCCTGTTGGGCAGCATACTTGCCAATGATCGGAAGCTGATATCTTTCGCCTTTCAAGGCCTTCACCAGCGCAATGATCCACACGATCAAAATACCTAATGAAGCAAACGGAAGAATGATCCAGCCAACCACTGGAATAATTCCGAGCACAACCTGAATCGCGATTGCGGCGATGCCCAGAAAGATGCATTGCCAAGCATGGAACCGCACAAACGAGTTCTTGTTGTACGGCTCAATTACCAGGAAGATGATCGCCGGAATGATCGTCACATAAGCCAGGGCTCCGGCTGCGTTGTCAGAAAGGCCGCTTTGCGCAGCCTGCGGGGGGACGGGCGGGTACTGCGGTGTATCAGACATGGGTGCTCCTCCACATGAACCTGAATGAAGACTGCCACGGGGGAGATAAGCGCAAGAAATCTCAGCTGAGCGTGTTGAGACGTGAACTGCAGTGGATTTCCACGTTCGGCAGAAAGACTACTTCAACGAGAACTTTTCGGCAATACCGCCGATAAGCGGAAGCTTCAGCCGCTTGCCGTTCATCGCCTTGATCACGCATGCAAGCCACAATACCAGCCAGAATAATGACAGCAGCCTCAGCGTATAGGCCAGGGCGACAGTGCCGATAAAAATCGTGAGTAGCGCAATGGCGCCAAGGACGATCTCCACCGCAAAGGCCACCATATTCAACAGGATCGATTGCCATGCGTGGAAGCGGACGCACTGGCTGTCTTTGTAAGGAGGAATTAGAAGGAGCGCGATCGCCGGAATGAATGTGAAATAGGAGATTGCACTGGCCGCATTGTAAGAAATTGCCGGCTTATCCATGACCGTCATCGCTGGTTCCTTTCGGCGGTACTGCAAATATCGAGGCGTTCATTCGCCGCCTCAGCCATCGGGCAAAGCTGAACGAGAGATTTACGATCTCGCTTCAGTGATCTGTGGTGGCTGAGATTAAAGAAACCGCCTGAGACAATCGAAAGTCAAGCTGAATCAGCAGGTTGATCGCCCGTCGGTACTGTTCGACGCGCTTAGAAAAGCGTGCCTTGCTCACTGCCCTTTGTTTCGCACTCGCTCAACAACTCGGCATCATCATTGCGAACGTTCCCCACACGCTCGTTCACAGGCCAACTCCGCATCTTTTCGGCCGGAAACGGCCGCAAGAGATCGATCGGCAGCCGTGCCAAGTCCCCCGGCTCCATCCAGCGTACGTAGTCACGAGGTTCCAGGATCACCGGCATTCGGTCGTGGACACGCTCAGTAAGTTCATTCGGATCGGTCGTCAAAATCGTAAAGGTCTCCAGCGGCTCGCCTTCCTTTGGCTTCCATCGCTCCCACAAGCCTGCGAATGCGTAAGGATCGCCGCTCTGCAACCCGAATGCATAAGGCCGCTTAGTCTTCTCCGATAGTTTCTGCCATTCATAGAACGCGTCTGCGGGAATCAAACATCTGCGTTTTTTCACTGCTTCGCGGTACAAAGGCTTCTCCGTCACCTCTTCCGCTCGCGCATTAATCGTCGAATAGCCGATCTTCGGATCCTTCGCCCAGTAGGGGATCAGTCCCCACCGCATCAATGCAAACTCGCGCTTTCCTGTGTCTGCATTCAGACGCACGACGGGCTGCGTGCTTTGTGGAGCGACATTGTAGCTCGGAGCAAACCACGGCATGTCTTCCATCTCCACTCCGAACCAGTCGGCGAGAACTTCCTGTGTTGATTGACGAGCGAATCGGCCGCACATAGTGATCTAATTAGATTGTAGAGGCGCGCGAGAAGTAACACGAAATTGTCTCCGCATAGCTCGTTTCAATCGACCCTGGCCACTCACGAAAAAGGTCCAGGACCTTCGTCACTTTTGTGTCCAGACGTTGTAACTTTTCCTGCACAGCTCTACTCCCTTTCTGCACAAGGGCCCGGGGTATGTAGTGCGTTCATTCATTCGCGCAGCAGGTCTACAGCACGTGAGTGGCATCGACAAGCAATACCCCGGGTCGAATTCCCCTGATTGGAGCAACGAAACAATGAAGAGCCTCAAGCTCGCACTCGTCGTGTGTCTACTTGCCGGAAGCGCATTCTCAGCGACGCAAATCGCACAAGCTGAAGAAGACAGAGGCGCAGTGTTCGTGATGACGAACGCTGCCAACGGCAACCACATCGAATCCTATTCGCGCAGTGAGGATGGCTCGCTCCAATGGGTGGCCAGCATTGCCACCGGTGGAAATGGAAGCGGCGGCACAATCGATCCGCTCCATTCCCAGGGCTCCCTCCGCCTCAGTGAGGACCATCATCTGCTATTCGCCGTCAACGCAGCCAGCGGAACCGTCTCATCGTTCCGAGTGGAAGGAGCACGTCTCCGTCTCGCGGACACCGCCAATAGCGGCGGCGCCTTCCCCTCGGCACTTGCCCAGTTCGGCAACCTCCTTTACGTCCTCAACTCCGGTGGCAACGGAAACATCAGCGGATTTCGCGTGAATCCCAACGGACATCTGCAGCCCATCCCGCACTCAGATCACAGTCTCAGCGGGACCTCAACATCTCCAACCGCCATTGAATTCAGCCCTAACGGCCAATTCCTCGCTGTTGTTGAAAGTTCAACCAACAAAGTCGACCTCTTCAGGGTCTTCCCCAACGGGACTCTCTCGGATCTCGTTGCCAATTCAACTCCCGAACCTTCCCCCTTTGCGGCGCTGTTTGCTCCCAATGGCACATTGATTGTTGCCGGGACCGCCAACACCATCTCTTCCTTCCGCGTTAACTGGAACGGGACAATCGTTCCGGTCACGCAATCACTGCCAACTGACGGACAGGCGACCTGCTGGAGCGTCATCACTCCGAACGGGCGCATCGTATACGCCGTCAATGCAGGCACATCGAACATCGCGGGATACGCCATCTCCCACACCGGAGCTCTTACACCGATCGCTGCCACCATCGTCGGCACAAACCCCGACGGCAGCACCAACCTCGACACGGGAATAAGCCAGAACGGAAAATTCGTGTATACCCTCAATGCCGGAACCGGCGCAGTCGGCATATTCTCCGTTCAGTCCGATGGAACGCTGCTGAATATCGGGCAGGTGACCGGGCTCCCGGCCTCCGCGGGGATCAACGGTCTAGCGGCCTTCTAACCACGTTGGGGCGGGAAACTGTTCGCAGAACACCCCGCCCCTCCCAAACCCATGCATCGCAGGCCATCATCCTCATCCCATACAATGAAAGCTGGGAGCGGGAAAATGGCGCATACAGTATTTTGTGTTCGTTACAAAAAGGAGATGGAGGGCCTCGACGAGCCCCCGTTCGACTCGGAATTCGGACAGAAAATCTACAAGAATGTCTCCAAGGCGGCGTGGAGCGAGTGGGTCGACCACCAGAAAATGCTCCTCAACGAATACAGGCTTCAGCCGTGGACTCCCCAAGCCCAGCAATTCCTCGTTGAGCAAATGGAGCAGTTCTTCTTCGGCGAAGGCTCGGCCCTCCCGCAGGAATACGTCCCACCGTCGCAATAGCGCATCGCAAAATTGAAACGGATCTTCCCGCCGCCAAATCCGGAATAGCTCGTTCGGGAGCAGCTCCGCCTCGAGCATTGTCTTGAAAACCGATTCGAATGGTAAACATTAGCCGCGGAAACGGGCACCGGACCGCGACCCGAGTCGTGATTTCTTCGCTCAACGGGGTGGTAGTTCTGGCCCGCTCTGTCAGATCTCGCCCCGGTCGCCTCAAACCATGGATTTCCCAAGTGATCAGGCCCACACGATATATTGAACATTTATGAGTGCCCGCCTTACTAAAGAAGATCTTGCCGACCCCGCCAAAAAGACATTCCCGTCCTCTTCAGGAGAGATGTTTGAAAATTACTTCGATTCTGAGCGTGAAGACAGCTATAAGAAGTGCGATCTCATTGACGCGCGGGCTCGAAGACTTTTTGAAAGTACGGCGCTAGCCTGTTCGCTGGACGCATACCCGTTTCAGGCTCCATTAAGTACCCGATCGGGGCCGATCGTGGAGATGAACGGTCATCAGATGCTGATGTTGTCTTCTTACGACTACCTCGGACTGATCGGAGATCCGCGCGTCGATGAGGCGGCCATCGCTGCCATACGGAAATATGGCACGGGGACGGGAGGAGTTCGTCTGCTGACGGGGACAATCGACCTGCACCAGGAGATGGAGCAGGCCATCGCAGAATTTAAAGGTACCGAAGCGGCAATCACCTTCACTTCAGGATATGCGGCGAATCTGGCGGTGATCAGCGCGTTGTTTGGGCCCGCCGATCGCGTGATTGCCGATGCGCTGTCGCACCGCAGCCTGATGGATGCTTGTCGGTTGGCGGGCGTCCAGATCCAGAAGTTCGAGCACAACGACATGGCTTCATTGCGGCATGAGTTGGAGAACGGGCCGGAAGCGAATCGTACGCTCATCGTTTCCGACGGCGTGTTCTCAATGGACGGCGATATCTGCCCCCTTCCCGAACTGATCTCCATAAAAAAGGAATTCGGCTGCTTTCTGTTGGTAGACGAGTCGCATTCGAGCGGAATGCTGGGTGAGCACGGACGCGGGACAGATGAGCACTTTGGGGTGTCTACAGGAGATGTCGATATTTGGACAGGTTCGCTGGCGAAAGCGATACCGTCGAATGGCGGATTTGTAGCAGGTTCGCGGCGGCTTGTGATCTTTCTTCAGCATGCATCGGCTCCTTTTATTTTCTCGGGTGCATTAGCGGGTGCCGCAGCCGCAGCGGTTTGCGAGACGCTGAAGATCCTGAAACGAGAGCCGGAACGGGTTGCACGGCTGAGGGCGAATGCGATGACTCTGCGTGAGGGTCTGCGGAGCCTCGGATACGACACCGGGCTTTCGCAGACTGCGGTCATCCCAGTCATGCTCTATGACGACGCGAAGACCGCGCTGTTTGCGCGTAAACTGCGCGACTACGGAGTTCTGGTTTCGCCAGTGCTGTTCCCCGCGGTAGCTCAAGGAGCAGCGCGACTCCGGCTCTGCGTAACGGCGGCCCATACATCGGAAAATCTTGAGTTTGCGTTGGATGTCTTCGAGAAGATGCGGAGCGCTTAGCGGATGCCAGTGCTGGTGACTGGGGCGAGCGGCTTTCTTGGCGGGCGGCTGGCTGAGGTTCTCGCTCTCAGAGGGGAACAGGTGACTGTCCTGGCTCGGACAAATTCCGATCTGCGACACCTTTCTGAATTCGCTGGAAGCCAGGTCCAGGTAGTTCGAGGAAGATTGACCGACAACATCCCGGTGATGAATGCCGTCCGTGAGGCGACTCACATCTTCCATTGCGCCGCTGCCTCGACTGACTGGGCTCTGCCAGAGGTCTACCTGGAAAGCAATGTCAGGGGCACGGAGACGCTGCTGCTCGCTGCGCGCGAAGCAAGTCAACTTCAGCGTTTCGTCCATGTCAGCACGACGGATGTTTATGGCTACCCGTTGGTTCCCTGTTCTGAGAAGGGCACTCTGCGTGACGTGGGACTGCCCTACAATCGCACCAAGATTCTGGCGGAAAAGGCAGTCTGGCGAGCAGCGCGAGAAAACGGGTTACCGGTGACAGTGTTTCGTCCCGCGACAATATATGGCCCCAGGGGCAGGGCATTCGTAACCGATATCGCGGACCTGCTCGAGAAAAGGCAAATGGCTCAGATTAATGGAGGCCGGGCATCTGGCGGGTTCCTGTATGTCGACAACGCAGTTGACGCGATGATTGCTGCCGCATGGCTCCCCGCGGCGAAGGGAGAGACTTACAACCTGGCTGACGGTACAGGAGCTAGCTGGAAGGAATATGTGACGGCGTTAGCTAACGGTTTAGGGTATAAAACGCCCTGGATAAACCTGTCGTACGCTACGGCCATGACAATAGCTTGCGCGATGGAGGCTCCATACCGCTGGGTGAAGTCACTTCCAGGTCGACCGATGCTCACCCGACACGCGGTCGCCCTGTTGGGAAAGGATCAGGAGTTCCCAAGCGACAAGGCCCGCATGGAACTCGGCAATTTCTCGCAAGTTTCTCTGAGTGAAGGGGTGGCTCGATCGGTGGATTGGCTGAAGGCTCTTGGGGGAACTAAGAGAGGGCTTTGAAAGCCAGAACAGAATTCAGGCCGCCAAAAGCAAATGAATTCGAGAGGCAGGCTTCCACGGTTGCCGCACGGGCGTGATTGGGTACGACGTCAAGGTCGCAGGCGGGATCTGCGGTGAGAAAGTTAGCTGTTGGGGGGAGCATGCCGTCTCTTAGACTCAGTACGCAGGCAACAGCCTCAAGAGCACCGGCAGCACCGAGAGTATGGCCGTGCATGGATTTCGTGGAGCTCACCGCGAGTTTGTCCGTGTGCGGACCGAAGGTGCAACGAATGGCAGCTGCTTCGATGCGATCATTCGCCTCTGTCGCTGTTCCGTGGGCATTGATATAGCCGATTTGCTCACGCGCCAAACCCGAATCGCGAAGCGCAAGGCGCATGGCACGCGCCGGTCCGGCAGCGAGGGGCTGGGTGATATGGCTGGCATCCGCAGACATCCCGAAGCCGACGATTTCGGCGATAGGAGACGCACCACGAGCCAGGGCGCCTTCTAAGGTTTCGAGTACCAGCATGCCAGCACCCTCGCCTAAGATCATGCCACTGCGCTCCGCTGAGAAGGGGCGGCAGGTGTCTTTACTGATCACGCGCATTGCCTCCCACGCCTTGAGACCACCAAGGAAGAAAGGCGCCTCGCTGCCACCTGCAATAGCCATCGGAGCAGCACCGGAACGAACCATCCAGAAAGCCTGACCGATGGCATGGCTGGAGGAAGCGCAGGCGGTCGACACCGTGTAGGTTGGGCCTTCGATGCCGAATTGCATGCAGATATGGCTGGCGCCGGCATTGCTCATGGCGAGCGGAATCGTCAAAGGTTGAATACGATTTTTACCGTTATGGAAGAGCTCCCAGTAGCCGATTTCCTCCGCGGCTCGGCCACCAAGGCAAGACCCCGTAATAACGGCAGTGGTCTCACGCAGATCAGCGGTCCACTCGATGCCCGCATTACCGATTGCTTCACGAGCCGCTAGCACGGCGAACTGCGCGAAGCGGTCCATGAAGGGAATGTCCTTAGCGTCGAAATAGTCTTCCGGGACAAAGTTCCGAATCTCGGCACCGTTCTTGAACCGGATTTGCGATGCATCGATGGCGACGATCTCGCGAACGGCAGAGGTACCTGCAAGCAATGCCTGCCAGAAACTGACAGTATTGTTGCCGAGGGCGCTGACAACGCCTGTCCCGGTGACGACGACCCGATGCATGTTATTCAACAGACAAAGGGGCGCTCTTCGCCTGGACGAGAAGAGTGACGCCGTCGATCATCTCGCGAATGTTTTGGACCTGCTTTGCCTGTTCGTCATTGATCTCGATCTCGAACTCGCTCTCGAGATCAAAAAGAATGTTGAGGCGATCGAGCGAGTCGATATTGAGTTCCTCGAAGCTGCTTTCTGGCTTCACAGCTTCTAAGGGAATGCGTTTAGAGGTCGCGATGACTTTTAAAACCCGCTCTTGGACGGTCTGGTTCACTGTGTGGGTTAATCCTTAAGCACACCAGCGTAAACGGATGTGCGATTTGCAGTCCACCCCTATTTTCAGAATTCAATCCGCAACCCTGGTCTGTACGCATCAAGATGGGGAGAGAAGTCCGCTCGGCGTCCGAAGTGCAGCACGAACGAGGCTCGAAAGTCGAGTTTGCATTTGGCTGATTTCATTGGTCGGGACGGGCAGATTTGAACTGCCGACCCCTCGCACCCCAAGCGAGTGCTCTACCAGGCTGAGCCACGTCCCGACACAGTCGAGCCGGCTCAGGTGAGCCGGCCCATGGGGTTCTGATTTAGTTTACACCAGCAACGAGTGCCAGCGCCGAAGCGGCCTCCGGCACAAATTTCTCGCTCTCACGTGTTTTGAGATGTCCCAGTACTTGACCTACGAGTCGAACAACGACCCCGAACCGCTGCCGAGCGATGCAGGGCGTGCCTTCCGTCGAATCGAATGTACCTGCGGAATCGGCGAGGTCTTGACACCGGCGCCAACTGGTACAGCCAGCATGCTGGCAAGTTCGCGCAGCTCTATGCGTGCCCGGCCAATCACACCTGCGACCTTATCCGGTTTTGTCGCTGGCGACTTTCCAACTACCGGCTTTGCTACCTGAGTAGCTGGCGGAGCGTCCGCCTTGCGCTGCTGCCCCAACACCTGCCGCGCACCCGAAAGCGTGTAGCCCTCGCCATAGACCAGCCGCTTGATCTCAACCGCGACTTCGACATCGCGTTTACGATAGAGCCGCTGTCCCGTGCCGCTCTTGTTCGGCTTGAGCTGCGGAAACTGTGACTCCCAGAATCGCAGCACGTAGGGCTCGATTTTCAGGAGGCGCGCAACATCGCCGATCTTGAAATAGAGACGATCGGGGATAGTAGGAATCTCAACGGCGCGCTTCGGGGATGGATGCGATGCCATAACAAAATACAGCAGGTTGCGCTGCTTAGTCGCAGTATAGGCCACAGCTTGCACCTAAAGTGAAGCAAAATCCACCGCTTAGACGCTGCTTGATCACGAATTTTGTTGAAAATCAGGCCGAAAATCGCCGAGACTCAGTTCCTCGCTGGCCGTTCCCCCGCACTTCGCCTGTCGGATCCCTGCGGAGCAGCCCGCATATATTGCACCGGCCAGCTCGCTTTTTCACCCAAGGCCTGGGCTGCATGCACCGCCCAGTACGGATCGCGCAACATCTCCCGCGCTAGCAGCACAAGATCCGCCTGTTCCTTCGCGATGATCTCGTTCGCTTGCTGTGGCTCGGTAATCAGGCCTACTGCAGCTGTTGAAACTCCAGCCTCTTTCCGGACACGCTCCGCAAAGGGCACTTGGAACCCAGGTCCTGCCGGAATCTTCGCGTTAGGAACGATTCCGCCCGACGACAGATCTACCAGGTCGACTCCATGCGTGCGCAGCTTCCGTGCCAGCTCCACCGACTCCTCCGGAGTCCAGCCGCCCTCCGTCCAGTCCGTTGCCGAAATGCGCATGAATAGAGGCAGATGATCCGGCCACTCCGCGCGCACCGCATCCACCACCTCCAAAGGCAATCGGATCCGATTCTCGAAGCTCCCGCCATATTTGTCCGTGCGCCGATTCGCCAGGGGCGACATGAACTCCTGCAACAGGTACCCGTGCGCGCCATGAATCTCAACAAAGTCGAAACCAGCCGCATCAGCACGCTTTGCGGCATCGGCAAACGCCCTCACCACTCCTGCAATCTCCTCCTCATCGAGCGATTTCGGAATCGAATAGTTCTCAGAGAAGGGAATTGCGCTCGGCGCAACCGTCTGCCACCGGCCCTCTTCGGGCGTCAGCAGCCGTTCCCCGCCAAACGGCACCGTCATGCTGCCCTTGCGCCCCGCATGCGCCAGCTGAATGCCAGCCCGCGAGCCCTGCGAGTGAATAAACTGGACGATCTGTGCCAGCTTCTCGACGTGCTCGTCCTTCCATATCCCCAGGTCGCCAATCGATATGCGGCCCTCCGGCGTTACAGCCGAAGCCTCAATCATTACCAGCCCAGCGCCACCCTGTGCCCGTGCGCCAAGATGAACGAGGTGCCAGTCACTCGCGAACCCGTCGACAGACGAGTACTCGCACATCGGCGAAACGCCAATGCGATTTGGGAACACAACAGAACGAAGCTGAAAAGGAGTAAAAAGAGGTGCGCTCATGAATTATCCGTTCAAACAAGAGATGCGCGAAGGGCATTTGTGATGCTTAAGCTTTCCCGTGATTGCTAGTGCACAAACCCCGCCCCCCTCAGCACTCTCCCCGGCAGCTTGCCTGTCATCTTTCCCTCTGCAATCACCGGAACCCCATTCACCAGCACGAAATCCATCCCTGCCGAAAGCTGGTTCGGATTCTCGAACGTCGCCTTGTCGGTGATCTTCTCCGGATCGAACACCACCACATCCGCCCACATCCCCTGCTTCAACACGCCGCGGTCGGTCAGCCTCATTTTTTGCGCCGGCAATGCCGAGAATTTTCGAATCGCATCTTGCAGTGTGAGCGCATGCTCCTCCCGGACATATTTCCGCAGAACTCGCGGAAACGTTCCGTACGCGCGCGGGTGCGGATGCTCCCCACCGAGCAGCCCGTCAGGGGATGTCCCCTGCGAATCGTTATCCAAAGAAGTCCACGGCTGCTTGAGCGCCAACACCACATCAGGCTCGTCCATCCCGAAAACCGCCACTTCAGTGAACGCCTTGTCCTTCACCAGCAGATCGCAAAGCGCATCGATCGCATCCTCATGCCACAGCGCCGCCACCTCCGAAAGCCGCTTTCCCTGCAATGAAACCAGCTCCGGGTTCTGCACCACCGCAACTAGAATTGCTTCCGGTCCCGGAATCTCCTGCCATTCGTTGTCCCAGTCCTCACCGGCCGAGTCCTTGCCCGGGCTCATCATGTCTTTCCGAATTCGCGCCCGCGTCGTCGGATCGTTGAGCCTCTCAATCAGCTTGGCATCGCCGCCATCGTGCGCCCACGGCGGAATAAAAGCCGAAAAAGTATTGAACCACGCCGTATACGAATAGGTATTCGCGCTAATGTCAACGCCAGAAGCGCGCGCAGCATCGATTCGAGCCACGATCCGGGGCATCTTGCCCCAATTCGTCTTACCTGCCGCTTTCAGATGCCAGATCTCTACCGGAATGTGCGCCTCGCGCCCGATCCGCGTCGCCTCGTCAATCGAATCCAGAACAGCATCGCCCTCGCTTCGCATGTGCGTCGCGTAAATTCCCCCATATTTCGACGCCTCTTTCGCCAGCGCAATCAGCTCCTCTGTCTTTGCATATGGCGCTGGCGAATACTGCAGCGAAGTCGAAACGCCAACCGCTCCGTCCTGCATCGCCTCATCGACCAACTTTTCCATCTGTTCGAGCTGTGCCGAGGTCGGATCTACTTTCGCGTCTCCCAGCACCATCCTCCGCACCGAGGTCGCCCCCACATACGTCGCAAGGTTGATTCCCATCCCCTGCTTTTCGAGCCGCGCGAAGTATTCCCGCATCGTCCTCCAGTCCGGAGTGACGTGCAGGTGCTCATACCCCGACCGGTCCGCCGCAATCATGGCGTCGTTCAGAGGCGCCACTGAGCCGCCTTCGCCCGTGATTTCCGTCGTAATCCCCTGGTAAATCTTGGACGGCAGCCTGGGATCGACCAGGATCGTCAGTTCCGATTGGCCGAGCATATCGATGAACCCCGGGGCGACCACCTTTCCCTGCGCGTCGACCTTCTGTTTCGCGGGAGCGTCAACGAGGTCCCCAATCGCTGTAATGTGACCATCGCGGATTCCCACATCGCCCGAGTACCACGGGGATCCGGTCCCATCGATTATGTGCCCATGCAGAATCACTACGTCGAAGGGCACCTGACTGACGATTTGTCCGATAGCCCAGGGTTGTCCCAACATCCCCACCGCACACATAAAGGCGAGTTGCCTCGTTTTTGAGCGCATTAGGTTCCTTTTCTGGTTCGGAATTTTTCCGTGTATCTCAGCGATTCATCGGGTTTTCGCTTCCCGCTATTGTCACACCCGGGGACGGCGTGACCTCCGTACTCTCCACATTCGTAATCTTTCGCCCAGTCGGCTTACAATAACGGCAACAACCATGCTTGGTAATGCCCGAGCAGGACTGATCCCATACTGCGAACGCGTGTCCTCACCCCACAAGAGAGTACCCGCTGTTCGGCAATCTTAGATTTTCGGGTCCACCGCGGTGGTCCCTGCCTTGGAACCTTGGTCCTTAAAGGACAGAAAAGGAAATTGCATTGAGCGCTATGTGGAAACCTACCCAACAGGGCCAAACGACCCCGAACCAGACCCCAGAGCCAGTTCGTCCCACCCCCGTGCAGCCATCCATTGAGACGCCGCGCGCGACCACATCCTCCTCCGTCTCTTCCGCCTCTCCCGCCGGCGAGCAGGCCTCCATCAGCAAGGGCCTCTCTATCAAGGGCGAAATTACCGGGACCGAATCGCTGTTTATCGATGGCAAGGTCGAAGGCAGCATCAACATCCCCGGCAATCGCGTGACGGTAGGCAAAAACGGCGTGGTCAGCGCAAGCATCAGCGCCCGCGAAATCGTCGTGCTCGGCAAACTCAAGGGCAATGTCAACGCCACTGATCGAGTTGACATCCGGGCTGAAGGCGCTCTTACCGGCGATGTCGCCGCAGCACGCATCAGCATCGAAGACGGCGCATTCTTCAAGGGTGGCATCGACATCCGCAAAGCCGACGCCAAGCCCACCGCCGTTCAGAACGAAAAAGTCGCAGCGAACGCATAGGGCCTGTCAATCTGTCCGCAAGGACCCCTGCCGCGGCAGGGGTCTTGGTGTTTGACCGCTTACGGGCTGACTGGCAGCCTAGGCCAGTCGCAACCGCTTCCTCATAACGCTCGGCAGTGCAGATCCGGTACGCTTAAGGACTCCGAGAGCAACTCCGCCCCACAGTAGGCCTCCTGCGATCAGAACCACGGCGTTGTACATCCGTCCATGCCCGGATCCGTGAATAGCACGCAATCCGACGTCAGCAAGAAACGAGAATACGATCCAGATCGTTCCGCCCCCGGCGACAGCAGCAACCAGGCACCTTCCCATCTCGCGATAATCCAGGTTCGCCAGCGAAACCATCTTCCGCCGGTGCAATAAGCCTGCGATCGCCAGCGTCTGCATTGCGATACCGATATCCGACGCGAACGCCAATCCCATGCCCCCGTACCAGCGGTAAAAGCAGGCATAAATCGGCAGCGAGACGAGTGTCACAATCGTCCCCGCCGCCATGGGCAAAAACGTATTGCCCGCTGCATAGAATGCCCGCGAGTAGATCGACTGTGCGGACCATAGGAACAGCGAAATCGAAAACACCGCAAAATAGCCTGCGCACAACCGTGCATCCGCAGTTGAAAATCGGCCGCCCACAAACAGCAGGCTGACGAGAGGAACACCAAGCGCAGCCATCCCCGATGAGGCCAGAAATCCCAGACACACCACCCGCGACACAGAATTAGCCACAGATGTAGCAAACTCAAACCTCTGCCCCTTCGCCCACAAACTCGCAAAAAACGGCATCGACGCCGCACCCGCCGCCTGCGCCAGCACTGCCATCGGAGCAGTGAACAGCCGCTTCGCATAGGTGATCAGCGAAATTGCCCCGCTCGTCGAGGACGCAAAATGCGCGATGATCCAGATGTCGGCCGTTACCAGCGAGACACCCGCCATTAACGGCAGCGAGAGCCGCACCCACTCGCGAAGACCCCTGTCCTGCCAGTCCAGGATGACCCGATACCGTGCCCCCATCCGGTGCGCAAACATCGCATTCAGCAGAAATGGCCCGAAGAACGCGCCTGCAACGGTCCCAATTGCCAGCGAAGACACGCCAAACCGCTTCACCAGCAGAATGCCTCCCACAATCGTGCCCAGGTTGTAAATCAGCGGCGCCGCCGCCTGCACGTTGAACTGCTTCCGAACCAGCAGCACCGATCCAAACACTCCACCGGCAAAAAAGAACAACTGCGCAGGCAGCAAAATCCGAGTCAAGTGGACGCAGAGTGCAGCCTTTTGTGGGTCAAAGCCGTTGAACCACCAGCGCACATACAACGGAGCCAGAAACTCTCCGATCACGATCGCTCCGCCCAGCACCAGGTACATCGTCGTCAAAATCACCGACAATGACCGATGCCCCTCCTCCTCGCGCCCTGTGTCGCGATATCGCGTCAATATCGTCACAAACGTGATCGAAGCCGCTCCTCCAACCAGGAAGTACGCGATCATGTCCGGCAACTGAAACGCCGCCAGAAACGCATCTGCTTCCATCCCCCGCCCAAATAGCCACGCAATATACATGTTGCGCAGCATCCCGAACACGCTCGACAAGAACGTCGACGCCATCAGCACGACGGTCGCGCTGAACGCTGTATGCGCATGCGACGGCCGCAGCACGCGCATAAGCCGCGCCACCAGCGAGTGTCCGGTGGCGGAGGCTTGAGTTGGAACCTGTTCTTCCACTCTCTCGATTCTATCGGTGCAGAGATGATCGTGATCGCGGACACAAGCGTGAGTTCTCAACTCGTATAACCCGCGTCAACACGATGAGAAGCTCCTATAATTGTCGGGACAAAACCAAACGGGAGATTACGGCGCTCTGAGGCTGTAACTCCAATCCAAACGAGCTTGGGTCGGCGAGCATCGGGGGAACCGATGATTGCTACGCTGCCTGCGCCCTCGCCGTCCTATGTAAGTGCCAGCACGTCATGGAGACGCGTCTGGCCCTTCTACATTCTCTTCTTCATCTCCGGATTTCCGGCACTGCTCTACCAGATCGTCTGGCAACGATCTCTATTCACCCTCTATGGTGTGAATACTCAGTCGGTGACGGCAATCGTCACCGCCTTCATGCTTGGCTTGGGCCTGGGAAGTCTGGCCGGGGGAAGGCTCTCGGCCGTCCTGGGCATCAATACCCTTTGCGCGTTTGGGGTTATCGAATTCTCGATCGGCGCTTTTGGCGCTTTCTCCCTTCATCTATTCCGCTGGGTTGCGCAATTTACCGCTGGCGCTTCGACTGGGTCTACTGCGCTTATCAGCTTCCTTCTTCTCCTCATTCCGACCATGTTGATGGGCAGTACGTTGCCTCTGTTGGTAGAGCACAGGGTGCGGCAAACGGGGAATGTTGGAGATTCCGTCGGTTCGCTCTACTGCGTAAATACGTTGGGTTCGGCTGTTGCGTGCTTCCTTGCATCGGCCTTTCTGATGCGCACCGTTGGCCAATCCGGCTCCGTGCTGATTGCAGCCCTGATCAACCTCATCGTTGGATCCTCGGCTCTCCTGATAGCCCTTTCTGCTTCATCGGAATCGGATCCAATTCAGTCTGATTCACCTCGGCGCGCTCCCCGCGATCGGAATACCATACCCACCTACCTCGGCATGGTACTCGCCGGAGCCGCAGGCTTCGTGGCTCTTGCGTATGAAATCCTCTGGTATCACATCTATTCCTTCGCGAGCGGGAACAAAGCGCCCTTATTCGCGAAACTCCTTGGGTTCTATCTCGTAGGAGTCGCGTATGGTTCCTTGGCCGTCCATGACCAGTGCAAAAGCAAGTTGAAGCAAGACCTGCCGCGCACGATGCGAGTTGCGTGCATTGTTATCTGCTTGGGGAGCATCATTGCGTTTCTTGTCATTCCCGTTGTCGCACATTCCGTTTTGTTCGTTCCCTATGACCTTACGCTCGTTTTCGTCGCCCTGGCGTCTGCGCTTCTCGGCGCCGCGTTTCCGATCATCTGCCACGCTTCGATCGGGCAAGGTCAAGAAACCGGCAAAACTCTCAGCTACCTCTATGTCAGCAACATCTTCGGTTCTGCTCTTGGCAGCCTCACCGTCGGCTTCATCGCGATGGACTATTTGTCGACGCCGGCAATTTCGGATCTCCTCCTGCTCATTGGCCTGGCCATGGCCGGTGCTCTTGCTTCGAAAGCAAAGCCGCTCCCTGTCAGAGGGATTCTGGCATCCGCATCGATTGCCTGCCTCGTCCTCGTGCTCGTCTCCCGTACTCTCTTCGGAGGGCTCTTCGAGCGCCTGATGTTCAAGTCCGAGCCCGATGCCACAACCACGTTCCGGGACGTCGTCGAAAACCGAAGCGGGGTAATTACAGTCGATAAGAACGACATTGTTTATGGCGGCGGTGTTTACGATGGAGCTTTCAGAATCGATCCGCAGAACGACACAAACGGCATCTTTCGTGCCTTCGCTATTGCCGCTCTGCACCCGAAACCACGTCAGGTCCTGGTTATCGGACTTTCGTCGGGATCGTGGACTCAAGTTCTTGTGAATCATCCCAAGGTGCAAAATGCAACGGTTGTTGAGATCAATCCCGGTTATTTGTCTCTGATTCAGAAACGTTCAATTGTCTCGAATCTGTTGCATAATCCGAAAATTCACATCGAGATCGATGACGGACGCAGATGGCTTCTCGCCCATCCCGACTCTCGTTTCGACTTTGTCTTGATGAACACGACGCACCACTGGCGGGCGAATGCCACAAATCTACTCTCGGTAGAGTTTTTGCAGTTGGTCCGTAAACACCTTAACCCTGGAGGGGTGCTCTACTACAACACCACCAACTCTGAACGGGTGCAGTTCACGGGTGCAACCGTCTATCCCTTCGCACTCAGAGTTGCGAACTTCATCGCGGTGAGCGATAGCCCGATCTCCTTCGATCGAACAAGCTGGAAACGAATATTGGAGAATTACGAAATGGATGGGCGACTCGTTTTCGATCTTTCCAAATCTGCTGATCGCAGCTGTATCGATCGCTGGGTCGCAATGCCGAAATCAGAACAGCGATCCAACAGCGGCCTCCTCGAACAGACGATTGAAGATCGTGCGAGTTTGTTGCACCGATTTGAAGGGCAGCACATGATCACAGACAACAATATGGGGAGCGAATGGCAGTGAGCATTCGGTGCGTTCATTAGCGCTCCCTGAGCGGATCAGACAGTCGGTCCGATCCGGGCCAACTCCGAACAGATATTCTTTCGAGTGAGGCTCAAAAATGAGGGTAGCTGCTTCTTTTGCGTTTTCTTGTCTTTTTCTCGGATCCGCTTTCGCTCAGTCTATCCACGGCCGCGATGGCATCACGCTTCCTCCTCCGCCGCTCGTCGACTCACAACCTGTCATCGACAACTATTTCGGCACCAATGTCACCGACAATTTCCGTTGGCTCGAGAATTCCAAGAGCCCCGAGACCCGCGCCTTCATCGACGAAGAGAACGCCTACACCACGCGCTACCTGAAGCAAGCCCGCATCCGCAATCAGATTCTCGATGACCTCGACCCGTTGGAGCACACAACCCGCTTTTCCATTCCCATCCAGCGCGCCGGCAATGATTACTTCATGAAGCGTTTTGCCGGAGAGGAACAGGCATCGATCTACGTGCGCCATGCCGCTGTGGGACCTGCCACGAAGGGACAAGGCAACGCATCCAAAGACGAGCGCCTCGTTGATCCCGCCAGCTTCAGCCGCGATCCCAATACCTCCGTTCGTCTCGCAGACGTCTCCCATGACGGCCTTCTCGTCGCCTACCAGGTCCGTCAAGGCGGCGCGGACGAAGCCGCTATCCGCATCTACAGCCTGACAAGGAAGAAGGCCCTCGAAGACGAAATTCCAACCGGCGTCTACTACTCCATCTTCTTCTCGCCAGACGGCAAAGGCCTCTATTATGCCCGCACCGATCCCAAGGGTACCTTGCTCTACCTTCACACCATCGGCGCGCGTAACTCAAATGACAAGCTGATCTTCGGCCGCGAATTTCACGGCGAACTCCTCGGCCCTATCGATCTCTTCAGCGCCCAGATCACAGACGACGATCGCTATCTCGTGATCACCATCCAACGCGGGATTCCGCCCACGCGCGTCGACATCTGCTTCCGCGATCTGAAAAAGCCGGGTTCGCCCTTTGATGTTCTTGTCTGGGGGCTCGATTCACGCTTCTCCGCAAACTACTTCAAGGGCGCATGGTACGTGCGCACTGATTACAACTCATCCAATTACCGCATCCTGCGCGCCGATCCCGGCATCATGCCGGAAGCGTGGAAGACAATTATCCCTGAAGGCAAGGACGTTATCGAGAGCTTCAACATTGTTGGCGGCAAACTCTACGTCAAGCGCCTGCACGATGTGAAATCCGAAATCAGTGTCTACACTCTCGACGGAAAACCGGCAGGTCAGGTCGAACTCCAAAGCATCGGCACCGCCTCGAACATTGCCGGCCGCACCATCGACCGTTACGGCTTCTTCAGCTTCGAGTCCTACATTCAACCACCCACCATCTACCGCATCGACACCCTCACCGGTAAACGGGAGCCCTTCGCCGAACCGAAAACACCATTCAAGTCCGCCGACTACGATTTGAAGCAGGTCTTCTTCAAGTCCGCAGATGGCACGCAGATTCCCATGTTCATCGCCGGCAAAAAAGGCCTCAGGCAGGACGGCGCCGAGCGCCTCCTCATGACCGGCTATGGCGGATTCAACCTCAGCGAAACTCCCGCTTGGAACCCTGCCTGGGCCTGGTGGCTCCAGCAAGGCGGTTGGTTCGCCGTTCCCAACCTCCGCGGCGGTGGCGAGTATGGCGAGAGTTGGCACGAGCAGGGAATGTTTGGCAAAAAACAGAATGTCTTCGATGACTGGTTCGCCGCAGCCCGCTACCTCATCGACCAGAAGTACACCTCATCAGAACACTTCGCCATCACCGGACGCTCCAACGGCGGCCTTCTCATGGGTGCATCTTTTACGCAACACCCCGAGCTATTTTCCGCTGTCTGGTGCGGCTACCCACTCCTCGACATGCTCCGCTATCAGAAATTCGAGCAGGGCCCCCATTGGACCACGGAGTACGGGACCGCAGAAAAGCAAAAGGACTTTACCTATCTCTCCAAGTACTCGCCCTACCAGAACGTCAAACCGCGTTCCGACTATCCTGCCGTCATGTTCTTCACCGGCGATAGCGACACCCGCGTCGATCCGCTCCACGCCCGCAAGATGGCGGCGCTTCTGCAATTCGAGTCAAAGAGCGGCCGCCCCGTTCTTCTCCATTACAGCACCACGGGCGGCCACTCCTCTGGCGTCAGCGTCGAACAACAGATCCAGGACGACGCTGACCAACTCTCCTTCCTTTGGACCGAGACAAGCACTCCGTCCAAGTCGAAACAGCCTGCGCCGCATGCAACGGAACAACCTTGAATTTGGAACGGAATCGGGCACGTTCGACACAAGAGAACCAAAGTGGGAAAGCGCTCGTGAAGATCTGACTCGGCACCTCACGATCCAGGCGTGCCGCGGATATGCTTTTTCCATGCCGGAACCGGCACAAGCCGTGCCTCAAAAAACCTCCGGCAGCTTCGCCAACCTGCTAGCCTCGCTCACCAGTAAGCTCCAGAATGATCCTTGGGACGACCGCGCGCTACCAGATGACGTGGCTACGATTACCTACGAACAAGCGTTACGCACGGCTCGCCAATCCCGGGCGTCTCAACCGCCGCTAACCGATCAGCCGCTCGACAATGACATTCACACAAGTGCGTCTCTCAGCGTTCCGGTCTGTAAGCCACAGAACACCCAGTTGCAAAAGAAACACAGAACGGCCAGCATCACCATTCGCGTCACTTCAGAAGAACAAGCTCAGCTTCACGAGCGCGCCGCTGCCGCTCAGCTAAGCGTCTCTGCCTACCTCCGCTCCTGTATCTTCGAAGCCGAGACTCTTCGCACCCAAGTCAAAGAGGCTCTGGCGCAAATGCAATCGGCATCGTTGCCCACCACCGCAATTGCCCCGGCCGGAAAGGCGTCACTGCACTGGCGCACGCGTTTCTTTCCAGCCTGGTCGCGCAGCAGAACTGCTCAAAGCTGAGGACTGCTTCCGCGCTATTCCACTTCCAGCACCAGGCACTTCAGATATTCGGTCTCCGGAATATTCAACACAACCGGGTGATCCGGCGCTGCTCCTCGCCGCTCCAGCAGACGCACTCTGCGATGCGCATCTGAGGCCGCAGCTGCCACCACTGCTTCGAACTCCGCCAGCGATACATGATGCGAGCACGAACACGTTACCAGTAAGCCATGCGGCTTCAGCATCTGCATCGCCCGCAGGTTCTGTTCCTTGTACCCTCGCATAGCTCCTTCCACAGCTCGCTTGCTCTTCGCAAACGCAGGCGGATCGAGCACGATCGTGTCGAACTGCTCGCGTCCAGAAGCCCAGTCGCGCAAAACGTCGAACGCATCGCCTTCGACCCAATCGACCTCGAGTCGATCCAGGTACTTGTCACGATTCGCCGCGAGGTTTCGCTCCGCCACCTCAAGCGACGCCCGCGACGCATCGATCCCTGTCACGCTCTTCGAAACCCGCGCTAGGTGCAGCGCAAACCCGCCCTGATACGTGCAAACATCCAGAGCGCGACCAGCAGGCGACAACTTCCATGCGTAGTGCTCTGCGGCCTTGTAGTTCGCATGCTGATCCAGAAACGCTCCCGTCTTCTGCCCTGCGTTCCCGTCGTAGTGAAACGTCAGCCCATTCAACTGAAATTGCGTCGCCGTTCTAGGCTCCTTCGGATCAGCGGCATACAACGGATCCAGCGATGGTGCCGACATCCCTTCCAACTCGCGAATACGTGGATCAGGTCGTTCCAGAATCGTTGCCGGCTTGATCCGATCCCGCAGAACCGACACAACCTTCTCGCGCACCGCCGCCGAATCCAGCCCCTTCGTCAGCAATTGCACGATCACCAGTTCGCCGTATTTATCGACGACCAGCCCCGGTATCTCATCCGCCTCGCTGAAGCACAACCGGCACGAATCGCTGTCGACATTCTCTGAATTGAACATCGGTGCACGTCGCTCTATCGCCTTCGTCAGCCGACCGCCCAGCAGCTCCAGCCACTCAGCTTCTCCGACCGCCTCCCGCGAAACCATTCGCAGCGCAATCTGCGAACTCGGGCTATAGAGCGCCGTTCCCAGCAGCATTCCTCGATAGTCAGCCACCGGCAGCAACGACGGAACCTCATCGCCGCCAGCCTTACCGCCCAATTCAACTGACTCCACATCCGACGCGTACACCCAGACATGTCCTGCCCGCAGCCGGTCCGCTGCGCGACGGCTCACGCGTGCTCCAAAGCTCTCCTGTCTGCTTGATTTTGAATCGCCTGAAGGGTAGGGAGCTCGAGAAGAAGGCGCCTCGTGAATACCGGGCGCCTCTCTTTCTCCACGATTCGAATTTTTCGCCTTCTTCATCTGCTTCCTTGCCGGAAGCAGCGCTGCCGGCTCTCTCTAACGTTCCTGAATCGTCTCCAGATAGCGTGCCAGATTGCTGATTCTGAGCTGCTTGTCCTGGAGGTTCGACCGGTTCATGTTACCAAGAATGGGTCCCCATACCGGCATTGTTGCAGAGCCGTGTGACGAAACCTCCGTGCCGAACTGCAGTATCGACACAACATGAGTGTCCGGATACTTCCCATGGTTTTTGCGCATTAGCAGAGTCAAATCGGTTGGTTGCGGCCTCATGGCGGATGCAGCCGGACCGCTTCCCCTGCCATCTGCTCCGTGGCATGGAGCGCAATAGCTTGTATACATCTGCCGACCATTGTTTGCGGCTGTCCGGCTCGCCGGAATCACGATCCTGCTGGTCTGATCCGCAAGCGTCAAGCTCGCCCCAAGTATCCCAGCTAGCGCTGTAATTGAAATGCTCTTCAGCATAAACTCCTCGATTCTGGACTTCTTCCCCCAAAGCGTGCGTGTTTGGATAGCTTTCGATCCGTCGCACCCAATCGGTTCTTCTCATACTTCTCCGGTATGGCTCAGTCCGTCCGACACTCTACTCCTGCTCCGCACTGCTCAGGCAGTGATGGCTAACACAGCGAAATATACTTAATAAAGTCAACTATTTATCACATTTGCTTACCAGACGAAAAGAGAATTGATTATTTTCCTAATCTTGTTAATTTCCTAGAAACGAATGAATGGAGCCTCCCGCAGCATGCATCTTGCCCTTCCCTTCGGTACTTGGCTTATCAGCTCCGCGCAACCTTGCTCTGAGGCAAGCTCAACATTTGGTGCCTATAATGAAGTATGGCGACAGTCCGCCAGCCCACACCGGCAGCGAAACCTGATGCCGTCGCTCTCCCAGCGGCACCGGTAAAGACCGTCCCGCCCGCCCCCAAGCCGGTACTCGATCTCACCGCCATCGATCGCCGCTTTGAGTCGCTTCTTCGCCACGTCCAGACCAACCGCCCCACAGAGGACATCGCCCTCATCCGCAAAGCTTGGGATTTCTGCGTCCAGCACCACCAGGGCCAAATGCGCGCATCGGGCGAGCCGTACATCATCCATCCGCTTGAAGTAGCTGAAGTTCTAGCGGAAATGAAACTCGACGCGACGGCTATCGCCGCCGGGCTCCTCCATGACGCTGTCGAAGATACCCCGGCCACCAGCGAGCAGATCGATGGCGACTTCGGCGATCAGGTAGCTCACATCGTCGAGGGCGTCACCAAGATTGACAAGATCCAGTTCGCCAACCGCGAAGACCGCCAGGCAGAAAACGTCCGCAAGATGCTTCTGGCCATGGTTTCAGACGTTCGCGTAGTGCTCATCAAGCTGGCCGACCGCCTGCACAACATGCGCACCCTCGAGCACCTCCAGCCCGACCGCCGCGAAGCCATCGCCCGCGAGACCCTCGACATCTACGCCCCCCTCGCTCACCGCCTCGGAATGGGCAAAGTTCGCGGAGAACTTGAAGATCTCGCTTTCCGATACACCGACCCGGTCAGCTACGAAAAGGTAGCTGCCGCGGTTGAGGAACAGCGCAACGAGGGAGAACAATTTCTTCGCAATGTCGAAGACACCCTTGTCGAGCAGCTGCGTGAGAACAACGTTGAGGCTCGGGTCGAATGGCGCATCAAGCGCTACTACTCCATCTTCCAGAAGCTTCAGCGTTCCAAGGTCACTTTCGATCAGGTCTACGACCTTCTTGCCGTTCGCGTCATCACCCAGGACGTAGCCTCTTGTTACGCGGTCTTCGGCCTCATTCACACCCTCTGGCGTCCGGTGCCCGGCCGCATCAAGGACTTCATCGCAATACCCCGCGCGAATCGCTACCAGTCTCTCCACACCACCGTGATCGGCGATGGCGGCCATCAGTTCGAGGTGCAGATCCGCACCGAAGAAATGCACCGCATAGCTGAAGAGGGCATCGCCGCGCACTGGAAGTACAAAACCAAGGACGATGTTGTAACCGCCCGTGACGAGGAGCGCCTCAACTGGATCCGTCAGCTTGTCGAGTGGCAAAAGGAGATGACCGACCCCAACGAGTTCCTCTCCAGCCTGAAGATGGACCTCTATCCCGACGAGGTTTACACCTTCACGCCAAAGGGGAAAGTTGTCGTCGTTCCCGCTGACGGTACACCCGTCGACTTCGCGTATACCATTCACACCGAGGTCGGCCACACCTGCGTGGGTGCAAAGGTCAACGGGCGCATGGTCCCGTTGCGAACCAAGCTCCGCACAGGCGACATCGTTGAAATCGTCACCCAGAAAGATCACAAGCCCAGCCGCGACTGGCTCACCTTCGTCAAAAGCCCGCGTGCACGTAACAAGATCAAGCACTGGCTCAACGAAGATCAGCGCCGCCGTGCCATCGAAATCGGCCGCAAACTCCTCGAGCGTGAGGCGCGAAAATTCAAGGTTCCAATGAGCCAGATCGATGACCAGGATCTCGGCCGCCTCGCCGGCGAGTACGGCGTTGCCACCGCTGTGGATCTGCTCGCCAACATTGGTCAAGGCAAACACACCGCGCACCAGATTCTCAGTAAGCTTGCCCCCAGCTACGCCAACCCGCCGGAAGGGTCGCCCTCCAACGAACCGCACCAGCCCGGCACGGTTGAGCAGGCCATGTCCGACGCAGTTCGCAAGCTGCATCTGACCGGTTCGGACTCACTCCAGGTCGACGGACAGAACGATCTCCTCGTCTATCGCGCGCGCTGTTGTAATCCGATTCGCGGAGAAGAGATCGTCGGTTATGTGACCCGTGGAAAGGGCGTGGCCGTCCACGCCCGCAGCTGCCCCAATGTCCAGAACCTCCTGTATGAGAGTGACCGGCGCATCAGTGTCGAGTGGTCCCGCGTTGGAGATGACATTGGACGGGCTCAACGTTATCCGGTCAAGATCACGGTCTACTGCGACGACCGCACCGGCATGCTCAAAGAACTTACCGCCGTTATCTCGGATGACAACACCAACATTCGCGGCGTAGACATCCATCACGACGACAACGGAGAAGCCGTCATCGAGTTCGTCGTCGAAGCCGAAGATTTACGACATTTGAATCGCATGGTCCTCGGCCTTCGCCGCGTTCAGGGTGTCCGCACTGTCCAGCGCACCCAGAAGCTCTAGCCTCGGGGTTGCGCTCCGCTTTCTTTCCTGGAATGCGTCGCGCGGTTCGTCAGCGTTAACATCTCTGGAAAGAATCCATGCAGTCGAAGGAGGCTTTCAGTGGCTGCGATCTTCTGCTGGTTCGCGGTGATTCTTGTATTCGCCTGCGCCGTTCTACGCTTCATGCGTCGCAAGACACTCGCCTGTTGGCTCCTTTTCATCTTCCCCGCGGCGCTCAGCATTGGTATCTTGGGTGACCTCGCCCACGGCGTGGCGAAGCTAGGACAAGCGAGCTACAACTCCGATCTCCGTACGCTTCCTTACCTGCTTGGATTCCTGGGCATCACCCTACTCGCCGCGCTGCGCCCCAGATGGGGCTGGCTCTTCTGGATTGCATGGGTCTTCAGTGCTTTCGTCTGCGGCATCGTTGTCTTCCTCACGTATTTTTGGAAAGTGTTCAGCTGATTCAATACCACATGACACTCAATTCGCTCCTCTCCGGCCTCCACGTCCTCGACGGCGGCATGGCCTCCGAACTCGAGTACCTCGGCGCCAATATCAACGGCCCGCTCTGGTCGGCCCACGTTCTTGAAGAAGATCCCGAGCGAGTCATCGCCGTCCATCGAGCCTACATCGAAGCCGGCGCCGAGATTATCGAAACGGCAAGCTACCAGGTATCCCGGATGGGCTACGCCGAAATCGGCCTCGAATCATCGCGCGCTGACGCTGCGCTTCTTCGTTCTGTCGCTCTCGCTCGCAAGGCAGTAGCGTTCTATCCCGAGCGCCGCATCCTCATCGCCGCGTCCCTCGGTCCGTTCGGCGCAGCACTCCACAATGGTGCCGAATACCACGGAAACTACACCTGCACTTTCGGCGACCTCATCCAATTCCATCGCCAGCGCATCGATGTCCTTGCATCTGTGCCTCCGGGTCAAACACCTGATTTGCTTGCATTCGAGACGATTCCTTCACTTGCAGAGGCGGAAGCCATCGGACAGGCCCTCGCGCTCCATCCCGAACTTGCAGCCTGGTTTTCCTTCACCTGCCGCGATCAGCAGCATGTCGCTCACGGCGAATTCCTGCGCCAATGTGCGGCAGCCGTCGCACCTCTACCGCAGGCCGTCGCCCTCGGCGTCAACTGCACGCATCCGTCATTCATCTCGCCTTTGATCGCCGAACTCCGCTCTGCCTCTGACAAGCCCGTCATTGTCTATCCGAATTCCGGCGAAGGATGGGATGCAGAACATCGCTGCTGGACAGGCACGAGCGATCCGTCAAGCTACGGAGACGAAGCCAGACAGTGGTTCGCCGCCGGCGCACAAATCATTGGAGGCTGTTGCCGCACCCGCCCCGCCCACATCCGCCAGGTCGCCAATCTCAGTAGGAAAGAGCTGAAGGCTAAGAGCTAATGGCTAAGAGCTGCTTGGCAATCGTCATCAACTGCATATTCGAAGTGCCTTCGTAGATTTTCCCGATCTTCGCGTCGCGATAGAACTTCTCTGCCGGGTAGTCGCGCACGAAGCCATTTCCGCCAAAAACCTCTACGCACTTGCTGGCAACGCTTTCGGCCACCTGCGATGCAAACAGTTTGCACATAGCAGCCTCGCTCACGTATGGCTGCCCTGCATCTTTCAGGCGCGCTGCGTTGTAGACCAAGAGCTTCGCCGCTTCGATCTCCGTCGCCATCTCTGCCAGTGCGAACTGAACCGCCTGAAACTCCGCAATCGGCTTCCCAAACTGCTTCCGTTCCTTTGCGTAGTTCGCCGCGTGCGCCCACGCGCCCTCTGCGAGTCCGAGCATCTGCGCGCCGATACCGATCCGCCCTTCATTTAGCGTCTCGATCGCGATCTTGTATCCCTTACCCTCTTCGCCCAGCAGATTCGCCGCCGGAACCACACATCCATCCAGCAGCAGCTCGCAGGTGCTGCTCGCGCGAATTCCCAACTTGTCTTCCTTCCGCCCCACGGAAAACCCTGGCGTGTTCTTCTCCACAAAGAATGCCGTGATGCCTCGATACCCCGCGGCCGGATCGATTGTCGCAAATACTAGGAACACCCCTGCTTCCTTCGCATTCGAGATCCACAGCTTCCTTCCGCTCAGCCGGTAGCTACCGTTCACCTTCTCTGCCCGCGTCTGCAGGGCAAAGGCGTCCGATCCAGCCCCAGCCTCGCTCAGCGCATAGGCGCCGACTGTCCCTTCTGCCAGCTTCGTTAGCCAATGAGCCCGCTGATCGTCGGTCGACCACCTTCTGATCGCGTTCACAACCAGCGTGTTGTGCACGTCCACCAACACCGCGACTCCCGGATCGACCTGGGAGATTGCCTCGATCGCCAGCACCGCATCGAAGAAACTTCCCCCCGAACCACCCAGCGCCTCCGGGACTTCAATCCCCATCAACCCTAGTTCTGTGAGCTTCTGCACAAGTCCGGGTGCCAGCTGCTGTTCGTCGTCCATCGTGCGGACCGCCGGCGCAATCGACTCCTTCGCAAACTGCCGCACTGTCGTGTAAAACAACTGTTCTTCTTCGCTCAACTTTGTCAGCGGTGAAGGGGAGTGACTCCTGGTTGACAAGAAAATCGGTACCTCCGGCATCGGAGTGTATCAGAACAGCGCAGTCGAGCGCTTGCCCGCGGCAGCGAAAAGGGGCAGCCTCGCGAAGAGCCCGCCCCAACATGGAGTAACCAGATTCCGTTCAGTTGATCACGAGCGTGAAGGAGCCTCCTGATGTCAGCGCCGTATTCGCCGAGTCCGTCCCGGTAAACGTGATGGTATACGTCCCCTTCGGCGGATCCGATAAGGTGCTTCCGCTGGTGCCTCCACATGCCGAGAGCGCGAGACCCAGCGATGCCAGCAGGATCACAGATGCCAGTTGCCGCAGCCTCCGCGATGAGCGTCCCAGGAACCCCGCGAGCAGTAGTCCCGCAAATGCAATCTCCATCGGCAGGCGTTTGCTTCTGCCCGGCAATTTCTGGGTTGCCATCGCGGAGCCTTTCGTACGAGGAACGAGCTTTAAGCCTCGCCCATGTACCACTCCCCCGGTCGTCGTGCTGCTCGCACAGTCAGTCGCATTGGTATCGAATGTGATTTGACCGGTAACCGGCGATGTACCGTTCACTGCAACCGATCCGTCGCTATTCAATCCCGTGCCCACCAGCACGCAGAGGTTTGCCAGGGCCGCATCATTTGAAGTCGTATACGAAAGATCCACGGTTCCGGTGTATCCGCCCGCCGGTGTCACTGTCACTGTCTCGTTTTGCTGCGAGCCTCTCTTCACCGTGAGACTGGATGGCGATAGCGCAACCTTGAAGGTGCCTTTCCCCGCGCTGGTTCCACCTACAGTTAGAACCGCACTGCCGGTTGAGGCCGCATGGGTCCCGTCACCCGCATACTGCGCAATGATCGTGTGTGCGCCCGCGGATGTGAAGTTCGCGGTGTACGAGGCCGTTCCATTCGCCCCAAGCGTCACAGACGTGGTCGTGCCACCATTGCTGTAAGCCGTCCCGCCCCCATCGATGGATAGATTCACCTTCCCCGTCGGCGTACCCGATCCGCCTGTCTCAGCCACCGTAATTGTGATCGCATCATTCGCCCCTGAATCCGGCGACGTGGTTGCGGCGGCCAATGTCGTCGTTGTAGCCAGCAGCGCAGTTGTGCTCGCCGGCCATGCCCCAAGCAGATTCGCGAGATCGACTGACCCCAGTCCAGTCACCTCGTCGTAACCGGTTGCCGCAGCGAATCCGCCCGTCGTCGTCCCGCAATAGGTGGTCCCCACATTGCAGTTGTTGTTCCCGCTCGTGACATCGTGAAATGCCGAGCCGTACGTCGAAGAGTCCGCGGCAAGCTTGTACAAAGTCGCATTCGCCAGCCCTTGTCCTTCCGTCCAACCCTGCTTCTGATTGATCAACGCAATCATTCCGGCAAATATCGGCGCTGCAAAGCTGGTGCCGCCCGCGACCGTCAGGTAATTGCCACCAGAAGTCGTATCCCTGAAGCCACCGTTACAACTTGCCGCCTGGGCCGGCCCCGAAGAACTTGCTCCTATCCAATCGGACTTGTCGCTTGTGCAGAAAAGGTATCCCGGCAGGTTTGGCGAAGAATACAGCGCAACGTCCGGCACATCTCGCTTTCCATCGTTCGGAATTCCCGCCACGCCTTTTTGCCAGCTCGGTTTTGTAAACAAAGCACTGGCGCCACCGCCTGAAGCGCTCAGCCCGAACTGAGCTGAGTTATCGTTCCAGGCCACTTCGGGAATGTACTGCTTCGCCGAGGTCAGTACATCCGATCCCGAGGCGCTCGCCCAATAGGTCGATGACGTTGCGTTCGCATCCGAAATCTCGGTCCCACCCACTCCCGTCACGTTGGGACTGCTCGCCGGGTAATTCACCGCCAGCGCATTCTGCTGCGCCTGGGTCAGGCCATTGGAATCGCCAGAACAGGCAGTCGAGCCCTGGTCTCCGGTGGAAGCCAGGATCGTCTGCCCCTGTACTGCTGCCTGTTGAAACACATCCTCTAGCGAGAAATTTGCTTGCTGTGTGGCGGTCTCGCATGCCCCATAGCTGATGCTGATAATGTTTCCAATATTTTCGTAAATTGCGTACTGGATCGAATCGAACGCGTTCAAGTTCGACTTCGAATCCACACCCGTATAGACAAAGTAGATCGTCGCACCTTGTGCAATTGCGCCAGACCACTCCACATCCAGGTCGGATTCACCTTCATCGCCGGCTACCACCGTCGAACTCCCGGATCCCGGCACCAGCACCATCACCGGATCCTTCTTCGGCAGCCCCGCCGCGCTTTGGAAGTTTTCAATGTCCTTCGGATCGATCGCCGATTGGCCGATGACCGCAATCGACTGGCCCGTTCCATCGATCCCCGCACTATAGAGAGGCTTGATGTCGTACGTTACCGCGATATCGCCGGGCGCGAAGAAGTTGTTTCCCGACTGACCCGATGTAAACGCTCCTCGCGCTTTCACATGCAAGGGCCTCGGCCTGAAGCTGCTCAAATTCCTTACCGCCTGAACCGTCGGTGCAATCGCCGCCGGAACCGATAACGCCATTGCGGGTCCAAAGTGAGTTTCGTTCCCCGCTTTGTAGTAGTGCATTTCCGTCTGGAAGGCCCGTTCCATTTGCCCTGCTGTTCCCGAGAAACGAATCATGTTCCGGCTGCGTGCGATTTGGTCAACAGCGAGTCCCTGCTGCTCCAGCCACGTCCGTACCTTCTCGATGTCCGTCTGCGCCATCCCGAACCGCGCACCAAACTCCTCGGGTGTCAACCAGCGGTGATACTGAGGTGATGCGGGATCCTGCTGGGCCGCAAGCAGCTTCTCGAGTTCTGCTTGTTGCTTCTCTGACCGGTTGAACACGATGTTTATGCCGTTCAGCTTTGTGTTCTGGGGCATCCGTCCGGCATCGAGTTCCCCCTGCCCGGCTCGCGCTTGGCCCCCTTTGAGCGGGACCACCTCAGAGTTGTTGATATCGTTTTGAATTCGGACAGCGGGTGTTTGCGCTGCTACCGAAATGATCGCGAAAGCGAACGTGCCGATCCATCCGAGAACACCACGTCGGCCTCGACCTGAGGGCAATTTTGCAAGCATATTCATCCTGAATGATCGATTGAGACCAGACGTGAGCCTTCCTTCCGTAGGGGGCTCATGCTCGAGTCAAGCTAGCGTCAAAGCCGCCGGGAGTCAGCTTCTTGCAGGGAGGGGAATTCTGGCGCCCGGGTGCAAACCTGAAGAACAGCAGTTCTCCACATCGCGCCGGGAGCTTCTGCTTCTCTGGTTAGACTCAAATCCGTCTACAAAGTTGTGTGGGATGTTGCGACTACGAGTCTTTTCGGCCAGAATACAAAGCCGCAAAGGCCTCGACGCATGGCATCTCTGCAACACGTCAACCCATCCATAAGGGTTCGGCGGTAGGGCTCGGCGGCTCGCGCAAAAATAGGATTTTGGGATAAGTCTCTCAACCCAGCTGCGAAACCAGACGCAAATCGGCCGTGCTCCTGCGCGGGGCGATGTACTTGGCAGTCCGCCACGCGATCGCAAGCTTTTCGGTGTCTAACAACTTCCTCATTTGCCCCCTGGCATGCTCCGCCCACGGCCCCTGCTTATCAAGGCGCACGTACGCCTGCCAATGACGCAGAGCCGCCCGTCGCTCCCCCTTGCGCTCGAAGGCGAGAGCAAGGTTGTAGTGGGCATCGGCGTACCTCGGTGCCAACTCTACCGCCCGCTGGTAGGCAGCAATCGACTCGTCGGGCCGTTCCAATTCATCCAGAACATTCCCCAGGTCAAAGAACGCCAGCACGTATCCGGGATCCTTTTCAGTCGCGGTCCGGTACAACTCTTCCGCGCGAACGAACTGTTTGAGGTGAAAGTGAATCGTTCCAAGGTTGATGTATCCGGGCGCATAGTCCGCGTCCACCTTGAGCATCTGTTCATAGAGCCCGATTGCACGATGCTTCTCACCGGCCTCTTCAGCCTGCACAGCCGAGACAAACAATTCCTGCACTCCACGGGAAGCTTGGTCCGCCCTCCGCAGCGGTCGCACTCCTGCACTCATCGCAGCCGCGTTATTCGTACGGTCGAAGTCGAACATCAGCTGACGTCGGATCGGGTCCACCATCGCGCCATCGACCCTGAATGCAAGCCGATTGCCCGATCGCACCAGTGATGCCTGTTGCATGGGATTTGATAACCCCGCAACCGCCTGCATCGCCGTGATTGAGTGACGAATCGAAGCTGCGGAAATGTCGTCTTCGCGCAGCGAACGCAGCGTCCTCAACTGTCCCAGATCCTGGAATGAATAGCTTTCGCGCGGTGAGATCAAACCGGCCTTTTCCCAGCCTTGAAGCTGGCGGGAACTGATTTGCAAGATCCTCTGTACATCCTGACGGCTAAAAAAGCTGGTCACTCTTCAACGCTCCGGCGTTTGGTCTCCCAGTCGGATTCAGGCTGCGAACACGGTGCACTCTTCAACTCCCGATTTGTGCTCCTGCACGTGCCATTCGGATCAGCTGCGATGGAACCGCTCCGTCCCGGCCTTCCGCTTCCCCATGCCCAGGCTGAACAAAATGCCATGGCCTTCTACCTGCTCTTTACGGAAGTCCTTTAACAGCTTGGATTATGCCAAGAATATGCGTGGATATGGTGGGACGAAACATCCTTGTATTAAAAAGTGAGTGGATAAGTGGTACCTGATTTGGTTCCATGCTCTTGTCTACGCATCACTTCCGGTGCAAACGTTCCTACGATTCCCCGTTCGCAAACCATCATTCGAGCGTCCTGCCCTGCCATCCCGAGACTTCACGCTCCCGATGGGGATAGAATTGCGTCTCAGGAAATCAAATGCGCTTTCTGTTGATTCGATCCGTGTGGTATTTTTGCCGTCACTCCTTCTAATCGGCACTTCTCGCCATCAGACGGCGGTCAGGGCCAATGAACGATCAGATCCCGACCAGCGACGCCAACCAGGCCCTCCGCGACCTCGCCCGCTCCCTGCAGGAATCCCAGCGCATCGCCGGCATCGGTTCCTATGTACTCGATTTGAGATCAATGAATTGGTCTTCTTCCGATGTTCTCGATGACATCTTCGGGATCGGCCCAGAGTACCTCCGCACCTTCCAGGGCTGGCTCAACCTTGTCCACCCCGAAGACCGGGAGATGATGTCATCGCATTTCGCAGGAGTCGCTCAGGTTCATTCAAGCTTTGACAAGGAGTACAGAATCGTTCGTCCAGTCGACCGTGCCCAGCGCTGGGTTCATGGCATCGGTCGGTTTGAAATCGGGGAAAGTGGCCACGCCATCATCATGCGCGGGACCATCCAGGACATCACCGACAGAAAACGTGTCGAGGGCGACCTCCGCCAGAATGAAGAACTCCTGAACCTCTTCATCCAACATGCGCCAGCCGCCCTCGCCATGTTCGATCGCGACATGCGCTATATAGCCGCTAGCCGGCGCTGGATAGAAAATTTTGGCCTCAAGGGGCGCGAGATTATTGGCCAATCCCACTATGACATCTTCCCCGAGATCCCTCCGCGCTGGGTCACTGCCCATCGACGGGCACTCGGCGGCGAGACATTGAAAAATGAAGAGGACCGCTTTGACCGCGCTGATGGATCCGTGCAATGGCTCCGCTGGGAAATTCGCCCCTGGCTCACCGGAGCTGGCGCCATCGGCGGCATTGTTATCTTCACGGAAGAAATCACCGCCCGGAGACTCTCCGATGCGCGCCTCGAACTCGCAGCCAGCGTATTCACCCACGCTTCTGAGGGCATCGTTATCGCCGATCCTGCCGGTACCATCCTCGATGTCAACAGCGCTTTCACTCGCATAACCGGTTACACCCGCGCCGACGCTGTCGGCCACAGCACCAACCTGCTCCGTTCCGGCCGCCACGGCAAAGAGTTCTATGACAACATGTGGCGCGATCTCATCGACACTGGCCATTGGTCCGGCGAAATCTGGAACCGCGCCAAAGACGGCCGCGTCTTCGCCGAATTGCTAACCATTACCGCCGTGCGCGACAAGGCCGGCGACACCGAGCGATATGTCGCGCTCTTCTGCGATATCACTGCCAATAAGGAGCACGAACAGACCCTGAGGCGAATCGCGGAGTACGACATCCTTACAGGGTTGCCGAATCGATCCCTGCTGCGCGACCGGCTCCAGCACACGATGGCCCAGACCACGCGCCGTGGCACCGTACTCGCCGTCGTATGCCTCGATTTGGACAATTTCAAAAACATCAATGATAGCTATGGCCATGCTGTGGGGGATGAGATACTCACCACCGTTGCCCACCGCATCAAGCTCGCGATTCATGACAACGACATCCTCGCGCGCCTTGGCGGCGATGAATTTATAGCCGTGCTCTGCAATCTGGACAATCCTGATCAGAGCCTGCCAATCGTCAAGCGTCTCCTCGATGCTTCTTCTCAACCTGTCAGGATTGGCAGCCAGTCTTTAAGCCTCTCGGCCAGTGCGGGTATCGCCTTCTACCCCCAATCGGAAGACATCGATCCCGATCAGCTAATGCGTCAGGCAGGGCAGGCTCTCTACCAGTCAAAGGTCGAAGGCAAAAACCGCTATCGCATCTTCGATTCCCGGCTTGATCTTTCCGTTCGTGGTCATCATGAAGATCTCGAGCGTATTCGCATAGCCCTGCAGCAGAGCGAGTTCGTGCTGTACTATCAGCCGAAAATGAACATGGCTACCGGCGCCATTCACGGTGCCGAAGCTCTCATTCGCTGGCGTCATCCCCTACGCGGCCTGCTGCTTCCTTCCCAATTCCTGCCCGTGGTTGAAGGTCATCCTCTGATGTTCGAAATCGGCGAGTGGGTTATCGAAAAAGTGCTGCAACAAATCGAAACCTGGAAAGCGGCGGGCCTTGACATCCCGGTCAGCGTCAACATCTCCGCCGAGCAGTTGCAGCACGCCGACTTTTCCTCCCACCTCAATGCAATCCTCGCCAGGCATCCCACCGTTCATCCTTCGCAACTCGAAATTGAGGTGCTCGAAAGCACCGCTCTGCCCGATATGGCTCAGGTATCCCAGGTCATTCACGCTTGCGGCAAACTCGGTGTATCGTTTGCACTCGATGACTTTGGGACCGGTTATTCCTCCCTTGCCTATCTCAAACGCCTTCCCGTGGACGTGCTCAAGATTGATCAGACCTTCGTCCACGACATGCTCGATGATCCGGAAGACCTCACCATCATCGAGGGCATGCTGGGACTTGCATCCGCGTTTCATCGTGAGGCGATAGCCGAAGGCGTGGAGACCGTTGAGCAGGGCATTCTCCTGCTTCGTCTCGGATGCAAAATTGCGCAAGGCTTCGGAATTGCCGCTCCCATGCCTGCTACTGACCTTCCGACGTGGCTTGCGTCATGGATACCGGACCCTCAATGGGCGAAGATCGTCGCTTTCGATCCAGCTGACCGCCCGCTACTCTATGCCAGTGCAGAGCACATCGCATGGGTTGGCGCCATCGAGGCCTTCCTCCACGGAACACGCCGGGTGCCTCCCTCGCTCGATGAGAATCAATGCCGCCTCGGCAACTGGATGTCCATCGAAAATCTGGCTATCGTTAATCCAAATTCGCTCTTTCGCGAAATTGCCGCAACCCACATGGAACTCCACTGCTGCGGTACTGAGATCATTGCCCACAAAACGTCCGATCGCACCGCGGAGGCGTTGGAACGCCTGCCACAGCTTCACCAGCTCCGCGACCGCCTCCTCAGCGAACTCCAAGGACTTCTGCTGCGAAATTGAACGGGCTCCAGCTCTTCGCAAGTTGCCAAAATTGCCAAAGACGATCTCTCAAACTGTCTCATTCCAGGGGTCGCCTCACCCCTTGTCAACAGGTACCTGCGGTAAATCATTCATTCCAATCCCCAAATTCACTTCACCGCATTGCAGTCTGATTCTCATTTCCAGTCACAATGGAGTCAACAGTTCCAAATCCCACTCGAGAGGAGCCGCGTGCATGCAAGCATGAACTTACGGCTAAGTCTAATGACAAGAAATACTTGCAATGAGCGCCCTCTGTAACCTAATGAAAGTAGGGTTTTTACCCCAAAAAAGGGGGAGGGGGTATTAAGTGTCCGAAAACGGACACTTGCGCAATTCTCCATCAGAGAAGAGCCGACTCAACCCTACCGACCTCTGCCCAGCAGCCACGGCTGACAGCTAAAGGCTAATAGCTTTTAGCTAAGGCTTCGACTCTCCACCTGGCGCCCGATGGTCGTGATCGTGGTCGTGCTTCGGCGGCACGTAGACCGTCGGATCCACATGGCCGCGGTGGCAGGTCCCGCACGTCACCATGGCTTCGGCGTTATCGGTTTTACTCGTCTGTTCGACCTTGCTGACGTAATTCTTGTTGATGTCCACCATCATCCGGTACATCAACCGCGCCGTGTTCTTCTCCGGCTTGGAGTCGTCGGCGAAGTTCAGTGCCGGCCGGCCGTTCGGCATCTTCTTGTTCGGATCCGCGGCATGGCAGGTTGTGCATTCCGCTCCCAGTTCGGCTTCCCACTTGTGCATCAGCTCGTGCACCTGCTCCCCCGTCATGTTCTTGGGAAGCACTTTCAGATTGGTCGGGGCGGGCTCGTCATGATGGTGGTGCTCCGCAGCGCCGCTCGCCTTCGGCCTCTGCGGTTCATGCGTCTGAGCGGCGGCTGTAAGGGCCAGGGCGGCAAAGGCAACTGCTGAGAACAACGGGGAAGAAAGCTTCAAGGTTCGACGTCCTCGCAAAGTTGGAGTGACTGCTATTGTATCGACGGCTAAACGGCCTTGTAAGTTGACGATTTGGATTGCCATTCCATGAGTCTTCGCGGACCCGACACACAGCCATGCCCTCGCAATGCGAACCGCAACGGCAGATCGACGGCATGTCTGATCCCGATCCGTGGCGTGATCACCACCTCCGCCTCCGGATACCCATCCTCCCGCACCTGCAGCACCGACGTTGCGCTTGTCACGTCCAGCCCGTTGTGCCCCGGTCTCGTAAGCCCCAGCGCCAGGCACAACCGGCTCGGGCCTGACGCAATCATCCGCACCGGCGCATCCTCATCGAGCCCCCTATTCCTGGCCATCTCCGCAATTCCCAACACCGGTTCAAGAGCCCGGAGCAGCAAGCACCCCGCCAGCCCCTCTCCCTCGCACGAGATGTTCATGCAATAGTAGAGCCCGTAAATCGAATACACATAAGCATGCCCCGCCGGCCCAAACAGCACCATGTTCCTAGGCGTCGGCCCTCGGTGCGAATGCGCCGCCGGATCCGGAGGATCGTTGTGCGGCCCCAGGTAAGCTTCCACCTCCACGATCCGCCCCGCCAGAATCGCACCCGACTTCGCATCAGCCGAAACCAGCAACTTCCCAAGCAATCGAGGCGCGACCTTTTCGGGCGAATCCTCGAAGAAGGCCCGCGGAACCAACCGCCCGGTAGGTACTCTCGCCTTGGACTGCGCCTTCATACGAATCGGGGCGCGACGCAAACAGCCGATACCTTCATTTGTGACTCTGATTCCATTCCTTAAGAAGCGCAAGTACCTCTTCCGCATGTCCTTCCGGCGTCACCTTAGGGAAGATATGAACCAGCTTCTGGTCCGGCCCGATTAAGAAAGTCGTCCGCTCGATGCCCCAGACTTTCTTTCCATACATGTTCTTCTCCTTCATCACACCAAACTGATTGCAGACTTTCTCGTCTACATCAGCAAGGAGTGTATAGGGAAGATCGTACTTGGCCTTGAACTTGGCCTGAGCTTTGGGCGTATCGCGCGAGATTCCGAGCACCACAGCGCCCGCTGCCAGAAGCTTTTTGAAGGCATCTCGGAAGCCGCAGGCCTCAATCGTACAGCCGGGAGTATCTGCGCGAGGATAGAAGAACAGCACCACAGGCTTGCCTTTGTAATCTGAAAGGCTTACGGTCTTGTCTTCATCAGTCTGCAGCTTGAAATCGGCGATCTTCTGGTTCACTTCCATAGGAGTTCCTCGTATCGTCAGTATGGTGGATAAACATTTGGCAGGTCTGCTTCGTCTGCATTATTTCCGAGGAGCGCACTTGTTGTCATTGCGCGGCCCCCGCACAGGTTCAATTCGATCAACTTCGGTCGCCTCTGCAATCGCCCTGATCGCTTCCGTAGCCCTCTGCCAGTATCCCGGCCAGATCGAAAAGAAGTCCAAAGACGCACCGACTCTGCGTGCAATTGCGGTCCTGGAATGGACCGGTGATCTCGGCAAGCCCAAGAAGAGCCGCCTCGTCCCGATTGCCGTCTACGATGGTCAAGCCCTTCATGATGCCGGCATTTATCTAGCACGTCCTCATCCGCTTGCGCTTGCCGGCGAGGTCGAATACGAACTCCAGAAGAACGGGGCTCCAATCGGACTTTTCGACATCAAGAATGCAGCGCAGGAACTAGGAATGTGGGTCGGATACGGTTCGTGGAAAGCCATGCCTTCCGCAAAGCCGGCGCCTCCCAAGCCCGTCGTTGACACTGGATTCGACGCTGGCGACGACAAGCCTGTGCTGCACCGAAAGCACTCTGATTCCGGCGGCAAGTCCGATTCCTCCGCATCTGCTCCTACCACCGATCCCGATCGCCCGACTCTGCACAAAACCCCGAGTAGTGATGCCAGCGATAAATCCGATCCTGCTCCCGACCCAGACCGTCCAACCATCCACAAAGAGAAGACTGCTGGCGACGCAGACCGTCCCGTCCTGCATAAACACGCCGACACCGATAACGATGGCGAACACGCCAGCTTTACCGACCCGGATCGGCCAAAGCTGATGCGAGGCAAGCAAAGTGGCGGTAACGGTTTCGAGGTTTTGCCAAGTCTACTCGGGTTCCCGCCGGAGATGGAGCAGGCCGTGGCTGTGTCCGATTCCAAGTCTCGGCCTGAACATACTTGGGACTTCAAATGGGCAAACCCTGAGGACGAGGACAAGATGAAGGCCGCCATGGAAGACATTGCCCGTTCCGCGCTTGGCCTGAAGACTCCGCCCCCGCCGGCTGCCACAAGGCGCGCCTCTACCCGCAGAACCACGAAACAAGCACCGCCATCTGAACCTCCGCCACTTGTCGATGAGAAGTTCCGTGTTTTCGAACTCGCCTACGGTTCCGGCGCGACGATGGTTCTCTCCGCCCACACTGATGGCCCACGCAAAAACCAGAAATCCGTCACATTGATTGCTCAGCCGGATCTCTACGGCAACCCCCTTGTTCTCCTCAAAAACGTCACCGATCCCGCTCATCAGGACGAAACTCCGCAGATGCGCCTCGTCGACGCAGTCGACGTCCTGGCCGACAACCGAGGCGAACTGCTCTTCGAATTGCGAGGCTCAAGCCAGCGCCAATTCGCGCTCTATCGCGTCCTGCGCGGCACGGCTGAGAAAATCTTTGCCACGGGCGGGGGCGAGTTCGGCGTTGCTCCCGGCGAATAGGACGATAAGACACACATCACGTGACTTAGCCGCCGGCCAAACGGTAATGTGTAAAACATCCAGTTCCTTTTTTCGCCATGCCAACAACGATTAGTAACTTTCGTGACAATCATCCATGCTTTGCACCTACAAACACCTTGCCTCCTATACAATTCAAGAAGAAAGTGGCAGTAACAGCAGCAATTTCCAGAGATGGGTTTGCCTCTCTGATTTTTGTCGCACGTAACCCTCTTTAAAGGATTTAGCAACGAATGGCGTCAGTTCTGACCGCACCGTCCCCCGACCGCTCGACCCAACCCTCAACTGAAGAAACAGCTACGTCGCGCGAAACGACACAGCAGGCCGTTCATAATGGGGCCACCCGGCATATCGCGCGCATGGGCAGAGCTGTGACGGTCAAAGAAGGCCTCAACTGGGTCACTCTGACCACCATCACCATTTTTCACATCGGTGCGGTGGCCGCGTTCTTCTTTTTCAGCTGGCAGCGACTGGCGGTGATGGCAATCCTCTACGTTCTCGCCATCAATGTGGGCATCGGCATGTGTTATCACCGACTGCTGACCCACCGTGGCTACCACACGCCAAAATGGATCGAGTACATCATGAGCGTTTTCGCCACGATGGCCCTCGAGGGCGGTCCGATCTTTTGGGTGGCTACTCATCGCGTGCATCACCAGCTTAGCGATCACGAGGGTGATCCGCATACACCGCGCGAGGGCAAGTGGTGGGCGCATACTGGCTGGATCTTCTTCGGTGAAGCTCTGCACGCTCAAACAGACGTTTTGAAACGCTATTCCCCTGATCTGTATCGCGACAAGTTCCACCTCTGGCTCAGTAAGTACCACTGGCTCCCAATCACTACAAGCGGAGTTCTCCTGCTGGCTGGAGGCTGGATTTGGGGTGGTTGGAAGAACGCTGTGGGCATGGTGCTATGGGGCGTTCTTCTGCGCGTTACCCTCGGCCTTCACGCCACCTGGCTGGTCAACTCTGCCACGCACCTTTGGGGCAGCCGCCGGTTCGAAACCCGCGACGACTCGCGCAACAGCTGGTGGGTTGCGCTGCTTACTGGGGGCGAGGGCTGGCACAACAATCACCACGCCCATCCCGTCTCTGCGCGTCACGGGCTGAAGTGGTACGAGATCGATCCGAACTTCTGGGGCATCTGGGTGCTTGCCAAGCTTGGGCTCGCGAAGAAGGTCCAGGTTGCCAAGTACGATCCGGCAAATCCCAAGCCCGCTGGGCTGTAAATCCTGCAACCAAGTCGAAAATCAGGAACGGCCATTCCAAAGGGAATGGCCGTTTTGCTTATCACCCTGAGCCGGTGTGAAGGCACGAGCATCCCCTGTGTGATCGACTCCCGATTGCCCCCTCTCGTCGTTGAAGAACTCCTCGGTCAAATGGAGCTTCCCGCTTATATCCTGAATTATTCAACGGGAACAATCCTTTGAAGGCGCTGGCATTTTGCAGTGCATTTGCTTCGAAATTGCTAAGCTTGGAATCAGAAATCGGGCCTCGCGCGGCTGCGCAATTTCAGAGGAGATTCGAACATGAGCAACGCAAGGCCGGTAGCGGTCGTCACCGGTGGCGCGCAGGGCATTGGCCGCCGTACATCGGAATTGCTCGCGGAACGAGGATTCTCCGTCGCCATCATCGATCTCCAGGAACCAAAAGCTACCGTTCAGGTAATCGAAGCAGGCCGCGGCGAAGTCCTCTGGTTCGCAGGCGACATCTGTCGCGAGGAAATCGTCGATCAATTCGCAAGGAAAGTCCTTGATCGCTTCGGCCGTGTCGACGTGCTTGTGAACAATGCCGGAATCAGCCTTATTTGCCCCGCTGAAGACACCACCGCAGCCGAATACCGCCGAGTAATGGAAGTGAATCTTGTGGCGCCCTTCCTCCTCGCGCGCGCATTTGGCCGCAATATGCTGGCGGCGAAAAAGGGATCGATCATCAATGTCGCGTCAATCGCAGGGCTCGTAGCAGTCTCAGATCGGGCCGCCTACAACGCCTCCAAGCACGGCCTTGTGGGATTGACCCGAACACTGGCTGCGGAGTGGGGCGGTCGCGGCGTCCGGGTGAACGCCGTTTGCCCCGGCTGGGTCAAAACCGAGATGGATGCTGCGGACCAGGCACGCGGCACCTACACCGACGGCGACATCACGCAGCGCGTGCCAATGGGCCGATTCGCGAGCCCCGATGACGTCGCCCGCGCAATCGCATTCCTCGCGGATGACACACAAAGCGGTTTCGTCAACGGCCACACCCTCACGGTCGATGGCGGATGGAGTTCCGACGGAAGCTGGGAATCCGTGCGGCTGAGCAAACGATAAAAACTGACTAGAGATGCTTCGCCGCTTCCCGCACTGTCAGCGGCGATAGCTTGTCACGATTTGCGCTGAGGAAGCCGCGAACATCTCCTGGCGCATGCCGCGCGTAGTCACGAAGCGCCCAGCCAATCGCTTTGCGAATGAAAAACTCCCTCTCGTGTCCGCAGGTAAGAGCGTATGTGAAGAGACGCCCCGAATCAGTCCCCTCGCGCCACCCGAGCTGATGGAGAATCGCAACTCGGCGAACCCACAGATTGGGCGATTGCAGCGCCTTATCCATCTCGTTCTGGATATCCGGCCTCTCTGCGCGTGCATTCAGCACAACTCGGCCGATCACAGTAGCAGCAAGCGCATCGACGGTATCCCACCACGACTTCTTCCGAACGAGGGAAAAGAGTGCAGGTAGATGCTTCGGCGTGAGTGTTCTTACATGTCTTCCAAGCAGGTCAATGGCCACGAACTGATATTCGCGTTCCGGCAACGCCCAGAGCATGCGAGCGGAACGAAGCAGTTCATCCGCGGTCGCACCCTTTTGCATGCGAATCAGTTCGGCGGTGAATGCCCGGCGCACCGGTGTCTTCACGCCCAGAAACTCGAACTGATTCTTCATGTAGGCCCGCATCCATGGCCGAAGAGCCGGATTACCAGCGGGAACAAGAAGCTTGGACACTGCACGCACAAACGCGGCAGGCGCCAGTGGTCTGCTACGGTCGTTGCTGTCCTTTGCAGATCGACGCCGGGAGGCTGCGCTCGTCCGCGGCATAGTCAGTCCAGACGGCTCCCCGCCATCTTTTCGAGAATCGCGATCGGAGCGGAGTCGCGCGTGACCATCGCAGCTGGATCAACGAGAAATGTTTGTTCGAGCGCATACTGGCCGCCCAGCACCGCGTGCGGAACGGTCTCGGTATATACCATCCAACTCGAGCCCGGAGCAAACTGGATTTCCTCACGCACGCAACTCGCTTGGAACGCCGAATCCTCTTTCATGGCGTTGTGCAGGCGCATCATAAACTCGTCATACGGCCCCCGCTTCCACTGCGGAACGAGGGCACCCAGCCCGGTCGCCTGCGCCACCTGCTTGCCTGCGCGCACCACAGGATTGTCGGCTTGAGGTACGGCCAGCTTGCCAGGAGTAAAGGCGCCGACCACGCGGCCGAATGGCTCGCCGATCACCCAATCTCGTGTGCGCGTGGGGTGGATGTTATGAAAAAAGCGAAGAATGCGCCATCCATGCGTCGGCCGTGTTGGAAACGCATCTGTGTGAAGCAGGTCGTTGCGCCGGCGCACCGGAAGATCGCGTCCCTTCTCTTCCAGCGGACGGAAGCTCGCATAATCCAGGAGCCATCTGTGCTCGTATGGGGACAGGAAAAACGTGAGGAACTTTTCAATGCTTTTTGAATAACGCCGCATCACCTCGTGCATCCGGACGATCTCAGCGGGGTTCGTCGATTTCTCATCGACGCCGCTCAACTTGTCGCGATCCGGCTTATAGGCGATGTTCTTATGCAGACTGCTCGAAGTCTGTTGTTGGTCCAGCAGGAAAGTCAGATCGTCAGCGGGGATGGGAACAGGCGTCTGCGGGAAATAAACAACGTCACCTGCCTCCAAGCGCGAGCACCACGTGCGAGTTTGATCTGTATTGCCATGCGATTTCAGGGCGTCCGGCAAGATGGTTTCAACGGGCATTGGACGATCCTACTTGCGAAGCTTGGCCCGGATCCAGAGCGTAGCGAAAAGCGGCAGGGCGATAAGTAGCGTGACGATGGCTACCGGAAGTCCCACGTAGAGGTAACTATCGGCGTAGTTCACGCTGTGGTGACCGGCCAGGTTCCACGCGAGCAGGGCAAAGATGGCGAATGTCGTAGTGAGGAAGAATGCAAAGAATGCTGATGCAAATGAGAGCAGCACGCTCTGGAAGAGGCTGAAACCCTGCAATGGAAACCCAAGGAATGTTCCGCCGGGGTGACGCTGAGTGTGTGCGGAATGCATCGTGGAAGGGGCCTCTCTCGTCTAGAATACAGTCTTATGCCGAGCAGCGCGCAAATCGAGCTATGGCCCGCGGAGAGAGTTGCGGCGAAGGTGCTGATGCTCCGCGCGGCAAATGGGCTCAGCTATGCGCCGTGGGGTGAAACGCGCATCGGGGAGACCGACTTGGAGCGGCTGGTGGGCGCCGTCCCGAGTGTTATGTCCCCGGCGCTGAAGAACCGCGCGTATTACTTTGTACCGCTTGCCATTGCGGACACCGGCGAAACGCTGGTCGCTCCCTCATACACAGTCGAACTGGGCGATCGGGCCGTTTGTCATCGCAATACCTCGTTCGGGACAACCGAAGCCGTATTCCTCTCGACACGATTGGTAGAGGACCGGTTCGGGCTGGCTTTCGAGTTCTTCATCAATGTGGCCCATAACTTCGTGGAGGCAGCCGGGGTGCCTGAGAGCTTCTCGCAACTCGTCTGGTCACAGGCCGAAGCACAGGTCCGGGGAGAAACCAGTCAGGATGCGTGGGAGTCGCGTCGTCGCGCCCAGGATACAAATGGAAAGAAGACCATTGATGAGAGGGCACGGGGTACATTTTATGATGCGTCATTCTCAGACGCTCTCGCCATCTACATGCTCTCCCTTGCAGTGGATTTTGACTATCATGATCTGAGAGAGCGCGAGTACCCTCTGCTGGCTGCTCCAGCACTTGCCGAGCGCCTGCGCCATGTTGCGAGCCTCTTTCCGCCGAACAGCGGGTACGAATTTCAGATTCTCTACCGCCGCAAGGGATGAATTTCCAGGCTCATGGGCTGGAACAAACAGAAATTAAAACGACGCCGCGCCTGTAGAAATCTTTCGCAGGTTGATTCGCCATCTTCTGCATACTCGATCAGAACGTCCTCCAATAACAGTGCGAGCGGATAGACCCTTTCCCGATCAATGGAAGGTGTTCCACCCGATGTCGGCAAGCATCGAGCGGCCCACAACGAGAGCTGTAACTATGAGCGCGGCAAGAACGCAGGTCCAAAAGCCCATACGACTGAAAGGAATGAACAGGACGCTGTCCTTACCCGTGAGATTGATCCCTGTCTGATCCGGCAAGAGCGCCTGCACAGCCACTGCAATCAGAAAACCTGCAGCCCAGACGAGGGCGATTCTGAAAGAGAGCTGAAGGGTGATGTTCATCATTGAGTCGATGGCTCCTCTCTTGGCGCAACACCGGATATGATCGGGGACCCGTACTCTTGAACGGACGCGGAAGCCCCTGGATTGGCTGCCTCCCCGTCCGCTTTACCGAACAACCACACAACGGTACAATCTATAGGGACGCTCACTTCGGGGCAT
>Ga0207695_10000994_pt1 | contig 50163 bp, 42 predicted proteins | sample KBSC54metaG_FD_184354 | JGI IMG/M metagenome (GOLD analysis project Ga0207695, IMG submission 184354) | Corn rhizosphere microbial communities from Kellogg Biological Station, Michigan, USA - KBS C5-4 metaG (SPAdes) (version 2) | ecosystem: Host-associated > Plants > Roots > Rhizosphere > Soil...
ATGGTGCGACGGCTCCAGATCGGGGAGAAGGGATCGGGCGCCGGACGGCGTGCGTCCGGCGACTCGATCACTGTAGCTATAAATGGCGCGGTGCGACAATAATGCTCGGGAGTGGCCCGGCTCACAGGCGCCGGGGGATGCGCGGGGGCGCGCCCGTGGTCTTCGGTGGCGCCATCCGCCCGGCTCAGACGTCCGGGGCCTCGGCCGCCGCCAGCCCGATCCGCGCCGCGGTCCGGATCGTGTCCTCCACCGACAGCCCGTGTTCCCCCGGCGCGCGGCAGACGTAGTGCCGCAGCCCCTGATGCATCGCGGCGAGCAGCATCGAGGCCTTGACCTTCACCCGCAGGTCGTCGCCCGGCCGCCCGAGCCGCTCGCCGAGCACCGCCGCCAGCGGCGCCACCGCCTCGGAGTAGCACCGGCTCCACACCGCGTCGAGCAGCGGCTCGGTGTGGGTGAGCCGCAGCAGGTCGATGACCAGCAGCAGCCGCGTCGGCGAGGCGTCGCTGAACCACCGCGTGTCATCGGCCGCCTCGGACAGCGGCCGGTCCGCGGGCCAGTCGCGCACGTACGACGTGAACCGATCCAGCCCGAACGACAGCAGCGGCGCCGCGCACGCTTCCTTGCTGGGGAAATAGCGCCACAGCGTCCGCGTCGCGATCCCCGCGGCATCAGCGATCTGCGCCACCGACGTCCCGTCCAGGCCCTGCGCGGTGAACAGGCGCACCGCGGCGATCGCGATCTCCAGCCGGATCTCGTCCTTGCGCGACTCGGACAGCGGCGGACGTCCACCGCGCCGCGCGGGTTCGGTCGCGGTGTGGGTGTCGGCCATGCGTCGTGCCTTCCGTGATGACTCTCCGTGCCCCTGGGTCCCATGTTAATGGCGCATTGCGACGAATAGGCAAGCCGCTGGTCGCGGGCACGACCTCGATTCTACGGAGGGCTTTCTCCCGTTCCGGCACCTGCCCCGCGAACGTCGGCGGACGTCGACGCCTCGGGTGCGGTGCTGTCGGCCGAGGGTTGTAGTTTCTCCCCATGACTCAGGGGACGACCTATCTGGAGCTGTCCGAGGACAGCGGCAGCGCGCACAAGTTCTACGAGGTGACGGTCACCGGCACCGTCGTCGACATCCGCTACGGCCGCATCGGCACGGACGGTTCGCGGCAGACCTCGACGTTCCCGACGGTCGAGAAGGCCGAGGCGGCCGCCGCCAAGAAGATCGGCGAGAAGGTGCGCAAGGGCTACGCCCCTTCGGTGATGGGAGCCCGCGCGCCGCGGAGCATCACGCGGCGCGCGGTGGTGTCGGCTCCGTCGACGGCGCGCGCGACGGCTCCGGTGCTGTGGCGCTTCCGGACGGCGTCCAGCGCGTTCGGCATCCACATCGACGCCGACCGCTGCTGGGTGGGCAACCAGTCCGGCGACGTGTACAGCCTGGGGCACGACGGGCAGGTGCTGTCGCGCTTCCAGCTCCCGGACGGCGTGAAGTGCCTGGTGGCGGACGACTTCTGGATCTACGCGGGCTGCGACGACGGGTCGGTGTACGACCTGTCGGGCAAGATCCCGCACGCGGCCTACCACATTGATCAGGACGTCGACATCTACTGGCTCGACATCCACGAGGGTGTGCTGGCGGTGTCGGACGCCGGCGGGCGCCTGGTCGTCATCGACCACGAGGAGGAGCACCAGTGGTCGCGCAACAGCCCGGGGACCGGTGCGTGGATGGTGCGCGGCGACAGCGAGGCGATCTACCACGGGCACAGCGCCGGCGTCACCGCCTACGCCGCCGACGGCGGCCGGGAGGTGTGGAACACCAAGACGCCGGGCGTGGTGCTGTTCGGGTGGCAGGAATCAGACCACGTATACGCCGGGACCGGGCGGCATGTGGTGCACAAGATAGCCAAGGCCGACGGTCGGGCCGTGGCCGAATACCGCTGCGACACCGCGGTCTACTCGTGCGCGACGGCACCGGACGGACGGTACGTCTTCGCCGGCGACAGCGCTTCGTCGGTGTACTGCTTCGCCGCCGACGGCCGCCGGCTGTGGAAGCTCGGCACGGGGTGCGGGTCGGCGTTGTCGATGCAGTATCGCGATGAGCGGCTGTACGTCGTCACCACCGACGGGTCGCTGGCGTGCATCGACGCCACCGAGTCGGCCATCTCGGCGGCGCAGGGCGGCGTCGTCCCGACGGTGGTGGATGTGAAGGCGAGCGCGGCGATGCCGGTCGCCACGCCGACGACGGCGGTCGCGACGACGACCTCGGTGGGGTCGGGCACGATCGTGGAGTGCATCGACGATGCCGGGCGTGTCAGGGTCCGGGTTGTCGGTACAGGCTTCCAGAGCGGGTGGAACGTGCAGTTCCCGCGTGACATGCGGGTGGTCGGGGCACGGTACGTGGTTGAGGAGATTCACGAGGCCAGCCGCGGGTTCTACCGGGTGCGCGGGGAGATCAAGCGTCTGGTGTGAGGGCTCTGGTTTGTGAAACAGGATTCTGCGGGGCCGGCGGTCCCCGCAGAATCCGTGCTCGCGACCGCCGTGTCAGTGACCGCCGGTGCCCGTGCTCCACAGCGTCGCACCGCTCGCACTGAAGATGACGGTGTTGCCGTCGTTCTGCACCGTGAGGTAGGCGCCGTTGTTGCCGGCCGTGTCGCTGGCCCACAGCGGCTTGCCGCTGCTGTCGTAGATCACGAAGTTGCCGTCGCCCTGCATGATGGCGTCGGCGCTGGCCTTCCCCACGGTGTTCGAGGCCCACAACGGGGTGCCGCTCTGGTAGAGGACGAGATTGCCGTCGCCTTGCAGGATCAGCTTGAACCGGCCGTCGCAGGACAGCGTCGACTGGTTCGCGGTCAGCCGCTGGTTCGCCGTCAGCTGACCGCAGCCGGTCCCCCCGCCGCCGTTGAGCACCGGCGCGGTGGGGCGGGTCGCGGTGAGTGCTATCTGGCCCTTGAGCATCTTGCCGCCGTCGTTGGTCAGGCGCAGGTAGTAGTCCGCGCTGCACACCGTGCCGTCCTCGTCCAGGGAGAGCAGACCGGAGTTGGTGGGGACGGTGGCCTGGGTCGGGGCGGTGTTGAGGATCTGGTTGCCCTCGCCGTACTCGTCGAACATCGAGATGTAGATGCCCTGGGCTCCGACGCGGACCATGTTGTAGAACTGGGCCCACATGAAGTCGCCGTGCGCGCGCTGGCGGGCTGAGAGGTCGCCGGGCAGGACGCAGGGCTGGTAGTCGATGCCGTGGGCGTTGCAGTAGGACTGGTCGCCGGTGTTGACGTTCGTATAGAAGTTGTTGGAGTCCGCGGCGGTGCCGATGCGTCCGACCATCCAGGGCGAGATCATGTTGAAGGCGGAGTAGACGTCCAGGTAGCCCGCGCGCGAGTCGTTGACACCGGTGCGCCAATAGGTGGGGACGCCGCCCATGACGTAGCAGCCCTGGCTTTGGAACCACTGCACGACCGAGAGGCAGTCGGCGGCCGACCAGGGATGGTTGGCGTCGTTGAAGCCGAAGCCCCAGATGCCGACGACGGGCTTGCCGTTCTGATGCGCGTAGGCGGGGGAGGACGCGTACTGCTTCATGACGTTGGTCCAGTCCGCCGGCATCTCGGTCTTCATGTTGGTCCAGCCCGAGGCGTCGTACATGATGTAGAACTTCCGGCCGTACTGCTGCGCCGCGGTGTTGACCTTCGCGGTGACGGCGTTGCGCGTCGGACCCTCGCTGCCGTTCGGATCGAAGCGCTGCAGCGCGGCGGTGTCGCAGCCGTTCTGCTGCATCAGCGAGAAGTGCGCGTTGACCGTGGACTGGTCGTAGGACGAGAACAGCTTCGCCGCCGAACCGTTGCCCAGATTCGCGTACCCGGTCTGGTAGCCCGCACTGTAGATGCTCATGTCGGGCCACGCCTTGAGGTTCTCATTGCTGGGAGACGGAGCCTGCCCCTCATTCTGGCTCCAATGCCACCACGCATTGATGGGAGCCCCGTCCCCGATGCAGGCGAACCAGCCCTGATAGCCGACCGTGATCTTGCCGACCACATCCCCGGCGGCCGAGGCCGCCACCCCAGCCGGCCGCGCCGACGTGGCGAAAGCAGCGGACAAAGCAGAGCCGCCCGCAGCGGCCAAAGCAGTCCCGCCCAGGGCGGAGGTGAGCAACGTGCGTCGCGAGAGCGTCATCCTGGCCTCACTCGAATCAGGGGGTTGAGTGTGGGGTACCCCGGACGACAAAGTACAGCGCGATTCAGCGGGGGAGAGTCAAGATTTCACCAAGAGGGGGATTGGATATGGCATTTTGGGCAAACGTTGAGGTGCATTAAGTTGCGCAACACGCGTCCTGTAAATTAAGAAGGTTGACGGACTTCTGGGAACTGCTCGGTTGGTTCAGGGATGTGAATTCTCTGACGGTGGCTCAGCTGGATGGGAGCTTCGGCAGGTTCTGGGCCCAGTCCGGGTCTATGCACGCCAGTACGGCGTTGGCCTGGTGTGGGGGCATCGCGTTCAAGATCCGGGCCGTCCAGGCCGCCTCGATGGTCTCGAGCGCGCCGGCGGCTTGCTCGGGCCGCAGCCGTCCCATCAGGATGGACAGGATGGCTACGGCCTCGGCGATACGTGGCATCACGTCATCGGGATGCGACTTTATGTAGGACAGAAGCGTCGCGACGGTATGTACCGGCGCCACCCGGTTCAAGGCGTCGGTGGCCCAGCCGGGGTCCATGTAGATCAGCACGATCACGCTGTGGGCGGCGTGCATGCGCTCCAGAGCTCGGGCGGCCTTGGCCGGGATCATGCGCTCCAACGCTCCGGCGGCCCGTGCCGGGCGCATCTGTTCCAGGACGGCCACGGCACGGTCCAGGTCCATGTCCTCCAGCTCGTAGGCGGCGGCGTCCTGCAAGACGTGGTTCAGCCTGGTGGCCTGCATCGCGACACCCACGCTCGGCTCCAGCGTGACCCGCATCGCGGCTGCCCAGTGGTCACTCGCGCAGTCGAGTACGGAGATGAGCCGTGCCGGACTCATCTGCTCCATGATCTGTTTGGCCAGACCTGGCTCGATACCTTCCAGGACAAGGCTTGCACGCTGTGGGGAGATGCGGCCCAGTACCGAAGCGAGCCGAACCGCGTTGGCGTATCTCAGCAAGGGGATCAGCTCGACAGCGGTGGAGTTGGCGGGTTCGGCGACGAGCCTCGCCGGATCGACGTGGTCCAGCCAGACCGCCACGAAGGCATCAGCAGTCTGCGTATCGATGAGCTCGAGCACCGACAGCGCGGTACTCCATCCCATGGCCTCGATGGCTGCCACTGCTTGTGCCGGTTCCAAGCGAGCCAGCCTCGCCGCGGTCCGCTCGATCTTCTTACGCTGAGATCGTGCACTCGGGATCCCGCGGCCTTGGCGCTGGAGCTCCGCCGGCGCGAAATCGCGTTCGACCTCGGCCCTGATCTTCTCGACGTCAGTGCTGAGAAGCGGTTTCCCGCTCGGCGCCGCCCCGGATTCAGCGGTTGCTCGCCGGGCATGCTCGCCGACTGTCGCGGTACTTTGCCTGGTCGGCGGATTATCCGGGGTTGTCCCGGATAAATCCGGGACCCGGAGCACCTCGCCGCTGACGATCGTGGGGTCGGCGCCGGAGGTGTCTTCCGTGGGCAGGTCGAGGCCGGCTTCCACGGCGGCGTTGTGCGAGCGGTCGCGGCCGTCGTCGAGCATCTCCCGGGCCCGGGATATCGTCGCCTCGATCTCGTCCAGTTCGACCGACACATGATCGGCGAGCTGGATCATGAGGGCAGGCTGATAGACGGGGTGCTCTTCGGGCTGGGACAGCCGGGCCAGAGCCTCCTTCATCTGTCGCAGCTGCTCTTGCGCCGCGATGGCGATGTCCTTGTTGTGGTCGCGCTCGCGCTCGGCGCGTTGGGCGTGCTCGGCCAACTTCTGCTGCTGGGCCCGTGCTCGCTCCAGTTGGGACTGAAGCAGCAGCACTTGCGCGTCCGGGGTTGCCGTGGAGGAGCGGCGGCCCGCGAGCTCGCGTTCCAGATCGCTGATCCGTTCGCGCTGCCGGCTGGCCAGTCCTAACAGCAGCAGCGCCAGTTGTTGGGCCTGGTGCCCGTTGGCCTGGGCGATGCGCAGCGCCTCCTGAAGCGAAGTGATCTTCTCCAGGGCCAGGACCCGTTGTTCGCTCAGGGCCAGGATCTCGTCTGCGAAAGGGCTGGTGACGGGCGTCGGCTCGGTGGTGGCCTTGAGCCAGAGCGCCCGGGCCGGCCGCAGACGCTTGACCATCTGCTCGCCGTCGAAGCAATAACGCGCGGCTGCCTCGATGAGGTCGATCTGGATTCCGGCGCCTGCGAGCATGTCGTAGACGCGATGGCGAGCTGGCACGGCCGCATCTGCGAAGTCCTCTGGCACGAGCGCCGCTACCAGCCCCGCCGCGGTGTGGCCCGAGTCGTCCAGCCAGGAGCGGACCATGACCGCCAGATCGTTGAACTCCGTGCAGGACCCGCGCAACTCCCCCCAGGGCCGGCCGGCGCGCCCACCTGATGCAGCCATCGCTTCCCCCAAGGTTGTCCGCCGACAACTCCGCGTTGTCCGTCAACAATATTCGAGCTCTGCCAAGCGGGCCGGAAGACGGGGACTGTGGTGGTGCCGCCTGCGACCGTGGCGCGGCAGGACCCTGGGACATCATCCGGAGCGCGACATGACCTCGATCCCCAAGCCGTATGCGATCGCCGCGTCGGCGATGACGGTCTCCACCACCACCTCCGCGGTGGCCGGTGCCCCAGCCTGGATCACGGCCGCGCCGCTCATGGCCGGCATCGCTTTGGGCGTGACCGACCAGGTCCGTGCCGGGCGACGCGAAAGGCATCAGCGGGCCCGCCAGGATGCTGCTGACGAGCAGCTACGTCGCCTGGAGCGCCAAGCCGCGCGGGCTGTGCGCACGATCGGGGACCCTGATCGGCGTGCGGCGGTGTTGCTTCAGCTCATCAATGCGCACACTCTCGGGGTCAAGGTCGACGATCGTTGATCGCCGCTGTCCCCGCCAACCGATCCCCATCATCCGTCCGCCGGTACACCACCCGCCGCCCGACGCGGGTGCCCTCGATCAGGCCCGCTTCGCGCAGGACCGCGATGTGGCCGCCCGCTGTGCCGAGCGAGATCTCCAGCAGCGTCGCGAGTTCCGTGGTCGTGGCCGGTCGGGCCAGTTCCAGCAGGATGCGGGCACGGATCGCGCCGACCAGCCGCTCCAGTGCGCGCACCCGGTCCGGGGCGGGCGTCTTGCTGCGCTCTGCGACACCGCGCGCCGGGTAGACCAGCGCGAAGGTGTCGGGCGGCGTTTCGCACAGCCACGTGCCGCGCGTCAGGGTGACCGGGACGAACAACATGCCCTCGGCGCCGACGATGCGGTCGGGCAGGGGGCGGTTGCTGAAGCGGATCGCGTCGTTGCCGACCCAGGCGCTGCGCCGGCTCATGGTGCCCAGCGCGTTGGACCAGCCGTAGACGGCCACGAGCCCCGCGCGGTACGTCACCTCACGTTCGAGAAGCGCGCGCCGGCGCGGCCAGTCCGGGAGGACGTGGTCGTGCCACAGCGCGCTCATCAGCTCCGCGCCGCGAGCAGCCCAATCACCGCCGGCTGAGGCATGCGACAACCAATCCAGCCCGCTGGGTGCCTTCGCGTGGTGGTCGGAAGCCTCCAGCTGAGCCCGAAACTCCGCATCGGAGAACCGCGCGGCCAGCGTCAGCTCCTCTGCCATCGTCGTCCGCATCCCGCCGGGCGGAGGCGTCGTCACGAAATCGGGCAGCCACCCTGTCGTCGTCAGCAACCGCACCAGCCCCGAGGTGAACCGGTCCGCCGCCACCCGGGCGCGAAAGGCCGGCGCATGCCGCGCGTGCCACGAGGCCACCCAAGGATCCCGGCACGGATTCACCAACACCCGCATCGCCCCCAGCGTCTCCGCCAGTGGTGACAGCGCGAAGCGCGATCTGGACAGGGCTCGCGGCGACAACCGCAGCAGCGTCATCTTTCGCCTCCATCCGAAGGGTTAGCATTCCACACCGCGCCTCCAGAGACTCGCGCCCATGCCCGAACCCCGCCCCGCCGCCCTGCGCACGCTCCTGCGCCGCCGCGACTTCCGCTTCTTCTTCACCGGCCAGACCGTCTCCCTGCTCGGCACCGCCATGTCGCCGGTGGCCCTGGCCTTCGCGGTCCTGAACGCCTCCCACGACAAGGCCGGGGACCTCGGCGTCGTCCTCACCGCGCACATGATCCCGATGCTGGCGTTCCTCCTGGTCGGAGGCGCGACGGCGGACCGCTTCGCACGCCGCACCGTCCTGGTCTGGGCGAACCTCGGCTCGGGCCTGACGCAGGGCGCGGTCGCGGCGCTCCTGCTCACCGGCCGCTACTCGCTCCTGCTCGTGGCCGTCCTGGAACTCCTCAACGGCATCCTCGCCGCCTTCACCACGCCGGCCCTGCGCGGCTTCGTGCCCGAGCTCGTCGAACGCCACCAGATCCAGCAGGCCAACGCCCTGCTCAGCTCGGTGCGCAACGCCACGAGGATCTTCGGCCCGAGCCTGTCCGGCGTCCTGGTGGTCGCGATCGGCAGCGGCCCCGCCATCGCCTTCGACGCGGCCACCTACGTCTTCGCCGCGATCTGCCTGCGGCTGCTGTCCACGACGAGCCACCCGGGCGCGTCGAAGGCAACCAGAACCGCCATCCTCACCGACATCCGCGAAGGCTGGCACCGGTTCCGAGGCTTCCGCTGGGTCTGGACCGTCTCGGCCACCTTCTGCGTGATGAACCTCGTCCAGACCGGCACCTGGCAGATCCTCGGCCCGGAACTGACCAAACGCACCAGCGGAGCCGCCGCCTGGGGTCTCGTCCTCAGCGCCCGAGGCGTCGGCCTCCTGCTGATGAGCACGCTCCTCACCCGCCTGACCATCCGCCACTTCCTGGCGGCCGGCCAGCTCATGAGCGTCCTGATCGCCGTCCCGCTGCTGGTCCTCGGCGCCGGCCTGCACGCGCCCTACCTCATCGCCGCCGCCTTCATCGCAGGCCTCGGATCCGCGATCGCGAGCGTCAGCTGGGACACCTCACTGCAAGAGCACGTCCCACCCCAAGCCCTCTCCCGCGTCTGCTCCTTCGACGACTTGCTCTCCTACGCGGCGATCCCCGTCGGCCAGCTCAGCGTCGGCCCCCTCGCCTCAGCCCTCGGCGGCTTCCGGGTCGCGACCGTCGCAGGGGTCATATACGTCGCCGCCGCCTTCTTCCCCCTCGCCTTCAAGCCGGTGCGAAGCCTGACGCATACCGCGCACCCCGCCCCGGCAGCCTAGATGGCGTCCCAGGGAGCTGACTCATAGGCGCCGTAAAGTCCCGCCATGAAGTCCTCGTCGACCGGCAGCGCCAGTCCGTCGATCTCCGCGACCGGTGCGACGCCCTGGGAATTCGCGACGAATGCCGCCCGGTAGCCTGCCACGTCTCCCAGCGCGACCGGCCTCGCCTGCGACGCCAGCCCGGCGTCCGGACCGTGGCGTTGCAGCAGCTGCTTGGTGATGCCCTCCAACGCCGGGGCCGCGGGCCAGGTGATCGCCGAGCCGTCGAAGAACCCGATGTTGGCCACGGTGGTCTCCGAGATGCCGCCGTCGCCGGCGGTCAGCAGCGCGTCGTCGTAGCCGTCCGCCTCGGCGGCGCGGCCGTGGTAGATCTGCCCGAAGCTGCCGCCGACCTGCTTGATGTGGGCCAGTGGACGCTGATAGCGCACGCTGCGCAGCCGTTGCGGGGTGCGCGGCATGTCGACCGCCGGGCGCAGCAGCACCACGATCACCGGATCGTCGGCCGGATTCAGCCGCAGGACCTGCACGCGGGCGGCGCTGTCGGCGTACTCCTCGGTGAGCGCGTGCCGCAGATGGCGCCGGACGAGATCGGTGTCCAGCCCGGCGCCGAACAGCTCGGCGCTGGCCGAGGCCAGCCGAGCCAGGTGCAGGTCGAGGCCGCGGACTCGGCGCCCCCGGACCTGCATCGCCGTGAAGTGGCCGTACTGGTTCAGCAGCGCGGCGCCAAGGCGGTCCGAGTCCGGGGTCCGGCCGTCGATCTCTACGCGGGGCATCCGCCCAGAGTAGTCAGTCGTCCAGGCACTCGGACGACCGGCGCAACCGGCGGGACGGCCGGCCGGGTCAGGCGGCCGCTCAGGCGGCCGGTCAGCTGCTGATCGCGGCGATCAGCGCATCGCCGGTGTACGCCTTGCCGCCCAGCCCCCACGCCCCGTCCGGCGCGTTCAGAATGTTGACCCACGTGTCGTCCCGCCGATGCCCCGGCTCGGCCAGGTCGGCGACGATGTCGGTCGCGGCCGCGATGAACGCCGCGCGCGCCGTCTGGTCGGCCAGCCCGATGTTCGGCAGCTTCAGCTCGACCATCACGACGGGCCGGTTGACGCCGCCGGCGTAGACGTCGCGCGGGTCCAGGAGGTGCACGGTCCCGCCGACCACGGCCGCGAAGAACTCGTTGCCGGTCAGGCCGGACACCTCGATGAGCGCCTCGGTCAGGCGCGGAAGGATGGCGCGCTCGCCGGACGGCGTCAGGACGCCGCGCGGCGCGGTCACGGTGATGGGCATGGTGGTCCCCTCTCTGGACTAGCTAGGACGTGCGTACTAGCTCTCGCCGCCCAGTCTCGGCTAGGATGCTCGTACTAGTCAAGGGCGCCGCTGGAAAGGACCACGGGACGATGGCATCGGACACCCGCGACCGCATGATCGACGCGACCGTCGACGCCCTGAGCCGGCACGGCGTCGCCGGTATGTCCTTCACCGAGATCCTGCAGACCAGCGGCGCCGCGCGCGGTGCGATCTACCATCACTTCCCGCAGGGCAAGGGCCAGCTCGTCGCCGAGGCGACGGCGCGCTTCGGCGAACAGGTCCGCGGCGGCTTGGGCGACCTGGCGGGCGAGAATCCGGAGGAGGTCGTCGTGGCCTTCATCGCGACGGTCCGCCCGGTCGTCCTGGCGGCGGTCAACGGCTACAGCTGCGCGATCGCGGCGGCGAGCGTCGGGTCGGCCGAGGACGACGAGCTGCGGCGCACCGCTGGTGGAGCCTTCAGCGCGTGGCTGGAGGAACTCGCGATCCGGCTGACCGAGGCCGGTATGGCGGAGAAGAAGGCTGCCGAGACCGCCGCGCTGCTGATCAACATGCTGGAAGGAGCGCAGGTCGTCTGCCGCGCGGTGGGCAACATCGAGCCCTTCGACGCCTCGTTCAGGGCGGCGCGCGCCCTGGTGAAATAGCCGCGGGCCGTACAACGGGTCCCCTCCCACCCGGCGTACGGCCCGGCTCACACCACCAGGAGCAGGCTCAGCTCGCGGCGAGCAGCTCCAGCGTGTCCACCACCCGGTTCGAGAACCCGTACTCGTTGTCGTACCAGGCGACCACCTTGACGTGCCGGCCCTCGACCCGCGTCAGCGCCGAGTCGAAGATCGAGGACGCCGGGTTGCCGACGATGTCCGAGGACACCAGCGGGTCCTCGGAGTACTCCAGGATCCCGGCGAGCGGTCCGTCGGCGGCCTTGCGGTACGCGGCGAGCACTTCGTCGCGGGTCACGTCGCGCGCGACCGTGGTGTTCAGCTCCACGATCGAGCCGACCGGCACCGGAACCCGGATCGAGTCGCCGGACAGCTTCCCGTCCAGGCCCGGGAGCACCAGGCCGATGGCCTTGGCCGCGCCGGTGGTCGTCGGGACGATGTTGACCGCGGCGGCGCGGGCGCGGCGCGGGTCGCGGTGCGGGCCGTCCTGCAGGTTCTGCTCCTGCGTGTAGGCGTGGACCGTGGTCATGAAGCCGTGTTCGATCCCGGCCAGCTCGTCCAAGACGGCGGCCAGCGGGGCCAGCGCGTTGGTCGTGCAGGAGGCGTTGGAGACGATCGTGTGCGCGGCCGGGTCGTAGGCCTCGGTGTTGACGCCGTAGGCGAGCGTCACGTCGGCGCCGTCCGACGGCGCGCTGACCAGGACCCGCTTGGCACCCGCGTCCAGGTGCGCGCGAGCGGCCTTGGCGGCGGTGAAGCGGCCGGTCGCCTCCAGCACGATGTCCACGCCGAGATCGGCCCACGGCAGCTGAGCCGGGTCCCGCTCGGCGAGCACCGTGATGCGGCGGTTGTCGACGACCAGCACGTTCCCCTCGACGCTCACCGGCCGCCCGAGCCGGCCGGCCGTGGTGTCGAACGCGAGCAGCCGCGCCAGCGCCACGGGGTCGGTGAGGTCGTTCACCGCGACGATGTCGAGGTCGGTACCCCGCTCCAGCAGCGCGCGCAGTACGTTGCGGCCGATGCGGCCGAAGCCGTTGATGGCGATGCGAGTCATGGATGATTTCCCTTCGATGTCTGCGTCATCACGAGTCTCGCCGCGGCTGGGGCGCGGTGGCAGTGGCGTGGGCGCCATTGTTCGCAAGGATCGCGCCAGAGGCCCGCGCTGCTGGGATCGCGCGCCGGCCCCCGACCGCTCCTCGCCCCGAGCGCTGGTCCCCGACGGCTACTCGCCCCGCGTGAACGTCCGCCGGTACTCGCTCGGCGACGTCCCGAGGATGCGCTGGAAGTGCGCCCGCAGATTCGTCCCCGTCCCGAGCCCGACGTCGTTCGCGATCTGCTCGATGCTGCGCTGCGACCGCTCCAGCAGCTCCCGCGCCAGGTCGACGCGGGCGCGCGTGACCCACTGCATCGGCGTGTAGCCGGTGTCCTCGATGAAGCGCCGGGAGAACGTGCGCGGTGAGACCGCGGCGTGCTCGGCCATGGTCTCCAGGCTGAGCGGGTCGCCGAGTCTGTGCAGTGCCCACTCCCGCGTCGCGGCGAAGCGCTCGCCGAGCGGCTCGGGCACACTGCGCGGCACGTACTGCGCCTGGCCGCCGCTGCGGTACGGAGCCGCGACCAGCCGCCGCGCCGCGTGGTTCGCGGCCGACACCCCGAGGTCGCCGCGCAGGATGTGCAGGCACAGGTCGATGCCCGACGCGGCGCCGGCCGATGTCAGCACACTGCCCTCGTCGACGAACAGCACGTTCTCATCGACCCGGACCGCCGGATACCTCGCGGCGAGCGTCCGTGTGTAATGCCAATGTGTCGTCGCGCGCTTGCCGTCGAGCAGACCGGTCGCAGCCAGCGCGAAGGCTCCCGTGGAGATCGCCGCCAGCCGCACGCCCCGATCGTGCGCGGCGACCAGCGCCGCGACGACAGCCGCCGGCGGATCCTCGCGGTCCGGATTCCGGTAGCCGGGGATGAACGCGATGTCGGCCCACGCCAACGCCTCCAACCCGTGCGCGACGTGGTACGCCAAGCCGTCGCCGCCGGTCACGAGTCCTGGCGCGGCCCCGCACACCCGCACCTCGTACGGCATGCTGGCGCGCGTCGTGAACACTTGAGCGGGGATCCCGACGTCGAGCGGCTTGGCCCCCTCCAGCACCAGGACGGCGATGCGCCGCAGCCGGCCCGTCGGCGAACCCTCGGCCGGGTCGGTCACGATGCGCTTCCCATGCAGGTCAGGCTATCGCGCGAGCACGTCGGGACCCAGCGACGCCACCTCGTATCCGTCCGGATAGCTCGGCGCCGTCCCGAGCTTGAGATAGGGCTCGGTCCGCGGTGCCTTCCACGCCTCAGCCGTCGCCCGAAGCCGGACCAGACCCCCGACGAGCATCCGCACCGGCAACGCCGGCGTCGGAGCACCGACAGCCACCCGCAGCGCCGGCGGCAGCAGCGAGTCGGCGACCGGCCCTGCCAGCCCTTTGAGACGGTCGGGCAGCCGCCCGGCGAACAGCCCGCGCGTGGCGGCCATCAAAGCCTCAGCGCAGGCCGTGTACGCGAAATGCTTGGCCTCATAGGAGTCGAGCACATCTTCGAACCCCGCATAGTCGGCTGGTATGTCGCTGACGTTCATCAGCGTCCCGAGCCGCCGGTAGAACTCGGCCGTCGCCGCACGCTCATGGCAGCACGTCGGCCGCCACCCCGTCCGGTCGATCCACCGTGTCGGCACGACCACGAACGTCGCGAGCACATACCGGTAGTCGTCAGCGGCTATGTCGAACCGACGGTGGATCTGGTTGAGCCGCTTGACCGCCGCCCGGCCCCGCTCCGACTCCAGCCCGTTCGTGATCATCTCGTACATGAGCAGCCCGGTGTCGTCCGCGCGCTTGCGCGTCCGCTCGGTCATCTCCCCGGTCGAGAACAGCAGCTCGGCGATCGCCGGGATCCCGAACGTCCGATAGAACGCGAGATTCAGGCCGAGCATCGTCTCCCAGCCGAATTCGTACTGCGCGACAGTGCGGTAGATCTCCTCGTGGTCCGTGACCGGATCCAAGGTGCGGACGTGCTTGAGTCGGGCCAGATCGCGGTTGCGCATAGGCCCGGATGGTACCGGCTTCGTCCCGTGTCCTGTCTCAGGGTTCTGCCGTCGACGTCCTACGCGACCACGTTGACGAAGCTCATCATGCCGTTGTCCTCGTGCGCGGCGATGTGGCAGTGGAACATCCAGCGGCCGGGGTAGTCGTTGAACGGGATCCGGATGACCACCTTGCCGGGGGCGCCCTTGGCCCCGTGCGGGATCAGGACGGTGTCCTGCACATGGGTGTACGGCTGTGCGACGCCGTTGACCGACATCACCTGGAACGGTGTGATGTGCAGGTGGAAGGGGTGATCCTCGCCGGTCCTGTTCACGATGGTCCACTCCTCGACGGTGCCGAGCTTGGCGGGGGTGGCGAACGCCGGCTGGTTCATGTCGAACTGCTTGCCGTTGATGTAGAACGACAAGCCGTCGGCGCTTTCCGACAGAGCGACAGTGCGCCGCTGCGCGATCGGGGCGCCGGCCAGATCGGTCGGCGCGGTGGGGATGGCGCCGGTGAGTGCGGGGAGCCGGCTGAGGCTGTGTCCCTTGACGTTCACCTTGACCAGCTCGGCATCAGGGTACTGGTCACCCTGGGGGCCGTTGCTGTAGGCGGTGGTGCGCAGCCAGGTCTGTCCGGCCTCGCCGTTCGCCGTCACGAGGACGTCGTATCGCTTGCCCGGCGGCAGCAGCAGGGAGTCGGCGGTGCGGGTCTGCGCGACCGGGACGCCGTCCTCGCCGATCACCGTGAACTGATAGCCGTCCAGCTGGAGCTGGTAGAAGATGTCGGCTCCGGCGTTGGCCAGGCGCCACAGCTCGGTCTGGTTCGGGCGCAGCGTCAGCGTCGGCCGCAGCTGGCCGTTGACCAGCCGAACCGTCGGCGCGTCGGAGTCGATCGAGGTGGTGTCGGTGTTCTGCACGATGTGGCCGGCCGGGTCGATCTGCGCGTCCTTGAAGACGAAGGTGTGCGCTTGGACGGTGCGGTAGGCCGCGGGCAGCAGCGAGCGGTCGTCGCCGACGATCATCGCGCCGGACAGGCCGGCGTAGAGCTGGTTCTCCACGTCGCCGCGCATGGGCTGGGTGTCGGCCGCGCTGCCGGGCGCCGGGCACGTCGTGCCCATCGTGTGGCTGTGGTACCAGTACGTGCCCTGAGGATGGTCGGCCGGGACCGCCAGGTGGTAGGTGAGCACGGTGTTCGGGGCCGCGCACAGGAACGAGTCGTCGGAGTGGTCTTCGGGGGAGACGTGCATCCCGTGGAAATGCAGGTTGGTGGCCACGGCCAGGTGGTTGACCAGGTGGACGGTGAGGTCGGTGCCGGGGTCGAACCGTAGCGTGGGTGCGACGAAGCCGCCGTTGTAGGCCTCGCCCCACACCTTCCTGCCCGACAGCTCGAAACGGGTCTCGGAGGCGTTTAGGGTGATCGTCAGATCGCCGTGCGGTCCGGCGTCGATGTCGGCGTTCGCAGGGTCCTTGAACGATGCGCCGACCCTCATCCCCGCCTCCTGTTGGGAGGTGGACGGCGCCCCGGCGTCTCCGCAGGTGGCGGCCAGCGCGACGGTGCCGCCGGGAGCAGTGAGCAGGCTCGCGACGGCCAGGAGCACGGCGGAGCGGCTTGCGATGAGAGTGCGCAGCACGGGTGGCCGGCGCCCGTGGCGGGCCAGCTCGTCGTGCACGATCTCGCGGTCGAGAAGATCCACAAAGGTGAGCCTATGTCGGACATCGACTCAGACAGTGGACCGACATCGGTTTCCGGGGTGATCAGTTCTGTGGATGGTGCTAAATCAGCAGCGCGAGCCCCAACCCCGCCGCGGCCGCCACCATCCCCGCCGCCAAGCTCACCGCGACGTTCGTCGAAGCCTCGGCGATCGACCCGTCCTCGACCAGGCGCATGGTCTCGTACGAGAACGTCGAGAAGGTCGTGTACGCGCCGCAGAACCCTGTCCCGAGCATCGCCAGCATGGGCTTGGGCATGCCGTGGTGCAGCGCGAGGCCGGTGAGCAGGCCGAGCAGGAGCGCTCCGGTGAGGTTGATGGTCATGGTGCCGAGGGGGAGGGCCGAGGTGCGGCGGGCCGCGATCGCGCGGTCCAGCAGGTAGCGGGCCGGGGCTCCGATCGCGGAGGCGGCCGAGACGGCGAGCAGCGTGATCACGACGACCGCCCCCAGTGGTGGCGGCGCGGCGCGGGTTCGCTCCCGGCCTCGCGCGGGGCCTCGGCCTGCTCCTGCGCGCGCCCGACGTACTTGATGACCTCGACGTCGTCGATGATGACCAGCCCCTCGGCGATCAGCTCGTCCAGCTGGGGGAGGAACGCCTCGATCTTCTCCGCGGTGTCCACGATGATCACGACCAGCGGCAGGTCCTCGGACAGGGACAGGATCCGCGTGGTGTGGATGCGGGAGGTCGCTCCGTAGCCCTCGATCCCGCGGAAGACGCTGGCCCCGGCGAGCCCGGCTTCCTTCGCCCGGGCGACGATCTCGTGGTAGAGCGGCGTGTGGTGGTACTGGTCGGTCTCGCCGATGAAGATGCTCAAGCGGCGCGAAGGACCCGACAGCTTCATGGCCGTCCTCCGATCTCGGCGGGCTCGGTCGTGCCGACGGACGCGAGCGGCCCGAGGGCCGCCACGGCCTGAGCACGCTTGACGCGCCAGGCGGCGACTCCGCGTCCCAGCACCAGGCCCAAGCTGGTGGCCGCGATGCCGGCGGCGAGGCTCAGCACGATGTTCGCGGCGGCGGTGCCGTACGCGCCGGCGGAGATCAGGCGGTCGGTGTCGACCATCCACGTGGAGAACGTCGTGTAGGCGCCGAGGAAGCCCACGCAGAAGAACGGCCGGACATAGGCGTTCGGCGGCCAGACATCGAGGATGAGCACCACCAGCAGCGCCAGCACGAACGAACCACTGATGTTGATCGCGAACGTCGTGGCCGGGAAGGTGTGCGGCGCGGTCGGGAACGCCAGGCCCAGACCGTAACGAGACGGGCCACCCAGCGCACCGCCCGCAGCCACGGCAGCCAGAACACGACGCGGCGTACGCGAGCGGCGGGGCTTCGGTTCCGATCCCGTTTCGACCACATCCGGGTCGACAGGCAGGTCATCGGCGGGTTTCAGACCGGCATCGGGGTTCACGACGGCTACTCTCCTACTCGGCACCGGACGTCGGCGGGCATGCCGACATCACCTGTGAGTAGGGACCGTTGGCCAAAGAATCGGCGGTTATACGGCGGGCCCCACCGCCGGTAACGCGGCACCATCGTACCGTGCCGGGAGATACGCCCGCGCGCAACAACCGTGTTGCGCTCGCCGCCGCAGATCCACTTGGCTGTGCACCGTGACCGAACTCCGCACCGAACGCCTGATCCTGCGCCGCTGGAAGGACTCAGACCTCGAACCCTGGGCCGCCATGAACGCCGACCCCGAGGTCCGCGAGCACCTCGGCGACGTGATGACGCGCGAGCAGAGCGACGCCTCGGTCGCCCGCTTCGAGGAGGAGTTCGAAGCGCGCGGCTACGGCTGGTTCGCCGTCGAGATCCAGGCCGCCGGCACCTTCATCGGCTTCGCAGGACTCGACGACGTCGACGAGGAGATGCCCCTCACCGGCGTCGAGATCGGCTGGCGCCTGACCCGCACCGCCTGGGGCCACGGCTACGCGACCGAGGCGGCGCGCGCCGTCCTGGCCTTCGGGTTCGACACCCTCAAGCTTGACGAGATCGTGGCCCTGACCACCGCGGCCAACCACCGCTCCCAGGCCGTGATGCGGCGCATCGGCATGACCCGCGACCCGGCCGAGGACTTCCTGGACCCGACCGTGCCCGCAGGGCCGCTGCAGCCGAACGTCGTGTACCGGATCAAGGCCGACGGCAGGGCTGGGGTCGGCGGCTGATGTCCGACTCAGCGAGCAGGGGCGACCTCTGCCGGGGGCGAGACCCGGTGGCGCGAGGACTTCGAACGGACGGCCGTTCCGAAGCAACCTGACTAAGCCTTTAAACATCTCTTTTACATGCCACCTGAAGACGCCGACGTACCGAATACGACAAGTCGGGCAGAAGTCGCCCCGCCTGCCGCCTTCGCCGAGCACTCGTCGACGCCGATCCACCGCTGCTCCGAGTGCCATGGGACCCGTCGGAGCGGCCACGAACGCGCCCACCGGAGCTCTGGCCAAAGCATCTACCGGAGCTCCCACCGGAGCCCCCGGTGACCAACCCCCTCGACTGGTCCCTCCTCAGCGGCCCCATACCGGTCATCCTCCTGATCCTCACTGTCGCGGCCTTCGCGCTCCTGCTCACCGACCGCACCCGCGCCTGGTGGACCTGGAAAGCCCCGACGGCCCTGGCCGTCGGCGCCGTCCTCACCGCGATCCTCGGCGTCGTCGTCGACCGCTGGTGGAAACCCTTCCCCGAAGGCCTGCCGACCGAAGTCCTTCTATGGATGGGAGTGGCGATCCTCGGCGTGACCGTCACCGCCGTCCGCCTCCCCTCCCTCACCTGGCGCCGCCGGGCCGCCGCCCTGGCCTGCGCGTTCGTCGTCGGCCTCACCGGCCTGAACCAGGTCAACCGCTACTTCCAGAGCTACACCACCACCCGCGCCGTCCTCGGCCCGTGGCTCAACACCGGCACCGACTTCCACAAAGCCGCCGGCCGCCCGACCGGCCTGGTCACCGCCCCGCCCGGCCGCATGATCGCCGACGTCTGGACCCCGCCGCCGAACCTGCCCGCCTCCGGCACCCTGTCGGAGGTCACGATCCCGGGCACGGTCTCGCACTTCACCGCCCGCAAGGCCTGGGTCTACCTCCCGCCGGCCTACCAGGCCGCCCCGCGTCCCCGGCTTCCCGTCCTGGTCCTGCTCCCCGGCCAGCCCGGCTCGCCCCGGGACTGGATCGACGCCGGCGGCATCCAGCGGATCCTCGACGCCTACGCCGCCGCGCACCACGGCCTCGCCCCGGTCACCGTCATGCCCGACGCGACCGGGTCCACCATCGGCAACACGCTCTGCATGGACTCCAAGCTCGGAAACGCCGAGACCTACCTGACCACCGACCTCCAAGCCTGGGTCACCGCCAACCTCCAGGTCGCCTCGCCCGACAGCGGCTGGACCGTCGGCGGCTTCTCCTTCGGCGGCACCTGCGCCGTCCAGCTCTCGGTCCGCGCCCCGCACCTCTACCGGACGTTCCTGGACCTGTCCGGCCAGCGCGAACCGACCCTCGGCAACCACAAGGAAACCGTGAAGAAGGCCTTCAACGGCGACGAAGGCGCGTTCACCCGCTCCAACCCCGTCTCCATCCTCGCCACGCGGCGCTTTCCCGAACTCGCCGGCCGCATCATCACCGGGGCCAACGACCACGAGTTCACCCCGCAGCTGAACTTCGTCTACCTGGCCTGCCGCAACGCCGGTGTCGACGTCCGGATGAACGTCCTGCCCGGCGGGCACAGCTGGCAGGTCTGGCGTGCCGGCTTCACGCAGCAGCTGCCCTGGATCGCCGAGCGGAACGGCCTGGCCCGCGGATGAGCATCCAATCCCTGCCCGGCGGCAGACCCGGCTTCTTCGGCGCCATGCCGCTGCGCGTCCGCCGCGCCGCGGGCCGGGCTCCGCTCACGGCGGCGCTCGCCGCTCTGCTCGTCCTCGTCGCGCTGGTCACCGGCGGCGCCGGGAACGATCCTGACGAAGGCCTCGACGGTACCGTCGGCACCGGCGCCTCGACGCTCGCCGACGGCAAATGGTGGACGATCCTTAGCTACGGTCTGTGGAGCGTGGGGCCCACGGCGCTTATAGCTACGCTCCTGCTCGCGATCGCCGTAGTGGCTCCGGCCGAGCGCCGCCTCGGGATACCGGCGACGCTCGGCTTGTTCGTGCTCTGTCAGGTCGGCGGCGCGCTGCTCGGCGCCGGGATGATCGAGCTCGGATCGCGTACCGGGGACGTCTGGCTGAGTTCGGACGGTTCCGATGCCGCCACGGGAGCCAGCGTGGGCATCGTCGGGGTCGGGCTGGCGCTCAGCGCGCGGCTGTCTCCGTTGTGGCGTCGGCGCCTTCGGTTGGTGTTCGGCTTCGGTGTGCTGCTGTTCATGCTCTATGACGGCACCGCGCAGGACGTGCTGCGTTTCTGCGGCGCTGGCATCGGGTTCGTGACCGGCGCGTTGTTGTGGGGACGCAAGCGTCCGCGTCGTGAACGGGTCGTCTCCCATGCCGAAAGTCGCGTCCTCGTCGCGATCGCCGTCGGCACGTCGGCGCTGGGACCGCTCATCGCCTTCCTGACGAGGGCGCCATACGGGCCGCTGTCTCTGTATTCCGACTTGTTCGTGGGAACCGGACCTGGAGACGACGATCTCCGCAGCGTTTGCAGCGGCGCGGCGGACATGTCTGGTGACTGTCTCCAGATGCGCTCGGAGTACCTGCTCGCGAGCAGCCCGGCGGTGCTCATGCTGTTCGTGCCGGCGATCCTGTTGCTCATCGTCGCCGAGGGGCTGCGCCGCGGCCGTCGCCTCGCGTTCCTGGCGGCGGTCCTGATCGAGGCCGGGGCTGCCGTCGTCACGTGGCGCTACGCGGTTCAAGCGCTGTCCTACCTTGATCCCGCCGACGAGGGATACGCCGACGCGCACAGGTTCGTCATTCAGTACTCGATACCCCTGGTCGCGATTCCTTTACTGGTCATCGGACTGCTGGTGGCCAAGCGGCGCCACTTCGAGCTGCGGGTTGCGCGCCGCACGGTGGTGAAGGTGGCCGCGGCTGTGGCCGCGGCCTTCGTCGTCATCGGTGCGGCGTATATCCAGATCGGGTATCTCGTGCGGGACGAGTTCACCCCGGTGCCGAGTGCCGGCGGTCTGGCCGCGGACTTCGTCAAAAGGCTGATTCCGCCGGTGTACGTCGGCGTCCTCGACGCGCCGTCGGCCCACTTCCTTCCCCAAGGCGGCACCGCGAAGCTCCTTTACGTCTGGGCCGGCCCGGCCTTTTGGGCGGTGACGCTCGGCGGGCTGCTGCTGGCCTTCTGGCGTACTCCGATGCGGCACACCGTGGGGTCCGAAAGCCAGGCGCGTGCGCTGTTGACCACGTACGGCGGATCGACGCTCTCGTATATGACGACCTGGCCCGGCCACGAGTACTGGATCACCGAGGACGGCCGGGCCGCGGTGGCTTATCGCGTCATCGGCAAGGTCGCGCTGACGACCGGCGGTCCCTTCGGCGATCCGGCGGCGCGCGATGTGGTGCTGGGGGAGTTCGCAAAGTACTGCGATCAGCAGGGCTGGTCGCCGTGCTTCTACAGCGTCACGGCCGAGACCTTGAACGCCGCCTCCCGGCTGGGATGGCGCGGGATCCAGGTCGCCGAGGACACCGTGCTGGCGTTGCCGGAGCTGGCGTTCACGGGCAAGAAGTGGCAGGACGTCCGCACCGCGCTGAACAAGGCGGGCAAGTGCGAGATCAGCGCGACGTGGGTCTCGTACCCCGAGGCGCCGCAGGCTCTGCGCAAGCAGGTGCGGGACTTGTCGCACGAGTGGGTCCTCGGCAAGGGCCTGCCGGAGATGGGCTTCACCCTCGGCGGCCTGGACGAGCTCGACGATCCGCAGGTTCGATGCCTGCTCGCGATCGACGCCGACGGGCGGCTGCACGGGGTCACGAGCTGGCTGCCGTGCTACCGGGACGGCGAGCCGGTCGGCTGGACGCTGGACTTCATGCGGCGCAGCGCCGACGGCTTCCGCGGCGTGATGGAGTTCCTGATCGCGACCGCGGCCATGCGGTTCAAGCAGGAGGGGGCCGAGTTCATGAGCCTGTCCGGCGCTCCTTTGGCCCGGGCCGAGAGCGACCTGCGACCCGACGGCCTGCAACGGTTGCTGGACGGTGTCGGGCGTGTGTTGGAGCCGGTGTACGGCTTCCGCTCGCTGCTGGCGTTCAAGGCGAAGTTCCAGCCGCAGTATCAGCCGTTGTATATCGCCTACCCCGATCCGGCCGCGCTGCCCGCGATTACGAATGCGATCGGCCGCGCCTATCTGCCGCATACGACGGTGGGGCAGATGGTTCGGTTGAGCCGGCGGTTGGTGGGGGTGAGGTCTTAACGCATAAGTCAGTAGGCCGGGGCACTGGTGTGAGCGCGGTGGTGCAGTATGGGCGCCGTGGACATCACGCGGCTGCCGGCAGAGGGATCGCGCGGCGTCGATACGTTCAGCGTCGCGGTGATTGAGCGCGCCGAGTCGTTCGGCGCGCTCTTGGAGGCCTTTCGGGGCGTCGAGGCGGAGCACCGTGCGCGGGGTCGGTGCTTTGTGACGTTGGACGGCCTGAACCAGTGCCTTTATACGAGCGGGCACGCGCGTGATGCGAACGGGCTCGGCGACGGCGTCGAGTACCCGGCGGAAGACACCCGGGAAGCGCTCGTTGCCTATGATACGGCGCTGTTCGAGGCCGTTGGCGCTGCGCTTCAGAAGTCTGCTGGTGCGGTTTCGTGGGAATCGGTGTGCGGATCCCGTGTCGTGGCGTCCGGTGATGTCGAGGCGCTTGTGGCGATGAACCGGGACCTCGGCTGCGTTCTCGACAAGCGCCATATCGTGCAGTGCCTGCCGACGGATGACGGTGCGGATCTGCTGGCGAACATTCCGAACGGCTACTTCGAGGGCGACTTGGACCCGTTCCAGTGCCATGCCGTCGCTCGGCGGCTGAGCGAACGGTATGGCTACGCGCTCTTCGGGATCGGCGCGTCCGCGCTGGGATTCCTCAGCGTGATCGATTCCGGTGAGCGCGACTGGGATGCCCTGGTCGCCGACCTGCAGCAGCTCTACGGGCATCGGGACTCTACTGCGTGGGAGGGGCTTGTTCCGCTGCTGCGCGAGTCGTCGGTGTTGCTGCTCGGGTACACGGAGGACTTCGCAGCGCTCGTGGAGGGCGAGTAGGCCCTCGCCCTTCGGCTTCGGCTTCAGTCGAACGCGGCCCGGTGGTCGGTGGCTCAGGCGGTGCGCCGGGCCGGGCCGGGCTAGGTCTTGGTGCCCGGTGCCTGCCGCGTGTGGCCTGCCCGCCGCGCCGTCTGCCTGCCTGCCGCCCGCCCAAAGCCTCGCCTCGCCTCGCGCCCCGGTCCAGCCAGCGGCGGCGACCTCCCGCCTACCCGCCGCCGCCAGCTCCCAGCTCCCGCCGCCCCGCCCCTACCCCCTCCGCCGCCGCATCTCGATCCGCGACCGCGTGAACCCCGCGGCGCCCGCCGCGGCGAGCAGCGGCAGCGCCACGACCACGGCGGCGAGGTACAGCCACGGCGGAGCGAACTGCGTCTCCTGCCGTGCCAGCAGATTCCCCGGCTGCGAGGCGATCTGCTGCGCCTTCGCCTCGATGATCCCCGCCGCCGGCAGTAGTCCGAACGCCGCCCCGAGCACCGCCCCGAGCCCGGCCGTCACCGCGGCCTGCGAACCCGCCAGCAGCCGCCGCACGCGCGGCCGCGCGCCCACCGCCGCCAGCGTCTCCAAGTCCGACTGCGCGTCCGTGATCGCCAGGCCCGTGGCCACCGCCGCCGCGCCCAGCATCACCACGCCCGCGACCGCTCCCAGAGCCAGCAGGCCGGCCCAGGTCTGGCTCTGGTAGCCGCGCTCGACGTAGAACCGCTGCTCGATCCCGGACGCACCGACCAGCGAGTCGGCGCTGGTCTCCTCCTCGGAGGTCGGCGTGCGCGTCGTGTCGAACAGCAGCGCCATCGGCGTGAACTTCACCCCGAGCCGGTCCAGGGCGCCGGGGGCCACCACCGCCGATATGTCGCCGCGCGGGCTGCCGACGAGGGCCGCCGGCAGGGTCGCCGACGCGGTGTTCGGTGTGCACGTCTGCTGTTGCTGGTCGCACGTGCCCTGGAGGCCGATCTGAACGGTCGGCTTCGCCCCGTCGCCGGCGAGGTCGAATTTGTTGAAGACCACCGCGCCGCCGGCCTTCAACACGGCCTCGGCAGCCGGATCCTCATGCCCGAGCAGGACCCGGATCAGCTCGGGGCCGCCGGCGACCACTGTTGAGGCGCCGGTCGTGAACTGCTCCATGCCCGCGTAGTCGTCACCACAACGCGGATCGGAAGCTGATACCGCAGTACTGGCATTGCCGGACGACGAGCAGTTATTCCCCGGCTTCCGGATCACCGAGGGCACCAACGGCGAGGCCTGTCCGTCCCCGTTCCCGAACCCGACCCCCTGTAACACCGCACCTTCCCGCGTCGGCAGGACCGCATCGATCTGCTGCAGCAGCCGGTTCGCCGCGTCCGGTGCCAACCCGGCGTCGAGCCCGGCCACCGCCTGCCCCATCCGCAGCTGGCTCTGGTAATAGCGCCGCTGCTGCGCGTCGTCGGAGCTGATGACCATCGCCACCGTCGTGGCCCCCGCCACCGCGGCCATGATCGCCGCCACCGCCGGAGCGGTCCGGCCCCGGTTGCGGGCGCCGTCGCGCAGCGCCAACCGTCCTGTCAGCGGCAACCACCGCGCCAGCTTCCCCGACCACGCCACCAGCACCGTCGTGCACGCCACCAACCCCAGCTCGCCCGGCACCACACCGGCCGCCACCAGCAGCGGGTTCCCGTGGTAGAACGCCCCGAACAGAATCAGAGCCGTGCCGATCACGATCCCGACCAAGCCCACCACCGGCAGCTTCCACGGCATCTTCGACTGCCCGCGCCGCCCCGTCAGGGCGACCAGCACGTCCTGCCGCGCCGTCGTGATCGCCGGCGCCACCGCGGCCACCAGCCCGGTCCCCACCCCGAGCGCCGCCGCGGCCAGCAGCTCCAGCGGTTCGAGCCGGAACCCGCCGAGCGGTTGGCGCGTGAAGTGCCCGAACCACGGCAGCACCGCCGCCGCGCTCACGATCCCGGCCACGGCCCCGATGACGCCCCCGGCCGCCCCGAGCACCACCCCGTCGGCCAGCACGATCCGCCGCAACCGCCTCCCATCGGCCCCGGCGGCGCCCAACAGCCCGAAGTCCCGCCGCCGGCGGCGCGCGCTCACCGCGAAGGCCGGCCCGGCCAGCAGCACCACCTCCAGCACGATGATCGACAGCGCGATCGCCACCACGGCCAGCTTCGCATTGCTGGAGCTGCTGCCGTCATAGCCGGGGTAGACGTGGTAGTAAGGAACCTGCGACCGTGGCGGCGGATCGGCCAGCAGCTTCTTCGACAGCACCGTGAAGCCCTGCGCGTTGAGCCGCTGCGTCAGATCCCAGCCGACCCCGCCGGCCACCGCGACCGGAAAATCGGTCTCGATGAAGTTGTTCTGCGTGGCGAAGGCTCCCGGTCGGGCGAAAACCATCTCGTCGTAAGGGCTCAGCTTGCTGTTGTAGATCCCTGTCACGCGCACGGACTTCGGCGGCGGGGGAGTGCCGTTGGTGTAGTAGTCGGCCGTGCGCATCGTGATCGTGTCGCCGACGCCCTTGTGCAGCTCCCCGGCCAGCGCACTGCTCAGGGCCACCTCGTCATCGGACGCCGGGGCGCTCCCGGCGATCCGGTCGACCGTGCCGGCCATCATCGGGTCCGCCAGGTCGGAATTCTGCACCTGGCCGAAGGCCCGCCCGGATCCGTTGGCGATCTGCACCTGTGCTCCGAAGAGCGCCTGCGGCTGGCCGACGTGCGAACCAGCGGGCAGCAGTGCCCTGAGATCGGCCACGCTCGCCGGCGAATCGCGCAACGACGGAAGGGAGTGCCCCGCCGCGTCCAGGACCGGCCCCGACCCGCTTCGGTCAGGGCTCTGGTACATCGGCTCGCCGACGTCGCGGATGAGTGCGTCGTAGCTGCCCATCTGCCACGCGGCCTTCTGCTCGGCCGGGATCTGCGCGCTGCGCCACAGCGTGTCGGCCGCCGAAGCCCCCGCGACCGGCAGTGCGAGCATCGCCACCACCAGCGCCGAGCGCTTCTTGTTCCGCCACGCCTCCCGGCGCGCCACCCGCAGCGCGAGGCGCCAGCTGCTCACGCCTGCACCTCGTCACTGACCAGCAGGTCCTCAGCGCGCTGCGAAGGGGCTGATTCGTCGACGATCAGGCCGTCGCGGATGAAGACGATGCGGTCGGCCCAGGCTGCGTGCCGGGCCTCGTGGGTGACCAGAACGCCCGCCGCACCCTCGTCGCAGCGCTTGCGCAGCAGCCGGAGCACTGTCTCCCCGGTCTCGGTGTCCAGGGCGCCGGTCGGCTCGTCGGTGAGGATCAGCCGGCGCTCGCCTATCAGAGCCCTGGCTATCGCCACGCGCTGCTGCTGGCCGCCGGACATCTCGTCCGGGAAGCGGTCTGCCTCGGCCTGCAAACCCACTTCCTCCAGCGCCGCCAGCGCTTCTGTGCGTGCTTTGCGGGCCGAGACGCCGTCCAGTTCGCGGGGCAGTGCCACGTTCTCGGCGGCGGTGAGCGCCGGAATCAGGTTGTAGTCCTGGAACACGTAGCCGACCGAACGACGACGGATGGCCGCCAGTTGGCTCTTGGACTGGCTGCCCAGCGGCGTGTTCTCGATCACCACCTCCCCGCCGGATGGCGAGTCGAGACCGCCGGCCAGCGACAGCAGCGTGGACTTGCCCGAGCCCGAAGGGCCCATGACGGCGACCAGTTCCCCGGCGCGGACGATCAGGTCCACGCCGCGCAGGGCGTGGACTTCGGCAGCGCCTTTGCCGTGCGTTCGGGTGAGCTTGCGGAGTTCGAGGATTGCGGTGCCACTCATCTGTTCTTCCCCTCCGTGGTGGCAGTGGCCGGTTCGGCAGCTTCACGATCGGCCGTGTTCTCAGTTCGTTTGGCGGGGCTGGTCCCGCTCTCGCGCGCGTGCCGCAGCACCCGCGCCTCGACATGGTCCAGCCACCGGATCTCGGCCTCGCACTGGAAGATCATCGATTCCAGAACCAGCGACGCGGCCAGCTCCGCGGGGCCCAGCCGCCCCTTGACCCGCGTGTAGTCCTGCAGCGCGGCCAGCGCGTGCTTGCGCTGGGCCTGCACGATCGCCGGCACGTCGACCCCGGCCACCGTGACGGCCAGCGCCAGCTTCACGGCCAGCTCGTCCCGCGGCCGCTCAGCCCGGGTCACGGGTTTGGCGAACCAGGCGAACAGCTCGGCCCGGCCGGCGTCGGTGATGCGGTAGAAGACGTGGTTGGCGGCGTCCTGTCCGGCGGGCTCGACCAGGCCGTCGCGTTCCAGGCGGCTCAGCGTGGTGTACACCTGCCCGATGTTCAGCGGCCAGGTGGCTCCGGTGCGTTCCTCGAACTCGGCGCGCAGTTGGTAGCCGTAGCGCTCGCCGTCGGCCAGGACGGCCAGGAGAGAGTGTTTGACCGACACGTCATCGCATCCGTGCATACTCGGTATGGTTGCGGGTCACGGCTATATAGATACCCGGTATGCACGCCGTGGGCAAGTGCCTTGGTCAGTGCGGCTTCCTCGGCGCGCGGGCAGGTGCGTGGTCAGCTATCCCCGGGGACGCCCCGGTGTCCCTTCGCCTCCAGCATCAGCAAGTCCGCCTCCCGGAAAGCCTCCTCCAGCCCCTGCCCGGTGAGCGCCGTCAGCCCCATCGTCAGCGACACCGGCGTCCCCGGCGCCGAACCGGACCAGTCGTGCGCCGCGACGGCCGCGCTGAGCCGGGCGACGACCTCCCGCGACTCGGCGATCGACGTGCCGGGCAACACGATCACGAACTCGTCGCCGCCATAGCGCGCCAGGAAGTCACCGGCCCGCAGCGTCCGGGACAACACCGCCGCGACCTGCTGCAACACCTCATCGCCGATGAGGTGGCCGTGGACCGTGTTCACCTCCTTGAAGCCGTCCAAGTCCGCCACGCCCAAGACGCCGGACCCGCCGCGCGCCGTCATCGCCGTGACGTACCGCTCCAGGTGACGCCGGTTCGGCAGGCCGGTCAGCGGATCGGTCTGGGCCTCGTCGGCGTACCGGGTGACGTTGCGCCGCAGCTCGTCGAAGTCCAGCCGGGCGGTGATGCCGTCGACGAACAGGTCGTAGACCTGATCGCTGGCGCGCGCCAGCAGATACGTCACCTCGCGATCGGCGGTGTGGGCGGCCGCGAGGTCGCCGGAGGCGATGTGGGCCAGGGCCCTGAGTCGCGGGACTTCGGCCCGTCCCAGCCGGGTCTGCGCGGTCCGGGCATCGCTGAGCAGCTCCAGCGCCTCCGCCGGCCGGCCCTCCGCGATGCGCAGCGCCGCCTCGCCGAGCCGGGCCAGCTCCACGCTCTCCGGGAACTGCTTGTTGCGCAGGCGCAGCAAACGGCGCGCGTCGCCTTCGTAACTCCCGCCGAGCACCGCATACCGCGCCATCGCATAGCCGAGATAGGGAACCTCCATCGCGATCAGGTCATCGGCGTTGAGATGGTCGACCAGATCGCGCAGGACCGCCTTGGCCGGAGCGGTCTCGCCGCGCTGGTCCAGGAACACCGCCTGCCGGACCCGGATCTCCGGGTGCGCCGTCAGCCGCCTGTCCTCGGCGGTGCCGAAGCGCGCGATGTCCTCGGCGTGCTGCTGCGCCGCGACCGCATGCCGATGGAAGCCGACCAGCGAATAGGTGACGGCCATCGAGATCCAGGGCCGGACCGCGCGCTGGTCCGACATCGTCGCCTCCAGGGCCTGCGCGCCGCGCACCAGATCGGTGATGCACCGCTCCAACGAGCCCTTGCGGTAGGCGAAGAACGCTGCGAACGCGTGGAACTCCCCGACGTCCGCCGGCCGGGCGCCGTGCTCCTGGATCAGGGCCCACGCCGCGTCGATGAGCGGCGGGCAATCGCGCAGCCGGTCCATGTTGAGCAGCGCCGACAGCTTGGCCAGCTGCACGCCCAGGATCTCCTGCGGCGCGGTCAGCTCGCCGAGCAGCCTGTCAGCCGTCTCCACGGCCTCGGCCTGCCGGTTGGCCCAGTTCAGGCGCGCCACCGCCAGCCGGGGCTCGGTGTCGTCCCAGCCGGCCGCGCCGGCCGGGCCGTCCCGGCCGGCCGAGGGCGGCAGGCCGTCCGGGGAGGGACCGTTCGAAGGCCGCGGCGGCCCAGCCCTCATCGCCCCCGCCCCCCGGCGATGGTGAGGACCAGCACGTTCCCATCATCAAATAGCTCCGCCGCGCTCGCCACGCCGTAGGGACCACCCCGACTCGCATTCGGGTGGCCATCTGAGGGACCCTTGGAGGGTGAACGCCACGCGCCAGATCGGGCGGGGCCGGCGTCCCGGGCGGGAGGCGGCCTGACACTCCATGGCCGATGACGCGTCCCCCGACGCAGACACCGCGGAAAGTCGCCGGAGCTCGCAGAGAGCCCAGCCCCGGCGCCATCCCGTCGTGGGCGTGGCGACCGCGCTGCTGGAAGCCGACGGCCGCATCGTCCACTGGAGCGCCTCGGCCGAGGCAGTGCTCGGCTACTCCGCCGCCGAGGCCGAGGGACGCCTCGCGATCGACCTGCTCGGCTCGGAAGAGCGCCGCGCCGACATCCTGGAGATCTACAGCAAGATCCTGGAGGGCGAGGACTGGGCCGGCGTCTTCCCGGTCCGGCAGCGCGACGGCGGCATCGCCGAGCTGGAGATCCACACCTACCGCGTCGACGTCGGGCGGCGGCCGCCGATGGTGCTGGCCACCGCGGTGGACGTGCGGGCCGTGCGCGCGGTCGAGGCCGACCTGGCCGTGCTCGACAGCTTCTTCAGCCAGTCGCCGGTCGGCATGGCCGTCTACGACACCGAGACCCGCTTCGTCCAGCTCAACGCGGCGCTCGCGGCGGCCCACAGCATCCCCGTCGCCGAACACCTCGGGCGCAAGGTGCGGGACGTGCTGCCCGGCGGGGAGGGCGCGCGGATCGAGGCGCAGATCCAGCAGGTGCTCCAGACCGGCGAGCCGATCGCCGACGCGCGCTGGGCCGGCCCGGCCGGCGGCGACGCCGAGCACGGCGCCGGCGTGCACGATCACACCTGGTCGGCGTGGTACTCCCGGCTCCAGGACGCCTCCGGGCGGGTCTTCGGCGTCAGCTCGACCGTCATCGACGTCACCGAGCGTCACGAGGCGGAGGAGCAGGCCGCCCGGGCCCGGCGGCGGCTGACGTTGCTGGCCGAGGCCAGTGCGGCCATCGGTGCGACGCTCGACGTCCGGCAGGCGGCCGGGGAACTGGTCAAGGCCATGGTCCCGGAGGTCGCCGACGTGTGCGGCGTACATGTGCTCGAACACCGCTCCCGGCAGGGCCACGCGGCCCCGTACTCCGATCCGGAGGCCTACGTCGTGCGGCGCGTCGCCTTCGACGCGGTCAGCAACGACTTCCCGTACGACGACGTGCCGATCGGGCAGCTGCAGCGGCTGGAGGCGGACTCCCCGTATGCCGATGCCCTGCGGCTGCGGCAGACCGTGGTCGTCACCCCGTCCGAGATGCCCTCGATCATCGCCAACCCGAATGGACGGCTGAGCACGTACTACGCTCGCCGGGCCCAGACGGTGCGGGTCACACCGCTGGTGGCGCGCGGTGCGGTGCTCGGCTTCGTCTCCTACGCGCGGACCGTTGAGCGTGATCCCTTCGACGATCAGGACGTCACCCTGGGCGATGAGCTCATAGCCAGGGCCGCGACCGCGTTCGACAACGCCCTGCTTTTCCAGCGCGAGCGCGAGACCGCCCTGGCCCGGCAGGAGACGCTGCGTCAGGCGAACGCGGCCCAGGGGCGGCTGGCACTGCTCAACGACGCCAGCGTCCGCATCGGCACCACGCTTGACCTGCAGCGCACCGCCGAGGAACTCATCGACGTGGTGCTGCCGCGCTTCGCCGACTTCGCGACCGTCGACCTGCTCGTGTCGGTGATGCGCGGCGACGAGCCGACCTCGCCGCTGCCCGGTGAACCGGTGGTCGTGCAGGCCGTGGCCGTCGCAGAGTCCTTCCCCTCCGGGCTCACCGAGGTCGCCGACGCGGTCGGGAAGACCTCGACCCGCGACGCCGCCAAAGGCTACGCCCGCAGCCTGCGCAGCGGACGGCCTATGGTGATCCCGATCGTCGACGAGGAATCCCTCGCCGCGCTCGCGTCCTCCCCGGACCGGGTCGCCGGGGGACTGGCGGCGGGGATCCATTCCTACCTGATGGTGCCGCTGCTGGCGCGCGGCGTGGTGCTCGGGGGAGCGGAGTTCATCCGCATGCAGGACCGCGAGCCGTTCGGGCGGGCCGACGTGGCGCTCGCCGAGGAGCTGGCGGCGCGCGCCGCGCTGTGCATGGACAACGCGCGCCTGTATCGCAGGGAACGCAGAACCGCCCTGACGTTGCAACGCAGCCTTCTGCCACAGAACGTCCATCGCACGATCGGCATGGAGATCGCGCACCGCTACCTGCCGAGCAGCCGGGTCAGCGAGGTCGGCGGGGACTGGTTCGACGTGGTGCCGCTGGCGTGCGGCCGGGTGGCGCTGCTGGTCGGCGACGTGATGGGGCACGGTATCCGGGCCGCGGCGACGATGGGGCAGCTGCGAACGGTGGCGCGGACGCTGGCCACGCTGGACATGGAGCCCGAGCAGGTGCTGACGCGGCTGGACGCGACGGCCGCCAGCAGCGGCGAGGACCAGTTCGCGACGTGCGTGTGCGCGGTGTACGACCCGGTGGAGCGCTCGGGGGTGATCGCTTCGGCCGGCCACCTTCCGCCGGTGGTCGTGGCGCCGGACGGGACCACGGAGGTGCTCCGCGTGCCGCCGGGGCCTCCGCTGGGGGTCGGCGGCGCGCCGTTCGAGAGCGTGGAGTTCGTGCTGCCCGAGGCCAGCGTCCTGGCGCTGTACACCGACGGCCTGGTCGAGCGGCGCGGGCGCGATCTGGACGAGGGGATCAGCCTGCTGCGGCAGGCGCTGGCCGAGCGCGGCCGGCCGTTGGAAGAGGCCTGCGACGCGGTGCTGGCGGCGCTGGTGCCCGGCGGCGCCGAGGACGACGTGGCGCTGATCATGGCCCGGACGGTGTCGCTGGCCGGCGACCGGGTCGCCACGCTGGCGCTGTCCGGCGACCGGCGCATGGCCGGGCAGGCCCGCGGCTTCACCCGCGGCAAGCTGCGCGAGTGGGGCCTGACACCGTTGAGCGACGTGGGCGAACTGCTGGTCAGCGAGCTGGTGACGAACGCGCTGACGCACACCGGCCGCCCGCGCCAGCTGCGCCTGTTCTGCGACCGCACCCTGACGGTCGAGGTCGCCGACTCCGATCCGCGCGTCCCCACTGTCCGCGGCTTCACCGACTACGAGGAGAGCGGCCGCGGCATCCGCCTCGTCGACGAGCTGGCGCACCGCTGGGGCAGCCGCACGACGCGGCACGGGAAGGTGGTGTGGTTCGAGTTGGAGCTGCCGAACGGATCGGTGAACGGACGCTAGGCCTGACTCCAGCCGCCGTTGGCGCGCATGGTGCGCTCGATGTTCTCCACCGCGTCCTTGGCGTCCTTCAGCCCGGCACCGGTGGCCTGCCGGTACGCCTTGATCGCCTGGATCTTCTTGCCCGCCTGGACCAGCGCGACAACGGCGTCCCCCATTGGCCGCCGCGAGCGTCCGCGGCTGGCCGGCCCCGTCGAAGGCCGCGGCCGGGGCGGCCTCGTCATCGATGCCGAGATGCGCCAGCAGGCGGTCCAGCTTCTCCTCGATCGCCGCGAGTCGCATCTCCACTGAAATCTGGTCCCCGGAACTCATGCCCCGACGCTAGCGCTTGCGGGCCGATCGCGGGTAGTTCAGCCGGCACCGGCGGATCAGGCAAAACCCTGAGGGCAGCGGAGAGAACCGACCTGTGGCTCAGGCCTCAAGCGTTCAGGCCGGTTCTCGCACGTGCTCGATCACCCAGCATGCAGCCGCTCAGAACCCCCGCGCCCGCTCGCTCCCGATGGTCGTGTCCTCGCCGTGCCCGGTGTGCACGACCGTCTCGTCAGGCAGCGCGAAGAGCTTGGCGCGAATCGAAGCCTCCAACGTCGGCCGGTCGCTGTACGAGCGGCCCGTGGCCCCCGGCCCGCCGTGGAACAGCGTGTCCCCGGTGAACACGCAACCGAGTTCGGCCACGTACAAACACACCGCCCCCGGGGCGTGCCCCGGCGTGTGCAATACCCGCAGCACCGCGTCTCCGATGGTGAGCTCCTGCCCATCGCTCAGATCGGCATCCCACAGCGTGGCTTCCGGGTCGTCCGGTCCGCCGTGCGTCAGCTCCCACAACGGCCGGTCGTCCGGATGCAGCAGGATCGGCGCACCGGTCCGCTCCCGCAGCTCCGGCGCGACGCGTACGTGGTCGTCGTGCGCATGGGTACACACGATGCCCTTGACGCGCCGGCCGCCGACGACCTTCAAGATCCCCTCGACCGAGTGCGGCGCGTCGACGACCACGCACTCGGTGTCGTCGCCCACGACCCAGACGTTGTTGTCGACCTCGAACGTCTCGCCGTCGAGGCTGAAGGTCCCGGACGTCACCCCGTGATCGACCCGGACCGCCGTCGAACGATCAGCCATCAGAGGATCACCACGGAACGGAGCACCTCGCCGCGGTGCATGCGCTCGAAAGCCGCCTCGATGTCCGTCAGGGCGATCTCCTCGCTGACGAACGCGTCGAGGTCGAGTTTGCCGCGCCGGTAGAGGTCGACGAGCATCGGGAAGTCGCGGCTGGGCAGGCAGTCGCCGTACCAGCTGGACTTCAGCGACCCGCCCCGCCCGAACACGTCGATCAGCGGCAGGTCCGGCACCTTCATCTCCGGCGTCGGCACGCCCACGAGCACCACGGTCCCGGCCAGGTCGCGCGCGTAGAAGGCCTGCTTCCAGGTGTCCGGCCGCCCGACCGCCTCGATCACCACGTCCGCCCCGAACCCGCCGGTCAGCTCCTGGATCGCGGCGACCGGGTCGGCGGAGGAGGAGTCGACGGTGTGCGTCGCGCCGAGCCGGGTGGCCGTGGCGAGCTTCTTGGCGTCGATGTCCACGGCGATGATCGGGTTCGCCCCGGCCAGCGCCGAGCCCGCGATCGCCGCGACCCCCACGCCGCCGCAGCCGATCACCGCGACCGACTTGCCCCGCGTGACCCCGCCGGTGTTCACCGCGGCACCGATGCCGGCCATCACCCCGCAGCCGAGCAGCCCCACGGCCGCCGGCCGCGCGCTCGGGTCCACCTTCGTGCACTGACCCGCCGCGACCAGCGTCTTCTCGGCGAACGCCCCGATCCCCAGTGCGGGGCTCAGCTCCGTGCCGTCCTCCAGCGTCATCTTCTGCTTGGCGTTGTGCGTCGCGAAGCAGTACCACGGCTCACCACGCTTGCAGGCACGGCACTGCCCACACACCGCGCGCCAGTTCAGGATGACGAAGTCGCCGGGCTCGACCTCGGTCACACCGGGGCCGACGGCCTCGACGATCCCCGAGGCCTCGTGCCCCAGCAGGAACGGGAACTCGTCGTTGATCCCGCCCTCGCGATAGTGCAGGTCGGTGTGGCACACGCCGCAGGCCTGCACGCGCACCACCGCCTCGCCGGGCCCCGGCTCCGGGACGTTGATCGTCACGATCTCGACCGGCGCACCCTTGGCACGCGCAATGACTGCCTTCACCTGCTGCATGGCACTCCTTCGTGTAACGCCCGACAGGATGGCGGTGATGGTTAGAGATGATATGGACTGATCGATCACGCGGGAACCGCGCCACACCGAGTGCGGTCGGCGTGGTGACCCCCGACGGCCGACCGCCCCGAAGATGTCGCCGCAGTCTGCCATCATCCGCACATGAGCTTCGACCCCTCTCTCCTGGCAGGCCTCGACGACGTCGCCTGGGACTCGCTGGAGCACGCCTACGGCCCGGCCGCCGACGTCCCCGAGGTGCTGCGCGCGCTGGTGAGTGGAGACGATGAGCTGGCCGACGAGGCGATGTACGAGCTGTACGGCAACATCTGGCATCAGGGGTCGGTCTATCCCGCGACGGTTCCGGCCGTGCCGTTCCTCGTCGCGATCGCCGTCGCGGGGGCTGCGGGAAAGCAGACGCCGGAAGTGCTGCGGCTGCTCGGCTACCTCGCCGCGAGCACGGATCCGCGCGGGGTCGAGGACCGCGACGCGGTGCGCTCAGCGGTCGCGGAGCATGTGGACGCCCTCACCGGGCTGCTGGACGACGCCGACGCGAGGACGCGCGCGGCCGCGATGTTCGTGCTCGTCTATGCCGGCTCGGCAGAGGACGCACGGCCTCTGATCATCGAACGCTGGCATACCGACGTCGAGGCACTGTCGCGCGCCGAGGCGCTGAACGCCTTGATGCGCGTGGATCCCGCTGCCGCCGCGGACCTGGGTGACGAGGTGCTCTCCGCCGCTGCCCGGGGCGATTCGCCAGACGACGCCGTTCTGCGCGTCAGCTGCGCGCTGGCGTGGACCAGCGCCGGACGAGCGATGAACGACCGAGTGCTCGCCGCCGCGCTGACACCGATCCCCGAAGGCTCAGGGCTCTGGTATTGGAACGACGACGGGGACCTGTTCGACCAGCTCATCAACGCGCTGGCCGAGCGTCACGGAGCACAAGCCTCCGTCGAACTCCTCATCGAGGCACTCGCCCGGTCCGCCGACGTGCCGGCTGCGCAAGCTGCGCGCTACCTCTACGCCGCCAGGCAGCTGATAGTCGCCTACCGCAGCGCCCCGGGGCTGCTGGCCGTGCCGATCGCGAAGCTGCTGCACCGACCCGAGCTCAGTGGCGATGTCATCGCAGTGCTGAGCCTGATCGACCCGGCCCTGGTCACCTCGGTGGCCCGGGACCGCCTCGTCGAGCTGGCCCAGAGCGACGCCTCGCCGCACTCCGACGAAGCGCGCCTCGCCGACGATGCGCTCGCCTGCCTGGCCCGGGGGAACGATCCGATCGTTCCCGGCCTGCTCGCCCGCGCGCTCGGTGCGCGTCCGCAGACCATCGACATCGTCACCAAGCCCACCGCCGCACTGCCTTTCGACGCCGGGTTGCTGGACGCGATCCGCCGCCGGCTGAACGATATCTGCGACGCCGCACAGGAACCGTCCGCCGAGACCGGCAACCCGTTCATCGACGTCCAGAACCGCGCCGAGCCCGGTGAGCTCGTCAAGATCCTGAAAAACTGGGGTGACCAGGCGGCGCCCGCCGTTCCCGAGCTGATACGGCTTCTGCAAGTCCGGCCTTCCGCGGCTGCGCCGCTGCTGGCGGCGCTTCGTCCGCAGTCGCTCGAAGGCATGGCGCAGCTGCGGCGTATCGCGGCGACTGCCGAGGGCGGCGACGCCATTTACGTGCGGCTCGCGGCGGCCCGAGCGATACGCACGTTGACGGAGGACGCCGGCCCACTGCTGGCCGCCGTCGTCTTCGGCCTGACCACCGAGAGCAAGAACCCTGATGAACGCGGCCCGGCGGCCGAGGCGGCGAGCGACCTGCCGGACCACGCCGATGTCCTCGTCCCGCTCCTCCTCCAGGCGCTCGCAGACATCCCCGTCCCGACCCCGAGCCTGCCGGCGCACCAGGCGCGCATCGACATAGGCCGTGCGCTGTGGGCCCTCACCGGGCAGCCCGAGCCCGCGATCGACGTGCTGCGCAGCACGCTCGGCCTGGCCGGCGAGATGTTCACCGCCTGGAAGGTCGCCGCCGCGGCCGACGTCGCCGCCGACATCGGCCCGGCGGCCCGCGGCCTCGTCCCGTCCCTCGAAGCGGCGCTCGCCGACCCCGTCTCGTGCCCGGCCGCCGTGCACGCGCTGCTCACCGTCGATCCCGGCGGCCCGTGGGCGACGTCGCGGCGTGAGGAGCTCGCCGACCTGCTGTTCGGCGTCCTCGTCGCGGGCGCCTCGTCGATGGCGTGCAGCCGGGCCGTCGATGTGCTCGCCACCCTCGCCCCGCTGCCCGCGGCATCGGTCGAGAAGCTGCGTGCCATCGCCGACCGGGACGAACGCCTCCCGATCCGGGTCCTGGACGCCGAGCACCTCCACGGCGACGGCGTGCTCCAGGAGCGTATCCAGGCCCTGATCGGCGGGTGAGACCGTCCGTCAGCCCGCTTCGGGGAGCGTCCGCGGCAGCCCGAAGCGGGGCATGACGGTGGTGCTGAAGGCGGTGATGGCCGTGATGAACTCACCCGCGGTGGTGATGACCAGCAGACAGTAGGCGCGGTAGACGCCGGCGTGCGGGTCGGCGAGGTAGAGGCCGAAAGCCGGCTGGCCGTTGGCGCGGGTCGGGGCGACGCGGTAGGCGCGCCCCGGGCGGAAGGTGACAGCGGCCAGGACGCGGTGGGCTGATTCGATGCCGCGGTACTCGATCATGGCCGGCGGCATGGCGAGCTTGACGTCGGTGACGAACAGGCCGATCAGCGCGTCCAGGTCGGCCCGCTCCAACGCGTCGGCGAGCCGGGCGACGAGGCGGTGCTCGGCGGCGGTGTCGGGCCGGCGGGCCATCCTGAGGCTGCTGCCGGCGCCGCCGATGCTGCCGGATTCGGCGAGATGGCCGTCGACGGCGGCGCGGGCGCGTCTCAGTGCGCTGTGAAGGGACTCTCGAGTGGTGTCGAGCATCCCGGCGACCTCATTGGCCTGATAGCCCAGGACGTCGCGCAGCAGGAGCGCGGCCCGCTGCCGGGGCGGCAGCAGTTGCAACCCGGTGATGAACGCCAGTGAGATCGCCTCAGAGCTCCCATACCGGGCCTCCGGCCCGGGTGCCTGGTCGGCGAGACCGTTCAGCAGCACATCCGGATAGGGCTCCAGCCACGGCGGCGCGTCCCCGGCGCCGGTCGGCTCGGGCATCCTGGCCTCCGGCAGCGGGGCGGCTCGGCGAGGACGCCGACCGTCGGCGCGCAGCATGGTCAGACACCGGTTGGTCGCGATCTTGTACAGCCAGGTCCGGAGCGAGGACCGCCGGCTGAACTCGCCGAGGCTACGCCAGGCGGACATCAGGGTCTCCTGCAGTGCTTCCTCGGCGTCCTGCATCGACCCGAGGATGCGGTAGCAATGCGCCTGTACCAAAGGAGAGTGACCCTGAACCAAGTCGCGGAACGCGTAGGGGTCGCCGCCCCGAGCCCGGGTGATCAGGTCCGCGGTGTCCATCTCCATCGGCATGCATCCTCGCTTTGCTTCTTTCCGCAGGGCGCGTTCGGCTCGCTAACGATGCAGACGTTGTCGCTCCGGTGAATTGGGCGCCGCGGCAGCGCCCAATTCGCGCCGCCGGCGGCGTCTACCCGGTTGGAGGCCGTCCCAGTCCGGGGCGCGCCCCGGATACAGAACAGGACCTATGCCATGGCCAACTACGTGATCTCCTTCCGTGTCCCCGCCGACTACAAGCCCTCCGCCGACGCTCCGGAGCAGTGGAAGGCGTGGTTCGGCGGTCTGGGCGAGAGCCTGGTGGACGTCGGCCGCGCGGTCACCGAGTACGCCTCGGCCGGCGAGGTCGGCGGCGAGTCGCGCTTCGTCGCCTACTCCGTGGTGAACGCCGACAGCCTGGAGGCGGCGCTGGCCATCGCCGAGGGGTCCCCGGTGATGAGCTCCGGCGGCGGCGTCGAGGTCGGCCCGCAGCTGATGGTCTGACCCGTCTGCGGATCCTGAACCACACCTGACCGCATCGACACCCCCCGGTCGATGCCCCACCATGACCGCATCGGCGCCCACCGCTGATGCGGTCATGGGCATTGCGGAAGGCCCCGTCCGGACACATCATCCGGACGGGGCCTTCGTGTTCTGAATCAGCGGTCCTGAGCAGCTATGCCTTGGTGACCGTCAAGGCCACCGAGCCGCTCACGCCGTCCGAGGACACGGAGACGGTCGCCGTGCCCGCGCGCCGCGCATGAACCTCACCGGTGACCGGATCGACCGACGCCACCCGAGGATCGGAACTGCTCCACACATGTGAAGCAGGATCGGCGATCGGCACGCTGAGCGCGGGAAGATCGTCTCCGGTCGGCGCGGTCCCGGTCGCAGAGAGCTGTACCGTCTGCCCCACGTGCACTGTGCTCGCCGTGCTGGTCACCGCGATACTCGCCAACGTGGGGATCGCGGCGAACTGCACGTCGCCGTTGGGCAGCACGTGGAAGAGCCCGTAGTTGTAGAACCCGCCCTCGGCCGGCGGCGCGTACGCCTCGACTCCGGCGTCGGCGACGACGAAGTTCGGCAGTCCGTTCGCCGTGTTGTGCCCGGTCGGGTCGAGCAGGTTCTCGGCCCAGCCGCGCGCGTGCCCGAACAGCATGATGACGTGCGTGCGCGGATGCGTGTCCTGATACTTCTGCACCAGCGTCTCGAACATCTGCGCCTCCCAGCGGTCCGCGAACTGGCTGTCCTGCTGCGGATGCGGGTCGTAGGCCGGCACGTGGCCGACCACGAACACCACCGGCGACCGGTTCGCGCTCAGCTGGTCGGCCAGCCACTGGTACTGCGGCGGGTCGGTGGCCGGGACCTGGTAAGGATCCGACGGCAGGACGCCGATGTGCGCGCTGTCGGTCACCACGATGTTCGCGGCGCCCTGCGTGTAGCTGTAGTGCGTCGGGCCGAACAGGCCGGTCCAGTTCTTGTTCTCCGGATCCGCGCCCTGCGTGATCTCGTGGTTGCCGACGCCCTCGTGGTACGGCACGCCGGTGCCGTCGAGCAGCGACCTCAGATACGTCAGGTTCGCCTGGCTGCCGGTGTCGCTCATATCGCCCATGGTCTGCAGCCAGAGCGCGCCGGTCTGTGAAGGCGGCAGGGCCTTGATCTGCGCGCCGTCCTGCTTGAGCACGACGCTGCCGGTGGAGTTCGGGTCGTCGGCGTGCGTGTGCGCGTCGTCGAGCGCGGCCAGCGTGGTGCCGCCGGCCCGGAACTTCGCCGGGTCCTCGGTGAACCGCAGCCACGAGGGGTTGTGCGGGATCGCGACATACGGCGGCGTCACCAGCGGCCGCGGCGAGTACAGCGCTTGCAGATCACTGACATACAGGTCGCCGGCCAGCGTCTGGGTCGGGCTGATGACCAGGAAGTCCAGGAAGTCGACGGTCATCGGGAACTGGAGGCCCGCCGGCAGGTTGGCCACTATGAGCTGCCAGCCGTCGTAGGTCACCGTGGAGGGATAGAAGTCGACATACTGGCCGTTCACCTCGTAGTAGGCCTCGGCGAGCGTGAGGTTGCCCAGGCCCAGCGGCGTGCCGGAGCCTCCGGTGCCCGTCCCCTTTATCCAGACGCCGACGGCGTCCGGCAGCTGTGTCTCGCCCGAGGGCGGGAACGACTTGCCCACGGTGGGGGAGAAGACCACCTGCTTCACGCCGTTGCCGGCCGGGATGCGGTATTCGACGTCCATCGACCCGGCGTCGGAAGGCAGCCGCTTGGTCGTGGTGGACAGGGACAGGCTGCCGGTCGCGCCGCCGTGGGTGTTCAGATGCCAGTCGTTCACGTCGGTCATCGCATCGACGGTCTCAGAACGCTGACCCACGGCGATCGACACGTTCGCGCTCGCGCCGTCCACCCTCGCGGTGACGGTCACCAGGCCTTCGCCGTCGGTCGCCGCGGTGAACAGGCCCGTCGCCGGATCGATGCCGCCGAGGTTGGACGGGGACGCCGTCCACGTCACCGACGCCGGAAGCAGCGAGACCGGCTGCTTGTCGCGCGTCGTCGCGCCGACGGTGAGCTGCTGCGTCCCGCCGTTGTTCAGGTCGGCGGTGGCCGGGCTGAGCGTGAGCGAGCTCAGATGGTCGGTCACCCGCAGCGGCACGGAGGAGTGGGCTCGGCCCGCCTTGGCGACCAGCTCGCCGGTGCCCGGCGTGCCGGACGCCGTGAGGGTCGCGGTGAGCGTCGGGGCGCTTGTTCCGGTGCTGATACTCCCGCGAGAGGACGGCCGCACCGACAGGCTCACCGGGTCGCTCGCGGGGTTGCCGAGCGCGTCGAGCGCGTAGCCCGCGACCGGGACCTTGCTGCCGGTCAGGACGGCCAGCGGCGCGCCGGCGTCGGCGACGGCTTCGACCGCGGGGCCGGGATGCGCTTCGGTGCTGTAGAAGAACAGGCCGTTGGCGACGGGCCGCTCGTGGCCGTCCGAGGGGGTGTTGCTCACGCCGGCCTGCTGCTGCCCCGGCCGGCGTGCGACCATCTCGCTGGAGCCGCCGGAGTCGAAGATCATGGCGTTGTACGCGCCGTGGGCCATCATCCACCCGGCCAGCTGCGGGCGGGTCAGGCCCTCGGCGGCGTCCTCCGGCTGGTGGCCGTCGAACACCGCGACGATCGCGTGCTTGCCGTCCTTCGTCAGCCCCAGACCCGTGACCGGGTTGTTGACGTTGTTCTCTCCGCCGCCTTGCACCGGCACGGTCATGACGCCGTTCTGCACCAGGATCGCCCCGCCGGACAGTGCCTGGCGCGGGGCGTTGTCCGGGCTGATCGCCTCCGCGATCGTGATCCGGTCACCGGCGTGGGCCGCCGTGGCGAGCCACGTGCCCGCCGTGCCGCCGCCGACCAGGTCTTCGGTGCCGGCGGGCACCGGCTTGATGTCGGTGACGTCCGGCGTCACCGCGTCGACGATCAGGACGCCGCCGGCGGCCGGATCGCGATGACCGGACACCACCACCGAGGCCGGGATCGTGCCGCTGTCTCCGAGATCCGGAGTGATGCGCACCAGGCCGTTGCCGGACAGGTCCTCCACGGTGTTGACCGACGTGATCGCGTGGCTCGCCGCGCCGTCGGTGGCAGTGCCCGAATACGCCTCGGTGCCGATGCCGACCGACCCGTCGGCGCGGACCACGAGGTTCTGGTTCCAGGCCGGGTTCGGGCTCTTCACCAGCCGGCCGTCGACGACGACCATGCCGTGCGGCCGGCCCGAGCCGTAGATGTCGAAGAAGTCGCCGTTGATGCCGGCGACCGCGCCGGTCCGGTGCGCCATCGAGGAGACGATCTCGTCGCTGGCGTCGTTCAGCTCGTCGTGCGACTCCACGACGCCCAGGCGGACGTTCGGGTCGGACAGGTCGACGTTCAGCTCGGTGGAGTGCTGCACGCCGCCGACGGTCTGGTAGGTGTCGGTCCGGTAGTCGATGCCTCGGGTGACTTCCTGCGCGGAGGTCTGTGAGGCGTTCACCACCAACGGCCACTGATCCGGTGTCGGCGGCAGCCACGGCCGGCCGGCGGCGCCGTGGTCGTCGGTGGTACCGGACTGGGTACTGCTGGTCTGTGGAGTGCTCTGCGCGCTGGCACCTCCCGTGCCGGTCAGCGCACCACCTACCAGCGCGACGACCACCGCGGTCGACAGTGCCAGCCGTCTTCTTCTGCGCAACATCATTCCGCTCCCCTTGGCACGAACCATCCGCTCAAGCTCGCCGATCCGCGTGTCGGGACGACGGCAACGTCCGACACAGCCGGTTGACGGGTTGGTAAACAATCTCCACCCAAGACCGCTCCAGCGGAAGATTCCAACAAGCGGCGGGTTGAGGTGCCGCTGGTGAAGAAGACTTCGTCGGTCCTTCCGACACCAGTGCTCCTAAGGTGGTTCTGTCGAGCGCCTGGGGACGCGAGATCGGATACGGGACGCTCTGCGTAGGTTGATCACGGTATATGAGGCAATTGAGGAAGACGGGGACCTTCCATGAAGAAGAATCGAATCATCGCCACGATCGCCGCCCTTGCCGCGGCGACGATCGTGTCGGCCGGCGGCGAAGCACTGGCGACCTCGTCCTCCGCTGCCCCGGCGTCGGTGGTCTCGGGGGCGGTCGTCTCGGCGGCGGACCACGGTTCGCAGACCACTGCGTGGCTCGTCGCCAAGGTCGCCGACGCCCAGCCCGGCATCTTCGGGACCAACCTCGAAGGTGCGGCGTTCGACAGCAAGGGCACGTTCTACTTCGTCGACACCACGGCCGCGCCCGACCAGCCCAAGCTGATGTCCTTCGACCTCGCCACGCACCACGTCACCTCGCTGTACAAGGACAGCACCAGCATGCTCAACTGCATCGGCTTCGCGCCGGGCGATGTCATGTACCTCTGCGATCTGCACGGCCGTGTGGTGGCGTTCGACCCGGCGACGCACCAGCTCAGCACCGTCCTCGACAAGGTCGCGGGCAAGGCGATCGTGCCCGACGATCTGACCATCGCCCCGAATGGCGATATGTACATCGCCGACTATCAGGGCTCGCAGGCCGCGCCGACCGGCCGCATCCTGCTGCGCCCGGCGACCGGCAAGCCGAGTGTCGCCGCGTCGGGCTTGGTGCATCCCAACGGGATCGTGCTGACGGCGAAACTGGACGGTGTGTGGGTCGATGAGGACCTGCCCGGCCGACTCGACCACATCGGCCCGGGGTACTCCTCGCCGGCGTCGACGGACGTGCAGATCACCGTGCACACCGCTTCCTACCTGAGCCTCGGTGCCTACGACTACGCCGACTCGCTGACCGTCGACGGCGCGGGCAACATCTACCTCGCGGTCTACGGCGGCAGCGAGGTGCTGGAGTTCAATCCGGCCGGCGTGCAGATCGGGCGCGTGACGATCCCGGGCGCGGCGCCGAACGTGACGCACGTCGCGATCCAGCCGGGGACGCGGAACGCCTACGTCACCGCCTCGGGGAAGGACGGCGGGTACATCTACGAGTTCACCGCGCTCGCCGCGGCGCCCGCGAACACGCCGAACGGCGGGTGACGCGCGGGGCGAGCCATGACCGCTCCGCCCGAGCTGGACTAGCGCTCCAGTCCCGACACGAACACCGCGCGCAGGAGCTTCTCGGCAGCCTGCGGGTCGGCGGCGAGATCGAGAGAACAGATGGCAGTGCCGGGCCCCGGGATGCGATACCAGTGGCCCGGCACATCGATCGTCAGCACCGAGGCGTCGAGGCGGTCAGGGCTGAGGTTGAGCTCTGCGATGAGCGCATCGGCGACATCGCGCGTGAGCGTCGCGTCGAACCCCCGCCGACCGCGCGAACTGTGCCTGGTGAAGTCCTCGAACACGGCGACGGCCGCGGTCTGCAGAGCCGGGCTGTCGCTGAGTGCTGAGAACGTCGGCGGATCGAAGACTTGTTCCCGCTCGGCCACTCGCGCACGTATCAGAGCATGAACATCTCCCTCGGTCGGCATCGGCGCATGGGTGCGGAAATCGACCTTCACAAGCCGGCGCCACCACGCCAGCCACTGCTCGCCGGCCTGCTGACGCTCGGCAGCCGAGAGGCCGACCTCGCGATATGCCTTCCCGCTGCTGCGTCGTGGCGGGGTGTCGGGGGAGGGCGGCACCGGAAGGTCCAGAGCCTCGCGGACGAAAAGCGCGAAGCTGGTCGTCTGCGGGCTGTCGTTCACACTCAGACGCCACGACGGGGATCCAGCGCGATGCATGGCAGGCCTCCGTTTTGTATCGAGTGAGTGATACGTTACGACTGTGGGTTCGGCGGGAGCAAGCACGTTCGGGATCGCCTTCTGGATGCGGGCGGCGCTCGCCGTCGTGTACGTGGGGGTGCCGTTGCTGCTGGTGGGGGCGTCGATCTGGTGGGCGACCCGGCGCGGACGACAAGCATCGGGCCTGTCTTCGAGCGCTGATGGCGTGGTGCAGCGAGCGCGCAGACATCGGGGTGTCGGCCTGGGTCTCGGCGCGATGGCCGGGGTGGTCTCGATCTGGTTCACCCACGGCGAGTTGGCGCCGGCCTTGGTCGCGATCGGCTACCTGTTCGGCGTGCTAGGTGAAGTTCTCGCGGTGCCCGTGCCCAGCGGCACGCTACGGACCGCGACGCTGGAGACCCGTGAGGCTTGGCGCTACCTGCCGCGTTGGGCGGTCTGGGTCGCTGTCGCCATGGCGGTCATCAGCCTTGTCGCGCCTGTGTTGTTCGCGGCATTGCCGCGCGTGAGCTATGGCCCGTGGAGCCCTGACGGAGTCGATGTACTGCCCGGCGGCACTCTGTCCTGGCCCTCGGTGGGAACGAGCGTCCCGCTCGCGGCGATCGCAGTATTCGGAGTCGTGGCCGCAGGCGTGGTGGCGCGCCGCGTCACGTTGCTGCCGCCGGTTTCCTCGGACCCGGTCATGGACGAGCAGATCCGGCGCCGCATCGGACGTGCCGGTGCGGGAGCGGTGCTCGGCATCGAACTGCTCGCGGTCGCCGCATCAGCGATCGCCGCAAGCGGGGGACTGGCGGTGCCGCAACCGGTCGGCGGTGCGGACTACCTGGCCTCGCGAATCCTGATCTGGACCGGCCTGTTCCTGGCCGCGAGCGCCGTGGCCGGCTGGTGCGCGCTCGGCTCGCGCCGGCTGGCGCGTGTGCCGACGACGAGCGCATGACGGCGCCGGTTCTTCGCGTCGACCTGTCCACGCCGGTCCCGCCGTACGAACAGCTGCGCGAACAGCTGGCGGGCTTGATCTCGACCGGCGCGCTGGCCGGGGGAACGCGGCTGCCGCCGGTCCGGCAACTCGCCGCCGACCTCGGCCTGGCCGGTGGCACGATCGCGCGTGCGTATCGAGAGCTTGAACAGGCGGGCATGATCAGGGGCGACGGTCGCCGGGGGACCTTCGTCTGCGCGGTGAGTGATGCCGATCGTGACGAGCAGGCGCGCTACCAGGCCCTTTCCCGGGCTGCCGACGAGCTCGCGGCTACCGCTCGGCGGCTTGGCTTCGCCGACGACGCGGTACTCGCCGCGCTGCGTACGGCGCTGGCGCGCGCTACTTCGCGGGATTCAGCGTCTGTTTGAACTCGGGGCAGGCGACCAGCGGTTCGTGATCGCAGTGCACTGCGTGGCGCAGTCCGGCTCGCATGCGGGTCAGGCGCGCGATGAGGACGTCCAGCTCCTCGACCTTCACGGCCATCCGGTCGCGGAGGTCGCGGTCGTCGGGGCCCGCACTGAGGAAGCGCGCGATCTCGGCGATGCCGAAGCCGGCTTCGCGGGCGCAGGCGATGAGGGCCAAGCGGTCGAGGACGTCGGCGTCATAGGTGCGTCGCAGGCCATTGCGTCCCGAGGAGGCGGTGAGTCCGCGCTGTTCGTAGAACCGGAGCGCTGAGGGCGCCAAACCCGTGTGCGCCACGACTTCCCCGATGTCGAGGGTTGCCTCGGTCATGGGTCCTCCCTTCCGGTGCGTGCTTGACCTCAAGCGCGCTTGAGGTCGCAGTCTAGGCGCATGCGAATTCATCACATCAACTGCGGATCGATGCGCCCCATCGAAGACGAGGACGGCGCGAGCCTGCGGGCGGTCTGCCACTGCCTGCTGATCGAGACCGACCGCGACGGGCTTGTGCTGGTCGACACGGGATTGGGCACCGCGGACGTCACCGCGCCGGAGCGGAGCTTGAGCCCGGAGTTCATCGATCGCGCGCAGCCAGTGCTTGATCTGGACGAGACTGCGCTGCACCAGGTGAAGGCCCTGGGCTACGACGCGGGGGATGTGCGGCACATCGTGCTGACGCATCTGGACATCGACCACGCCGGCGGGCTGCCCGACTTCCCCGACGCCCGCGTGCACGTCCTGGACGCCGAACACCGTGCCGCGCTGGCCGGCACCGGCAGCCACCCCGAGGATCACGTGCGCTACCGTCCTGCGCATTGGGCGCACCGGCCGATGTGGCAGACCTACACGCCGGCGGTCGGCGGCGAATCATGGTTCGGGTTCGACACCGTGCGACCGCTGGAGGGCGTGGAGGCGGAGATCGCGCTGGTCCCCCTCGGCGGCCACACCGCCGGCCACAGCGCGGTGGCCGTGCGCGGTGTGGAGCGCTGGCTGCTGCACTGCGGCGATGCGTACTACTTCCACAGCGAAGTCGACCCAGACCACCCGCGCGGGCACCCCGGGATGGACCTGCTGCAGCAGATCACGGAGGTCGACCGGCCGTTGCGACTGGCCAACCACGCGCGCCTGCGGGAGCTGGTGCGGCTGCACGGCGACGAGGTCGCGGTGTTCGCTTCGCACGATCCGTGGGAGCTGGCACGGCTTGAGGCGCAGGGTACGGTCGCGGGTGAATCAGGGAGCTAGGAGCGCTCTCGAGTTTCGCCGTTCTGGCAGGGGTGAGTCTGTCAGGCTGCGTTGTCGAGTCCTGCTTGGGCCCAGGCTCGTTGGACGGCCCGGATTTCGGCATCCGTGGGCTGGCCTGCTGCCGCGGGCATAAATCGAGCGGCGATGATCACGCGGCGAAGCTTGGCGAGCATGTCGGAGAACGCCGGGTCGGTCTTGCTGGTGTACCAGGGCCGGGCGGTGCGGTGTTCGGCGGCGTCGTTCGATTGTGGCCGTGCAGTGTGTACCAGATGGCGGTGATCGAGTAGCAGTACAGGCCGAACGGCATGGTGCGGCGCACGGCGTTCTCGGTGCGGTTGCGCGCCTGGCCGGCGCCGAGCAGGTCGCGGGCCTCAGCGAAGGTAACCTCGATGGACCACCGCCAGGCGTACCTCGTGATCAAGTCTGCGGCGGGGGTAGCGAGGTCTGTGGTGACCAGAGCCAGGTCGTAGCCGGTGTCGGTGGCGTTGTCGCGCAACAGGATGACCCGGACGGTCTGGGTGTGGAAGGACCCGTACCACAGGCAAGTGCGCTCAGCGATCAGTACAGCGTCGGCGCGACCGTAGCGCTTGACCTGTGCGGATGTGAACTTTGCAGTGGTGGTGAGGTCGGCTGGTGTGCCCAGCCGGTCGCCTTTGAGTGCGGGACGGCCGCGTTTGCCGGTGGGCGGCGGGGCGAGATCGTAGAGCACGGCGTTGGCCGGCAGCCTCGTGGTGAAGGTGATCGTCTCGGGCAGGTGGCGCAGGGCTTGCCGTGATAGGCGGCATCGGCCACTACGTGCAGAGGCCGGTCCAGGCATACGGCCAGCAGCCGAACCATCGAGGCGGCCAGCTCGACCTTGGACGCGCCGACCTTGGGCCGCCACAGCCGGGCCATCACCGGCAGGCATACCGGCCGGGACAGGCAAGGCAGCTCGACGATGATCCCAACCACCACGAAGCACGTCCCGCGCCCGACCGGCTTGTCGCCGATTGCCGCGCCGTCGTGCTGCCAGGCTGCACCGAACACGTTCTTGCCGCGTCGTTTGAACAGCGTGTCGTCAACCCACCGTCACCGGCGCACCCTCTTCGGCCAGCAACGTTCTAACGATCAGGTGTGCCAGCACGATCCCCAGGATCTCGGCGTTCCATGCCGACCGGGAGAAGAAGGCGTGGGCACGGTCATGCGACCAGGTGCGGGCCAGCCCGGCCCCGGTGAGCATTCCGGTCACCGTGCCCTTGCCGGTCTGTGCGACCAGCCCGGTCACCAGCGCGGTGAAGGTGGCGAACGTCGGTGTGGTGAAAGCCCGCAGGTTCTCCAGCACCGCGAGCAACGATGCCGGTACCGTCAGGTCCGGAAGCATCGGCGGATCCCCTCCCCGGAGGCGGTGTAGACACCGCCGATGCTTCTTCACCCCCGGCGACCGTCAGCCGCGAACCCACCCAAACCGCCCCATCAGGTGACCTTCACACACCCCAGTTTGTTCGTGATTCAGGGAACGCGGTGGTGTGGGACGTGCCGCCTCGCGCCAAAGTGTCGGCTCGCGCGGGGACTTTATGCTGTCACCGGAACCGGTCTGCCCACCGGTCAAGCAGTTCGAGCATGTACTCGTGGTTGAGCGTGTAGATCCGTTCCCGGCCTTGCAGTCCGACGCTGATCAGCCCCGCTTCCTCAAGCTGACGTAAGTGGCGGCTTGTCGTCTGCCACTGAGAACCAGGTACTGAATTACGTAGTTCTACGGATTCCACTTCGCAACGCAATGTGCCAGGTTCATGCCCGAACAGGTGATCAATGACTTTGGGGGGAGAGTGTCCGTCGCGGCAAAGGTATTGAGTGGTGTTCACCAGGGCTGGGTCGGCATTGTCATCGGCACCGGCGCCGTCCTTGGACTCGCCGCCGCGGTGTTCGTCTGGAAGCTGATTGACTTCATTCGGGAACGTGCGGTTGATGAGGCAGCATGGCGGGGTCATGCGTACACAGACGAGGAGCGTGTTCAGGGAGGGCGGAAGGAGTGAGGAGCGAGGCGGCAACTATCGGGGTGACGTCGCTGAACGTCTGCTGCGGGCTCACGAACCCGCTGCGCCCGGTGAAGGAACGGGCGGCGGAGTTCTGCCGTCGTCTCGAGCAGGCGGACATGGACGTCGTGAACTTTCAGGAGGTCTGGACGCCGGGCCTGTTGGCCTTCCTCCGCGGACGACTTCCGTCGTTCCCCTTCATCGCCCTGAAGAGGGGGATACCGGGCCGGGCGGCCGGAGGTGTGGTCTCGTTTTCCAGGCTGCCGTTGCGGTCGGTCGGGTACGTGTCGTTCCGCGGCACGCGGCCGCGCGCCGGCAGCCCGTTCTTCCGCTCGGCCTTGGCCGTGAGTGCCGGCCTCCAGGGCGTGTTGACCTTCGAGCTCTCCGGACGCCGAACGGTGGTGGGCAACGTGCACCTGACCGCGAACCGGGACGGGGACTGGTCGGTCGGCAACCGTCACGAGGCCCTGCAGCGGGCACAGCTGGAAAGGGTCCATAAGGCGTTGCGGCGGGCCCGCAGCGCTGACACGGAACTGGCGATCGTCGGCGGCGACTTCAACCTGCCGAGCAGCTCCTTCCTGTACGGCGTGGTGGTGGACGGAGGCATGTGGCGGGACCCGTTCGCGGCTGCGGACGCGCCGACGTTCCACCCGGAACTGCTGCCTGCCGGGGCTCAGGCACACCGCGTCGACTACCTGCTCGTCGACGGCGACTGGGAACGGCACCCGGTCACCGCAACCGACCTTCTCTTCGGGGAACCGGTCACCATGCCGTCTGGCGGTACGGCCTTCCTCTCGGACCACGTCGCGCAGGTCGTCCGGATCACGCTTCCCCACGACACGTGCCGCCTCACGACCAGGACGCCGGCCTCTCGACCGTGAGTCTCATCGACCGGCCGCGTCCAGCTCGGCGATCAGCCGGGGCCAGGTGACCGCGAATCCGGGATGGAGACGCAACGCGTCGATCTCCGCGGGGGCGCACCACCGGTGGGCGACGCCTTCGCCGTCGCCACCGCGCCGGAAGAACGGCTCCCCAACGTCTGCGACGCCGCCGAACACCGCACCGCCCGGCCCTGGTACACCAGCAAGACCGACCCGGCGTTCTCCGACATGCTCGCCAAGCTTCGCCGCGTGATCATCGCCGCTCGATTTATGCCCGCGGCAGCAGGC